>Ga0209075_1001096_pt1 | contig 25787 bp, 23 predicted proteins | sample Stecom2011_FD_187523 | JGI IMG/M metagenome (GOLD analysis project Ga0209075, IMG submission 187523) | Agricultural soil microbial communities from Utah to study Nitrogen management - Steer compost 2011 (SPAdes) (version 2) | ecosystem: Environmental > Terrestrial > Soil > Agricultural land...
ATTAAATTTAGAAGAGGAAATGACTTCTGGACAGGACCACTTTCTCAAACTGTTGGTTCTGGGGATTATGACCCTTCACAGCCAGTTGGGGATAACGCAACTAGAGATTTCGGAGCGGCTACAATTACACCTGATGTGTGTATTGAATATGACCGTTTCTTTACGATTACAAAAGCTGAAGTGATTAACTATACACTTGCTTTTGAGTGTGGCTTAGACCCTGACTGTGACCCTTCTGTTTATCCCGTTTCAAACACGACAATACAAAGGATTAATAACTGGCCTGCTCATGGAAATATTGAGTTAGGACAAGATTATTATTTAGCTCCTTTTTATGACTATCCTTCACAAGGTGGTGCTGGAGATGGAGTGTATGATCCAATGCAGGGTGATATTCCTTGGTTTGATGATATCTTAGGACGTGATGACGTAGAGTGTGGAGTGGATCGTCGAGTTACGCTTTTTGGAGATGAGACACACTGGTGGGTTTTTAATGATAAAGGAAACATTCACACTGAAACAGGTGCAGACCCAATTGGAATGGAAGTGCATGCTCAGGCTTTCTCATTTGCTACAAATGATGAAGTCAATCAAATGACTTTTTATAACTACGAGATGATTAACCGTAGTTCTCAAACATTATACGATACTTATTTCACTCAATATGCTGATGCTGACGTTGGGTTCTCTGAGGACGACTATGTGGGATGTGACGTATCTAGAGGATTAGGATACGCATACAACGCAGTGAATTTTGATCCAGGACAAGGAGGTGCGCCTGGATATGGAGAAAACGTTCCTGCTATTGGAATTGACTTCTTTGAAGGTCCTTACCAAGATGCTGACGGTATTGATAACGTTGGTCCACACTGGCAAATTGACCCAGTTGACAGTTCTCGTACTTATGTTGTTCCATCTGTTGCTGATGCAATTGCAGGTAAAGGAATCGTATATGAAGGAATCGGTATTGGATATTCAGATGGAATAGTTGATAACGAACGTTTTGGAATGCGTAGATTCAATTACTATAACAGAGAAGATAAATCTCCTTCTCCTGCAATGCTTGACCCTTCAACAGCAGGTGACTACTATAACTATATGATTGGTAAATGGAGAGATGGTTCTAATATTGTATATGGAGGAAGTGGTTATATGGGTAGTAATGGAGCTACTTCTGTTCCTGCAGCTTATTGTTTCCCTGGAGATTCAGACCCATTACATTGGGGTACTGATGGACAAGATATGGGATGGGGATGGTCTGAACGCGATAGCGATGGTTCAGGAACTCCAACAGAACCTCTAGGAGGAGATAGACGTTTCTTACAGACAGCTGGACCTTTTACATTAAGACCAGGTGCTGTGAATAACCTTACTGTAGGAGTGGTTTTTGGACGTGCATTTGACGGAAATGCGGCTTCTTCAGTAGATGTTTTATTAAGAAATGACACTAAAGCTCAAGCACTATTTGATAACTGTTTTGAGATTATGGATCCACCACAGGCTCCAGTACTTGAAATTGTTGAGTTAGAAAATGAATTGATTCTATTGTTAGATAACCCATTTGGTAATAACGTAGGAGAATCATATGCAGAAGAAGATAGAATTAATATTATTGATCCAATTGATGGTAGTGAAGTATATGATAAGTACTATCGTTTTGAAGGATACCAAATTTTCCAAATGAGAGATGAATCGGCTACTGTTTCAGATATCACTGATGATAGTAATGACAACGCACGTTTAGTAGCTCAATGTGATATTAAAAACGGAGTTACAAAACTAATTAACTTCGAGTTTAATGAACAGTTAGGGTTCTCTGTTCCTAAAGTGATGGTTAACGGTGAAGATAGAGGAATTCGACACTCATTTAGAATTACTAATGATGCATTTAATAACAAGGCTTTAGTAAATCATAAGACATACTACTATATAGCTGTAGCTTATGCATATAATGAGTACAAGCCTTATAATCCAAATGATCCAGATCAGTTAGATGGACAAAAGTTACCTTACATCAGTTCACGTCTTGCTGCAGATGGAGGAGCAATTAAAGCAGTTGCTGCAATTCCTCACTCTCCAAAACCAAGGTTTGATGGAACAGTTGTAAATTTAGAGTACGGTTCTTCTCCTGAAATTACCACGTTAGATGGTAGAGGTAACGGAAATAGAGTTGTAGATTTAACTAAGGAAACTGAGGAGTTTATAGTTAACAACGGTTCTATTGACACACCTACTTACCAAAGTGGTAGAGGTCCAATTAATGTGAAAGTGGTAGACCCATTATCTTTAGTTGATGGATACTTCTTAATGAAGTTCCAAGACTATGGAAATAATATTGATACTGCAAGCTGGGTTATTGAACGATATACTTCAAAAGGAGGTGACTTTATCGAGAGTGTAAGTTCAGAGCGTACAATTTCTGCGGATAATGAGCAGCTTATTCCAGAATGGGGAGTGTCTGTACAAGTACATCAACATCTATACCCTTGTATCTCTGGGGAATCCTGCCCTTTTAGAGAAAGTTTAGCATTGCCAATTGAAGCTACGATAGACTTTAAAGATAGCTCTAAGCGTTGGTTGACAGGGATTTCAGATGTGGATTCATACGAGCCTGCGAATTGGATTATGTCTGGAGATTTTTCTGCAAGCGACCCGTCTGACCAACTTCCAGAACTTGGGGTGTTTAATCCAGAATGTTATAAAGATTTAAATGTTGACCCGAATAAAGACTTTGCAAAGATCTTGGATGGTACGATTACTATCGGGCAATTAGCAAGAAGAAATACGTGTGGTTTCTCACCAATAGGAATCCCAGGAGGAGGTATTAATGAATCTGCGTTTAGTTCAATACAAAGTATGAATATGCCTTCTGTTTACCAACCAAGTATCGATATCGTCTTTACTGCTGATAAGTCGAAATGGTCACGTGTTCCAGTAATTGAACTGGGAATTGATCCAAACTTAAACGTAGGTGGAGCAAGACCAGGATTGTTGAGAAAAAGTCCATCTGTCGATAAACAAGGTAGAAGAGCTGGACAACCTGGTTATAATGCTGCTGAAGCAAATCCAAACGGTACAACTCCAACAGGAATGGGCTGGTTCCCTGGGTATGCAATTGATGTAGAAACAGGTCGTAGATTGAACATGGCATTCGGTGAGAACTCATTCTTAGCTGGAGAAAATGGAGCTGATATGGTTTGGAATCCAACTTCAAATATTTATGACGAATCTGGTAACCCACTAATGGGAGGACAGCATATTATTTATGTGTTTGGGCGAGTAGACGGTGATATGCCAGTCTATGATGGTGGTGAGTATATTTATGATAATCTATCACAAGAAACTTCAAATTCGTTCAGAAAAGTATATCAAGAACTATCTTGGGTTATGAATCCATTGTTAAATCAAGGACAAGATTTATTATCTTCTGATGTTAGAGTTCGTGTGAGAATTAATCAACAGTATACTGATTATGATTTAACAACAGCTTATGGTGGTTCACCAACTTATGAGTGGAATATGGATCAGTTTAAGACAATCAAATCAGATAGCGAAACTTTGGCAAGTGTATTAGACATGATTAATGTTGTACCAAACCCTTATTACGCATTCTCTGAGTATGAAAGAACTAAACTGGAAACTAAAATTAAGATTACAAATTTACCTGAAAGATGTAAAGTAAGAATCTATAATACTTCTGGAAAATTAATCAGAGCGTTTGATAAAGATTCACCAATTACTTCAATCGAATGGGATCTTAAAAATAGAGAAGGAATTCCAGTTGCTGGTGGTGTATACTTAATTCACGTTCATGTTGAAGGTATTGGAGACCGAGTTGTTAAATTCTTCGGTGGACTACGTCAACCAGACTTAGAAAATATATAATATTAACACTAAACTTTAGTAAGTAATGAAAATTTTTAAATCAATAGCAAAGAGTTCACTGCTTGTCGGAGCTTTAGCCATAAGTGCATCGACTTATGCAGGAAACGAAGATCGTATCGGTTCCGCAGGTGCTAGTGAATTGCTTGTCAATCCTTGGGCTCGCTCAACAGCGATGGGGAGCGCTACCATTGCATCAGCAGATGGACTTGAAGCACAGTTTTCAAATATTGCTGGTCTTGCTTTTACAGATAAAACACAAATTAAATTTAACTATACAACTTGGTTAGGAGATGCTGGAATTTCTTTAAATTCTGCTGGAATAGCCCAACGTGTAGGTGAACAATCTGTAATTGCTCTTTCATTGCAAGCATTTGGATACGGTGAAATTGATATTACAACGGTTGACTTACCTGAAGGTGGAATCGGAACGTTTACACCAAGACATAATATTATTAATGTTGGATTTGCTCGTGCTTTCTCCAACTCTATTTATGCTGGAATTAATGCCAAGGTAATTACTGAAAATATCGCAAACTTGCGTTCTACAGGAATTGCTTTCGATGCTGGTGTTAGATATGTGACTGGAGAGCAAGATCATGTTAAATTTGGGATAACCCTTAGAAACGTGGGAACTCCAATGAAGTTTTCTGGAGACGGACTTACTAAGGAGATAATCTATCAAGGAACATCGCAAGGTGCAACTTTAGTACAAAGATCAGCTACATTTGAGCTACCATCTTTACTTGCACTTGGATTCTCTTATGACTTTATCTTCAATGAAAATCATGTCTTAACTGCAGCTGCAGCATTTCATGCAAATTCCTTTACAAATGACCAGTTTAATATTGGTTTAGATTATGGAATGACCTTTGCTAGTGCTGCTGTGAACTTAAGAGCAGGTTATGTAGGTGAAAAAGAAATCTTTGATAGAGAAGCTTCAACAACAAGTTTAACTGGTTTTACAGCAGGTGTTTCAGTAGATGCTCTGTTAGGGCAAAAGAAAATTCCTTTAGGGTTTGAGTATGCAATGAGAACATCTAATCCTTTTGGTATAATTAATACTTTCGGTGTAACACTTAGTTTGAAATAAGATAAAAATTACATATATTTGTTATTCAAGAGAGTCGAAAGGCTCTCTTGTTTTTGTTAATATATACATAGATTATGACAACAAAATTAAGTTACTATACAGAAGAGGGGCTTCAAAAGCTTAAAGAAGAGCTTAGAGAAATGGAGAGCGTTGAACGTCCTCGAATTTCACAGCAGATTGCCGAAGCACGTGATAAAGGGGATTTATCAGAAAATGCTGAATACGATGCTGCAAAAGAAGCGCAAGGTCTTTTAGAAATGAGAATTTCTAAATTAAAAGAAATTATTGCTAATGCAAGAATAATTGATGAGTCATCTTTGGATCACTCTAAAGCACTTATTCTTTCAACGGTGAAAATTAAAAACCTCAAAAATAATATGGAGGTTACCTATACGCTTGTCGCAGAAAATGAAGCTAATTTAAAAGAGAAAAAAATCTCTGTCGAATCACCTATAGGAAAAGGTTTACTTGGTAAATCAGTAGGCGATATTGCTGATGTGCAAACACCAAGTGGAATAATCCAATTCGAAATTTTAGAAATTACAAGATAGTATGTCTAGCATTTTTACAAAAATAGTTAATGGAGAAATTCCTTGTTATAAAGTAGACGAAAATGAAGACTTTTTGGCTTTTCTTGATATACAACCTATAATCAAGGGACATACCTTAGTGATTCCAAAAAAAGAAATTGATTACATCTTTGATATTGATGACAAACTCCTTGCAGATTACATTTTATTTGCTAAATCTGTCGCTAAAAAAATGGATAAGGTGTTTGATTGTAATCGAATTGGAATGACCGTAGTAGGGCTGGAAGTGCCTCATGCACATATTCACTTGATGCCTATAAACTCAATCACTGATATGGATTTCAACAAACCTAAATTATCTTTGAGTCCTGAAGAAATGACTGAAATTGCACAATCGATTCAAAATGCTTAGTTGCATCTACTTTGAATCTGGGCTTTTATTTCTTTTCGGATTCTGGTTAATAAAAGCTCCCCAACTAGTTACTTTAGATTTATTGTGCTCACCAACTCCTTTAGAGAAATGATGACAAATCGCAGCTGCTAAACCATCTGTCGCATCTAAATGTTTCGGCATTTCTTTTAAACCTAAGAGCGTGTTTATCATCGCAGCAACTTGCTCTTTACTAGCAGAACCCTGGCCTGTAATAGATTGCTTTATTCTCCTAGGAGTATATTCTTCAAAAGGTACATTTCGACTTAAAGAAGCAGCAATACAGACGCCTTGAGCTCGCCCCAACTTTAACATTGATTGCACGTTCTTTCCAAAAAAGGGAGCCTCAATAGCCATTTCATCAGGCTTGTACTCTTTTATTAATCCATCTACTCGATCAAATATTCGCTTTAATTTGTCAGGATGTGTGGGAAGTTTGCTTAAATGAATCACTCCATAAGTAACAAGAGATAGCTTGTTGTTTTTTACATGTATAATCCCATATCCCATTATCGTTGTGCCGGGGTCAATTCCAAGGATTATATTGTCTTCTCTCATTGATTTATGTTATATAACAGATAAAGTTACAAAAGTCTTTAACTTTACATATAAAAGAAGCGTGATTTATTATTCTGGCTTCATTTTCTTATTTAAACGCCATAAAGTATAACTTTGTTATAACAGAATTTAAATACCTCTCAAAAAGCGAACTTATAGCAAATGTATATCTATTATATTTTATTCTTGTTGCTAAGTGTGCTCTTTTTTATGGCACTGAGAATTGCATTTTATTATAAAAAAGAAAAAGTCCTGAATATAAATAGAATTAGTCTTTCAGAGATTACAGTTTTGGTTCCTTTTAGAAATGAAGAGAAAAACCTAGGTTTATTCTTTGCTTCATTAAGCAAGCAAAAAGTATTTCCCTATCAAATTTTGTTTATCGATGATCACTCTGAAGATGATTCTTGTCAGATTGTTGAGCATTATAAAAAGAATAATAGCTACGTAGAATTATTGTCTTTAACGAAGGAGTGCGGTAAAAAAGCAGCTTTGTTAAAAGGAGTTGAGGCCGCAACTACAGAATATATTTTAACCATGGATGCGGATGTTTGCTTTCATGAAGATTATTTTAAAAGCTTGCTTAATCTTTCTAAAAATGATTTGATTTCCTTACCTGTTCTCATGGAGAGTAAAAGTGTATTAGGACGATTTTTTAGCGTAGAACATACTTTTTTTAACGCTTTTAACTTTATGCTTTCGCCTTTATACCCAATTTCTGTGAGTGGAGCCAATATGTTATATAGAAAGAGCGCATTGGATTATTCTTCACAACTCAAAGAACATAAACACCTATCTTCAGGAGATGATTATTTTTTACTGAAAGCATTGCGCAAGAAAAAGGCAAGAATTGAAATAAATAATAATTTTAATTCAACTGTTATAACTGCTGCTCCCGAAAGTTTTAACGCGTATTTCCAACAACGTTTAAGATGGCTAAGCAAAACTAAATTTAAAATGAACTTTGGTGAGGCATTACTTGGTTTTTATATAGCGGTTTATTTTTTAGGAGGCTTTATCACACTTATTTCATGTTTATTTTTTTTAGACTTAAAGCTTTTCTTTTTTATTCTGCTTTTACGATACATGATGGATAGTTTCATTTTCATCACTTATGCTCAAGCTTTTAATCGTGTAAAGGATTTACTGTTTCTTCCCATTTTCCAGCTTACCTATCCAGTACTAATGTTTGGAGTGTATATACTTTCTTTTTTTAGAAAGCCTAAATGGAAAGGGAGGCCAATTCAATAAGAATTAAACAGCTTTATCCTTTTTTAAGAGTTGAGAAAAAGTGATAAGTGCAATGGATATCACAAGGACTATACTAGCGATGAATAATGCGAAATAGTAAATTCGTCCTGTTTTTAATTCGAAAAAAAGTGCAAAGGGCTGATAAAATATTGCCACTTCGGTAAAAATAAAACCTAGAAGGTAAAGTGTTGTATTTAATTTGGAAACGGAGATTAACTTTGACTTTTCAAGTAAAGCAAATAAAGCTAGCGTTAAAACACCTAGGAATATCCAGTGTAAAAAGCCAATTGCTAAGAATTTATTTGCTGTGACAAGGTCTGCTATGTAAGGGAATGAACCAAAGAATTGCATTACAATTTTAATGACAAATGAAATTCCGCTCCATTTTAGTAACCATACTGCAATAGGAGAGAAAATAGAGGTGATTTTTTCTTTATTCTTTTTTATAAACCTATAAAAAATAGAAACTACTATGAATTGAAGCATACATCCAAACAGGGATAGAATATAAAATTCATGAGGTGGTTTTGAGAACAGTATGGAAATAAAAAAAGTGAGAATGAGGCTGGCATTCATGACTTTTATAAAATAGCTAAAGTCTGACTTTTGGATATAAATATCCTTGTTTTCTAAAATTTTCAATAAAATTCCAAGGAGCCCTAAGGGAAGCCATGCATTATATTGAAAATGTAGATAAAAATATATGGTTGTATTATACCAAAAATAATCTTGTCCAACTGTAGCCATTACTCCACCAATCGACCAAGGCCCTATACTTGAAATAATCATGTATATAAGTGCATATTTGATGACAATGTAAGACGGAGACTTCTTATTTATAACATTGAGTGAATATTTAAAGTAAGCCCAAACATAAAAATAAGTCGATATTAGAAATGTGGAGGAGAATAGGATAGAGAAAAATCCATATCCTTGAAAAGGAAAGCTTAGCGTCATTCCAATCACAGAAAAAAGCATACTACCAAATATGATACGATATGTTTTGGTAGGGATTTGGTTTTTGATAAAATGATAACAAATCAAGGTTGAAAGTCCAAAGTGAAGCCAGCCCATTAAGGCAACATGAGAGTGGGTATGTACAAAATTTCTGTATTCAAAATCAAAGTCTACCACAAGTGCGAATCGGAGAAGAAGTCCCAATGAGGCTGCAATTAAGAAAAAGAAGAGCCCGATTTGAGTATGTTTTTTAAATTGAATCATTTGGATGGATTTATTAACTTATCTTTTTACTATCAATGGAGGAAAGGAGGCACGTATTGAAGTGAGGTAGTGTAATAAGAATTGACCATAAAAAGAAAAAGAGATTATCAAAAGAAGAATTACTAACTAACTCCTGCTTTTGACAACCTCTTTTTAGAGAATATACGTTTACTTTTTAGAATTTTAAAGCGTTCTAAAGTACTCTAGTAAAGCACGAGCTTGCTCTTCTGTAATTCCTTGATTTGTCATTGGCGATCCATTAAACTCAATTAATAGTTCTTTTGCTAGTGGATCTTCTTGCACCATTCTTTCTGGATTAATAATCATATTCATAACCCATTCAGGAGTTCTACGCTCTAAAACACCTTTTTGTGGTGGACCAATGTGAGTTTTATCAACTCTATGACATGCTGTACAGTATGTTTCATAAATTTCTTGTCCTTTTGCTGCCATTTCAGTGTCAATCTCATCAGCTAAAGTTACGCTTGTGATAGGACCAACTCCTTTAGTTGACATATCTACTCTTTCTGAAGGTTTAAGTTCTCCTGTATCTTCTTCAGTTGCATCATCTTTAACGATTTCATTTCCTGGTGCATTGGGATTAACTAAAGTAGTTTCTTCTGCAGGTGCACTATCTCCACCGCCACAGCTGTATAAAGATATCGCAAGAAGAAGCGTTCCAAGTTTAAAGTAATTTTTCATAATTATAATTTTTAAGATAAATTTTAAAACAAAAATAAACGTATATTTTCTTATAATTCGTAAAATAGTAAAAAACTATTAATTTATGATAAAAATCATATAAAAGATTGTTTTATCTTTTTTAGTAGATTTATCTTCTATTTAATAATTTTGGTGTGAGATAGAATAATTATCTGTATTTTTAAAGTGGCGATTAATTTGTGAATCAAGAATATCAAGAATAAGTTTTAAGTTTGTACTAAAATAATTACAATCATGTTTTCGAAAGCCTGTGAATATGGTATAAAAGCGATGCTTTGTATTGCTTCTCATACATTGAAAAGTAGCCAGAAGATTGGCGTAAAAGAAATTGCTAAGCGAACAGACTCTCCGGAAGCTTTCACGGCTAAAGTAATGCAAATTCTCTCAAAAGAAGGCATTGTAAAATCTGTGAAGGGTCCTAAAGGAGGCTTTTTTATACCAAAAGAAGAACTGGAAACAATTATGATTAGTCAAATTGTGAAAGCAATAGATGGAGACCATATTTATCGAGGATGTGCACTCGGATTAGACCAGTGTAATGAAGATGCGCCTTGTCCTTTACATGACCAATTTAAAGGCATTAGAGATAATTTAGCTGAAATGCTCACAACTACTTCTTTGCTAGACTTAGCGACTGGTTTAGATTCAGGATTGACATTTCTAAAAAGATAAAAGTAAAAAAATAGGGGCTATTTAATATTTTTATATTATTTTCGCTTTGATATTAGAATAAGAAACAAAAGTTTTATTGATTAAATATTTAATTTCACATTGATTATGAATTGGATGGTAAAGCAGGAAGCAGAATTTGATCGTTATAGATTCGCTTACATGTGTGTGATGATTATGGCAATCTCATGTTTAGGAGGAGTAGCAGCCTACATTAGTATAGATAACTTAAATTGGTTTTTTGTGGCAATCACAACTTTCGCAACAATGGGGTCACTTTCTATGTTTATTGGACAAGCTTCTGCTAGAGTTTGCGTAAGAGGATTTTACATTAGCATTGGAGTGAGTACTTTTGTCTTGCTTGCATGCCTGTTTTTATACTATATATAATATTGAATTAAAAACATAAATAGAATTATCAAAAAAGAGCATCGGTGTGAAACTGATGCTCTTTTTATTTTATAGAAATCTCATCCACAATAAAACACTTAAATTAAGATACTTTTGTCTTTTATTAAATGAATTATATTATTTTTGATTTTAATTAGATTTTTATTTAATTTAAAACGCTAAATTGTAAAAGAATACAGTTATGAAACAGGATGAAGAGAAATTAATCGACGATATCCGTCAGAAATATATAGATTTGGGTGAAACTCCCGCAACATACTTAGAGGGATTGTTACAGGCTAAACCTATCACGTATTGGGATTATATTGAAGTAGAAACTCTTCATTCCTTGCAACGACCGAGGACAAATTTCAAAGACGAAAAAATATTTATAATGTATCATCAAATCACTGAACTTGTGACAGGGATGATTTTACATGAATTGGAGCAATTGGTAGAAGACAATCTCGATGAAAGTCAGTGGATCGAGAAAATGACAAGATTAAATCGCTATGCTTTAATGCTCATCGACTCCTTTGATGTGATGAAGTATGGAATGGACTACAATGATTATAATTTTTTTCGTAAAACTTTAGCTCCAGCTAGTGGATTTCAAAGTGTTTCTTTTAGATATATAGAACTGTATTGTACACGTGTTCAAAATTTAATTAATGAAAAAGGAAGAGAGCGTTTAGCCTCAGTGCCAAATCCAACTATAGAGGAGTATTTCGAACATATTTATTGGATGGACGCAGGCCTAGATAGAAAAACAGGGAAAAAGTCACTGACTTTAAGAATGTTTGAAGAAAAATATAAAGAAGAATTGATTCAGTTGGCTAAAAAGCTTCAAGGAAATACCATAGAAGAAAAGTTTGCGAAAATGACAAACCCTTCGAAGGAGTTAGTGGAAAAAATGCAGAAGTTTGACCGTTTATATAATGTAGAATGGCCAATGGTTCATTTAAAAACAGCACAACATTATTTGGATACACATGGTGAAAATAAAGCTGCAACTGGCGGAAGTGAGTGGAAAAAATATCTTCATCCAAAATATCAACAACGAAAGTTTTTTCCTGAATTGTGGGACGATAGTGTTTTAGACGAGTTGAAGGGACTATAGCAATTTACCGATGTTTTTTAATATCAATTTCTTTTGAGTCCTTATTTCAATAGGTATTCCATAACTTTTTATACTTTTGCTAAAAAAGAAATTGGAAAATAAAATTTACGATATCGCTATAATAGGTGGTGGAATTGTTGGCGCAGCTACATTCTATAAACTCCAAAAAAGAAATCCACAATTAAATATCATCTTAATTGAAAAGGAAAACTGCTTTGCAGATCATCAAACAGGAAATAATTCAGGAGTTATTCATTCAGGATTATACTATAAGCCAGGTTCTTTAAAAGCAAAAAACTGTGTAAAAGGACGACGGGAACTGGTCGAATTTGCAAAAGAAAACAATATTCCTCACGATGTTTGTGGGAAGGTTGTTGTAGCCACAAAAGAAGAAGAGTTACCCTATCTAGAAAAGATTTTCAATACAGGGTTAGAGAATGAAATTGAAGGGATTGAGAAAATCAACGCCGAGCAAATAAAAGCACACGAACCTTTTGTGGAAGGAATAGCAGGAATTTGGGTGCCATGCACTGGAATTATCGACTTCAGAAAAGCTACGGAGAAAATGATTGAAAATGCCTTAGCTGTAAATAATGAGTCAAAAGCATTACTGGGAGAGGAGGTAATAGATATTGAAAAAACTGAAAATTTTTCAAAAGTAATTGGGAAAACTCAAAGCTTAAAAGCAAAGCATCTAGTTTTTTGTTCTGGACTTCAAGCTGATCGTCTTGCTCGAAAAGATGGTGTACAAATAAAGGAAAGGGTAGTTGGATTTAGAGGAGATTACTATGAACTTACAGAAGAAGGAAGGCACAAAGTGAAAAATCTTATTTATCCTGTTCCTAACCCAGCTTTTCCTTTCTTAGGTGTTCATTTTACAAGGATGACAAACGGAGAAATTGAGTGTGGTCCAAATGCCGTTTTTACCTTTAAAAGAGAAGGTTATGGAAAAACTGATTTCAGCTTAAGAGATACCGCAGAAGCTTTAGGGTATGGTGGAACTTGGAAATTGTTTTTTAATAACTTTAAATTTGGTATTAATGAGTACCGAAGAGCTTTTTCTAAGAAACTGTTTTTAAAAACTTTACAAGGACTAATTCCTTCTTTAACGATGGAAGATATTCGGCCAGGGCGTTCAGGTGTTAGGGCGTTACTTTTAGGACAAGATGGTGATACTAGAGATGATTTTAGAATAGAGTATAAAGCCAATTCAATTCATGTGCTTAATGCTCCTTCACCAGCAGCAACAGCATCTTTAGCAATTGGCGAACAGGTTGCGGAAATGGCTGAAAAACACTTCTCTTTATAAGTATAGCTGCTTTAAAAAATGAAGAGATTAAAAAAGGTCTTGACCCTTGAAGCAATAGCTTTTAATGATCAAGACCTTAATTTTTTATGAATCTTTTTTGAGGATTATTCAATCACTAATCGGATTGTTTCTTGTCCTCCATTCTGCATCACTTTCACGAAATAAACTCCCGCAGGAAAACTTGAGGTCTCAATGGAAATCGACTCACTTTCAGTAAAGAAGGTTTTTACTGCTTTCCCTTCACTCGTATAGAAGTGAATGTTTTTTACACCGTATTGCGATAAATTCGAAATCGTTACAACATCGCTGGTAGGATTTGGATAAATTGCGACAGTCGCATTTTTTGATTCTTCCAAAATTCCAGAAGAACCACAATCTTCCACAATGATTTTATAAGATTCTAAGGTGTAGGGCTGCTCAATTGAAATAGGACCAAGCGGCGTAACTGCAGATAAATCAGCATTGAGTTCAAAGGTTAAATTATACGTTCCCACATCGGATGTAGTTCCCGAAATAACAGCACACCCCACATCGTTCCCTGGGAATACACAGTCGTTTGGATTACACGCCAAAGAATATCCCGAAGGCAAACCTTGTAGATTAAGGATTTCGATGTAGTTAAACTCGGCATTTATCGTAAGGTTTTGCCCTAGAAGAGTTGTATCAATCGTAGTGTCCGCAGGAACTTTGATGGAAATTATTTGCTCGTAAGGAACGTCTTTACATCCCAAAACAAAGTTTGTTATCGTGTCGGGATAAACTCCGTTTCCATATTCAGGACCGGGTGTGCATTGTGCGTTTGATAATGAAATCATTCCAATAGCAAACAAACATGTTAGTAAAATTTTTTTCATAGTTTAAAAGTTTAAAAATTATGTTACGAATGTAGAGAAAAAACAAATCAATACAGTTTTTTTACTGATTTTTTAAACATTCCCGTACTCTTTGTTGATGTTTACTTCTTTCTTCTGGAGTGTTATGCGGTTGCGTAAGTAATTCTTTACATTTACTGTCGATGTAATCCGAACGTGCCATAACGAGATCAAATTCTTCATCGCTTGCTTCCATTAAAGCTGTATTTACAGAGTCACTTTTAATTACACAAGTACAGAAATCCCATTGTTCACCATATTTTTTTTCTATTCTTTTAATGTTGTCTATGGTTTCATTTTCTACAGTTGAAGTGGTTTGCTCAAGAATTTCCTCTTCTATTTTTTTTTCTTCAATTTGAATATCTTCTGTGGGTATTTCTTTTTCCTCCTCTTCAATTGGCATAGTGTTTGTCTTATTATTGGTGCATGAGGATAAAAGCAACCCTATTGATAAAAAGAGTGTGAAGTAGAATGTTTTTGTAATCATGGCAACAACTTTGAGTGTTAATACGTTATAAATATACAAGAAAATATTATCAAATATAAAAAGTATGCGTCTTCTTTTGTTTTTCATATTGTTTTCAGTTTTTGCATCAGCCCAACATCAGCCTGTAGACAGCTTGCGTGTGGATACATCAGATATCAGTGTATTGCAAGTTTATGAGAGTTTTAATGTACCCGCAAACTTTCAAGGAGAGTATAGAATTGCTTTAAGACGAGTTAAAAAAGTGTATCCTTTAGCATTATATGCTGCAGAGGTTATAGATTCTTTAGATCGTGAGATGGAAAAGTTAAATAAAAGAAGAAAACAAAATCGAGTGGTGCGGCAAACTAAAAAGTCATTGATGGATGAATTTAAATTTGTGATTCGTGATTTATATGTTTCTGAAGGTCAAATCTTAACGAAGTTGATTTATCGTGAGACAGGTATGACTGTAAGGGAAATTATTAAGAGTTATAAAAATGGATTTGAAGCTTTTGTTTACGATGGTATGGCTAGTCTTTTTGAGCAGAACTTAGATGCAAAATATTACCCTCAAACCGAAGACTTTGTAATTGAATGTGTAGTTCAAGACCTTTTATCAGGAAAAGTTCCTTTTGACCCCACTTTTGAAACTATGGATAAGGAGGAATTTAAGCAAAGCAAAAAAGAAGCAAGGCAACGTAGGCGTGAAAATAGAAGACAATTACGTCAAGCAAAGAAAGAAGAATCCATTCAACAGGATAGGTTAGTAGAAAAGAAAAATCCTGAGTAAGAAATTCTCAGGATTCAATAAAATAATAAAAGTGTGAGTAGAACTATTTGTTAGACTGCATGATTTGTTGCTCATCCATCGCTGTAGAAACCGCTGATTTCTCAACTCTTATTTTTGTTCCACCTTCACAGCCTAAAAGTACGTTAGTGTCTGTTATTTCTAACACTTTTCCATGAATTCCACCAATGGTAACTACTTTGTCACCTTCTTTTAAGTTTTCTCTGAATTTTTTAACTTCTTTTTGTCTCTTCATTTGTGGTCTAATCATAAAGAAATAAAATACCACCACAATTAGAAGTAACATGATTAATTGAGATCCTCCTCCTTCTCCCATAATTTGCTTTTTTATTGTTTGTTTTTAATTAATTACATTTACTAAGATAGACACGGTTGTCGTGGAAGGTTTTGTGTTTGCGGTAATTGATATCGGCTTGTTTACTCTTCCACTTCCTGTTCTATCTGTATCCACTGTAGCTCTAATAATTGTAGTTTCGCCTGGTGGAATTGGGTTTTCATCATAATCTGAAACCGTACAACTACACGACGCTTTAATATTAGCTATTACTAATGGATAGTCTCCTACATTTTTAATTTTTATATCTGCCGTAACAATTTCTCCTTTAGCAGCGGTACCAGCGTCATACACTTCATCAACCTCGATGAATGTGTATTGACCTACCTGTGCTTCCGTTTGTTGTTCTCCACAAGATACAAGAGCCAAAGATAATAATGCTACACTAAAAATACGCTTCATTTTTGTTTTTGTTTTTGTTTATACTTTGAAGAGGATGTAAAAGTAATTTATTTCATTAAACCTCTCCCTGTTTTTTTTATTTTTCCTTTATCTTCTAAATGTACAATTGCTTTATCCAAAATTCCGTTAATAAATACGTTACTCTTTGGAGTACTATAAAACTTTGAAATCTCGATATACTCGTTTAACGTAACTCTAGGAGGAATATTTGAAAAAGTAACGAGTTCGGTGATGGCAAGTTCCATCAATAATACGTCCATTTTCGCAATTCGGTCTAACTCCCAATTTTTAGTTAAACTATCGATAATCTCTAAATTTTCTGATCGAAGATTAATTGTTTCTCTTAATAAGTCGGTAATAAATTCTTTCTCATCACCTCCTTCCTCATTTTCTGGCTTGTATAAATCAAAAATTTGATTTGTACCTTCGCTTTCTTCTAACTCACTTTCTGATTTAAAGCTTTTTATGGTTTTAATCACCATTTCGCAAATCAAATCAATATCATCCATCCAATATACGCTTTGTTCTTCTAGATAATCATGAAGCAATGGGAAGTTGGCAATCTCTGTTTTGAACAATTGAATTAAAAACTCTTTGTCGTCATTAAAATTACTTTGTCCGTTGTTCATAAACTCAAAGTAAACTTCTGATTCTCTAATCTGATTAGCGAGTTTACGCATAAGTTCTTGCTTTTCTACACTCACCCAGTTGGCTTTTAGCGTTTCAGCTTGATGGCGTAACTCAGCGTTTTCTTCTATGATTTTAATGATTTGATTTTCAACAAATTTTAAGTTAGGATTTAAATCCTCTTCTGTAGGGAGCAACTTCTTTTTGTTGTCCTCGATTCTTTGTTCTGCTTTCGTTTTTAATTCTGGGAAAATTTGGAGAAGAAGTATGTACAGGAAATACATCTGGTCGATGGATTTCAACAACTCTTTCCTAGCCCATAAAAAATCTTTATCCTCGTGTTGTGAAAATGAATAAAGTGTTTGTAATACCTTAATTCTTAGGTGTCTTCTATTTAATAACATTTTTTAATATGACAATTTAACATTACCTACTGCTTCGATTCTTTCTTCTGCCATTTTGTTGGCAATTGCATAAGCAGGTATATTCTCGTCTGCAGAGCGTTTTACTATTTGATAGATTGTGTCGTATATTCCTTTTGCTTTATTTAAAGCCCATTCAGCGGAGTTTTCAGTGATTTCAGAATATACATTAATCACTCCTCCGGCATTAATCGCAAAGTCTGGTGCATAGACGATTCCTTTATCCAAAATGGCTTGTCCGTGAATCTTTTCGTCAGCTAATTGGTTGTTTGCAGAACCCGCAATAATCGAACATTTTAAACGTGATAAGGTGTCATCATTCACAGTAGCTCCTAGTGCACAAGGTGAATAAATATCCATGTCGATATCATAAATCTCATCAATCCCAACTACTTTAGCTCCATATTGCTCTGAAACACGCTTTAATGCTTCTTGATCAATGTCAGTAATAAATACTTCAGCGTTTTCCTCTCGCAAATGTTTAACAAGGTGCTCTCCCACGTGTCCAACACCTTGCACTGCTACCTTTTTTCCAGATAAACTGTCATTTCCAAACTGTTTTTTTGCACATGCTTTTATTCCCATGTAAGTACCCAGTGCGGTAATTGGTGATGGATCCCCACTTCGTCCCATTAAACCTACTACATGCTCTGTCTCCATGTTCACAATAGCCATGTCAGAAGGAGAAATTCCCACATCTTCTGCCGTAATATATCGACCCGCTAAACCATTGACAAACTTTCCAAAGCGACGAAACAATGCTTCTGATTTCATCGTTTTTGAGTCGCCTATAATTACTGCTTTACCTCCACCTAAGTTTAATCCTGAAATTGAATTTTTATAGGTCATTCCTCGCGATAAACGAAGAACATCTTTAATGGCTTCTGCCTCATTCTTATACATCCACATACGCGTTCCGCCAAGCGCAGGACCTAATGTGGTATTGTGAATAGCGATGATTGCTCTTAAGCCTGTAATGTTGTCGTTACAAAAGACTAATTGCTCATGATTGTATTCACTCATTGCAGCTAATATTGGATTGTCTCGAAAATCCTCAGCTGTTACTTTTCTAGTTTCAATCATTGTTCTAGTTTTTTACTTTGGTTAAAAATCAAATCATTACTTTTGCTTTCTAATTAAACATTTCGCACATTTGATTTGTTTACAAAAATAGAAAATTAATAGATGAAGTCTCTAAGCTATCTCAACAAATATTTTCTTAAATATAAATGGAGGTTACTCTTAGGTGTGTTTTTTATCCTAGGATCTAACTTTTTTTATGTGAATATGCCGCTTATAGTTAAGGATGCAGTAAATCAGTTTGAAACTGGATTTGTTCCAGAAGATTGGTTGAAAACTGCACTTTATTTGGGTGGAGTATATCTGCTATTGTCATTGGGACAAGGCATATTTCTATTTATGACACGACAAACTATCATTATGGTTTCTCGATTTATAGAGTTTGATTTGAAAAATGAAATTTACGAGCAGTATCAGAAACTTTCATATAACTTTTATAAAAAAAGAAGTACGGGTGACCTGATGAATAGAATTTCTGAAGATGTGACATTGGTCAGACAATATTTAGGTCCTGGGGTTATGTACACAGTAAACTTGGTAGTTCTTTTCGCAATGACACTTACTTTTATGATGAATATAAGTGTGGAATTGACACTCTATACTTTGGCACCGCTTCCCATAATGTCATACTTGATTTATAAAGTGTCAAGTATTGTGAATCGCCAAAGTGAAAAAGTACAGAGGCAACAATCTGCGATTTCTACTTTCGTACAAGAAACTTTTTCAGGGATCACGGTATTAAAAGCTTATGGAGCAGAACCAAAGTTTCAAGAAAAATTTAATGGTGATGCCAAGGAGTACCTCAAAAGACATATGTCGCTGGTTGTAACCAATTCCTTTTTCATGCCTACCATTACTTTTTTAATTGGGTTAAGTACGATTTTAACAATTTACTATGGAGGGCTCCTTTCTTTCGATGCGCAAAACTCGATTGGCTCTGGAGATATTGTTGCTTTTATATTTTATGTGAATATGTTGACTTGGCCGTTTGCGAGTGTGGGCTGGGTAGTTTCTATTGTGCAACGAGCAGAAGCCAGTCAAGAAAGAATCAATGAGTTTTTAAGTGAGGAACCTGAAATTGTCAACCCGACAGAAAAGCTTTTCGATTTAAAAGGAAAAGTGGAGTTTAAAAATGTGAGTTATACATATCCTTCAGGAGTGAAAGCAATTAATAATTTAAGCTTTACAATTAAAGAAGGGGAGACCTTGGCCATTTTAGGACGAACAGGGTCTGGAAAATCAACTGTTGTGAGGCTGTTAATGCGCCAGTTTGACCCAGATGAAGGAAGTATTAAAATTGACGGAAAGGAATTGAAAGAGTTGAATTTAGACGCTTTCAGAAGACAGTGTGGATTAGTTCCACAGGAGGTGTTTTTGTTCTCTGATACGATTCGGAATAATGTAAAGTTTGGTTTGACAGAAGATGAAGAAATGTCTGATGAGGAAATCATAGAGGTTTTAAAAACCACACATGTTTGGCACAATGTCAAAGACTTTAAAAATGGATTAGATACAATTTTAGGGGAACGTGGAGTAAACTTGAGTGGTGGACAAAAACAAAGAATTAGTATTGCAAGAGCGCTGGTTCGTCAACCTAAATTGCTGGTTCTTGACGATTGTCTTTCTGCTGTAGACACGGATACAGAGGAAATTATTTTAAATAATTTAGAACGTGAATTAAAAAACAGTACAGCGTTAATTGTAAGTCATCGAATATCCACAATTAGATATGCAGACCGTATTTTGGTTTTGGATGAAGGGAGTATGATTGAAGAAGGAACACACGAAGAACTATTGGAAAAAGATGGGGTGTATGCAGATATCTATTACAAACAATTATTAGAAGAACAAAAGGAATAAATGAAAAGTGACTTTATTCATATAAAAGGAGCGAGGGAGCATAATCTTAAAGATTTAGAGGTTAAAATTAAACATGGTAAACTGACTGTAATTACAGGTCTTTCAGGTTCTGGAAAATCTTCTTTAGCTTTTGATACTCTGTATGCGGAAGGGCAGAGAAGGTATATTGAAAGCTTGTCAGCCTATGCACGACAATTTTTAGGTAAATTAGAAAAACCTAAAGTTGAATTTATTAAAGGGGTAGCTCCAGCAATTGCCATTCAACAGAAAGTTACTTCTACGAATCCGAGATCTACAGTAGGAACTGTTACAGAAATATATGATTATTTAAAAGTATTGTTCGCTCGGGTAGGAAAAACATACTCTCCAGTGAGCGGAGAAGAAGTGAAAAAGCATACTGTTACAGATGTTGTTGAGTTTATTAACAAAAGAAAGAAAGGTGAACGATTTCTAATTTTAGCTCCAGTCAATAATTTTAAGCGATACGGTGTAGAACGACAACTTCAAATTTTTAAAGAACAAGGTTTTTCAAGAGTTCGCTTGGATGATGAGGTGTATAGAATTGAAGAGGCGATGGAGAAAAATCCACAGAAAGTGAAAACAATGGAATTGGTGATTGATCGGTTGACAGTGAATGCAGACGACGAACTTCACCAATCAAGGACTGCAGATTCTGTTCAGTTGTGTTTTTCTGAAGGAGATGGAGAGTGTAGGTTGTATTTTGTAGAGGAAAACGAACTAATGAGCTTCTCTAACCGCTTTGAAATGGATGGAATCGAGTTTGCAGAGCCAAGCTTGCATCTTTTTACTTTTAATAACCCGTATGGTGCTTGCGATTCTTGTGAAGGCTTTGGTTCCGTGATTGGAATTGATGAAGATTTAGTCATTCCTGATAGAACAAAGTCAGTTTATGAAGAAGCGGTAATGCCTTGGCGAGGAGATAAAATGTCGCGCTACTTAAAAAGATTCATCGAGCAGTCTGCTGAAATAGACTTTCCTATTCATCGACCAATTAAAGATTTGACCGAGGAAGAATATGATATTTTGTGGAATGGAAAAGGGAAGATTAAGGGGATTAATCATTTCTTCGACTTTTTAAATAAAAAGAAATATAGAATTCATGTTCGCGTGATGTTGGCCCGCTATCGAGGAAAAACAAAATGCCGTGATTGTAATGGTACTCGACTTAGAAAAGATGCGAATTATGTGAAAATTGGAGGAAAGTCCATAAAAGACGTGGTATTAACCTCTGTAAAAGATAATTTGTTATTCTTTAACTCGCTGGAACTAGATAGTTATCAAGCGCAAGTGGGAAAGCGAATTTTAGTGGAGATACAAAGTCGTTTGAATTGGCTAAATGAAGTGGGATTAGGTTATTTAACCTTAAATAGACAAGCGAATACTTTGTCTGGTGGTGAGTCACAAAGAGTAAATTTAGCCACATCATTAGGAAGTAGCTTGGTGGGCTCTATGTATATTTTAGATGAGCCAAGCATAGGACTACACCCTAAAGACACCGAACGTTTAGTAAAAGTGTTAAAGGAGTTAAGAGATTTGGGGAATACTGTGATTGTCGTAGAGCATGAGGAAGCGATTATGCAAGCGGCAGATGAAATCATAGATATTGGTCCTTTAGCAGGAATAAATGGTGGAAAGCTTGTGTTTCAAGGAACCCATAAGGAATTAACTGAAGCAAAAGGAAGTTTAACCGCTGACTATCTAATGAAGCGCAAGGAAATTCCTGTTCCTAAGGAAAGAAGAAAGTTAACTCATTCACTTCATATCATTGAGGCTTACGAAAACAACTTAAAAAAAATCAACGTAAAAATTCCTTTGCAAGGAATGGTTTGTGTAACAGGAGTGAGTGGCTCTGGGAAATCAACCTTAATTAAGGAAATATTATATCCTGCCTTGGCTAAAAAGTTAGATACGCATGGACTTACGATAGGTAAGCATACAGAATTAACTGGAGATATGGAGAAGGTAGAAGCCGTTGAATTTGTGGATCAGAACCCCATTGGTCGTTCTTCAAGAAGTAATCCTGTGACTTATGTCAAAGCTTTTGATGACATTAGAACCTTGTTCTCTCGTGTGAAACTTGCTAAAATGAGAGGATACAAACCTGGACATTTTAGTTTTAATGTGCCTGGCGGGAGGTGTGAAGTTTGTGAAGGGGAAGGAATGATTACAGTTGAAATGCAGTTTATGGCAGATGTTCAACTCAAGTGTGAGAACTGCAACGGAACACGGTATAAAGATGAAACTTTGGAAATCAAGTACAATGGATACTCTATTGCAGATATTTTGGAAATGGATATCGAAGAGGCTTTGACATTTTTTAAGTCCGTTGAGGGGACATTAGAGGGAAAAATTGTAGATAAAATTCAACCTTTAGTAGATGTTGGACTGGGATATTTGAGTTTAGGACAGCCTTCTTCCACATTGTCAGGAGGTGAAGCGCAAAGAATTAAACTTGCCTCGTTTTTGGTAAAAGCAAAAAATCCAATAAAAACACTTTTTATCTTTGATGAACCTACCACTGGATTACATTTTGATGACGTCAATAAACTTCTTACTTCGCTTAATCGATTAATTGATATAGGACATTCTGTAGTAATTATCGAGCACGATATGGATGTAGTTAAAAATGCAGATTGGGTTGTAGATTTAGGTCCTGTGGGTGGGAAAGATGGTGGTTTTTTAGTAGCAGAAGGAACACCTGAAGACATCGCAAAAGTGAAAGAAAGTTACACTGGACAATTTCTAAAGAATAAGTTGGGAAATGGCTCAATTTCGTAGGAAATCGGTAAGCGATTTTGTTTGTTGTTTTCCTTTCTGTTTTAAAGAAATCTATGCAAGTCGCTAGTTAAGGTTGTGTTACATTTTTGAGAATAAATTTTATTTCTTTGAAAATGTGGATGAAATATCTTATATTTGATTCACAAAATATTTAGTATAACCGTTTTTTTTATAAATAATTGCTACCAAGCCTGGTGTGGTTTAATGAGAGAGGAAGCTTAAAGAGGAAGATTTATCTCTTTCTTAACCAAAGTAAGGAACACAATAAAAACACTTTTCATCTTTGACGAGCGGCTAACTAGTTTGCATTTTAATGACTTAAATAAGAATGTTTTTTTGTAATTTTGAAATAAAAACGCTATGAAAAAGATTATTTATTTGATGGTAACCCTTGCCTTGTTTAGCTCACAAAGTTTTGGCCAAGCAATAAGCAAGTCATATCTAGAAGATGAAGAAACACCAATGGTAACTTGTGGAAGTTATAACTATTTGGAGCATGTTGATAAAGTTAATCCCGGATTTCTAGAACAATCTAACGTTTCGATGGAACAAATTGGTGAATTGATTAAAAATCAGATTACAGAGAAATCTGCAACAGAAGTTTATACTATTCCTGTTGTTTTTCATGTTTTGCATTTTTCAGAAGAATCTAATTTATCTGATGAGGTATTAGAAAGTCAAATAGAGGTTTTAAATAAATCCTTTCGTCGTCAAAATGCTGACACAAGCGAATTAAGAGAAGTGTTTGAGCACCTTGTAGGTGATAGCTATATTCAATTTAAGTTAGCTGAACAAGATCCACTTGGAAATCCAACAAATGGAATAGTTCGAAAAGCAACAGAAATCTCTCATTTTGGAGGTGTATTACCTTATGGACAGGGAGAAGAATTGCTAATTAGTCAGTGGGTTCAAGATAGTTTAATGTATAATTATTTCCGAATGACGCAATCCGAATTAGGAGGAAGCGACTCTTGGGATGAAAGTAGATATTTGAACATTTGGATTGGTGACATGAGAATTTTAGAACCTTTGTTTAATGATTTTGAAGAAATGGTTTACTTTGCTTTGGCTACCCCACCGCTGGAACATGCTAATTGGGATGGTTTACTTGAGACTTTTCAGGACTTTAACCAAGGTGTTTTAATTGACTATCATGTGGTAGGGAGTAACAACCCAACAATGTTGCCGAATCCTTACCATATTTATAACCAAAGAGTTAAAGGTGGTAAAATGTTGGTGCATGAAGTTGGTCACTATTTAGGCTTGCGACATATTTGGGGTGATGTCTTAAATTGTAGTGCTGATGATTACGTTTATGATACGCCTAACACTACAGGTGATAGTGAGTGGAATTGTGACAAAGTCAAGAATAAATGTGTCGATGTTATTTACGGTGAAGATTTGCCTGACATGATTGAAAACTATATGGACTATTCTCATTTGGAATGTCAAAACTCTTTCACCAAAGGTCAAATTGAGATAATGCGCCATACGCTGGAAAATTTCAGAACTGAGTTGTATGAGACAACTTTAGGAATAGATGAGGAATATGCCTTGTCTGAATCTTTCGAAGTTTTCCCTAACCCAACTGATGCTGTGTTGAATATTCGTGCAAAATCTCCAATACTTAAGGTGTTAATTAGTGACTTGAACGGACGAATTATAGAAACAATTAAGGCAGAAGAACAAAAAGAACTTTCAATTCCTGTTTCTAGCTTGTCGAAAGGAGCTTATTTGCTGCATTTAGAAACTACACATGGTGTTGGGAAATATAAATTTGTTAAACAGTAAACAGCTACTCCTTGGTTTAAGGTTAATTAAAAGGAAAAGGGCAGTTTTCTTAACTATAGTTAATTGCAGAGTAATTAGTTATTCTGCAATTAACTCATTTAATTTTTCTTGAAACTTTGATGCAAACCAGTCGTGAGCACCTACTTCTTCCATCACGATTTTCTCATTTTTGTCGATTACATAAGTTGTGGGTAAACTATTAGAATGAAATTGCGTAGGTGGAGTATTTATTGGCATATACACGGGGAAGGTGTAACCTTTACTTTTCATAAAGCGTTGAATTACTTCAGGGTTTTCATTACTTATGAAATAATAATCTAACTGGTCGCCATAATGGTCGTATAACTTTTGAAGTGAAGGCATTTCAGCTACACATGGCGGACACCAAGTAGCCCAAAGGTTGATAATGGTCACTTTCCCTCGTGATTCGGATAAATTGACCATGTTGTTATTGACATCTGTGAGCATCCAATCAAAAGTTTGAATTGTTTTTTGCTGTTCTGGAGCCAATTCTTTTGGCGTTCTAGCTAAAACTCGCTGAACAGTTGACATCACAGGCATACGAACTTGAGGTACAAACACGATTAAGCCCAATATTCCAAAAAAGAGAATGTCCCATTTGCGTTTTTTTATCCACTCAGAAACTTTGTTTTTATCCATTGCTAATCTTTATTCAAAATTAATATGCTTCAGTTCTTAATAGAACTAAGGTACAAGCTATCTCAGACTCAATTTGATTCTCTGTTAATAAATCAACAAATTCCTTATTTTCAGTTCCAGGGTTAAAAATTACACGCTTAGGTTTTAAAGCAATAATATCATCGATGTATTCAATTTGATTTTTAGGAGAGAGATATAAAGTCACAGAATGGAAAGTTTCGTCCTTCGGGAATTGAGTGATGATTGGAGTGCCTTCAATCTCTCCTTTTCTTCTTCCAAAAGCAACAACTGGTACATCGTACTCTTTGAGCATACGAACTGCTTTGTTCGCATATCGATCTGTTTTTTCGCTGGCACCAACGACTAAAGTTTTCTTTGTTTTCATATTAACAAAGATAGCTAAAAATGAGATTACTTGTATCATTGGGTACGAACTACGTAACAAAAGTTACGAAAGGAAGAATAGAGGATGACAAGGAACTATTTTTTT
>Ga0209075_1001097_pt1 | contig 25786 bp, 24 predicted proteins | sample Stecom2011_FD_187523 | JGI IMG/M metagenome (GOLD analysis project Ga0209075, IMG submission 187523) | Agricultural soil microbial communities from Utah to study Nitrogen management - Steer compost 2011 (SPAdes) (version 2) | ecosystem: Environmental > Terrestrial > Soil > Agricultural land...
TGCGCGCGCCTGCCCGGCAGCTACCACGGTTCCGGCTGCACCCTGGCCAGCGCCCTGGCCGGCCGCCTGGCCCTGGGCGAGGACCTGCCGAGCGCCGTGCAGAACGCCCTGGACTACACCTGGCGCTGCCTGCGCGACGCCGAGGCGCCGGGCCACGGCCAGTACATTCCGCGCCGCCTGCCGCTGGATTTCGGTCAATGAGTCGCGGCCTGTACGCCATCACCGACAGCACCCTGCTGGCCGACGGCCGTCTGCTGCCCTATGTGGAAGCCGCCCTGGAGGGCGGCGCGCGCCTGCTGCAGTACCGGGAGAAATCCCGCGACCAGGCGCGCCGCTTCGACGAGGCCAGCGCCCTGCTGGAGCTGTGCCGGCGCTATGGCGCCGAACTGATCATCAATGACGACCTGGAGCTGGCCGCCCGGCTGGGCGTCGGCCTGCACCTGGGCCAGGAGGACGGTTCGCTGGCCGAGGCCCGCGCGCGGCTCGGCGCCGGCGTGCACCTGGGCGCCAGCTGCTACGCCGATCTGTCGCTGGCCGAGCGTGCCCTGGCCGAAGGCGCCAGCCACCCGGCCTTCGGGCGCTTCTATCCGTCGCTGACCAAGCCGGGCGAGGCAGGCGCCACCCTGGCACTGCTGGACGAAGCCCGTGCCCGCTTCGCCGCGCCGCTGGTGGTGATCGGCGGCATCACCCTGGACAACGCCCGTCCGCTGGTGGAGCACGGCGCCGACTGGCTGGCGGTGGTCAACGGCCTGTTCGCCGCAAACTCCCCCGCCGAGGTGGAGCGCAGGGCGCGCGCCTTCGTTTCGCTGTTCCCTTCTTCCTGACCTGGCCCTGCGGGCAATACCCGCGCCGATTTGCGAGGCTTCCCATGTCCCGTTCCGAAATCCTCTTCAACAAGGCCCAGCAGCACATCCCCGGCGGCGTGAACTCGCCGGTGCGCGCATTCAAGGGCGTCGGCGGCACCCCGCTGTTCATCAAGCATGCCGAGGGCGCCTACATCATCGACGAGGACGACAAGCGCTACGTCGACTACGTGGGCTCCTGGGGTCCGATGATCCTCGGCCATGCCCACCCGGACGTGCTGGATGCGGTGCGCCGCCAGCTCGAGCACGGCCTGTCCTACGGCGCGCCGACCGCGCTGGAAACCGAGATGGCCGAGCTGGTCTGCTCGCTGGTGCCGTCGATGGAGATGGTGCGCATGGTCAGCTCCGGCACCGAGGCCACCATGAGCGCGATCCGCCTGGCGCGCGGCTACACCGGGCGCGACACCATCATCAAGTTCGAGGGCTGCTACCACGGCCACTCCGACAGCCTGCTGGTCAAGGCCGGCTCCGGCGCCCTGACCTTCGGCGTGCCCAGCTCCCCCGGCGTGCCGGCCGCCTTCGCCCAGCACACCCTGACCCTGCCCTACAACGACATCGAGACGGTGCGCGAGACCCTCGGGCAGCGCGGCCAGGAGATCGCCTGCATCATCGTCGAGCCGGTGGCCGGCAACATGAACTGCGTGCCGCCAGTGCCGGGCTTCCTGGAAGGCCTGCGCGAACTGTGCACCGAGCACGGCGTGGTGCTGATTTTCGATGAGGTGATGACCGGCTTCCGCGTCGCCCTCGGCGGCGCCCAGGCCCACTACGGCGTGACGCCGGACCTGTCCACCTTCGGCAAGATCGTCGGCGGCGGCATGCCGGTGGGCGCCTTCGGCGGCAAGCGCGAGATCATGTCCTGCGTCTCGCCGCTGGGCCCGGTCTACCAGGCCGGCACCCTGTCGGGCAACCCGCTGGCCATGGCCGCCGGCCTGACCACCCTCAAGCTGATCAGCCGTCCCGACTTCCATGACAAGCTGGCCGACTACACCAGCCGCATGCTGCAGGGCTTGCAGGATCGCGCCGATGCCGCCGGCATCCCGTTCGTGACCACCCAGGTGGGCGCCATGTTCGGCCTGTACTTCAGCGGGGCCGACAGCATCCAGACCTTCTCCGACGTGATGGCCAGCGATGCCCAGCGCTTCAACCGCTTCTTCCACCTGATGCTGGAAGGCGGCGTATACCTGGCGCCCTCGGCCTTCGAGGCGGGCTTCACCTCCATCGCCCATGGCGAGACCGAGCTGAAGATCACCCTGGACGCGGCCGAGCGGGCCTTTGCCCAGCTGAAGCAGTGACCCTGTCCCGGCTGGAGGCGCTTCGGAAAGCGCTCCAGCCGGAATACCTGACCTGCGGGTAGCGAGCAGCGCCGGGCAGCCGCCGCCGATAAAACCCTCCGGGCCGAAAGGCTTTGTCACCCACGCTCGGGTTATCCCATAATGTGCCGGTCGCCTGAACCGCCTGCCTGTATGGGCGCCCTGGATTCCCATGATTCGCACCAGCCACATTCTGAGCCTGTGCTGTCTGCTGTTCGCTTCCGTGTCGCCGGCCAGTGACAACGATCTGCTGGTGCCGGCCACCGGACGCTGCGCGCTCGACCTGGCGCCCGAACTGCTGAGCGAGGCGCTGAACAGCTGCCAGACCATCGCCCTGGACGGCGATGTGGAGGCACAGTTCGAGCTGGGCGAGTTCTTCTACACCGGCCGCTTCACCCAGCAGGACCTGCAGCAGGCGCTGCGCTGGTACGAGATGGCTTCGCTGCAGGGGCATGCCGAAGCCCAGCGCCGCCTCGGCACCATGTTCTTCAAGGGCGAGGGCGTGCCGGCCAGCAACATCCAGGCCTTCATCGTGCTGAAGATGTCGGCGGTGAACGGCTCGGAAGAGGCCCTGGACAGCGCCGACCGGGTGGCCGAGCAGATGTCCCGCGAGGAGCTGGCGGTCGCCACGCAGATCCTCGGCCACATCTTCCGCAGCTATCTGCAGGAACTGCAGACCATCGACGCCGCCTCGCCGCTGGCGCCGCTGCCCTAGCCCGCTTTTTTACGGGAAGCACCACGCTCGATCAGCTCAGCGGCTCGTTCATTCATGGAGAAGATGTCGGCGTGCGCGATCATGTGGCGAGCGCGGGCAACCCACTCCTGACGGCTGACCTGCAGGACGCGCTGGATGGCGGAGGCGATCTCAGCACCCGAGGCATGCGCACCGATCACCTCCCCCATCCGGTGATCGCTGATGTAATGCGCGTAACCACACACCTCGGTGGCGATCACCGGCAGCCCGCCGATCATTGCCTCCAGAAGCGCCAGGCCCGCCATTTCGCTGCGGGCGGGGTGCAGCAGCAGGTCAGCCGACCACAGCAGCTGAGCAACGTCGTCGCGTCCACCCAGCACCCCCAGGCGATCCGCTATCCCCAGCTCGGCGGCCAGGTCTTCCAGAAAGCGCGGCTTGTCCTCGCCGGCGACCCGAATCTGCACCCTGGAGCGAATGTCATCCGGCAATGCGGCAATACCCCGCAGCGCCCGATCGAAGCCCTTACGCTTGAAATCCGAACCGACCATCATGGCCAGGATATCCGTATCGGCCAGCCCGTATCGGGCCCGCAGGCCGGGCCGGATTGCCTCATAGTCCTCGGGCACGCCCATCGCCGGATTGATGCCGGGTGGCACGAAGTGAATCCGCTCTTCAGGGGTCTGATAGTGCCGCTTGTAGATGACTGATTCCGGGCGGGAAATCATCAGGATCCGGGTCGAGGAATCCGGGGAGAAGACCGCGGCCTCCATTGCCAGCGAGCTGCGCGCGCGGGGTGTCAGGCGATAGAGCCAGCCGCGCTCGGTGTGCGCCTTTTCGGCAAAGCAGACATCGGCGGCATAGTAGAAATCCAGCCCCGGCATCTTGTTGAAGCCCACTACCGCGTCGACATCATCGGGCAGTTGCGAGAGGAAGCGCCGAGCGAAGGCGGCATTGCTGCCATGATTGGTCAATGCACGCACCGGCAGCAGAACCACGGGCAGATCGGGGCGCGGGCCCTCCCAGCTGCGGGCGTAGATGGTCACCTCATGGCCCCGCTCATGCATCAGCTGGGCCAGGGAAAGCATGTCTCGTTCGAGGCCGCCATAAGGGAAATAGCGGAATAGAGTGAAAGCTAATTTCAAAACAGCGTCCTTTAAAACAACGGCATGACATCCGGCTGGCTAGCGGATCAGAAGGAGCATCCATACCCTCAAGCGGGAATCCAAACCAGGAGCCAGATCAATTACCGTTCATATCCTTGGGGATTGTTCGACTGCCAGCGCCAGGTATCCGCCATCATTTCCGGCAAGCCGCGCTGCGCCTTCCAGCCCAGCTCACGCTCGGCCAGCGCCGGATCCGCCCAGCATTCGGCGATGTCGCCGGCCCGGCGCGGAGCAATGCGGTAGGGCACCGGCCTGCCGCTGGCCTGCTCGAAGGCACGAACCATCTCCAGCACGCTGTATCCCTTGCCGGTACCCAGATTCCAGACGTTCACACCGCCACGCTCGGCCAGGGCGTCCAGAGCCTTCAGATGGCCTTCGGCCAGGTCCATCACGTGGATATAGTCGCGTACACCCGTTCCGTCGACGGTGGGGTAGTCATCGCCGAACACCGCCAGCTCCTTGAGCTTGCCCACGGCCACCTGGGCGATATAGGGCAGCAGGTTGTTGGGAATACCCTGCGGATCTTCGCCAATCTGCCCGCTGGGATGGGCGCCGACCGGATTGAAGTAGCGTAGCAGCGCAATGCTCCAGCGCGGCTCGGACAGCGACAGGTCGCGCAGGATCTCCTCGACCATCAGCTTGGAACGACCATAGGGGTTGGTCGGCGTGCCGGTGGGGAAATCCTCGCGGATCGGCATCTGCGGCGGCTCGCCGTAGACGGTGGCCGAGGAACTGAACACCAGGCGGAACACGCCGGCGGCCGCCATGGCCTGGCACAGGGTCACGCTGCCGGCGACATTGTTCTCGTAGTAGCGCAGCGGCTGCTGCACGCTTTCGCCGACCGCCTTGAGGCCGGCGAAATGCATCACGGCGTCGATGGGGTGCTCGGCAAAGAGCCGGTCGAGCAGAACGCGGTCGCGGATATCACCCTCGACGAACTGCGGGGCACGCCCGCACAGCCCTTCCACGCGGCGCAGCGACTCGGCGGAGCTGTTGCTGAGGTTGTCCAGCACCAGTACCTCACGGCCGGCCTCGAGCAGGGACAACACCACGTGGGAGCCGATATAGCCGGCACCGCCGGTGACCAGAATCATGGGTTTCACACAATCGCTCCTTGTACGACCCCCGTGCGGGGTCGCGATCCTGAAAGAACGCCCTACTTGTCGGGCAGGGGCATGGGGAACGGCATCACGTTGCCGCCCTTCGCCTCGCTGATTTTAGGCGTACCCAGGCGTTCCACCTCATCGATGCGGATGATGGCGTGCATCGGCACGAAACTGCGCAGCACTCCTTCAAACTGCGCCTTGAGCTTTTCCTCGCTCGGGTCGACCACCACCTGGGTCCGTTCGCCGAACACGAACTCCTCGATTTCCAGAAAGCCCCACAGATCGCTCTGGAAGATGTGCTTGGCGTACATCTCGTACACCTGGCCCTGGTTGAGGAAGATGACCTTGTAGATGGGCGCTTCACGCTTGCTCATGACGACACTTCACTTGAAACAGGTTGATCCAGCGAGGACAGCCCCCGCGTGGCGCGAACATGGGTGCCATGCAGGGACGCCTCGAAACGCCGCCAGTTCTCCTCCTGCCGGGATCGGTCGTTCTCCCGGTGCCAGAGATGCAGGACCGGCACGGCGAAACGCCCATCCTTGATGCGCACACCATGGCGCAACAGGCGCACGGCGAAATCGGAATCCTCGTAGCCCCAGCCGGAGAAGGCTTCGTCCATGCCATCGAGAGCATGGAAATCATGTGCCCAGACTCCGACATTGCAGGTTCGATAGAGGGTCCATTTCTGCGCCTTTCGATCCCGCAAACTCCCCAAGGGCAAGCGCAACCAGCCCAGAGCCTTGTTCACATCGTTGCGTACCCAGCCCCTGAGCCAGGCCAGAGGCGACCAACTGGCTGGGGCAATCGGGTCAGGCGAGGCCAGCAGCGCCTGTGTGTAAGACTCGGAGAGCAGGACCCGGTTGCCGGCCACACTCTTGCCCGGCTCGGCCAGATCACGATGGCGCAGCAGGAAGTCAGGAAACGGAATGCAGTCGCCGTCAACGAAGATCAGATAATCGCCGGAGGCCTGGGCTGCGGCCCGGTTCCGGATCGCTGCGGCACGAAAACCCTTGTCCTCATGCCAGACATGCTTGAGGCGGGTACCAAAACAGGATTTCCAGCGCCGAACCACCTCAGCCGTTTCGCTGCCCGAACCGTCATCGGCTACCAGCAACTCCCAGCAGTCCTCGGCCAGGCCGATCTGCCTGGAGAATCCCAGCAGCACCGCATTCAGCGCATCCGGCCGGTTATAGGTCGTCACGATGACGGAAAGCTTCATACTTCAACCCTTGGGGCCAATCCCGAGCCCGAACGAGGTAACTGGAGCCTGAAAAAAAGCGGCGCAGAATAGCATATTGCCAGTGAATGCCTACGACCGCACATCCCGCCCCCTATGGCCCCTGCCTGCCCCGCCCCCCTATAATCCGCCCTCCTTCCGCCCGACCCGCGATTCGACACATGGCCAAGAAGCTCTACATCGAAACCCATGGCTGCCAGATGAACGAGTACGACAGCTCGCGCATGGCCGACCTGCTGGGTGAACACCAGGCCCTGGAACTCACCGACAATCCCCGGGAAGCCGATGTGCTCCTGCTCAACACCTGTTCGATCCGCGAGAAGGCCCAGGAGAAGGTGTTTTCCCAGCTCGGCCGCTGGCGCGAGCTGAAGCAGGAGAAGCCGGGGCTGGTGATCGGCGTCGGCGGCTGCGTGGCCAGTCAGGAAGGCGCGGCGATCCGCGACCGCGCGCCCTATGTGGATGTGGTGTTCGGGCCGCAGACCCTGCATCGCCTGCCGGAGATGATCGACGCGGCGCGCACCACGCAGACGCCCCAGGTGGACATCTCCTTCCCCGAGATCGAGAAGTTCGACCGCCTGCCCGAGCCGCGCGTGGAAGGCCCCACGGCGTACGTGTCGATCATGGAAGGCTGCAGCAAGTACTGCACCTTCTGCGTGGTGCCCTATACCCGCGGCGAGGAAGTCAGCCGGCCGCTGGATGACGTGCTGGGCGAGATCATCCACCTGGCCGAGAACGGCGTGAAGGAAGTCACCCTGCTGGGGCAGAACGTCAACGGCTACCGGGGCGAGAATCGCGACGGCGGCATCACCGACTTTGCCGAGCTGCTGTACCTGGTGGCGGCCATCGACGGCATCGAGCGCATCCGCTACACCACCAGCCACCCGCTGGAGTTCTCCGACGCGCTGATCCAGGCCCACGCCGAGATTCCGGAGCTGGTGAAGTTCGTGCACCTGCCGGTGCAGTCCGGCTCCGACCGGGTGCTGGCGGCCATGAAACGCAACCACACCGCGCTGGAATACAAGTCGCGCATCCGCAAGCTCAAGGCGGCGGTGCCGGAGATGTGCATCAGCTCGGACTTCATCGTCGGCTTCCCCGGCGAGACCGACAGGGACTTCGAGCAGACCATGAAGCTGATCGAGGAGGTGGGCTTCGACTTCTCCTTCTCCTTCATCTACAGCGCCCGCCCGGGCACCCCGGCCGCCGACCTGGCGGACGACACGCCCGAGGAGGTGAAGAAGCAGCGCCTGCAGATCCTCCAGGCGCGCATCAACCAGCAGGGCTTCGAGATCAGCCGGCGCATGGTGGGCAGCACCCAGCGCATCCTGGTGACCGACTATTCCAGGAAGGACCCGGGCATGCTGCAGGGCCGCACGGAGAACAACCGCATCGTCAACTTCCGCTGCGACAACCCCCTGCTGATCGGCCAGTTCGCCAACGTGCGCATCGAGGACGCCTTGCCCCACTCGCTGCGCGGCACGCTGCTGGACTGAGCCGTCGGGTGGCCGGCGCTCCGCGCTGGCCGCTCCGCCCGAGACGCCGCTGCGGCGGATGCCCGACACGACGAATAACCGCCCGCTGACGCCCCCCACCTTCCCGCCCGACATTCCCGGCGCTATCCTTGCCCAATCTTTTCTGCCCAAGGCACCCTTTTACCCCTTGAACACATCCTCCGAGCATCACCACTTCACCCTCGAGCCCTTCGAAGCCCGACGCTTTGCCAACCTCTGCGGACAATTCGACGAACACCTGCGCCTGATCGAACAGCGCCTGGCGGTGGAAATCCGCAACCGGGGCAACCAGTTCGAACTGGTTGGCGACAAGCGCCGCACCCAGAACGTCGAGAACCTCCTGCGCCGCCTGTACCGCGAAACCAAGAGCATGGAGCTCTCCCCCGAGCTGGTGCACCTGTTCCTGCAGGAATCGGCCATGGACGAGCTGGCGACCGGCAAGGCCGACGCGGGCGTCAGCCTGCGCACCAAGAAGGGCCTGATCCGCCCGCGCGGCGCCAACCAGCAGCGCTACGTCAAGGCGATCCTCGACAACGACATCAACTTCGGCATCGGCCCGGCGGGCACCGGCAAGACCTACCTGGCGGTGGCCGCCGCGGTGGACGCCCTGGAGCGCGAGCAGGTACGCCGCATCCTGCTGGTGCGCCCGGCGGTGGAAGCCGGCGAGAAGCTCGGTTTCCTGCCCGGCGACCTGGCCCAGAAGATCGACCCCTACCTGCGTCCGCTCTACGACGCGCTCTACGAGATGCTCGGCTTCGAGCACGTGGCGCGCCTGATCGAGAAGCAGGTGATCGAGATCGCCCCGCTGGCCTACATGCGCGGCCGTACCCTGAACAACAGCTTCATCATCCTCGACGAGAGCCAGAACACCACGCTGGAACAGATGAAGATGTTCCTGACCCGCATCGGCTTCGGCTCCACGGCGGTGATCACCGGTGACATCACCCAGGTGGACCTGCCGCGCGGCACCAGGAGCGGCCTGGCCCACGTGATCCGCGTGCTCAAGGATGTGCCGGGCATCAGCTTCACCCACTTCCAGCCCAAGGACGTGGTGCGCCACCCGCTGGTGCAGCGCATCGTCGAGGCCTACGAGCGCTTCGAGGACGAGCAGGCCACCAGCCGTCCGTCCCGCCACGTCCCCGCCGACAACGATCCGGGCGCACGGACCGACGACCATGCTTGAGCTGGACCTGCAGCTGGCCACCACCGGCCGGCACCCGAGCGAAGCCGACTTCCGACGCTGGTGCGAGCTGGCCCTGCGCCAGCGCAGCGGCGACTCGGAGCTGACCATCCGCCTGGTCGACGAGGAGGAAGGCCGCGAACTGAACCGCACCTGGCGGCACAAGGACTACGCCACCAACGTGCTGTCGTTCCCGGCGGACGTGCCCGACGAATTCCTGGATATCCCGCTGCTGGGCGATCTGGTGATCTGCGTGCCGGTGGTCGAGCGCGAAGCGGCGGAACAGGGCAAGACACCGGAAGCCCACTGGGCGCATCTGGTCATCCATGGCTGTCTCCATCTGCTCGGCTACGACCACATCGAGGATGCCGAGGCCGAGGAGATGGAAGGCCTGGAACGCGAACTGCTGGCCGAGCTGGGTCATCCCGACCCCTACGCCGGCGATGAAGACGACTGAGCAAAGGAACCATGAGCGTAGACCGATCGAGTGAACACAGGTCCTGGCTGGAAAGGATCACCCAGGCCTTTGTCCATGAGCCGCGCAACCGTGACGAACTGCTGGAAGTTCTCCACGACGCCCACGAAAACCACCTGCTGGACCGCCAGGCCCTCTCCATCGTCGAGGGCGCCATCCAGGTCGCCGACCTGCAAGTGCGCGACATCATGGTGCCGCGCTCGCAGATGGTCAGCATCCGCGCCGACCAGACACCCCGCGAATTCCTGCCGATGATCATCGAGGCCGCCCACTCCCGTTACCCGGTGGTCGGCGACAGCCCGGACGACGTGATCGGCATCCTGCTGGCCAAGGATCTGCTGCCGCTGATGCTGCAGGACCCCGACCAGCCCTTCGACCTGCGCTCGGTGCTGCGCCCGGCCACCTTCGTGCCGGAATCCAAGCGCCTCAACGTGCTGCTCAAGGAGTTCCGCAGCACCCGCAACCACATGGCGGTGGTCATCGACGAGTACGGCGGCGTGGCCGGCCTGGTGACCATCGAAGACGTGCTGGAACAGATCGTCGGCGACATCGAGGACGAGCACGACGTCGAGGAAGACAGCTACATCAAGCCGCTGCCCAGCGGCGACTTCATCGTCAAGGCGCAGACACCGCTGGACAGCTTCAACGAATTCTTTGAAAGCGACTTCTCCGAGGAGGCTTTCGACAACGTGGGCAGCCTGGTGGTCAACGCCTTCGGCCACCTGCCCAAGCGCAACGAGGTCACCGAGATCGGCGGCTACCGCTTCCGCGTGCTCACCGCCGACAGTCAGAACGTGCACCTGCTGCGCCTGACGCCGATGGAGTCCTAGCGGTACCCCCTCTCATCCGGCTGAAGCCGCTCCCACGGATCAGTGCATTCCGGCAGGAGCGGCTTCAGCCACGCGGCTTGCCTCCCGACGCGCATTGCCGCTAGCCTCCCCGCTCCCGTCTCGCACAAGGATTGCCCATGCGCTGGATCACCCAGCCCGGCTGGATCGGCCATGCCATCGCCCTGGCCGCCGGCGCCGTGACGCCGCTGGCCTTCTCCCCATTCGATCTCTGGCCGCTGCTCCTGCTGTCCATCGCCCTTTTCTATCTGGGACTGCGCCAGGTGAGGGGCCGCGCCGCCGTGGCGCGCGGCTGGTGCTATGGGTTCGGCGCCTTTGCCACCGGCACCAGCTGGGTATTCGTCAGCATCCACGATTACGGTGCCGCCCCGGTGCCGCTGGCGGCGCTGCTCACCCTGGCCTTCGTCGCCGGTCTGGGCCTGCTGTTCGCCCTGCTGGCCTGGCTGTGGGCCCGCTGGCTTCGCAGTGACACGCCGCTGGTCGACGCGCTGGCGTTCGCCGCGCTCTGGGTGGCGATGGAAGCGTTCCGCGGCTGGTTCCTCACCGGTTTCCCCTGGCTGTTCGCCGGCTACACCCAGCTGTACGGGCCGCTGGCCAGTCTGGCGCCGGTGGGCGGCGTGTGGCTGCTGTCCTTCCTGGTGGTGCTCAGCGCGGCGCTGATCGTCGAACTGGTACGGGTCAGGGACAGCAAGGTGCTGCTGGGCACGGCCCGCCTGCTGCTGTTCGCCCCCTGGCTGCTCGGCCTGGTCCTCGCCAGCTACGAATGGACCGCCCCCAGGGGCGAGCCGCTGCGCGTGGCCGCCATTCAGGGCAATGTGCCGCAGCTGCTCAAGTGGGAGCCCTCGCAGCTCAGTGCCCAGCTGGCCCTGTATCGCGAGCTGACCCTGGCCGCGCCGCCCACGGACCTGATCGTCTGGCCGGAAACCGCCGTGCCGGTGCTGCGCAACCATGTGGAGCACTACCTGGCGGACATGGGCGAGCACGCCCGGGAGCGCGGCGCGGCGCTGATCACCGGCCTGCCCGTGCGCCAGCCCAACGCCGACGGCGAACTGCGCTACTACAACGGGCTGACCAGCCTGGGCGAGGGCGCCGGCACCTACCTGAAGCAGAAGCTGGTGCCCTTCGGCGAATACGTGCCGCTGCAGGATGTGCTGCGCGGCCTGATCGAGTTCTTCGACCTGCCCATGTCCGACTTCGCCCGCGGCGACGCCGACCAGCCGCTGCTGCAGGCCCGCGGCTACCAACTGGCGCCGTTCATCTGCTACGAAGTGGTCTACCCGGAGTTCGCCGCCTCCCTGGCCGCGCAGAGCGACATCCTGCTCACCGTCAGCAACGACACCTGGTTCGGCGCCTCCATCGGCCCGCTGCAGCACCTGCAGATGGCGCAGATGCGCGCCCTGGAGGCCGGGCGCTGGATGATCCGCGCCACCAACAACGGCGTCACCGCGCTGATCGACCCGCACGGCCGCATCAGCAAGCGGCTGCCGCAGTTCGAACAGGCCACCCTGGTCGGCGACGTGCTGCCCATGCAGGGCCTGACGCCCTACCTGCGCTGGCGCGGCTGGCCCATGGCGCTGCTGGCGGCCGGCCTGCTGGGCTGGGCGCTGAATCGCCGGCGCAGCGCCTGACCACGCCATTAATCACGCCCGCCGGCATCTATGTTTCCCTAGTCGAAGGGGGGTCATGTATGCTAGCGGGCTTTCGAATCTCTCCCTCTTTCCAGCGCCAGTAGCCATGCACGAACAGTATCAGCCCAGCGAAATCGAACCCGCCGCGCAGTCCCACTGGGACGCCAAGGATGCCTTCAAGGTCAGCGAACAGCCCGGCAAGGAAACCTATTACTGCCTGTCGATGTTCCCCTACCCGAGCGGCAAGCTGCACATGGGTCACGTGCGCAACTACACCATCGGTGACGTGATCGCCCGCTACCAGCGCATGCTCGGCAAGAACGTGCTGCAGCCCATGGGCTGGGACGCCTTCGGCATGCCGGCCGAGAACGCCGCCATGAAGAATCAGGTGGCGCCGGCCAAGTGGACCTACGAGAACATCGCCTACATGAAGTCCCAGCTGAAGAGCCTGGGCCTGGCCATCGACTGGTCCCGCGAGGTCACCACCTGCAAGCCCGACTACTACCGCTGGGAACAGTGGCTGTTCACCCGGCTGTTCGAAAAGGGCGTCATCTACCGCAAGAACGGCACCGTCAACTGGGACCCGGTGGACCAGACCGTGCTGGCCAACGAGCAGGTGATCGACGGCCGCGGCTGGCGCTCCGGCGCGCTGGTCGAGAAGCGCGAGATTCCCATGTACTACTTCCGCATCACCGCCTATGCGGAAGAGCTGCTGGCGGATCTGGACAAGCTCACCGGCTGGCCGGAGCAGGTCAAGACCATGCAGCGCAACTGGATCGGCAAGAGCTTCGGTGCCGACATCGTCTTCGACTACGACGCCGACAGCATCGGCATCGAAGGGCAGCTGAAGGTCTACTCGACCCGCCCGGACACCCTGATGGGCGCCACCTACGTCGCCGTGGCCGCCGAGCACCCGCTGGCCACCCGTGCCGCCGAGAACAACCCCGCCCTGGCCGCCTTCATCGCCGAATGCAAGGCCGGTTCCGTGGCCGAGGCCGACATGGCCACCATGGAAAAGAAGGGCATGCCCACCGGCCAGTTCGTCGTCCACCCGCTCAACGGCAGGAAGCTGCCGGTGTACGTGGCCAACTACGTGCTGTGGGGCTACGGCGAAGGCGCCGTGATGGCCGTGCCGGCCCATGACGAGCGCGACTTCGCGTTCGCCAACCAGTACGGCCTGCCGATCGTTCAGGTGTATGCCGGCGAGGGCAGGGAATTCAGCGCCACCCAGTGGCAGGACTGGTACGCCGACAAGAGCGGCCTGACCACCATCAACTCCGGCAAGTACGACGGTCTGGACTTCCAGGCCGCCTTCGACGCCATCGTCGCCGACCTGGAGGCCAGCGGCCACGGCGCGCGCAAGACCCAGTTCCGCCTGCGCGACTGGGGCATCAGCCGCCAGCGCTACTGGGGCTGCCCGATCCCGATCATCCACTGCCCGAGCTGCGGCGACGTGCCGGTGCCGGAAGACCAGCTGCCGGTGGTCCTGCCCGAGGACGTGGTGCCGGACGGCACCGGCTCGCCGCTGGCCAAGATGCCCGAGTTCTACAACTGCACCTGCCCCAGGTGCGGCGCGGCGGCCAAGCGCGAGACCGACACCATGGACACCTTCGTGGAGTCCTCCTGGTACTTCGCCCGCTACGCCTCCCCGCAGTACGACAAGGGCATGGTGGACCCGGCCGCGGCCAACCACTGGCTGCCGGTCGACCAGTACATCGGCGGCATCGAGCACGCCATCCTGCACCTGTTGTACGCGCGCTTCTTCCACAAGCTGATGCGCGACGAGGGCCTGGTGAACTCCGATGAGCCCTTCACCAACCTGCTGACCCAGGGCATGGTGGTGGCCGAGACCTACTACCGCACCCTGCCCAACGGCGGCAAGGACTGGTTCAACCCGGCCGACGTGGACGTGGAGCGTGACAGCAAGGGCAAGATCCTCTCCGCCAGGCTGAAGAGCGACGGCCTGCCGGTGGAGATCGGCGGCGTCGAGAAGATGTCCAAGTCCAAGAACAACGGCGTGGACCCGCAGGCCATGATCGAGGCCTACGGCGCCGACACCTGCCGCCTGTTCATGATGTTCGCCGCGCCGCCGGAGCTGTCCCTGGAATGGTCCGACGCCGGCGTGGAGGGCGCCAGCCGCTTCCTGCGCCGCGTCTGGCGCCTGGCCCACAGCCACGTCAGCGCCGGCCTGCCGGGTCCGCTGGACCTGGCCAGCCTGAACGACGGGCAGAAAGCCATCCGCCGCGCCATCCACCAGGCCATCAGGCAGGCCAGCATCGATATCGGCCAGTTCCACAAGTTCAACACCGCCATTGCCCAGGTGATGACGCTGATGAACGTGCTGGAAAAGGCCCCGAACGCCACCGAGCAGGACCGCGCCCTGCTGCAGGAAGGCCTGGAGACCGTGGTGCTGCTGCTGGCACCGATCACCCCGCACATCTGCCACGAGCTGTGGAAGCAGCTGGGCAAGGGCAGCGACCTGATCGACGCCCCCTGGCCGACCGTGGACGAAAGCGCCCTGGTGCAGGATTCCCTGACCCTGGTGGTGCAGGTCAACGGCAAGCTGCGTGGCCAGATCGAGGTACCGGCCAGCGCCAGCCGCGAGGACGTGGAGGCCGCCGCCCGCGCCAACGAGAACGTCCTGCGCTTTACTGAAGGCCTGACGATTCGCAAGGTGATCGTGGTGCCCGGCAAGCTGGTCAACATCGTCGCCAACTAACCGCGCCAAGCGCCCCGGCAGCGCCGGGGCCGTCCAGGAGGAGGTCCGATGCCGCACCGTCTGTTGCTGATCCTCGCCACCGCGCTGCTGCTCGGCGCCTGCGGTTTCCAGCTGCGCGGCACCGGCGGCTCGGAGGCCTTCGCCTTGCGCGAACTGGACCTGCGTGCCGAGGATCGCCACGGCGAGGCGGCCACCCAGTTGCGTGCCCTGCTGGAAAGCCGTGGTGTACGCGTGCATCCCGGCGCGCCGTACCAGCTGGTGCTGCTCGAGGAGCAGGTCGACCAGCGCACCGCCAGCCTGACCAGCGGCGCGCGCAGCGCCGAATACGAGCTGACCAGTGCCCTGGACTACCAGCTGCGCAGCCGCCGACACCCCCTGCTGGAGAACCGCCTGGAAGTCCAGAAGGTGGTCGCCCATGATCCGAACAACCTGATCGGCTCGGAACAGGAGCGCCAGCAGCAGCGCACGGAGATGCGCCGCGACCTGCTGCAGCAGCTGGTGCGCCGCCTGCAGGTCCTGACCCCCGCCGAGCTGGAACGCCTGGATGCCCAGGCCGAGGCCCGGGCACAGGCCGAACAGCGCGCCGTCCAGCCATGAAGCTCTCCCCGGCCCAGCTCGGCAAGCACCTGCAGGGGCCGCTGGCCCCGGTATATGCCGTCAGCGGCGACGAACCGCTGCTCTGCCAGGAAGCCTGCGACGCCATCCGTGCCGCCGCCCGCGCCCAGGGCTTCGGCGAACGTCAGGTCTTCCACGTGGAAGCCGGCTTCGACTGGGGCCAGCTGCACGAGGCCGGCGCCAGCCTGTCGCTGTTTGCCGACAAACGCCTGATCGAGCTGCGCCTGCCGTCCGGCAAGCCGGGCGACAAGGGCGCCAGCGCCCTGCTCGACTACCTGGCGCGCCCCGCCGAGGACACCCTGCTGCTGCTGCACCTGCCCAAGCTGGATGCCAGCACCCAGAAGACCAAGTGGGCCAAGGCCCTGATCGACGGCCCGCACAGCCCCTTCATCCAGATCTGGCCGGTGGACGCCCAGCAACTGCCGCAGTGGATCCTGCAGCGTCTGGGTCAGGCAGGCCTGGCCGCCACGCCGGAGGCCGTGGAGCTGATCGCCGCCCGCGTCGAGGGCAATCTGCTGGCCGCCGTGCAGGAAATCGAGAAACTCAAGCTGCTGGCCGAAGGCGAGAAGATCGATGCGGACACCGTGCAGGCCAGCGTGGCCGACAGCGCCCGCTTCGATGTCTTCGGGCTGATCGATGCCGCCCTGGCCGGCCAGGCCGGCCATGCGCTGCGCATGCTGGAGGGCCTGCGCGGCGAAGGGGTCGAGGCCCCGGTGATCCTCTGGGCACTGGCCCGCGAGACCCGCCAGCTGGCCAACCTGGCCTTCCAGCACGAGCAGGGCGTGCCCCTGGATCGCGCCTTCGCCCAGTGCCGGCCGCCGGTCTGGGACAAACGACGCCCGCTGCTCTCGCGCGCCCTGCAGCGCCATGGGGCTGGTCGCTGGGGCCAGCTGCTGCGCGACGCCCAACAGATCGACGCACAGATCAAGGGGCAGGCTGCCGGCGACCCCTGGGCCGGACTGGCCAGCCTGACCCTGCATATCGCCGGGGTGCGCCTGCCGCTGTCCTGCCTGTAGCGCCGCTGCCCTGCCGGCAGCTGCCGCCACCTGTTCCACTGGACATTTGCCGCACAACCCCTATGATGCGCGCGCCCACCACAGGCCCTCGCGGAGAGCACAGCATGGCCACCAAGCAGTCCAAGCGGCCGAACAAGGCCAAGTCACTCATCGCTCAGCCCCTGTTCCGCAGTCGTCGGGAGCGCCCCAAAAAGGGAAAGGGCAGTTACCGTCGCGAAGCCTTCCAGCGCAACTGGGAGGCTTCCGTCGTTCTGGCCGCCTGAATTTTTTCAGCCATGATAAGGTCTTGTCCCGTACGTCCCGTTTGAGACCGCTTCGCATGCCGCTTTTTTCGGCCGCTCTACGGCCTCTTGGTCTGTTTGCCAGCGTCACCCTTCTGTTATTCGTTGTCAGCCAGCCGCTCATGGCGAGCGCCAGCCCCCGGCCCGAGCCGGCCCGGGAGGAGCAGCGCAGCTTTGCCGCCTGGCTGGCCGACTTTCGACGCGAGGCGCTGAAGGCCGGCATCCAGCCGCGAGTGCTGGATGCCGCGCTGGACGATCTGCGCCCCGATCCGTCGGTGATCAGCGCCGACCGCAGCCAGCCGGAGTTCTCCCGCCCCATCTGGGACTACCTGGATGGCGCCCTGTCGCTGCGCCGGGTTGCCCAGGCCGAGTACCTGCTGGTCAAGCATGCCACGCTGCTGCACCGCATTGAGCAGCACTACGGCGTGGATCGGCAGGCACTGGTGGCCATCTGGGGCCTGGAAAGCAACTTCGGACACAGCCAGGGCAACAAGTCGGTGATCCGCTCGCTGGCCACCTTGGCCCACGAGGGGCGGCGTCCGGAATTCGCCCATCAGCAACTGATCGCCGCCCTGCAGATTCTCCAGCAGGGCGACATCACGCCCCGCCGGATGCTGGGCTCCTGGGCCGGCGCCATGGGCCAGACCCAGTTCATCCCCACCACCTACCAGCGCTACGCGGTGGACTTCGACGGCGACGGCCGCCGCGACATCTGGAACTCCACCGCCGACGCCCTGGCCTCCACCGCCCACTACCTGCAGCGTTCCGGCTGGCGGCTGGGGCAGCCCTGGGGCTTCGAGGTGGGGCTGCCGGTGGATTTCGACTACGCCCTGGCCGATCCGCAGGTCAGCAAGCCGTTGCGCGAGTGGCAGGAGCTGGGAATATCCATCCCCGACCTGCCGCCCCAGTACGGCGATCAGGAAGCCATCCTGCTGCTGCCGGCCGGACACCTGGGGCCGGCGTTCCTGACCCTGGCCAACTTCCGTGCCATCCTCAAGTACAACAACTCCAACGCCTATGCGATGGCCATCGGCCTGTTCGCCGACCGCCTGAGCGGCAACGGCGAGGTTTCGGCCCGCTGGCCCTACCATGAGCGTCCCCTGTCGCGGGCCGAGCGCATCGAGCTGCAGCAGCACCTGAATCTGCTGGGTTACCCGCTGGGCGAGCCGGACGGCATCATCGGTACCAACAGTCGCCAGGCGATCCGCGCCTTCCAGCTGGATCACGGCCTGGCAGCGGACGGCTTTCCCAGCGCCTCGCTGCTCAAGCGCCTGCGGCGGGAATCGCGGCGCCGGTAGCCCCACTGCCAGAAATGAAAAAGGCGATCCTGGGATCGCCTTTTTTTGTTGCCGGAGCTGATCAGCTGATCTTCTCGCCGTGTGCCTGCTGGTCGGCGTGGTAGGAGGAACGCACCAGCGGACCGGAGGCCACGTTCTTGAAGCCCATCTTCTCGCCTTCCTCGGCGAGCCAGGCGAAGGTGTCCGGGTGCACGAAGCGCTGCACCGGCAGGTGGTTGCGCGAAGGCTGCAGGTACTGGCCGAGGGTCAGCATGTCCACGTCGTGCTCGCGCAGACGCTGCATCACTTCGAGCACTTCCTCGTCGGTCTCGCCCAGCCCCAGCATCAGCCCGGACTTGGTCGGCACGCCCGGCACGCGCTTCTTGAAGTTCTCCAGCAGGTCCAGCGACCACTCGAAGTCCGAGCCCGGGCGCGAGGACTTGTACAGGCGCGGCACCGTCTCCAGGTTGTGGTTGAACACATCCGGCGGCTCGGTGGCGGTGATGTCCAGGGCGATATCCATGCGCCCCCGGTAGTCCGGCACCAGGGTTTCCAGCTGCACGTCGGGCGACAGCTTGCGGATTTCGCGCAGGCAGTCGGCGAAGTGCTGGGCGCCGCCGTCGCGCAGGTCGTCGCGATCCACCGAGGTGATCACCACGTAGCGCAGGCGCAGGTCGGCGATGGCCTGGGCCAGGTTCATCGGCTCGTCGGGATCCAGGGGTTTGGGTCGCCCGTGGCCGACGTCGCAGAAGGGGCAGCGGCGGGTGCAGATGTCGCCCATGATCATGAAGGTGGCGGTGCCCCCGGAGAAGCACTCGCCCAGGTTCGGGCAGGAGGCCTCCTCGCAGACGCTGTGCAGGCGATGCTTGCGCAGCAGCTGCTTGATGCGCTCCACCTCCGGCGAGACCGGCACGCGCACGCGAATCCAGTCCGGCTTCTTGGGCAGCTCCTCGGTGGGAATCACCTTGACCGGGATGCGCGCCACCTTCTCGGCGCCGCGCAGCTTGACACCCGTTTCCAGCTTGGCCGGCTTGCCGGCGTTTTCCTGACTGCTCATAACGATTCGATCCCGCCCTCGAGGGCCTTGAAACCTGCATAGTCGAGATGTGAGACGAGCTGATCGCGCAGGCGGGCACTCACCTCGGAAAAATCCACCGGACCGCCCAGCAGGTCGCGCAGCTGGGTCATGGCCAGGCCGGCATAGCCGCAGGGGTTGATGCGTCGGAAGGGCTCCATGTCCATGTCCAGGTTGAGGGCCAGGCCATGGAAGGAGCAGCCGCGACGGATGCGCAGGCCCAGCGAGGCGATCTTCGCGCCGTCGACATACACGCCGGGTGCATCCGGGCGCGCCGCGGCCTGGATGCCGTAGCCGGCGAGCAGGTCGACCAGGCTCTGCTCGATGCGGCTGACCAGGTCGCGCACGCCCAGGCCCCGGCGACGCACGTCGATCATCAGGTAGACCACCAGCTGACCGGGGCCGTGGTAGGTCACCTGACCGCCACGATCCACCTGGACCACCGGAATGTCACCGGGAAACAGCACATGCTCGGCCTTGCCGGCCTGTCCCTGGGTGAACACCGGCGGATGCTGGAGCAGCCAGATCTCGTCGCCGGTGTGCTCGTCACGGGTCTGGGTGAAATGCTGCATGGCCTGCCAGGTCGGCGTGTATTCCACCAGGCCGAGCTCGCGAACTCCCAGCAATGGCCCGCTCATCAGAGCACCATGTGCACGCGCCCGGTGGCGCGCAGATCCATATGGATGGCCTGCAGCTGGTCGACGCTCCGAGCGGTGATGCGCACCTGCACGGTCATGAAGCGACCCTTGCTGCTGTCGCGGGTGATCAGGGTAGCCTCGTCGAAATCGAGAACATGGCGGCGCATGATCTCCACCACCAGCGCGGGGAAGCCCTCGCCGGCATCGCCGATCACCTTGATGGGGTAGTGCTCGCAGGGGAATTCGATCCTGGGAGCCTGGACATCGGAATCGCTCATAACCACAACTTCACGGAAGGAGGGACTTTTGATCCACAAGCGCGAAAGCCCGCCGGTGAGCGGGCTGACGCCGGATCCACGACCGGTTGCCTAGTTGAACAAGCCGTAGAAAAACAGTCGGATACTATCCCAGAGGCGGGTGAAAAAGCCACCCTGCTCCACACCCTGCAGGGCGATCAGGTCGGCGCTGTGGATCAGCTGTTCACCGTCGCGCACTTCCACCTTGCCGATTACCGCCCCCTGCTCGATCGGCGCCATCAGCTGGCGGTCCAGCTGAATCGTCGCCTGCAGCTGCTGGCTGCGGCCGCGCGGCACGGTCAGGGTCAGGTTTTCCCGCAGACCGGCCTCGACCTCGCTCTGGGCGCCCTTCCATACCCGGGCACGGCTCAGCGCCTGGTCCTTCTCATAGAAGGTGCGGGTTTCGAAGAAGCGGAAACCGTAGGTGAGGAGCTTCTGGGTCTCCGCCGAACGCGCCTCCTCGCCGCTGGTGCCGAACACGGCGGTGATCAGTCGCTGGCCGTTGCGCTCGGCCGACGCGACCAGGCAGTAGCCGGCTTCATCGGTGTGCCCGGTCTTCAGCCCGTCCACGGTAGGGTCGCGCCACAGCAGCAGGTTGCGGTTGGGCTGGCGAATGTTGTTCCAGAGGAACTCCTTCTGCTTGTAGATGGCGTAGTGCTGGGGATCGTCATGGATGATCGCCCGCGCCAGCTTGGCCATGTCATGCGCCGAGGAATAATGCTCCGGATGCGGCAGGCCGGTGGCGTTGCGGAACTGGGTGTTGGTCAGGCCGAGGCGCTGGGCCTGCTGGTTCATCAGGTCGGCGAAGGCGTCCTCGCTGCCGGCGATGTGCTCGGCCAGGGCCACGCTGGCGTCGTTGCCGGACTGGATGATGATGCCGTGCAGCAGGTCGCTGACCGACACCTGGGTGCCCACCTGGATGAACATGCGCGAGCCGCCGGTGCGCCAGGCCTTCTCGCTGACATGCACCATGTCTTCCTCGCGGATCTGCCCGCGATTGATCTCCAGCGTGGCGATGTAGGCGGTCATCAGCTTGGTGAGGCTGGCCGGCGGCAGGCGCTCGTCGCCGTTGTGCTCGACCAGCACCTGGCCGCTGGTGGCGTCCATCAGCACATAGGACTTGGCGGCCAGCTGCGGCGGCGCCGGAATGATCGGCTCGGCGGCCCAGCTCAGCGAGGCGCCGAAGGCCAGGATGGCGGCGAAGACACGGGGGGCAAAACGCAAGATGTTCATCCTTCTCCCTGCAAGACAATAAAACGAAGCCGTGAGGCCAAAGCCCCATCGGACCAGAGAAATGAACATTAGTTCAGGTTGCGAAAGTAACCGGGTGTTACTTCACACAACGCCCCTTCAGTCGGGGCGTACCAGCTGGGGGCTGCCCAGGTTGGCCAGCCGCACGCTCTGCTGCACGCGCTGCGCCTCGCCCGAGCTGCCGATCGGACCCAGCCGCACGCGGTGCAGAACCTGGCGGTTGAGCACCACCGAGCTGATGAACACCGGCACGGAGACCGTCTCGCTCAGCCGGGCGCGCAGCAGTTCGGCGGCATCGGGGTTGGCGAAGGCGCCTACCTGCAGGTACAGGCCCCGCTCGGGCACCGCGCCCGTGGTTGAGCGCAGCTCGGCCGGCGATACCGCGGCGGCATGCTGCTGCGGCGGCGGGCTGTAGAGCTCCACCCGCCCCGCTGGCGCCGGCGCGCTGGCGGCCAGCGCCGGGGCCGTGCCCTGGGGCACCGGCTGGCCCCGCTCGGCCCACCACTGATAGGGATCGATTCCCTCCACATGCACCCGCGCCGTACCACTCTCCGCGAAGCCGAGCTTCTTGGCCGCGGCGAAGGACAGGTCGATGATGCGGTCGGAGTAGAAGGGGCCGCGATCGTTGACGCGCAGGATGACCTTGCGCCCGTTGTCCAGGTTGGTGACCTGCACGTAGCTGGGCAGGGGCAGGGTCTTGTGGGCGGCGGTCATGCCGTACAGGTCGTAACGTTCGCCGTTGGCGGTGAGCTGGTTGTGGAACTTGGTGCCGTACCAGGAGGCGATGCCGGTTTCCCGGTAGTTGCGCGCGTCGCTGATCGGATAGTAGCTCTTGCCCATCACCGTGTAGGGATTGGCCTTGACCCGCCCGTAGTGGGGCATGGGCACGGCGTCGGGAATCTGCGAGACATCCACCTCCCACCAGGGCGCGCCGTCCTTGTGGGGACGGGCATAGTCGGAGGTGGAGGGCACCGAGCCGCCGCCCGGCGGCGGGGTGGAGCAGCCTGCCAGCAGCAGACCGGCCAGCAACATCAGGTGCGGCACACGCATCATCGTTGTATTCCTCGTACCTGTGCCAGCGCCTCGCCCAGCTGGTGGACGGCCATCGCGTACATGGCGCTGCGGTTGTAGCGGGTGATCACGTGGAAGTTGGGCAGGCCCAGCCAGAATTCCTCGCCCTGCTCGCCCTCGAAGCGGATGGCGATCACCGCCAGCTCGTCATCCAGCGCCAGCTCGGGTTGCCAGCCCAGTTCCCGCAGTTCCGCCACGCTCAGGTGCGGTTCGACGCCGGGGCTGATGCCCTCCTCCACGCGCTCGCCGCTCACCTGCACGCGACTGACCACCGGCGCACCGGCGACCCAGCCGTGGCGCTTGAAATAACTGGCGACGCTGCCGATGGCGTCGACCGGATTGTTCCAGATATCGATCCGTTCGTCGCCATCGAAGTCCACGGCGTAGGCGCGGAAGCTGCCCGGCATGAACTGGGGCATGCCCATGGCGCCGGCATAGGAACCCTTGAGGCTCAGCGGGTCGATCTGTTCCTCCCTCGTCAGCAGCAGAAACTCGCGCAGCTGCTGGCAGAAGAAGGGCGCCCGGGGCGGGTAGTCGAAGCACAGGGTGGACAGGGCATCCAGCACCCGATAGCTGCCGGTGTTGCGCCCGTAGAAGGTCTCCACGCCGATGATGGCGACGATGACCTCGGCCGGCACTCCGTATTCGCGCTCGGCGCGTGCCAGGGCCGCCTCGTGCTCGCGCCAGAAGTCCAGACCGCGGGCGATGCGCGCCTCGGTGAGGAAGATGGGCCGATATTCGCTCCAGGGCTTGACCCGCTCGGCCGGCCGGGAGATGGCATCCAGGATGCCCTGCTTGCGCTGGGCTTCGGCGAACAGCGCCTGCAGCTGCTCGGCGGCAAAGCCGTGGCTGAGGGTCATGTCCTCGATCAGCTCGCGCACCTGGGGCGAGTCGCCATAGTCGCCGCTGGCCGACCCGCTGGTCGGCATGCAGCCCACGGTGCCCATGGCCAGCAGGGTGGGAAGAAACCGTCGGAGATTCTTGAGCATAGCGGTCCTGAACATTACGCAATCCACTTGCGGTGGGTGTGGATCGCCATCAACACCCCGAAGCCGGACAACAGGGTAACCAGTGAAGTGCCACCGTAGCTGATGAAGGGCAGCGGCACCCCCACCACCGGCAACAGACCGCTCACCATGCCGATGTTCACGAATACATACACGAAGAAGGTCAGGGTCAGGGCGCCGGCCCACAGCTTGCCGAAGATGGTCTGCGCCTGCAGGGTGATGACCAGCCCCCGGGCCAGCAGCAGCAGATACACCAGCAGCAGCAGGCAGATGCCCACCAGCCCGAACTCCTCACCCAGCACGGCAAGGATAAAGTCGGTATGGCTCTCGGGCAAAAAATCCAGGTGCGACTGGGTGCCCTGCAGCCAGCCCTTGCCGAACACCCCGCCCGAGCCGATTGCCGCCTTGGACTGGATGATGTTCCAGCCCGTTCCCAGCGGGTCGCTTTCCGGATCCAGGAACGTCAGCACGCGCTGCTTCTGGTACTGGTGCATCACGAACAGCCACATGAACACCGCGATGGGCACCGCGGCGGCGATGGCGCCCAGGATCCAGCGCCAGCGCAGGCCGGCCACGAACATCACGAAGGCACCGGAAACCAGCACCAGCAGGGCGGTGCCCAGATCCGGCTGCTTGAGGATCAGCACGAACGGCAGGCCGATCAGCACCAGCGCCCAGGCGGTGTGCTTGAGGGTCGGCGGCAGGTTGTGGCGGGCCAGGTACCAGGCGATGGTCGCCGGCATGAGGATCTTCATCAGCTCCGCCGGCTGGAAGCGGATCACGCCCGGAATGTTGATCCAGCGCGTGGCGCCCATGGCGGTGTAGCCGAACAGCTCCACCCAGACCAGCAGCAGCAGGCCGAAGCCGTAGCCGAAGGGGATCCAGCGGGCCATGAAGCGGGGATCCAGCTGGGCGATCAGCAACATGGCCAGCAGGCCGATACCGAACGAGGTGGCCTGCTTGAGCACCAGCTCGACGTTCTTGCCGCCCGCCGAATAGAGGATGAACAGGCTGGCCCCGGCCAGGGTCAGCAGCAACAGCAGCAGGATGCCGTCCACATGCAGGCGCTGCAGCAGGCTGGCCCGTCGGCTCAGCGGATCGTGACTGGACAGGGTGCGATCGAATTCAGTTGCCACGGTTCACCACCTTCTCGGCCTGCGGTGCAGCGAATTCCGGCTTGAGCCGGCCCTGCTCGTCCAGCAGCCAGGCATCCATCACCTGGCGGGCCACCGGCGCGGCCACGCCGCTGCCCGATTCGCCGTTCTCTACCATCACCGCCACGGCGATCTTCGGGTTGTCCGCCGGTGCGAAGGCAACGAACAGGGCATGGTCGCGGTGCCGCTCGTCCAGCTTCTCGCTGTCGTAGGTCTCGCCCTGCTTGATGGCCACCACCTGGGCCGTGCCGCTTTTGCCGGCGATCCGGTAGGGGGAGTTCTGGCCGATGCGCCGGGCCGTGCCGCGCGGGCCGTGCACCACCGACTCCATGCCGCGGATGGCGTGATCCCAGTAGCTGGGATCCTGCAGCACGATGTCCGGCACCGGATCGGGATCCACCGGCGGCACGCCGCCCACCGAGCGCGCCAGACGCGGGCGCACCCACTTGCCGCGCGTGGCCATCAGCGCCGTGGCCTGGGCCAGCTGCAGCGGCGTGGCCTGCATGTAGCCCTGGCCGATGCCCAGGATCAGGGTTTCGCCCGGGTACCACACCTGGCGGTAGCGGCGCTGCTTCCATTCCCGCGACGGCATCAGGCCGGCGGTTTCCTCGAAGACGTCCAGGGCGACCCGGGTGCCGAAGCCGAAGCGGGTCATGTAGTGGTGCAGCTGATCGATGCCCAGCTTGTGGGCCAGATCGTAAAAATAGGTGTCGTTGGAGCGGGCGATGGCCAGCTCCAGATCCACCCAGCCGTCGCCGTAGCGGTTCCAGTTGCGGTACTTGTGGGACACGTTGGGCAGCTGGTAGTAGCCCGGGTCGAACACCTTGGTCTCCGGCGTGATGGCCTTGGCGTCCAGGCCGGCCACCACCACCATCGGCTTGATGGTGGAGCCCGGCGGATAGAGACCGCGCATCACCCGGTTGTACAGCGGGCGGTCCAGGGACTCGCTGAGCTCGGCGTACTTCTTGAAGCTGATGCCGGTGACGAACAGGTTGGGGTCGAAGCTGGGCTGGCTGACCACCGCGAGGATCTCGCCGGTTTCCGGCTCGATGGCCACCACCGCGCCGCGTCGGCCGCCCAGGGCTTCCTCGGCGGCGGCCTGCAGGCGGCTGTCGAGGGTCAGCACCAGGTCCTTGCCCGGCACCGGCGGCGTGCGCTTGAGCACCCGCAGCACGCGACCCCGGGCATTGGTCTCGACTTCCTCGTAACCGACCCGGCCGTGCAGGTGATCCTCGTAGAAGCGTTCCAGGCCGGTCTTGCCCACGTGGTGGGTGCCGCTGTAGTTGATCGGATCGAGACGCTTGAGCTCCTGCTCGTTGATGCGTCCCACGTAGCCCACCGAATGGGCGAAATGCTCCTGCTGTGGGTAAT
>Ga0209075_1001098_pt1 | contig 25778 bp, 25 predicted proteins | sample Stecom2011_FD_187523 | JGI IMG/M metagenome (GOLD analysis project Ga0209075, IMG submission 187523) | Agricultural soil microbial communities from Utah to study Nitrogen management - Steer compost 2011 (SPAdes) (version 2) | ecosystem: Environmental > Terrestrial > Soil > Agricultural land...
CAGGCAAGCTATTGTTGATGGAAAAGGAGTCAATATGACAGACCACATGCCGGATGATTTGTCCGCAGCTGGCCGTGATTTGAGGGCCTACACCGATGAACTGCGCCCCAAACATCCTGTCGTGCGAAACATCAAAGGCGAATGGGTGCTGCTAAGGCATGCCGACGTTTTGGCCGCTGCTCTGGATCATGAGCGATTTTCCAGCCGGGTGTCTCGCTACCTGCAAGTTCCGAACGGGCTTGATGGAGAGGAACACACGCTCTACCGAAACGTGATCGAGCGGTATCTTACCCGGGAAGCGGTGGAGCCATTCGTGCCCGTTTTCACACGCGTCGCTCGTCAGCTAGTGGCGGAGTTACCCAAGGGTAAAGTGCTGGATGCTGTAAACGACATAGGCGCTGTGTTTGCCGTTCGTGCCCAGTGCGCCTGGCTGGGATGGCCTGCAGAACTGGAACCAAAACTGCTGGCCTGGATGAAGGAAAACCATGCCGCTACCCGCTCTGGCGACAATACATTAATGGCAGAAGTAGCCGAACAGTTTGATGAGATTATTCGTTCGGTTATCCAGCCGCGGCGTGCTGCCGGTGCAAGCGCCCCGGACGATCTGACTACAAGATTGTGCCGCGAGACGGTAAATGGGCGCCCACTGACAGAGCCAGAACTGGTTTCAATTCTGCGCAACTGGACAGGAGGAGATCTGGGTTCGATCGCTCTGTGTGTTGGCGTACTCATCGCCCATCTGGCCCAACAACCCGATCTTGTTGAGAGGATACGAGGAGCTTCCAATACAGAAGCAGAAGCGATCATCGATGAAATACTTCGCCTCGACAACCCGTTTGTATCCAACCGGAGAGTAACCACCTGCCCCGTTCATATCGGTGGCCGGGATATCCCCGCCGGCGCCCGGGTAAAACTGAACTGGACCTCCGCCAACCGCGATGAATCTGTCTTCGACAACAGCCGGTTTGATCCTCAAGGCAACGCAGCAAATAACCTGCTCTACGGAGCCGGCAAGCACGTGTGCCCAGGCAGACTGCTAGCGACCTGGGAATTGCGCATCGCGCTGCAAACCATACTCACATCAGTACAGGCAATAGATTTGGTGCCAGGCGAGCCACCAGAACGGGAAGTGGCGCCAGTGGGTGGATACCACCGAGTGCCGGTGGTGCTAAGGTGACGCATCCTGAACAAGGCAGTTAATCAGCGTAATCGACACATCCCGAAAAGCGGCCTCTGACGCTACAACGCCCGGAAAGCCGTCGTAAATGCTACGCCGGCATGTTGAGGTGCGTGTTTTTGCCTGCTTAACACAGCTGGCGTTGGCGTCAGTTCCCTCAGCCTTGCCTGTCGCTTGCTCACACAGCGAAGGCAGCTGGGTAATCAGCCAATCCACGGTTGTGCTGAGTTTTACGGGATTCGCCTGAAGGTTGGTAAACCGGCTGGCATCAACAGCTTGTGGTTGCTCGCGGGTTTGATCCCACAAAACGAATAGCAGCGCTGCTGAAACCAGGGTTACGGTAACGATCGGAAATTTCATTGTAGCCAACTCACCAGTACCCCAGCAGTTTCCACCAAAGCCCGCCAACCACCACCCAGATGGTCAGAAGCGCCCAGGTTGTCCAGCTCAGGCTGATTGCAGAACCGGTAGCATCGGCAATCAACTTGACCGTCAGCGGGTTGGGCGCAGTAGCAGTAATAAACATTGCGGAAGTGATGGGATTGCCGTGGTAATTGACCAATGCCAGGTACTTGCCAATCTTATTGGTATTTTCCTTGTCTGGCGTACAGCCGTAGCTCTGAGCAATGGACAACATGATCGGGTGAATAATCGCGCCCCCCCTTGCGGTATTGCTGGGCGTAACCGGTGCGATCACCAATTCCGAAAGGGCCAGTCCGTAACCAATACCAAGGGTTCTTTTGCCAAAAACGGCAATAAAATAGTAACCAATACGCTCGCCCAGCCCGGTTTTTATCAACCCCCGGGAAATCATGATGGCTATGGCTATCAACCAGATCAGCGAATTACTGAAGCTGCCCAAGGCATTGCGCATCGACGTGCCGGGGTTGTCGCTGGTAACGCCGCTAACGGCCACGACCGTAATTGCAACGATTGAAATGGCGCCAATAGGCATGGCCTTGCCGATAATGGCTGCAATCGTTGCTACAAATATGGCCAGCATAAGCCAGCCCTGAGCCGAAACGCCTTCCGGCGTTGGGATAAACCAGATTGCAATCCCGATAGCAATCGCGACAAGGGCGGGCAACCGATTGAAATCGGATGTGGAAGAGGGCATCACGAAGGTTCCTTTGGTGATGTGTATTGTCAGGTTTCGCAAGCATGCGGCAGTGAGCGTATATTACCGGCATGCCATTTCTCAGGAGCATTTTATGCCCGATAAAATTCACTTCTACGAACCATCTAACGGGCACGGCCTTGCTCATGACCCATTCAACGCTCTGGTAGCACCGCGCCCCATAGGCTGGATATCGTCCAGGAGCCGTGATGGGGTGCTAAATCTTGCACCCTACAGCTTTTTCAACGCCTTCAACTACCATCCGCCCATCGTCGGTTTTTCCAGCATCGGTTACAAGGACTCTGTCCGTAATGCTGAAGATACCCGCGAGTTTTGCTGGAACCTGGTTACCCTTCAGCTAAGCGAAGCCATGAACCAGAGCTGCGCGGCTGTCGGGCCGGAAGTGGATGAGTTTGCGCTTTCCGGCCTCACGCCAAAGCCTTCCAGGATTATCTCGGTGCCTCGTGTGGCAGAAAGCCCGGTATCTCTTGAATGCCGGGTCACTCAGGTGGTTCAGCTTGCCGGTGTCGATGGCGAAAAAGTCGAAACCTGGATGGTTTTCGGTGAAGTGGTCGGCGTGCATATCGCGCAGCATCTGCTGATAAATGGCATTTACGATACCGCTGCCGCAGAACCGGTCATGCGTGGCGGAGGGCCAGCAGACTACTTTACCGTTGGCGCTGCGAACAAGTTTCAGATGCACCGGCCCAAATAGGCCAAAGCTTCAAGCGTTAATCAGTGATGTTCAGGCGGGACCCAGACCGGGACATCCTCAGGCTTTGGCGCCTGCCAATCCCGGTGCATGGTATTGCTTAACGCCTCTTCAAGCTTCATGAACAACTCACCGTAGCGCGGGCTGAAGTTAATCCCCTGCTCGATTTCTTTCCATGCCTCAAATAACTCAGCTTCGTGGGCCTTTTCATTTTCCACAAATGCCCAGGTCATCTGCTTGGCTCGCATCGGGTGCACCCCCATAGCTGTAAGAGCATGACCACCAAGCTCCAGAGCAGAATAGTAAGTCTCGCTCATCACATCATCAGCACCCGCTACCCGAAGCTGATATCCGTGGCCGCGATCAAAAGCGCGGGCCAGCACCCAGACTCCCGGGAAATACTTTTTTACATGCTCTACCATCTGCACCGCGCGATCCCTGTCATCAATTGCCACCACTAACAAGCGCGCCTGTTCGATACCGGCTTTTTCCAGCAAATCCGGGCGACTGGCATCGCCAAAAAAACTCTTCATGTTGATCTGGCGAACATTTTCAATCTGTTCAAGTTCGTGATCGAGCACCACAATGGGAACATTGTTAGCCCGCAGCAACGGCAGACAATCTGCCCGAACCGCCCTACCCCGGCCACAATCACAGGAGCTTGCTCATCTATGGTGTCTGCGTCCTGTTCATTGTTACTGGAGCGTCTGTACCGTGGCAGTACAATGCGGTCGTACACGATAAACAGCAAGGGCGTAAGGAACATGGAAAGCGCAACTACCAGCGAGAGAACCTGAGAAATATCTGGCGGAATCACATGGTTTTGCACGCTATAGGTGAGTAACACAAACCCGAATTCACCCGCCTGCGCCAACCCGAGCGTAAACAACCAGCCGTTGCTGCTGCGAATTCCGAATATTTGTGCAAGCAGAAGCAGGATAAGTGCCTTGATGGCAATTACGGCCACGCCCAGAGAAACAACGGTGCCCCATTCTGCAGCTAACACTTCGAAGTTGATTCCTGCTCCCACAGTGATAAAGAACAGACCCAGCAACAAGCCCTTGAACGGTTCGATATTGGCTTCCAGCTCATGGCGAAACTCGCTATTGGCCAGCACCACTCCAGCCAGAAAGGCACCCAGGGCCGGCGAGAGGTTTACAACACTCATGAGTGCCGCAATACCAATAACCAGCATCAATGCCGTGGCGGTGAACACCTCACGCATCCCGGACTTCACCACATAACGAAATAGCGGGCGGCTCAGGTAGTAACCGCCAACAATAACCGCAGCAACGGCAGCCACAACAACCAGAGCATGCGCCCAGCCCGGCAACCCAGCCACCAGGCTAAGGCCAGCATCAGTGTCCAACGAAGTGCCGGTATCATCCTTCAGGCCGGACAACGCCAGAAGCGGGATCAAGGCCAGCATGGGAATTACCGCAATGTCCTGGAACAGCAATACTGAAAAAGCATTGCGCCCACCTTCGGTCTTCGACAAACCCTTCTCTTCGAGGGTTTGCAGCACAATGGCTGTCGACGACACTGAGAAAATAAGACCCACCGTCAACGCTGTCTGCCAAGGAAGCCCAAGCCACCAGGCCACAGCCATGCCAGCTGCTGCCGTCAGTAGTACCTGCAGACCGCCAAGCCCCAAAAGGCGCACTCTCATGGCCCAAAGCGCCTTCGGGTCAATCTCCATTCCAATCAGGAACAACATCATCACAACGCCAAATTCGGCAAAATGCTGAATGGTGCTGGTTTCCTGCCCCACGAGCCCCATAACCGGACCGATCATCACGCCGGCAACCAGGTAACCCAGGACGGAACCCAAACCAAAGCGTTTTGCCAATGGCACTGCGATCACGGCAGCCAGGAGATAAATAAATGCCTGTATGAAATATACGGTCATAGGAGTAAAAGCTCGTTGAATCAGCCCATGGAGAAGAAACGAATATTGTTCCTGCCCATGCTTTTGGCGGCATACATTGCGGTGTCGGCATTTCTGATGAGTTCTATAGCCGTGTGGCCATCCGCAGGGAAAATGGCAACCCCTATGGACACACCTATCTGGAATGTCTTTCCTTGAACCTCTATCGGTGCACTGATTGAGCTGACAATCCGGCTGGCAACATCGGAGATTTCACTTTCTTGCTGTGGGCTGTTGAGGATAAATATGAACTCATCACCGCCAACACGGGCCACGGTATCGGACCTACGGACCAGCGCAAGCAGCTTTTTGGCGACATCTTTTAACAGGTCGTCGCCCGCGTTGTGCCCAAGCTGATCGTTAACCAGCTTAAACCCGTCAAGATCCAGAAACATCAACGCAAAATGGTTCTTGTCCCTTTCAGCATGGAGTAGCTTTTGATCGATTCGATCTATCAGCAACGTGCGATTCGGCAGGTCTGTCAAGGCGTCGTGAAAAGCCAGATGTTTGATGTGCTCATCTTTGCGCCAAATCGCAGTAATGTCACTGAATACAGACACATAGCGTATGGGTTCACCAGTTGTATCGGGCACCATGCTAATCGTCATGCGCTGCAGGTAAAGCTCGCCATCTTTGCGGCGATTCCATACTTCCCCATGCCAGCGTCCATCTGCCTTTATCGCCTCCCACATGGCGGCATAAAAGGCCTGGTCGTGACGTTTTGACTGCAGAATGTAAGGCGTCTGGCCAACAGCTTCTTCAGCTGTATAGCCCGTAATTTCAATAAAACCCGGGTTTACAGACAAGATGGTTCCATGCACATCCGTAATCAGGACCCCATCCGGCATGCTCTCGAACACACAGGCTGCCAGTTTGAGTTTCGCCTCAACCTCCTTGAGTACCGTGACTTCACTGGCCTGAATGGAAAATCCTTTAACCTCGCCCGCGCCATCAAAATCAGGAATATAGTGGCCAATGATATGGCCAAGGCTGCCATCTGCCTTCTTAAGGGTGCGCTCAAAACGCTGGGGTTGGCCAGCCAGTACGGATCGGATATGAGGTTCATTCAGCGCATACAGCTGCTCGCTGACCAAATCCTGAAAGCGCATGCCAATCACGTCGTTTGGCGGTATTCCATACCACTCGCTGAAGGCATTATTGGCATAGCGGCAGCGTAAATCAGCGCCCCAATAGCCCATCATATTGGGCGTGCTGTCCACAACAATTTTTAGATATTGGTTGCTCGCCATAGCAACCGGACTGGCGCTTTGCCCTTTATCGCTTTTCTTTCTCATGGGCTACCGCTGAGCATGACTATTTGCGTTCCGAGGAGGTTGGCAGTTATGCATTTTGTTGTGTCTTTAAATTTAACACAGTCTGGCAGATTTCCCTCACTGGCCAAAACGCTCCAGCTGCATTTCTGTCAGGCGACTCAATGTGCGCCGGAACGGAAAAGCGAGCGCCCCTTGGCTATAGAGTTCCTCCAAAGGCACAGCAGCATCAAGATACAGCGGAACGCCCCGGTCGTAACATTCGTCGACCAAAGCGATGAATCGTCGTGCACCATCATCCTGGTGCGTTAGTGCAGCCAGCTTGCGATCCCCAGCCGTTACCTGGGTTACACCATCTTCGGTGCCACGAGCAATGGCGGCTTGCAGAGTGCCTCCGGCGAGCTGTGGAACCTCACTTAAAAAGACGTGGGAGAACCGATCACACAGATCGATAAAATCCTGGGATGCCAGTTTCTCTTCGCACAGATCGTCATAACGACACCACAACAGATGCTCACTGCGCAGCACTACCTCGATCTCGCGGTGCCCAAGAACAACAGGCTCTTTGATGGGCGGCTCATTCTCACCCAGCAACTCCATGAATGCCGCTTCCAGAGCCTGGGGCTGGTTAACCCAATAGCGTTGCTGAAGTTCTCCGGGATGGAGGCGGTGGTCTTCACCTCCGTCAACACTCAGCACCTGCACATGCTTCTTGATTGCCTCAATGGCAGGCAGCAAGCGCTCACGGTTAAAGCCATCCTTATACAAATCGTCGGGCGGCTGGTTGGACGTAGCCACCAGCACCAAACCTTGCGCAAAGAGATGCTGAAACAGACCTCCAAGCAACACCGCATCACCTATATCGCTGACAAACAGCTCGTCAAAGCACAATACCCGGGTTTCTTCAGCCAATTCCTGTGCGAGCAGACGAAGAGGATCCTCCTGCCCGGTCAACTGAAACAGGCGCTGATGCACCCAGCGCATAAAATGGTGGAAGTGCTGCCTCCGGGCAGGCACGGTTAAGGCCTGATAGAAGCGATCCATCAACCAGGTTTTGCCGCGCCCCACCGGCCCCCAAAGATACACACCCAGAATATTGGGCTCACCTGCCTGCAACTGCTCATAGCAGCGCTGCAAACTCACGGCGGCCCGGTCCTGGGCAGGATCGTTTTTAAATCCGGAAGCCAGTGCTTTCTGATAGGCAGCGTAGGGGGAAAGGTTGTCAGGAATGGGGTTGCCCGCCTTTAACGTGCTGCCGGTACCAGCGGCGCCCCAGCATTCCGTGCAGATGCCATGAAAATGCCGGGATCAGCCCACGCCGACGCAACCAGAAGCGATCAGGTACTGGCTCCGCAGGCTCAACTGCCTGCATACAGATGTCAGCTAGCACAACCCCCGGGCCTTGCTCGTATGTTCGGTGGGCAATAAGCTTGCCATGGCCATCAATAACGGCGGCCTGGCCTTCGAGATGCCCGCGATAAGTTAAGGGTAACCCCGGCATGGGGCAGCTGAAGTCGTTACAGTGCGCCCCATGAATAACCGGCGCCCCCACAAGGCGAGCGGTGTCTTGCACTGTTTTCAGGCTATTCTCACGATTGGCTGGTTCCAGCCATGAATAGATGATCGGCCAGTTTTCAGGAATGCTCCACCAATGGGAGCCACCAATGATGGCGTCCACCTTGCCTCGCAAACGCCTGGAGGTTACTGTACGCAAAAACTCCCAACACACGGCCGTGCCTACTCGAACACCATCAATTACACCAAGCTCACCAGTATCTCCGGCATCACCGCCTTCGTAAAAGGCGCTCTCCCACATGGTTGGATAATCCTTATCGTGATACCCGACTAGCTCACCGCGGTTATAACACTGGTATCGGTTGCGTACACTGCCATCCTTTAGCCGACACAAAAAAGAACCTCCCAGCACAAGGTTGTGCCGGGAGGAAAGAGTTTGCAGTAAGTGTGCAGAGGGGCCGTTTTCACCCTCAATTGCGCTAACAAGTGAGGGCTGCCAGGACACGCCGGTATTAAAGAACTCCGGCAATGCAATCCACTGGGCTCCAGCCTGGCAGGCCTCTTCAACCAAGGCCTTACAGCGTGTCAGGTTGTACTGCGTGTCACCTATGCGAGTGTCTACCTGCAACGCTGCAACCCGGGTTGTCGAAACATCCTTCATAAAAACATCAAATCGGATAGCGTGAAATTACCGCCAGATCGTGGCGGCCCGGAATATCGTCCTTACGCACTGCCATCACCTTGGCACCTGAACGAAGTGCCCGGCCAGCAATTTCGTCAATTATCCCATAGCTGGTGGCGTCTTCGTGAGAGCCAAAATCAACTTCACCGGTTTCATCATCAACAAAACCATCGACCACACTGTCAATATCAATGAGCAAACGGTCGATTCCACCAAACGTTGCCAACCGGGCTGCATCGGAGATGTCCGTGGTTGATCGGTTCTGCCCGGCACGCTCCTCAAACAAGCGGTGGAAATCCTTTATCTGACCTGCATAGTGGGCATCCAATACTGGCCTTGCAGCTGCTGCCAACTCCGCATTGCTCAAGTGTTCAGGGTTACCAGCAATGGCATCAGGCAGGGCCGGAATGGCACTCAAAGAGCGAAACAGTGCCTCCAGCGGTTTTGCAGCGGCCAGAATGAGCGGGCGGTCCGAGCGCATAAGCACGGGGCGCAACACACTGTTAATCCTGCGCACATAGCGCGCCAGATAAGAGCCGTGCTCTTGGGCGCCATGCCTGTGTCCGGTACCTGTGTAATTCTTGATGGTCGCATCACCCACTACCGCTGTGAGATCTTCCGGCATGTCCGCCACGGTAACTTCTCTCGCCGGTAAGTCTGCTGACACTTCGATCAGTCTCACCGCATTCTCGGAAAGGGCGAGGATATGTGCCGTATGCGGGAAAGTAACCGCGCGCAGCAATGGCTTTAGATGGAAACGGTCAGATACCTCAACGATATCTTTTAGCTTGTTGGCCATCCGGTAGGTATGCAGTGACTCCGGCGTAGCGAGAATCGCCAGACTGTTTGCCTGATGGCTCCAGAAATCCAGATCGGCCGCCAAATCGTCAAACTGTTCCTGTAACAGCGCAATGCGTCGCTTATCAAGGCCTTTGGCTTCCAGTTGACCCAACGCTTTTTTCACCAGGTTGCCGAGATTGATTCGACTGGCTTCAACTTCACGACTGAGCGGCGTGGTCGGCAGGTAAATCGAGATGGCCGCATCAGTGCGAACCAGGTTGAGATCACCAATTTCCTTGGCGCTTGGCATGTCTACGTAGTACATATAAAAACCTCCTGCAAGTTCAAAACGCTGGCCGGGCGGGGTCGCCCGTACCAGTTCGAACAATCCATTCGGATCTTTACTGAGCGGTTACCCCGCCATCCACTACAAACTCAGAGCCTGTGGAGTAGCTTGACTCATCTGATGCCAAATACAGTACCAGGCTTGAGACTTCTTCAGACTTGGCCAAGCGTTTTAAGGGAATAGACTTCGCAAATTCTTCAACAGCCGCTTTTGTATCGCCCTGCATAATCATCGGAGTTTCAATTACGCCCGGGTGCACAGAATTCACTCTGATTCCAAAGGATGCGCACTCCAGGGCAGCAGCTTTAGTCATACCACGGACAGCAAACTTGGAATCCGTATAACCAATGGCTCCGCCCACCAAACCATTTATTGAAGACACATTGACGATAGAGCCACCGCCTGCCTTTTGCATTGAGGGAACAACCGTTTTCATCCCCAAGAACACAGATACCTGGTTAATATCCAGAATGCGGCGGTAATCTTCCAGAGATGTATCCAAAAGGGATTTCGCCATTGTTATGCCGGCATTATTCACCAGGATATCAACTGGTCCAAAGTGTTCCTCGGTTGCTCTGACAACCTCTGTCCAATCCGACTCGCTGGTTACATTCTGCTTCACGAACAGAGCATTTTTGCCCAGTTCCAATGCGAGGGCCTGCCCCTTGTCTTCATTCAAATCGGTCAAAACAACTCTTGCGCCCTCTCTTATAAAAACACGGGCGTGGGACGCTCCCATTCCTTGGGCTGCACCAGTAACAATAGCGACCTTACCTTTTAGTCGATCCATCTTAATCTCCCAATTTTCAGTAACTTAATTCACAAGAGCCAGTTACTCCAATATAGCAGACGGAGGTAAATGTCGCGTCGGTATTATCCATGACCAGTCAGGTGCTGCTGAAAAGGGGAGCTAACCTTTGACGACCGCCAATGGGCGCAGTTCGATTTGCACTTCAACAAGGCCGGTCTGATTTCTCATCACTTCATCAATATCCTTATATGAACCAGGCGCCTCATCCAGATCTTTACGATTGCGAATAGCATGCAAGATCCCGCGATCCTTGAGGGCCTTTACTTCCTCTTTCAGATCAAGCGTTTTGCGGGCTTGTGACCGACTCATGATTCTGCCAGCGCCATGGGAGCAGGATTCGAAGGACATTGGCTCCCCTTTGCCTTTTACCAGAAACGAACGGGTGCCCTGCGATCCCGGAATCATGCCCCACTCGCCTTTTCGGGCCCGTGTCGCACCTTTGCGGTGCACGATAACTGTCTCACCAAAGTGTTCTTCTTCAGAAGCGAAGTTATGGGGCTTGTTGATGAAATCGGCAAACTCCACCTCGGGCAGAACCTCCATGAAAGCTGCCTCGACCCGCTCCATCATGAGTTTTCTGTTGGCAAGCGCAAATTCAAGGCAGTAGTTCATTTCGCGCCAATACAGATCAAAATACTCTGATGATTCCGGGAGGAAGGCCAAGCCCCGGGATACATCCTCGCCAGCGTCCCGATTCAGGCGCTGCGCCACATCGTCGTAATGATTGGCGACTGTGAAACCGAGGTTGCGAGAGCCGGAGTGGACCATAATCCAGATATAGCCATCCGATCCCTTCTGTATTTCTATGAAGTGGTTGCCGCTTCCCAGAGTGCCAATCTGATACAAAGCGCTTTCGTACTCTTGTGCGACAATGGGAAGCTCGCCCTTTCTCTCGGGCATCCAGGCTTCGTCTTGGCGCTCAGTGTGATGATTGAAGCCCACAGGTACGGTATCGCGGATGATTTTGATGACCTCTTTCAGGTCGTTTGTTGTGATATCTGTCAGGCTGGTTCGTAAGGCGCACATACCACAGCCGATATCGACACCAACAGCGTTGGGTATGATGGCGCCCTGAGTCGCAAGAACGGCACCAATCGGCATGCCATACCCTTGGTGAGTGTCGGGCATAATGGCAATATGACTGAAGGCAAAAGGCAGGTTCGCAAGGTTTCGTGCCTGTTCCAGCGCACCCTCCTCCATCTGGCCTTCATCAAGCCACAATTTGATGGGCAGTTTTTCTGTTTTGATCACAGCATTTACACCAGCTTTCATACCATCTCCATGGTTCACTGCGACCACTCTTATGCCAACAGCCGCCCAATCATATTACCCACCTGCATATCATTTACCCGTCCCAGCTGAGTAAAGCGGATAGTGCCGTCCTTATCAATCAACACCAGCGACGGTGTGCCCTGCAGGTTGAGCTTTTGCATCATCACAGGAACAGGCCCCGAGTCTGACGGCAAGTCAATGGCTATGGGAAATTTCAGTCGATACTCGTGAACAAACACCTTGAGCGCATCGGGCGTCATCACACGGTGATGCTCGAACACTGAATGCAGGCCAATCACCTGTACTTCATCACTGCGATACAGTTCATGAATCGCGGCGGCTTGTGGCAGGCCGTGGGTCACACAGCCCGGGCACAGCATCTGGAATGCATGCAGCACAACCACCTGCCCCCGCAATTTTTCCAGCTGCAAGGGTTCGTCTGTATTCAGCCAGCCGGCCACGGTTAATTCCGGGGCCTTGACTCCTCTGCTAATCATACCAGCGCTCCATTTACCATCGCCCGCAACTCCTGCCGGATTGGGTAGGTCGATGAGGGAATCAGTTGCGTCATGAAAATCATCACCAACTCTTCAACCGGGTCTACAAAAAAGCTGGTGCTCGCCAATCCACCCCAGCCGTATTCGCCGACCGATCCGTTTGCATGGGACTTTGCAACATCGGTTTTTACCGAAAAACCAAGACCAAAACCCGTTCCGGCATAAGGTGCTTCGCTGAACGAGCCGACGGCAAAGCTTGGCAGGTCCTGATTGCCCGGCAGGTGGTTGCTGCGCATGAACTCCAGGGTTTTGCGACCAATAATCCGCCGCCCCCGGAACTCCCCACCCTGACAAAGGGCTTGGGCAAAATGGAAATAATCATCAATGGTGGAAACCAGCCCACCACCGCCAGACAGAAACCGCCCCTCACGCCTGAAAGGCGATGTTTCCGGATCGTCCTGAAGTTTGAGTTGGTCACCTGGCTGGTACTGGTAGCAGGCAGCAAATCGATCAAGCTGATTGTCACGCACGTGAAAGCCCGTATCGGGCATGTCCAAGGGATCAAGAACATTCTCGCGCAGGTACTCATCAAAAGACTGATCCGCCAGCAACTGCACCAGATAGCCCAGCACATCGGTGCTGACGGAATAGTTCCAGGCAGTGCCCGGCGAGAACTCAAGAGGGAGTTCTGCCAGTTGATTGATCAAGGCTTCCATCGTCAGATCCCGACTGCCATCAAGCCCCAGCTCGCGATAGGCAGCATCCACGTTAGTGCGATTCATAAACCCGTAGGTCAGGCCAGACATGTGGGTGAACAGATCACGGATAGTCATGGTGCTGGTTGCAGGCGCTGTCAGAAAGTGGGGATAGACGCCGCTTTTATAAACCCGAAGGTTCTTCCAGGCTGGAATATACTTGTGTACTGGATCATCCAGCAAAAACCGCCCCTGCTCATATAGCTGCATCATGGCGATAGACGTAATCGGCTTGGTCATGGAGTAAATGCGGAAAATAGTATCCCGACAGACTGGCTTGTTACGCTCCACATCCATCAGCCCCTGGGGCTTTACATAGGCCACCTCTCCCCTTCGGGCTACCAGTGTCAGCGCCCCTGGCAACTTGCCGGACTGGATATAGCGGCGGTCGAGGTGGCGCTCAATATTGAGAAGTCGATCCGGTGCGAGACCGGCAATCTGCCTTGTATCTGTCATGGGGTAGCCGCCTTTATCTGTCTGATGTCTCGATTATTGCACCACTCAGCGAGAATCTGCAGCACGCTCTTGCGTGCTCCCAAAATACAATAATAATTTACCCTGCAATTATCTTGAACTTTACACAAAAAGACTGAACACTCTTGAAACGACTAATGATCAAGTCCTGGCCACAGCGAGTAGCCCTTTGACTACACCACCGGATAACGAGGCCAACCCAGAAAACACACGCCCGGACACAAGCAATGTGACCGTGGGCGCATCGGAGAATGCGCATATTTACAGACTGACTGGTTTATACCGGGCTCTGAGTGAAATGAACCAGGCCATCAATCGAATGGGTGGCGAGGAAGAGCTGTTCCCGCTCGCCTGCAGATCGGCTGTCGATTTCGCCGGCATAAGCATGGCCTGGATTGGGGTTTATGATCCGGAATCAAAGCGCATTGTCCCGGTAGAAAGCTATGGTGCCGAAACGGATTATCCGGAGAGTTTGAACACTTCAGTGCAACCAGGCACATCAGCCCCCCCCGACCCTTCAGCAGCCGCTTATTGCAACAATCACTCCGTAGTAACCAATGACTGGGCGAACAACCCGGGATCAGCATTCTCGCTCGAACATTCAGGCCATCATCGCTGGGGTAGCAGCGGCAGCTTCCCCATCCAGAGGGATGAAAAACCTTTTGCAGTGTTTACGGTTTATCACCTTGCAAAAGACTTTTTTGACGACGAAATCACTGATCTATTCAACGAACTTGCCCGCGACATCACCTTCGCTCTCGGCAACCTTGATCGGGAAAGGCAGCGCCGCGATGCGGTGGAAGCGCTCCGTATCAGTGAACAACATTTCCGGGCATATTTCGAACGTTCAATGTTCGGGATGGCGACTACCAGCCCGGATAGAGGCTGGATAGAAGTAAATCAGGCGCTGTGTGACATGCTCGGCTATACAGAACAGGAGCTTCTGACGGCAAAGTGGACTGACCTGATTCATCCTGAAGACCTGGAAATTGGCCAGGCTCAGTATCAGCAACTGATTGACGGCACAGTGGATGAGCGATCGGTTGAAAGACGGTTTATCCATAAATCCGGTAACTCCATCGACACTCATCTTTCCTTGCGCGCTATTCGAAATACTGACCACAGCTTTGCATACGTGGTGTCGCTCATCGAAGACATCACATCCCGGAAGATGGCAGAGCGCCGCGAACAAATGCGGCAGGAAACCCTGGAACTGGTTGCCAAAGGCGGCTCTTTGGAAGAAATTCTGGCGCAGGTTATTGCATCGGCCGAATCCATTCTCTCCAATTCCATGTGCTCGATTCTTCTCATGGACGACGAAGGAAAACACCTCCTGAGTGGCTCTGCCCCGAGCTTGCCGGGCTTTTTCTCCAAGGCTATCAGTGGCGTTGAGATCGGCATGGGCGTTGGGTCCTGCGGAACCGCAGCCTATACGGGAGAGCGCGTTGTAGTCGAAAACATCGCCTCCCACCCTTACTGGGCAAACTTTAAAGATCTGGCGGCCTCAGCTGGGCTGGAATCCTGCTGGTCGGAGCCCATTCATTCGTCATCAGGCAAGGTCTTAGGCACTTTTGCCATTTATCGCTCTCAACCGAGCACCCCTGATGAACAGGAAATTGTACTGATTGAGAGGGCGGCAAATCTGGTCAGTATTGCCATCGAGAGGTTTCATGCAGAAGAAGAACTCCACCTTGCCTCATCCATCTACAAAAACACGGCAGAAGCTCTACTGGTTACCGATGCCAGCAACAGGATTACGGCACTCAACCCCGCGTTTACCCGGATAACCGGTTACACCCTTGACGACCTTCGAGGTAGAGACACATCTGTTCTTCATTCCGGTCGTCACAGCGCCGATTTCTACCAGACCATATGGGAAAATGTCGCCCTGAAAGGCTTTTGGCAGGGTGAGGTCTGGAATCGTCGTAAAAACGGCGAAGCCTTTCCCTCGTGGCTCACTGTAAGTGTGATTCACAATGACAAAGGTGATATCCAGCGCCATGTCATTATGGGCTCTGATATAACCGACAAGGTTCGCACAGACGAACTGGTTTGGCGCCAGGCAAACTACGACTTCCTGACCAACCTGCCCAACCGCTACATGTTTCAGGATCGACTGGAACAGGAAATCCGGGCCTCTCTAAGCCACGGTTCACTGCTGGCATTATTATTTATTGATCTTGACCGTTTCAAAGATGTTAATGATTCCCTGGGACACCCGGTGGGCGACCAACTGCTGATAAAAGCCGCAGGGCGTATCAGCGATTGTGTGAGGGACTCAGATACCGTGGCCCGCATGGGCGGCGACGAGTTCACTGTTATCCTTCCCCGGCTCACAAACACGACCGATGGCGAAAAAGTGGCCGAGCAAATCATCAGTGCGCTGGCGGAGCCATACACCTTCAATGGAGAGTCCATCTATGTCCAGGCCAGCATTGGCATTACCTTTTGCCCCGACGACGCCTCAAATGTTGATCAGCTAATCAGTAACGCCGATCAGGCCATGTATGCTTCGAAAACATCAGGGCGAAACCGCCTGAGTTATTTCACACAGTCCCTGCACGATGAAGCTCGAAAGCGGCTGTTGCTAATCAATGACATGCGCTCGGCTGTCGAAAACGGGCAGTTCGAACTTCATTTCCAGCCCATCGTTGATCTCGCAACGGGCAAGGCCAGCAGGGCAGAAGCACTGATTCGCTGGAATCACCCGAAACACGGAATGATTAGCCCGGCCGAGTTTATCCCATTGGCGGAAGAGACCGGATTAATCGTCGGGATCGGCGACTGGGTATTTCGGGAAGCTGGCTTCCAGGCAAAGCGCTGGTGTGATTTGTTCGATACCGGTATTCAGGTGTCCGTGAACATGTCACCGATACAGTTTCAAAGTAACGCCCTGAACATCTCAGACTGGCTGGATTACCTGAAAACACTCGAGCTGGATGCAAAACACCTGAGCATCGAAATCACCGAAGGCCTGCTACTGAATGCCAGTGATGACGTTAAAGAAAAGCTACTCCGCTTCCGGGATGCAGGGATACAAGTGGCCATCGATGACTTTGGCGTTGGCTACTCTGCGCTGTCCTACCTGAAGCGATTTGACATCGATTACCTCAAGATTGATCAGTCTTTTATTCAAAACCTTGAAACGGATCAAAATGATCTGGTGCTTTCAGAGGCCATAGTCATTATGGCTCACAGGCTCGGCCTGAACGTCATCGCAGAAGGCGTCGAAACCCAGGCGCAGCGCCAACTGTTGCTGGAAATCGGGTGTGACTACGGGCAGGGTTATCTCTTCTCCCGGCCGCTGCCCGTCAGAGCGTTTGAAGACTTCCTCACGAAAACCCTAGAGCCAGGCTGAAAGCCGCCTGCTCTGCTCTGTTCTCTTCACCTCCGCTCATGCCATGAGACAATTTGCCGCAGCCTGATGAGCGTTTAGTTCCAGCCCCTTGTGATAGGTTGAGAAGACAACAATCTATCGCTGGAGGTTTCCATGTCCCGTCTTCAGTTACCCCCTCCAAGCCCTGGGCGCCGCCAACTGCTCAAACTAGGGTTGGGGGCTGGTGCTGCGAGTCTTTTACCGCTCTCCAGCGTATTCGCCAACACCATTTCAACTCGGGCCCGCATTGTCATCCTGGGTGGCGGAGCCGCCGGTTTGAGCATGGCCAACCGCCTCTCCCGGCGCCTGAGCGGTGCCACTATCACTGTTGTGGAACCCAGTGACCTGCATAACTACCAGCCTGGCTGGACGCTTGTCGCGTCTGGCGTTTGGGAAGCCGAACGAACACTAAAACCTAATGCCCAGTTTCTTCCCACCGGAGTCGACTGGGTAAAGGGGCAGGCGGCGGGCATCAACGCTGATCTGCGTCGCATAACTCTTGCTGATTCCAGTACCCTGGAATACGACGTACTCGTGGTAGCAACGGGATTGCAACTCAACTACCAGTTGATAGATGGAATGTCACCCAAGCTAGTTGGCAGCAATGGCATAGGCAGCGTCTACGCCAGCCTTGATGCCGCAGGCCGTACCCGCAAGGCTATTGATACCTGGCTGGCACAAGGTGGTGGCCAAGGTATATTTACCTCGCCCCAAACTGCCATTAAATGCGCGGGTGCTCCCGTCAAGATGACGTTTACGACCCTTTCCCGAATCAAAGCGGAAAGCACCCGTGAGCGTTTTGATCTGGACTACTTCACCGGCGGCGGCGGTATGTTCAGCCAGCCCTGGATCAACGATTTCCTGAAGCAACGCTTCGATCAGGAAAACATAACCCGCCATCATTTACAGCACCTCACGGCCATCGACGCAGGGGCGAAAAAAGCTGAATTCACTTCCCCGAATGGCGATACCGAGGTGCGGGATTATGACTTCATCCATGTCGTGCCACCCATGAGCGCACCTGACTTCGTGAAAGACAGCGACCTGATTGCCCAGGAAGGTGCTTTTAAGGGTGAGTGGCTTGATACCGACATCCACACCCTGCAACACAACCGCTACCCGGAGGTGTTTGGCATAGGCGATGTAATAGGCGCCCCGATCAACAAAACTGCGGCAAGCGTTAAAGCACAGGCACCCGTAGTAGAGGCGAATATTGTGGCGTATCTGCAGGAAAAGCCGCTGAACGCACGCCATAACGGCTATACCTCATGCCCGCTGATTACCGACATAGGCAAAGCGATGCTTGTGGAGTTTGGCTACGACAACAACATGGAATTTCTACCTTCTTTCTCGTTCATCGATCCGAAAGAAGAATCCTGGTCAGCCTGGGTGCTTAAAGACTACCTGCTGCAGCCCGCTTACTACGCCATGCTCGAAGGCCGTGTTTAAGGAGATCAATCATGTCATTTTCGCTTGCTGGCATTTTCGCTGTTCTGTCACACGCCATCCAACCCTTTGTGGCGCTAATACTGATTATCCTGGCGGTACTGATAGCGGTTCAGTTAGTTGCCAGATTACGCAGCTACCGAACCAAAGCTCACCATTGTAAGCCTGCCATGATCGTCGCATTGCTGGCAGGCCTTTCAGCGGTTTGGTGGTTGCCGATGCTGACACACTCGCAACTGGGCTTCGTGACCTCAATTGTTGACTGGCTCGCACTCATAGCCGCAGCCTTGGGTGTTGCCTTGCTGGTCTGGCTGGTACTGCACCCACTGAGCTATCTGGTCCGCGGCCCGCGCTGAGCGGGCTTTGCGTCACTCGGTCGAGGTGCCAATTTCCTGCAGCGCCTGCACCAGAGTGTCTGGCTCTTGGGCGCCTGAGATAAGGTATTGGCCATTGATAATGTACGCAGGCACAGCTGAAACACCCGCCTTCTGATACCTGGCTTCTTCCTCGCGCACAACTCGGGCGTATTGTTCTGAATCGAGCACCTTCCTGGCTTCCGTCACGTCCAGCCCAAGTGCCTCAACACATTTGAGGAGAACGTCGTGATCAGTCACATTCTCTGCCCTGCCAAAATAAGCTTCGAACAGTGCCTTCTTCATACCCGTGTGCTGTCCCTGCTCACCCGCCCATTTCACTAGCCGATGGGCATCAAAAGTATTGCAAACCAGGCGTTCCTGAATCTTTTCAAAGTTAAGGCCAAGATCCTTCGCGACCGTCATCATCTGGTTCTGAGTGGCGCGCAACTCATCTTCGCTCCGCCCATACTTACGGGCGAGCGCCGGCAAAATGGGCTCACCATCTCCGCTGCTATCCGGGTTCAATTCAAATGCGCGCCACTGAACCTCAAACTCATACTCTGGTGCCAACTGGCCCATGGCGCGCTCCAGGCGAGCATAGCCAATGGCACACCAGGGACAAGCGATGTCGGAAATGATATCGATGCTCATTTTTTTCATAGCGGGGTCCTGTCAATTGTCTGAGCCAGCCAAAAGCCCAAAAGTGGTAGAAAAACTCATACTTACACCATAATGCTCATTTGATCCTGGCACTGTCCAGTTTGGCCGTTGCTGAACGCCCGGTTAAGTCTGTTAGAATCTAATCCGAACGAACATCTCAACAGGCCCCCTGCATGAAGCTCAACCCCTTTAACACCCGTATCGGCCTGGCTCTCGGGGGCGGCGCTGCCAAAGGCATTGCTCACATTGGTGTTCTGAAAGCGTTTGAAGAAGAGGGCATCCGGATTCACTGCATTTCAGGTACCAGTGTGGGTGCGCTGGTTGCCAGCTATTACGCCTTCGGTCGCCCGGTGGAATCCATACTTTCCATTGGTTCAACGCTAAATCTTTCAAAGATCCTGAACTTTACCTTTGAACGCGGAGGTCTGTTCAGTACGCAAGCCATTCGCGAGATGATCGAGCGGGATCTGGGGGACTGCCTCATTGAAGACGCCAATATCCCTCTCGCAATCTGTGCAACGGATATCGAAACCGGCAAGCAGTTGATATTCAGGTCAGGAAATCTGGCAGACGCTGTTTGTGCGTCCATGGCCGTACCAGGCTTGTTTGTTCCAATGGAGGTAGGTGGACGGATTCTGGTAGACGGTGGGCTGGTTGAAAACGTTCCGATTTCTCCTTTGGCCAAAATGGGCGCGGGTATCACCGTCGCCATTGATCTGAGCCATGTCAGCCAGTACCAGAAGCCGGAAGACACCTTCGATGTGATCAGCAACGCCATCAATATTGCGATCGACTTTAATACTCGCGAGCAACTTAAAAAGGCGGACATTGTGGTGCCGCTGAATTTAAGCGGTTACAGCCTCACCAACAATGCCAAACATGTGCAAGAGCTTTACATGGAAGGCTACCACCCGATGAAAAAGAAGATTCAGCGGGTGCTCTGGTACAAACGGGCAAATGTTTTTATGTATATTTTCAAAGGCATCAGAAAGCTACTCCCTCTAAAAGTGCCCGAGATTATCAAAGATCTCAAAAGCCACCTATTGGCCATGCGTAACCGAGTCTAGACATTTACACAGCAGGGGTGATCCAAAAACGTATATACAGACTACTCTGTTAACCTGCCTATCGCTTGAAGCTAACGGAGTTTCCCCATGATCACAGTCCACCACCTCAACAACTCTCGTTCACAACGCATTCTCTGGATGCTGGAAGAACTGGGAGTGCCTTACGAGATCCAGCGCTACGAGCGTGATGCCAAAACCATGTTGGCGCCGGCAAGCCTCAAAAAAATACACCCGCTGGGTAAATCACCGGTGATCACTGACGGCGACCTGGTGGTGGCGGAGTCTGGCGCTATTATTGAGTATCTGGCACACACCTATGGTAAAGACACCATGCTGCCAGAAACCGGCGGTCAGGCGTGGCTGGATTACACCTACTGGATGCATTACGCCGAAGGCTCACTGATGCCACCACTGGTGATGCGACTGGTTTTTGAAAAGGTAAAAACCAGTCCTATGTCATTTTTTATCAAACCTGTGGCAAAAGGCATTGCCGATAAAACCAATGAGGTTTTCATCGGCCCCATGATTAAAACTCACCTGGACTTTGTTGAAGCCCACCTGGCGAAAAACGTCTGGTTTCTTGGGAATGAACTCAGCGCCGCAGATATCCAGATGAGTTTTCCACTGGAAGCCTCAGTCGCCAGAGGAATCACAGGCAAGAACCGGCCTCACATCAGTGCCTGGGTTGAGCGCATACACGCCAGGCCGGCTTACCAGGCTGCCCTTGAAAAGGGCGGAGAATACGACTTCGCCTGACGGAAAGTTAAGCCCCCAGCGCCGCCCTCACCTTTTTACCCAAGTGGCCCATATCAACACGGCCGACTACTTGAGGGCGCAGCGCACCCATTACTGAGCCCATGTCTTGCATGCCTTTGGCATCGACCGAGCTGATTGCCTCACGGATCAGCTCATCCAGCTCATCCTCAGTAAGAGCAACCGGCATGAATTCCTCGATGATCGCCATTTCCGCTCGTTCGATGTCGCCCAACTCCTTGCGGCCGGCGTTATCGTATTGGCTGGCAGAATCGCGTCGCTGCTTGAGCATTTTATCCAATACCTTCAGAACGTCGTCGTCATTCAGATCGCGGCGCTCATCAATTTCAATCTGCTTGATTGCGGCTTGTGCCATACGCAGCGTAACGAGCCGAGTTTTGTCCTTATTTCGCATTGCGTCTTTTACTGCGTTGCTTAGCTGTTCTTTGAGTGATAGCTCAGACATTACCGGTCTCCTGCTGCATGGATTAAGGGCTGTAAGTTTGCATTATGCAAAAGGGCAGATCTAGTGAAGAATCAATGCCCGGTTTTCTGGATAGCCAACCGCGAAAAGTAGATCTGTCTTTTAGTGCGGCACTTTTATTCTGCCCCTTCACCCCAATATAAAAACAGACATTTGAAGTACACTCTCCACAGGCCCCGACAATGAACGACATCCTGAAAAAATTCCTTTTTGTTTCCAGCATCTACCTGCTAGCACCGACCGCTGGCGCTTTCAGCCTGAACGACACCATTGCCAGTGGCACCCAGGCACTGTCCGCCACCAACGAAGCCAGTGCTGAAGCGCAGCAACTGCTCGGGCTGCTGGAAGACCAACTCGGTGTCACTGAAATTCAAGCTGTTGGCGGCACCAGTGCTTTACTGCAACTGGCGAAAAATGATCTGGGTGCTGACGCCATGAGCGCTCTCACAAACAAGGCGCCGGGGCTAACCAGCTTGCTCGGGGCTGGCGGCATGAGCCAAGGGCTGCTCTCTGGTATTTCATCTATGGACGGGGTGCAATCGGCCTTCTCAGCCCTGGGCATGGACAGCGCCATGATTCAGCAGTTTGTTCCAATCCTTATGGGCTTCCTGGGGGACCAAGGCGTTGGGTCTTCATTGCTGGGACAACTGCAGAGTCTTTGGACGCCTGCGAGCTGAGTAGTTAACCTTGCTACGATTGAGGGCGTTGTGGGACCGGTCGCTGGCCCTCCGCCCCCAAAAGATCCCTTTCCGACGCCGCCTTGCGCGAGCGTCCGTTGCTTTGATTTACCGGCAAACTGACGACGGTGAAACGGAGCTACTGTTCATCCAGCGGGCCCACCGGAAAGGAGATCCCTGGTCTGGCGACATGGCCTTTCCCGGGGGCCGCATGGAATCGGCAGACCCATCACCCCGGGCAGCGGCCGAACGGGAAACCCTGGAAGAGACCGGCGTCGATCTGATCAATCACGGTCGCTTTCAATTCAGGCTGTCAGACCTGATTACCCGCCAGCACAGCCGCTGGCGGCCAATGATCGTCACCCCCTATGTTTACGAGTGGCAGGGGCCGCAAACCGAGTCGCCTAATCACGAAGTGGCACAGATGGTGTGGATATCCCTCAAATACCTCGCCGCCAAAGAAAATCAAAGCAAACTCCCTTGGCGCACCCCGCTTGGCACCGTAAAAATGCCCTGCTGTCGGTATCAGGATTACTGTATCTGGGGCCTTAGCTACAGCATGCTTCAGGAGTTGCTGAAGCTGGATTTTGAGCCTGGGCGGTTTGCTCCTAAAGCGACTGACGCATCACGTTTTCTATGATTTCTGTTGGTAGCACAACAGGATTGGCCTTCATGGACGAGGCTCCGACGGCAGCTTGTGTCGCTGAGAGTATGTGCTCTTCCGTCACACCAATAGACGCCAGTCCCGGCAAGCCATTCTGAGCAATCCACTCACGAAAATACTGCAGAGCCTCGCCTTCCGATACCTCAAACACTTCAGCAATCCAGCGAATTACGTCATCGACACGAGCTTTATGACCAGCCTCGACTACGTTATCGCGGTTCGCTGCAATGCCCGCAGGCAATAGAGCACCGCAGATGGCTCCGTGGGGCGCACCGCACAAACTGCCTAGCGGGCCAGCAATGCCATGCACAACTCCCAACCCGGAGTTCGCAAGAGCGAGCCCACCAAAGAGACTTACCTGAGCCAAAGCATCACGAGCGCCTTTGGTCTCCCCTTCCATCAGTTGCTTCAAAGCAAGAAGCCCCTTCGGGATCGCCTCTTTGCACAACATATCGGTGAACAGATTTGATCGTGATGAAAGGTAAGGCTCAATGACCTGGGTGACCGCATCCAAACCTGAGTAAAGGCTAACTTGTTTGGGGCAATTATCGGTGAGCGCCGGGTCTACCAGCGCAAGATCCGGGAGCAACTGGTTATCCCTCAGGCTCACCTTACGCTGGGCCTCGACCACGTCGATAACCGCATTTCGAGTCACCTCCGCCCCTGTACCCGAGGTGGTTGGCACAAGTATCAGCGGTAAGCGTCTGGCGGATAGTGGCAGCCCGCTACCCACTACCTCCAGATGGCTTAACAGATCCGTGTGGCTTGGCAGCATGGCCGCAAGCACCTTTGCTGAATCCATAACCGAACCACCGCCGATACCAAGTACCAGATCGACCCCGAGTGATTTACCTTGGTCAATGGCGGCTGTAAGCGTGTTCAAATCAGGCTCTTTTTCAATGGTCAGCGTCTGGACGATATCGATAGACGTGAGTGACTCAAACACCGCCGAGAGCCTGCCCGGGTTTTTGCCGTGCACAATCAATGCTCGCGAACCAAGCTTTGCTGCCCTGTCGTTCAACTGGCCGATGAAACCACGCCCAAACAGAATCTCGGTTGGGGTTACCAGGCTAAATGTACCTAACATAAAAAATATCGTCCTGAAGATAAAAAGGGAGGCCTGTTTAGTAGAACCTCAGCGTACCTTTTCCTTTATCATTCGGGAATGTGCGATTTTCGGTTCAATGCACCACTCATTCGGCATGATCAAATCGGGTCTACTTTAGTTATTCGTCAACCCGGAGCGTTTCAAGCAGATTATTTATGTCTGCTTTAAGTTCCTTATCGTCAATTTTATTCGCGTTAACTTTTGCCTCCTGAAGGTTTTTGATAGCGGCATCCGTTTGGCCCAACTCAATTTGCAAGGTGGCCATGGAAAACGCGATCGACGACATATGATCTTTTGCCTTGATTGCCACGGCTTTTTCCATGGCCTTGTCGTAGCCTGCCAAAGCCTCTTCCAGGTCTTCTGTAAAGTCGGCAAGCGTTTCCCATTGTTCCGGGTGGTCTTTATCGGTATTTTCGTTATCGGTGCATACAGATTTCAGCTCTGCATAGAGCGAGTCAAAAGTAGCTTTATCATCGTTTTTATCGGCTTCCATCAGCTTTTCAGCCAAGCTATGGACGGACTTGTATATCTTGGTATTAATCATTACTCATCACCTTTTTAGCCCGTTTTATGTCGAAGAATCTGCGGGGCGATCAGCGCGCCGGGCCGCAGCATAGCTCAAAGAGGATACCCCAAACAGCGTCTGCCGATATCACCAACAGCAGTTCCAATTTCTGATCGCAAGGAAACAAGACACATGACACAGCAACTCCCGGTCATCCTCGTAACCGGCGGTGCCCAAGGCATTGGCAAGGGCATTGCCGCCTACTTCCTGAACAAGGGCTGGCGCGTTGTAGTGTTGGACCGGGATGCAGAGGCCGAAGCCGTGAAATGGGGTGGGCACGCAATGGTCAGTAATGCGGGAATCGCGGATCCGGACACAGCCCCTATCGGCCTCTGACCATAATCAGCACCCCAGCGGCCGCGTCGGCACACCCGACGACGTAGCGGCCATGGTGGCTTACCTTATCTCACCCGAAGCCGGCTTTGTGACGGGCCAGAACTTCGTGATCGACGGCGGCATGACCCGCAAGATGATTTATGAGGAATAGGCCCTTGGGTTCTGCGCCTAGTACGCCTTGCGATAGCCCCCCTGATAATCAAAGATCCGCTCCTGCACCTGCCAGAAGTGCTTCTGTTTGCGGGCAATAACGAAATCCGGTGCAGGCATCAAAGCCTGCATCTCAAGCACCTCATCAATCCTGCCAAACTCGCGTGGAGCTTGGCCATTCGCTAAACGCCGGCCAAACAGCCTATTAAAGACGCTACGTTGCGCCGGCTTGCTGAAATCAAACGACTCGCTAAGCTCTTCCCCGTCTTCGCTGTGATAGGTGATTTTCAGTTTGGTGCCCGCGCCACTCATGGTGATTCCAGCGCAACGAATCACCATGGCATCTTTCAGTTTCAGGGCATCTTTTAGCTGATCGTCCGGGTCGATAATGGCTTTTTTGCAGTGGTGACAATTGCGAGCCGCAATATCATTTTCGGCGTTGCAGTGTGGGCATTCCTTGAAACGGAACCTGTAGTCGCACTGTTCAGGGCGTTCATTCCGCGCCCCAGGCTCACCCTCTTCTGCCGGTTCCAGCAGCCCCTGACAACGGCGGCCATAGTGCTCGACCACATGGCCGTCACTGTCTGTTTTGCCCCAGAACACATTGGCAAACCCACAGCCAGGGCAGAATACCTGCACCGGTTCGCTATCGGGGTTCGGTTTCTTCTCCCCCACTTCCGGGTGATGGAGGTTCACATTATTACCGGCGTAATCTATCACCAGGCAATTCTGCTTACCCTCGTCCAGACGAAGACCGCGCCCCACAATCTGCTGATACAAACTCACCGACTGGGTAGGAC
>Ga0209075_1001099_pt1 | contig 25771 bp, 20 predicted proteins | sample Stecom2011_FD_187523 | JGI IMG/M metagenome (GOLD analysis project Ga0209075, IMG submission 187523) | Agricultural soil microbial communities from Utah to study Nitrogen management - Steer compost 2011 (SPAdes) (version 2) | ecosystem: Environmental > Terrestrial > Soil > Agricultural land...
TTCGGCCCCATAGCGTGCATCAGCAGGAAGTTCTGCGGATTCGCCTCAAGACCAACCTTGTTGGAAACCCGCGCCGCCATAGGCACCGCAGATACACCGGCGGAACCAATCAACGGGTTGATCGGATCCTTACTGAACTTGTTCATCAGCTTGGCCATCAGAACACCACAGGCCGTACCCACACCAAACGCTACGATACCCAGCCCCAGAATACCCAGAGTTTGAGCGTCCAGGAACTTGTCTGCCATCAGCTTGGAGCCAACCGACAAGCCCAGAAAAATCGTAGTGATGTTGATCAGGGCATTCTGTGCAGTGTCACTCAAACGTTCCACCACACCGCACTCACGCATCAGATTACCAAAGCAGAACATACCCAGCAGAGGTGCTGCATCCGGCAGGAACAGAACCACGGCAATCAGAACAACCAACGGGAAAACAATCTTTTCACGCTTGCTGACAGGACGCAGCTGAGACATCTTGATGGCACGCTCTTTCTGCGTAGTCAGCGCCTTCATAATGGGCGGCTGAATCATCGGCACCATAGCCATATAGGCGTATGCAGATACCGCAATGGCACCCAGCAGGTGCGGAGCCAGAACACTGGACACATAGATAGAAGTCGGGCCATCAGCGCCACCGATGATACCGATAGCAGCCGCTTCCAGAATGGTGAAATCCAAAATACCCAGCCAGTCCAGCAGTGCGGCACCCAACACCGTTCCGAAGATACCGAACTGTGCCGCAGCACCTAACAGCATGGTTTTCGGGTTCGCCAGTAGTGGGCCGAAGTCTGTCATGGCACCAACGCCCATGAAAATAACCAGAGGCCCGATGGTGCTGCCGATAACTACCGAATAGAAGTTATACAGCATGCCATTACCGTAACCGGCATCCTGAGCAATGGCATTAGCCATCGCCATTTCAGAGTAGCTTGCCTCTTTAAATGCCACCTTGAAGGCCTCTTTCAGCTCAGGCGTAATCGCCTGCCCGGCCTGATAGGCAACATCCAAAGGCACTGCCAGCGCAGCCAATAGTTCACCTTTTCCGCCATTCAGCGCAAAGTGGATGGCATTTTCCGCCGCAGTCAGGGCAAGCCCAGCCTCCGGAATGTTCGCCAGAATGCCACCAAACCCGATGGGAACCAGCAGCAATGGCTCAAAACCCTTGCGGATCGCAAGGAACAGAAGAAGCAGGCCAACGGCGATCATAATCACCTGACCGAGTTCTATATTGAACAGGCCACTACCTGTCCATAACGTCATTAACTTATCCATGGAATGCTGGCCCTTTATGCGATTGTCAGCATTTCATCATCAGGGGAGACGGCATCACCGACCTTGATGAAGACTTCGCCGACAGTGCCGGCTTTCGGTGCACGAATCTCGGTTTCCATTTTCATGGCCTCGAGAATAATCAGCACATCGCCTTCTTCAACGGCATCACCCGGTGAAACCAGCACCTTGAAGATGTTGCCACCCAGAGGTGCGATAACAGGCTCACCTTCACCGGCCGCCGGAGCAGGCGCAGAAGCTGCCGCTGGAGCAGATGCAGCACCGCCCTCGCCCTGAATCTGGGTAATTTCACCGCCTTCAGACACAGCAACCACGAACTTTTTGCCGTTGACATCAACGGTGTAGGTTTCGGGGCCGCTAGCCTTCTTGGCAGGTGCCGCATCTTCTGCGGAGGGAACCGGCTCAAAGGCATCCGGGTTGTTGCGGTTTTCCAAATACTTCAGACCGATCTGCGGGAACAGAGCGTAGGTCAGAACGTCATCAACAACGTTATCTGCCAGCTTGATACCCTTTTCGTCTGCCAGTTTCTTCAACTCGTCGGTCAACTTGTCCATTTCCGGCTCAATGTTGTCCGCCGGGCGGCAGGTAATCGCTTCTTTACCGTCCAGAACACGCTCCTGCAACTCCTTATTGAACGGAGCCGGCGCTGCGCCGTATTCGCCTTTCAGGATTGCAGAGGTTTCTTTGGAGATGGACTTGTAACGCTCACCGGTCAGAACATTCAATACAGCCTGAGTGCCCACAATCTGGGAGGTTGGTGTTACCAGCGGGATGAAGCCCAGATCTTCACGAACCTTGGGAATTTCAGCCAGAACCTCATCGAACTTGTCCGCTGCGTTCTGCTCTTTAAGCTGGTTTTCCATGTTGGTAAGCATGCCGCCCGGCACCTGAGCAATCAGGATTCGGGAGTCGGTGCCACGCAAGCTGCCTTCAAACTTCGCGTACTTCTTGCGAACTTCGCGGAAGTAACTGGCAATTTCTTCCAGCAGCACCAAATCCAGCCCGGTGTCACGCTCGGTGCCTTCCAGAATGGCAACAACCGCTTCGGTGGGCGAGTGACCATACGTCATACTCATGGACGAAATGGCTGTATCCACGTTATCAATACCGGCTTCCGCGGCCTTGATGGCTGTAGCGGTAGACATGCCGGTAGTCGCGTGGCACTGCATGTGAATCGGGATGTCGAGTTCTTTCTTCAAGCGACTAACTAGATCAAACGCCACGTACGGCTTGAGAATGCCTGCCATGTCCTTGATCGCGATGGAGTCAGCACCCATGTCGGCCACTTCTTTCGCCAGCTCTACCCACATCTCAATGGTGTGTACCGGGCTGGTGGTGTAAGAAATAGTACCCTGAGCGTGCTTGCCGGTTTTCTTAACAGCCTTGATGGCAGTCGCAAGGTTACGCGGATCGTTCATGGCGTCAAAAATACGGAATACATCAACGCCATTTTCGGCGGCACGATCAACGAACCTTTCTACCACGTCGTCCGCATAATGCCGGTAACCCAGAAGATTCTGGCCACGCAGCAACATTTGCTGGGGCGTGTTAGGCATTACTTTTTTCAGTTCGCGGATACGCTCCCAGGGATCTTCACCCAAATAACGAATGCAGGAGTCGAAGGTAGCGCCACCCCAAGATTCCAAAGACCAGAAACCGACTTTGTCGAGTTTCTCGGCAATGGGCAGCATATCGTCAAGCCGCATACGGGTGGCAAGCAGGGACTGGTGGGCGTCACGCAGGATAACGTCCGTAATCCCTAGCGGTTTCTTTGTGTCAGTCATCGTGTCAGCCTTCTGTTTAAAGGTTGTATCTAATCGGTTACCGGGTCACTTCTTGTGGCGCGACCGGAATTGAGCTATCGCCTTTTTAATCGCCTCTGCTGTATCAGGATCGACTGCTGCAGGTGCCTTGGCTTTGGCACGGGGCGTTTTGGCCGGGGTTGCCGGCTCTGGCGGCGCAAACCGGGTAAGCAGTTTGGACATAAGCAGGGTCGCGAACACCAGAATAATCAGGAACACGAACACAAAGCCCATACCCGCAACCATCAGATCGACGGCTTGTGACATCAGGTCATCCATATTGAACAGCTACCTGTATTGGTTTATGGATTTTCCCCAGAGCAACCGAACGCTATAAGACCTATGTCTTATACCGCGCCGGAGCAAACCGGGAGGCAAAATCCTGCGTAATTTACCGGTTTCGTAAGCCGTGAGCAACCGAAATGCAAATGACTATACGGACTTTCCGAGAATTCCAAGGCAGGTTTCACAGGTTGAGAAACCCTGTACCACCGACTACTAGACTAGCCTGACCCTCAGTTTTCGGCCTTTGATCTTTCCATCTTCAAGGCGCTTAAGCGCACGTCTGGCCTGCCCGACTTCCACCGCGACAAAACACTGGAATTCAAACAGATCAATCTTGCCAACGGATTTGCCATCCAGTCCCGCTTCGCCGGTGAGCGCCCCCAGCACATCCCCTCGCCGGAGCTTGTCCTTACGCCCTGCGGCGATACAAAGAGTTCTCATGGCCGGAGGAACAGGCTCGGCAGGCACTGAAAGTAGAATGTCGGAATCCCCCCAAACGACTGAACTACCTCGCTCGCTCTCAAGGCGGTTGATCTTGTGCCCCTGAGCCGGGCTGCACAAGGTTACCGCCAACCCGGCCTCACCTGCGCGTCCGGTGCGCCCTACTCTGTGGGTATGCACTTCCGGATCCCGTGCTGGCTCGGCATTAATCACCAACGGCAATGCTTTAATATCCAGCCCACGGGCTGCAACATCTGTTGCCACCAAAACCTGACAACTCTGGTTGGCAAAACGCACCAGCACACTGTCTCGCTCACGCTGTTCAAGGTCACCGTGCAATGCCAGTGCCGAAAAGCCTTGGGCACCTAAGTCTGCGGCCAACTCATCACACTGTTGTTTCATGGCGCAGAACACCAAGCAGGATGCAGGTTGATGTTCGGACAGCAAACTCACAATGGCATGGGTGCGCTCGGATGCAGGGACTTCATAAAACAGTTCGCGGATATCGCTATTCACGCTTTGCGCTTCTGCCCTCACATCAACAGGATCCCGCTGAAAACCCGCGCTTAGCTTACGGATAGACTCGGGCCAGGTGGCAGAAAACATTAACGTCTGACGCTGCTTGGGTGTGTAGCCCAGAATTTCTTCCATGGCAGGCTGAAAACCCATATCGAGCATTCGATCTGCCTCATCCAGCACCAAAGTCGAGAGACGCTTTAAGTCCAGAGTTCCTTTGCGCAGATGATCCGCAATTCGCCCCGGCGTACCTACAACGATATGAGCGCCATGGGCCAGCGAGCCAATTTGCGGGCCAATAGACACGCCGCCGCAAAGGGTGAGAATCTTTACGTTTTCCTGCGCTCTTGCCATTTCCCGCAATGCTTTCGTAACTTGGTCCGCCAGCTCGCGGGTCGGGCACAGCACCAGCCCCTGAACCGCAAACAGCTTTGGCTTGAGGCTTTCGATCAATCCAATACCAAACGCAGCCGTTTTACCGCTGCCGGTTTGCGCCATTGCGATCACATCACGACCCGCCAAGCAATGAGGCAAAGCGCTGGCCTGAATATCAGTAGGCTGTGAAAAACCCAACTGGGCGAGATTGGCCTGCATGGCTGCAGACAGATCAAGATCTTTGAAGGAAGGCATACAAGAAAATCCCGGAATCAGCGGTTGCTGGTTAAGAAGGTAGGCACGAGGGCGTATACTATCGCCATAGAATACCAGAATTTATGACCAATTAATGGAGTTATCCCATGGCATCCCTGCAGGATCAGCTATTAAAAGCAGGTCTGGCCGATCAAAAAAAGGCCAAGGCTATTCGCAATGAAAAGCACAAACAACGCAAACAGCAGCCCAAAGGTGCAATGCAGGTCAATGAGACCGAAATCCGTGCGCGTAAAGCCCGGGAGGAAAAAGCCGAGCGCGACCGCCAGCTGAATCTCAAACGCCAGCAGGAAGCCGAGAAAAAAGCCATTCAAGCTCAGATTCGCCAACTGGTGGAAACCAATCGGCTGGACCGCAGCCGAGGCGAAACCTCATACCAGTTCGTACACGACAATAAAATCAAAAAACTGTATGTGGACGACACCATGGCCGACCAGCTATCCCGTGGCCGTCTTGCTATTGTATTTGTAAACGATCAGTACGAGATCGTTGCTGAGGGTGTGGCGCGCAAGATTATCGAGCGGGATGCACAAGCGGTTGTAGTGCTACACGACCGCAAGAAAGACGATGTGGGTGACGATGATCCATACGCAGGATATGAGATTCCTGACGACCTGATGTGGTGAAGGGCCTTGCGAACGGCTAAAGCCTTCACAGCAAAAGCTGTCCATCAGGCCGCCAGCGCTTGACGGATAGCTTTCACGGCAGCAATCGACTCTGGGTTATCGCCGTGAACACACAAAGTATCCGCCTCAAGAGAAAGCGACTTTCCGTCGATCGTCTGGATAGCACGCCCGTGGGCAATGGCTACAGCTTGGTTCAGAATAGTGTCGGAGTCCTGATGCACAGCTCCCGCTATGTTGCGCGACACTATGTAGCCGTTTTCATCGTAGGCGCGATCTGCAAAGGCTTCCAATAGCAACTTCACGCCATACTCGGCACACAACGCCTTTAGCGGCCCATTGTTTGCGGTCGTCATCGCCATAAGCGCAAGCTTGCCAGTGGACTGGCTCAGTGCGCCGAGAATAGCCCGCAGCACCTTTTCGTTCCGCATCATGTCGTTATACAGCGCGCCATGGGGCTTAACGTAGCTCAGGCTCCCACCCTGCGCTGCAGCAATCTGGCCCAGTGCACCCACCTGATAAAGCACCATGGCGTGAATTTCTTCGGGGCTGCACAACATGGAGCGTCGACCAAAACCCTGAAGATCCGGGTAGGCCGGGTGTGCCCCCATAACCACCTTGTGCTGCAGTGCCAGCCGTACCGTGTTGTGCATAACAAGAGGATCACTGGCATGAAACCCACAGGCGATGTTTGCCTGATCGATAAACGGCATTACCTGATCATCCAACCCCATAGTCCAGGCGCCGTAACTTTCGCCAATATCACAATTCAATAGCATATCTGTACCCAGTCAGGCCTTGAAAACCAAGTGTCACGACTAACAATAGCCCGAAAAAGGAACTCATGGGAGCCCCCGGGGTCGTAGACCTGCCAATCATAAACAAGGAGTGAAGATGTTATCGGTTAATCTGGGCCCTCTGAGCCTGTCTCTGGCTCACCTTCTGCTGATCAGCGCCTTCACCATCGCTCTGATTGTTGGCGCTATCACTGGGCGCAAACAAGGTATACCTATCGCCGGCACCCTGTCTGACATATTTTTGGCGTCCATGGTGGCGGCGCGCATCGGCTTTGTTATCCAATACTTCGAGCACTATCAGGAAAACCTCTGGGGCATTATTGACATACGGGATGGAGGCTTTCACGTTATCGCTGGTCTAATTGGTGCACTAACGCTAACAGCATGGAAGCTTTGGCGTCATCGCGAAATTCGCAAACCACTCTCACTCGCGGTGACCTCGGGCTTGGTAACCTGGGGTTCCATTTCGCTACTGACAGCGTTAATCGAAACCAGCTCACGAGGACTGCCCGAAGACGGCTTCACACTCCTGGACGGCACGCCCGTTACCTTGGCTGAAGTAGCCAAAGATAAGCCAATTGTTGTCAACTTATGGGCCAGTTGGTGCCCGCCCTGCATCAGGGAAATGCCGGTACTGGAACAAGCCCAACAAGATAATCCGGGCGTTACCTTTGTATTTGTTAACCAAGGCGAACAGCCAGAAACCATCACCCAGTTCATGGGCCGGCACAAGCTCTCGCTGCAAAACGTCCTGACCGACACCCGAGCCAGTCTAGGGAGGACAACAGGCAGTCAAGCCTTACCAACGACGCTTTTTTACGATGCACAAGGGCAACAGGTAAATGCCCATTTGGGTGAACTTTCCAAAGCATCGCTGGCTCACAACCTGAGAAGTTTCAGCACCGAATGAGTTTGGCCCGAAGAACCAACACGCAGTGGCTAAAGTCTGCTTTCTAGCAGACTCCAACTGGAGCTGGTTTGACAGCTCCTAGCCTCCCGACTAGCTTTGTTTGAATAGAGCACATAACCGGTTACAGTCATGCCCTCCAGATTGTGCTTAAACACTACAACAACATACTTAACTGGCACCTCGCGCGGGTGTCGGTGTCAAGAGGCAAGTGCCATGCAACAAATCACCGAACCTTCTTCCACACTTTTGGGCCCTGCTCGTTATGTGAAACGCCTTGGCAGCATTGTTACCGCCGCCGTCTTCACGTTCTCGGTAGGTAGCGCTCAGGCCGCCGACTGGGATATGCCTACACCCTACGGCGACTCAAACTTTCACACCGTCAATATCCTCCAGTTCGCTGACGATGTACGGGATGCGACAGACGGTGAGCTGGACATTACAGTTCACAGCAGTGGCTCACTGATAAAGCATCAGGAAATCAAAAACTCCGTTCGCCGAGGTCTGGTTCCTATTGGCGAACTGATCATGTCTCGACTCGCAAACGAAGACCCGCTATTTGAAGTGGATTCGGTGCCCTACCTTGCCAGCGATTACGATCAAGCCTGGAAACTCTGGCAAGCATCAAAAGATGTTCTCGCAAAGCGTCTGGAGCGACAGCGCCTGAAACTTCTTTTTGCAGTGCCCTGGCCACCCCAAGGCATCTACACCCAGTTTGCTGTTAACACGGGCGAAGAATTGAAGGGTGTAAAAATGCGCGCTTACAACAAGTCCAGTGAACAGCTTGCTGACCTTCTTGGCGCACTGCCAACTCAGGTTGAAGTACCCGACATTCCTACTGCTTTCGGCACCGGCCGAGTTGATGCCATGATCACCTCCCCCTCCACAGGAGCGAATACCCGTGCATGGGATTACCTTACACACTTCAACCACGCCCAGTTGTGGCTACCCAAAAACATGGTGGTAGTGAATGCCAAGGCTTTTGATGCGTTATCTGAAGAAAGTCAGAAAGCCCTGGAAGATGCCGCAAAAGTGGCTGAAAAGCGGGGTTGGGATGCCAGCAAAAAAGAAACCGAAGCGAAAATAAAAATTATGCGAGACAACGGCATTAAGGTGTCTGAACCCTCGCCCCAGTTGGTCAAACACTTACAAAAAATCGGCGACGCTATGACTCAGGAGTGGCTAGATCGTGCCGGTGAAAGCGGTCAGGCTTTGCTGGACGCCTATAAAAACCAGTAATCACTCTACTCCAGCACCGCAGCGCGGGGCACAGCAAGAGAGCGGACCATGCGCCGAGCATTAGATACCTTTTATCGGCTAGGGGGCGCACTTTCTGCCCTGCAACTAGCCCTCATAATGATATTGATTGTTGCGCAGGTGCTGGGTCGCGTACTCGACAATCTGTTGGGCTGGGCAGGCTTCGAGGCTCTGGGGCTTAACGTGCCCGGGCTGGCGGAAATCGCCGCATTTATGCTGCTTGGCGCAACCTTTTTCGGGCTTGCCTATACTTTCTGGCAGGGTGGCCATATTCGGGTCACTCTGGTGCTTCAGTACCTGCCTAAACCTCTGCACCGGCTTATGGATATTGCCGTCACTCTGGTCGCAGCTTCGATCACCGGTTTTGCTGCGTGGCACAGCGCACGGTTGGCACTCGACAGCCACGATTATGGCGACCTCTCAATCGGCATGGTGCCTGTACCACTCTGGATTCCGCAGGCGGTTATGACTCTTGGTCTAGCTTGGCTGTTAATAGCACTGCTGGACGCTCTGTTTTTGCTTGTGAGCGGCAGAATCACCCAGCTAAAAAACGAAGCGCCTCAGGAGTAAGCTCATGGACATGATCTGGATGAGTTTACTCCTGCTGTGTGTGCTTCTAGCATTTCTTGCCAGCGGCCTCTGGGTGGCGTTCTCGTTAACCGCCATTGGCTGCGTTGCACTGTATTTCTTTAGCGGAATTCCCGTAGGCGACAGCCTTTCAACGGCTTTCTACAGCGCCAGTGTGTCCTGGGATCTGGCAGCACTCCCCATGTTCATCTGGATGGGAGAGGTTCTGTTTCGCTCACGCCTTTCCGAGGAGATGTTCCGAGGCATTTCACCCTGGGTCGGAAAGGTACCAGGGCGCCTGCTCCACACCAACATTTTAGGCTGCGGCATTTTCGCGGCAATCTCCGGCTCCTCGGCTGCAACAGCCGCAACCATCGGAAAAATGTCGATACCGGAGCTGACCAATCGTGGTTACGATAAAAACCAGATCCTTGGCACCTTGGCGGGCTCGGCGACTCTAGGCCTGCTGATCCCCCCGTCCATCATTTTGATTGTCTACGGAGTAGCAACGGAGCAGTCCATCGCCCGCCTTTTTGTTGCGGGCATCCTGCCTGGGTTGATGCTTATGTCCCTGTTTGCGGGATACGTAATGATCTGGTCCCTGATGAATCCGTCCGGCGTGCCTGCTGGCGAAGCCGAATCCTTCTCCTTCAGGGAAAAGGTACGTCGCAGCCGCCCGCTTATCCCCGTGATGCTGCTAATTATCGGTGTTATTGGCTCGATTTATACGGGTCTCGCATCGCCCACAGAATCAGCCGCGATCGGTGTAGCTCTTGCTCTTCTCCTCTCCTGGAAAGGCGGCTCACTGAACTGGGACACTTTTTCCAACGGGCTGCTAGGTACAGTCAAAACCTCGTCGATGATTGCCTTCATCCTAATAGGTGCCCACTTCCTGACCAGTGCTATGGGGTTTACCGGCATCCCACGCGAGCTTGCCGCCTGGATCGACACATTGGGCCTATCGCCTTATATGTTACTGGTCGCACTAACCCTGTTCTTTATCCTGCTGGGCTGCTTTTTAGACGGCATCTCGGTGGTGGTTCTAACCACGTCGGTCATACTACCAATGGTTCAGGCCGCCGGAATCGACCCTTTGTGGTTTGGTATTTATCTGGTGATCGTTGTAGAAATGAGTCAAATTACGCCACCTGTCGGGTTCAATCTTTTTGTAATTCAGGGGCTGACTGGAGAAAACATTCTGCGGGTTGCCTGGGCTGCGCTGCCTTATTTCCTGTTGATTCTGAGCGGCGTGGTGCTAATCACTTTGTTTCCTGAGATCGTCACTTACCTACCAAGCAAAATGGGGAACTAGTGTCCCAGCTGTAGATAGCAAAACGCCCCAGAATGTGTGGTACACAAACTGAGGCGTTTTGACTTTAATATGGCGCGGCTGGGAGGATTACGCGGGCCTTCGGCCCTTCCCTTGCGGGCCGCCGTCGCTTTGCTCTGGCGTTCCTCAGCACACTGCGTGTGCTTCGGTCGAACCTCTTTCGGTTCAAACCCTCCCAGCTGTAGATAGCAAAACGCCCCAGAATGTGTGGTACACAAACTGAGGCGTTTTGACTTTAATATGGCGCGGCTGGGAGGATTCGAACCTCCGACCGCTCGGTTCGTAGCCGAGTACTCTATCCAGCTGAGCTACAGCCGCCGATAACTTATCCTCACATTTGGCATCTTGCCTTGTGGGAGGATTATTCGGGCCTTTGGCCCTCACCCCCTTCGGGGGCCGCCGCTGCTTTGCTTTGGCGTTCCTCAACCTACTTCGCAGGCTTCGGTCGAACCTCTTATCGGTTCAAATCCCATCTTACTAATGAGCCTGACTCTAAAGCCGGGTTCATTCAGTAGTGTTCTAATAAGTGGCGCGGCTGGGAGGATTCGAACCTCCGACCGCTCGGTTCGTAGCCGAGTACTCTATCCAGCTGAGCTACAGCCGCGCATTGATCACTTAAGCTGGTTGAATGCAAACTCAACCGGTTCCGCTTTTCTTCGAAAAGAAAGTGGCGGAGAGGGAGGGATTCGAACCCTCGGTACGATTGCTCGTACGGTTCCTTAGCAGGGAACTGGTTTCAGCCACTCACCCACCTCTCCTTCAGAACGGGGCGTATACTACCATAATTTTTCTGTTTTCATAGGGTTGACACGATTTTTTTAGCCTTCGTTTTCCCTAAATACAAAAAAGCCGCTCAGATTCACCCTGAACGGCCTTTTTTCGCTACTCAGCTGTTGCCGGGTTCCGGCTCATCCACGCCTTTTTCAGACTGAATACGCTGGTAAATTTCTTCACGGTGTACAGCAACCTCTTTCGGTGCGTTTACCCCGATCCGTACTTGGTTACCTTTTACCCCGAGCACGGTTACGGTGATGTCATCACCAACCATCAAAGTTTCGCCAACGCGGCGAGTTAGAATCAACATATTCCTTACTCCCTATCCTGAGCTACCTGTTCCGACAAGTAATTTTTTAATTGGTTCTACGTTTATAGTGAGATCACTGGCTGACCAAAAGCCGCACATTCCCTTATACGGTCTCGTGCGAGCATGAGTTCAGAAAATAAACCTCTTTTTATAACGCCCTGCAAACCAGACAAATGCCTTTGTTACAGGGTTTCTTCTACCCCAGGCTTGTCTAGTTCAAACGCACTGTGCAGGGCGCGAACCGCAAGCTCAAGATATTTCTCGTCAATCACCACGGAAATCTTGATTTCCGATGTGGAGATCATCTGAATATTGATGCCTTCAACCGAAAGCGCTTCGAACATTTTGGTTGCTACACCCGCATGGGAGCGCATACCAACGCCAACAATGCTGACTTTTGCAATCTTAGTGTCGCCACTCACACCGCGTGCACCCAGTTCGTCTGACACTTTCTGGAGAACGCTTTTGGCACGATTGAAGTCATTGCGGTGAACCGTAAAGGTAAAGGCTGTCCGGTTATCTTCACCCACGTTCTGGACAATCATGTCCACATCGATATTCGCATCACTAATTGGCTTTAGAATGCTCAGCGCACTACCCGGGGTATCGGGCACGCCCGAGATAGTAACTTTGGCTTCATCACGGTTAAAAGCGATGCCGGAGACGACCGGTTGTTCCATGGCGATTTCTTCCTCAAATGTAATCAGAGTGCCCTCGCCTTCTTCAAAGCTGGAGAGAACCCTTAACGGAACGTTGTATTTGCCCGCAAACTCTACGGCACGAATCTGGAGCACTTTTGACCCCAGACTCGCCATTTCCATCATTTCTTCAAATGTGATCCGCTCTAGACGGCGAGCACTGTCCACAACTCTGGGGTCAGTGGTGTAAACACCATCCACATCGGTATAAATCTGGCATTCATCAGCCTTCAACGCCGCCGCCAAAGCAACGGCTGTGGTATCTGATCCGCCCCGGCCCAGCGTTGTGATATTGCCGTGCTCGTCAACACCCTGAAATCCGGCAACCACCACCACGCGGCCAGCATTCAAATCTTCGCGCATACGCTGCTCGTCGATCTGCTTGATCCGGGCTTTTGTGTGCATGCTGTCAGTCAATATGCGCACCTGAGACCCCGTATAAGAGCGCGCATCGCAACCCTGCTTCTGCAGTGCCATGCACAGCAGTGCGATGGTTACTTGCTCACCGGTGGAAACCAGAACATCCATTTCACGCGGCGTGGGCTCTTCCGTAATACTGTTGGCCAGAGCAATCAACCGATTGGTTTCGCCACTCATGGCAGAAACTACCACCACCACATCATGACCTTCGTTACGGAAGCCGCACACTTTCTCAGCAACCGCCTCTATCCTCTCGGCTGTACCCACCGAGGTGCCACCAAATTTCTGAACCAACAGAGCCATTGTCTTTCCAGTATCCGAGTCAGAGATCTGTGACAGAGCGAAGCGCCCTGCCAGTCAGTAAACAAGCGGCCAGAATTATAAACCCCGACCGCTTCGGAAAAATAGTTGCTTAAGCGAGATTTTTTTCAACCCACTCAGGCACACCAGCAAGAGCCTCAGCAAGCTTTGAGGGGTCATTGCCTCCGCCTTGCGCCATATCGGGTCGGCCGCCACCCTTGCCATCAACCAAGCCAGCAAGGTGCTTCATTAAATCGCCCGCTTTGATTTTACCCGTTGCAGACTTAGTTACACCTGCGACCAGAGTCACCTTCCCGTCATCAACACTGGCAAGCACTACAACGCCTTCGCCGAGTTTGTTTTTAAGCTGGTCAGCAGTTTCCATCAGTGCCTTTCGATCGGCACCCGCCAACTCAGACGCAACCACCTTGAGGCCTGCAACGTCTACAGCAGAATCGGCCAGATCGCTTCCCGCGGAACTGGCGAGCTTTGCCTTCAGTGCATCTGCGTCTTTCTCCAGCTGGCGATTGCGCTCAATCGTCTGCTGCACTTTGTCGATAACCGTTTCCCGGCTACCTTTTACCAAGCGAGCGACTTCACGCAGCTTATGCTCAGTATCATCTACCCACTCAAGGGCGCCAAAACCGGTAACCGCTTCGATACGGCGAACGCCAGAGGAAATTCCACTTTCGGAGGTAATACGGAACAACCCTATGTCGCCGGTGCGGGCCACGTGGGTGCCACCGCACAACTCGACCGAATAACGATCCGATCCCATGCTCAACACGCGAACAACGTCGCCATACTTTTCACCGAACAAGGCCATGGCACCCTTTTGCTGCGCCTTTTCCATATCGGTAATCTCGGTTTCTACCGGTGTATTTCCTAGAATCTGCTCATTTACCTGACGTTCGATTTCTTTCAACTGCTCCGGCGTTACCGCTTCAAAGTGCGAAAAATCGAAACGCAGTTTGTCTGGATCAACCAGTGAGCCTTTTTGCCCTACATGCTCACCCAGAACCTTACGCAATGCCGCGTGTAGCAGGTGCGTAGCGGAGTGATTGCGACGAATGCGCTCGCGGCGTGCGTGATCGATGCGGGCATCCACTTCCAACCCTTCGAACAGCTCACCCTCTATGAGAGTGCCTACGTGCAGGTGATTATCCCCGTCTTTGCGTGTATCGGTTACCTTGAAGCGACCGCCGCTCCAAGTCAGCAGCCCGGTATCGCCTATCTGGCCGCCAGACTCGGCGTAAAAGGGCGTTCTCTCCAAAACCACAACCGCCTCATCACCGGCTTCGGCGTTTTTCATTTCGCCGTTCACAATCACAGCACGGATACGCTCATGGCCATCAATCTGGTCGTAGCCAGTAAATTCGGTTTTACCGTCTATGCTCAGACCGGTTGCATTGTAATCAATACCAAATTTACTGGCCGCTCTTGCCCGCTCACGCTGGCTTTCCATGGCTCTTTCGTAGCCTTCGTAATCCAGTGTCAAACCACGCTCTCTGGCGATGTCGTTGGTGAGGTCTACTGGGAAGCCGTAGGTATCGTACAAGGTGAAGATGGTTTCTCCCGGAATAACATCGCCTTCAAGCTCGGCAATATCCTGCTCCAACAAGCGCAAGCCTTTATCCAGAGTTTTTACAAACTGCTCTTCTTCCTGCAACAGAACCCTTTCTATCTGCTTTTGGCTGCTTACCAACTGCGGGTAAGCCTCTCCCATCAAGTCGACCAACGCACTCGTGAGCTTGTAGAAAAACGGCCCTTTCGCGCCCAGCTTATTGCCATGACGGGCGGCACGGCGAATGATGCGCCGTAAAACAAAACCACGGCCTTCATTCGAAGGCATCACGCCGTCGGAAATCAAGAACGCACAGGAACGAATATGATCTGCAACCACTCGCAAGCTCGCTTCGGTGGTGGCAGCACCACCTAGTATCGCGGAAGCGGCTTTCAGCAGATCATCAAAAAGATCGATTTCGTAATTGCTATGTACGCCCTGCAAAACGGCCGTTACCCGCTCCAGCCCCATGCCCGTATCAACGGAGGGCTTTGGAAGGTTAAGCATTTCACCATCTGCGGTGCGGTTATACTGCATAAAGACCACGTTCCAGATCTCAATGTAGCGGTCTCCGTCCTCCTCGGGGCTTCCGGGAGGACCTCCGGCTACATCGGGGCCGTGGTCGTAGAAAATCTCAGTACAAGGGCCGCAAGGACCGGTGTCGCCCATCTGCCAGAAATTGTCTGAAGCATAGGGAGCACCGCCGTTATCACCGATACGCACAATGCGATCTGCTGGCACGCCTACTTCTTTATTCCAAATATTGTAGGCTTCGTCATCGTCTGCGTAGACGGTTATCCAGAGCTTTTCAGACGGCAAGCTCAGCCACTGCTCTCCGGTCAGGAAGGTCCACGCATAGTTAATGGCTTCACGCTTGAAGTAGTCGCCGAAGCTGAAGTTGCCCAGCATTTCGAAAAATGTATGATGGCGCGCCGTGTAGCCCACGTTTTCCAAATCGTTATGCTTGCCGCCGGCACGAACGCATTTTTGAGAGCTGGTTGCGCGGTTATAGTCGCGCTCCTCACGACCCAAAAATACGTCTTTGAACTGGTTCATTCCCGCATTGGTAAACAGCAGTGTCGGATCATCTGCCGGCACCAACGAGCTGCTTGAAACAATGGAGTGACCTTGCTGTTTGAAATAATCGAGAAATGCCTGTCGCAACTCTGCGGTTTTCATAGCCCTTTGATACCTTTCCAGAAATCCCACCGTAAATCGGCCGGATCCGCGATTGAATACGAATACTTACATGCGTGTGCAAATCGGCTACTCTAGCACACGCCGAGTACAGGAAAAACGTGAAACATCACAGGAGACCCCATGCCCCGCCGCTTCGACGCTGCTGACGAACTACTTCCGCCAGCCACATTCCTAAAAAGATCATTGGCCATCATTTACGACGGTTTGATCAGCATCGCTGTGCTTTTGGTGACCACATGGATTTACACCCTGATCACCGGCTGGTTCACTGGCTGGGACCTTCTTGAACAAAAAGCAGAAGCCGGCCAGTTGTCCGGAGACCCCGGCCTGACATTCGTGTTGTTTCTGGTGATGTATTTGTTCTTTGCCTATTTCTGGACGCGAATCGGGCAGACACTGGGCATGCAGGTTTGGCGCGTTCGCATTCAAAATATCGACGGGTCTTCTGTGAGCTGGAGCCAAGCACTTCGGCGTTACGTTACCGCTGCGGCAGTGTTTTTTTTGGCACTTTTAGCGGGTCATTACCTCGGTTCTGCAACCCTATTTCTATCCGTACCGGCCATGATCGCATTGTTCTATCCCATCAACGGGCTTTCAGTAACAGACAGGTTTTCGGACAGTGTGGTCGTAGCTCTGCCCGCTAAAGCTAAGGCGGGTTGAACCAGAGTGCCGGGCGGCTAACCTGCCCGGCGCATTAATAAGGCTCCCACCACCGCATTCACAGCAATCGGCGCTGCAACCGCAAGTATTGGGTTAAACCCGAAAACCAAGCTCATCGGGCCCAGCAAGTCCTGCATGTATTTAAACAGCAGCCCCACCAGTAGCCCGGTAAAAATACGAAAGCCCATGGTTACCGAGCGCAGCGGCCCGAATATAAAAGAAATTGCCACCAGCACCATCACGCCGGTACCCAGCGGCATTAATGTCTTTTTCCAAAAGGCCAGCCAGTAGGGCGCGCCATTTAGCTCTTGATCACCGAGATAAGTGGCGTATGTGTACAGACCTGTCATTGACAGATTTTCCGGCTTAACGATCAGCACGCTCAACACACTTGGGGAAAGGCCTGTATCCCAGCGTAGGCTCTGATCGTCCACACGGCTGGTCGAGTCACCCTCAAGCCGGGTGGTCGTAGTGTTTTGCAGAATCCAATGATCGCCCTGATAAATCGCGCGCTCAGAAAAACTGGCAGCTACCAGTTGTCTTTGATCATCGAAGCGGAACAAGGAAACACCATGTAGAACTCCGTTCGCTTGCACCGCGTTTAGATGCATAAAAACGTTACCTTCGCGATGCCACACCCCATGAGCCGCTGCAACATTCTGGCCCGCACCTAGGGCAACTGCCTTGTGGCTCTGAGCGGCTCGTTCTGCAGGGGGCGCCAAATACTCACCGATCAGAACGCCTGCCAGAACAATCACTAATGCCGGCTTCATGGCTGACCAAACAACTCGCTTTATAGAAACCCCGGCAGCACGGATTACTGTGAGCTCAGAGGAACTGGCCATGCCACCCAACCCAATAAGACACCCCATAAAGGCACCCAGCGGCAGGTAATCGTAAATTCTACGCGGCAAGGTGAGAGCCACATACCAGAGCGCATCCAGAATCTGGTAGTTGTTCCGGGTGTCCTCCAGCTCGGCAACAAAAGCAAAAATAAGGTCTAGAGACAGCACCACAACCATGACCAAAAACATGGCGCCACCAACATTGCGCATCACATAGCGATCAATTTTACGCACCTGCCGCAACCTCCTGCTTCACTTTTCTTCTGTGAAGCCAGGCTGGGCCAAAGTGCAGCCAAAGGCCAAGCGCTAGGAAGATGGCATGAACCCAAAGCATGCCGAGCCATTCGGGCACCTTATCCTCAGCCATGGCGTCGCGGCCAACAATCAGCAAGCCAAGATAAGCAACATAAACGAGCATGGCAGGCAAAAGGTGAAAAAACCGCCCTTGCCGGGGGTTTACCCGGCTAAGCCGAACCGCTAACAGCGCCACTATGGGTACAATCAACGGCAACGAGAAGCGCCAGTGCAATAAGGCTCTATCCCGCGGGTCGTCGGAACGCATAAGCTGGCCAGTGGTAACCCCTTCATCCAACTCCACATCGCCGCCGCTACCGCTGCGAATCTTCAACCCATAGGCCTCGAAGCCGGTGATCTGATAGTCCAGTTTGCCCGGAATGCCATCAAAACGAGCACCGTTTTCAAGAATAAGAAAGCGGCTGCCGGTTTCCTCATCGATTAACTGCGAGCCGGAATCAGCTGTAATTACGCTTACTCCGGTGCCGTCTTGACCGTACTCAGCAATAAACACCCCTTTCAAACGGCGTTTATTATCGCTAAGAGCTTCGGTATAGGTCACACGACCACCCGATGAGAGCTTCTGAAATCGCCCCGGCGCAAGCAAATCGAACTCGGTTGCTTTCGCCTGCTCCGCAAAAATTTTCTCAACCTGTTTCATACCCCAGGGAGAAACCACCAGGCTCATGCTTCCAACGACCAACATCACAAAAAGGCTGCCTATCAGAGTTTTTGCAAGCAGCTGCCGATCACTCACGCCACAGGCGTAGAGCACCGTCATTTCGCTTTCCATATACATGCGGCCGTAGGCGAGCAAAATGCCAATGAACAAGCCTAATGGTAGGATGAGTTCGAGAAACCCCGGGAAGCGGTACGCCATAATTTCAAACAGCACACCCGGGGCAATCTTGCCCTCGGCAGCACCCGCCAGATATTTAATAAAACGCCCGCTCATGAATACCAGCAAAAGAATGCCTGAAACGGCAACCATGCTGACCATAACCTGACGTATGAGATAGCGAAAAATAATGCTCAAAACGGTTTCTCTGCCCGTGTAAACCGGAACATGGAGGAATAGGAAAACTGCGCGTATTCTATGTAACCTTAGGGCCGAATGACAGTGTAGCAGCGTTAAGGTAACTACAGATTATGCCCCAATAAACCGAATCATCCTGCTAACTCAACTTGATAATCCACATGCAAACCCCAATGCTTGGTGGAACAGGACCAAATCATTTCTGCCGCTTATATGTGCGGCCTTCCCGGACAACTATAGGAGTTTCCATGAACTTCAGCCTTAATAACAATGCTATTGCGAGCACCAAAGCCGATTGCTTAGTTGTTGCCCTTCCAGAACAAGGCGACTGGCCAGCCTCGACCACCGAAGCGGACGGAGCATTGGGCGGGCTGATCAGCAAACTCCAGAAAGCCGGTGACATCAATGGCAAGAATGCTGAGACAAACCAGGTTCCACTCGTCGATCAACCTTGGAACAGATTGCTTGTAGTTGGCACAGGAAAAGATGCTGAGCGTAACAGCGCGTACTTCCGCAAGGCCTTAATTGCAATGGTGGGTGCCCTTAAAGACGGCCCTTCAAAAAGCGTACTGATTACCCTGACCGACACCAAGGTAACCGGTAACGAAGGTGTCAGTTCTGAACAAGCAAAACTCAGCTTGATTGGCCGTACTCTCGAGGACCAACTCTACATTTTCAGCGAATTTAAAAGCGAAAAACCGACCGCCCGAAAACTCAATAAGGTTTTAGTGAATGCGTCAGAGGCGGGCAAAGCTCAAAAAGAAGCCTTTAATCTGGGGTTGGCAACGGGCCGCGGCATGAATCTAGCCCGTGACTTGGGCAATATGCCACCGAACATCTGCCACCCTTCATGGCTGGCAGAGCGCGCCAACAAACTGGCCGCTGAACACGACTGCATCAAGACCGAAGTGCTTGATGAAAAGCAGATGAAAGAACTCGGCATGAACTCCCTTCTGGCCGTTGGTCAGGGTAGCGCTCAGCCACCCCGCCTGATCATCATGGAATACCGCGGCGGAAATGCTAAAGACAAGCCTCATGTTCTGGTAGGTAAAGGCATTACCTTCGATACGGGCGGCATCAGCCTCAAGCCGGGCGCTGGCATGGATGAAATGAAATACGATATGGGCGGCTCTGCCGCTGTATTCGGCGCCATGCAAGTTCTTGCGGAAACCCAACCCAAAATCAACGTGGTTGCGGTTATCGCTGCCGCTGAAAACATGCCAGATGGTAATGCTAGCCGCCCCGGCGATATCGTAACCACCATGTCTGGACAAACGGTAGAGATCCTCAACACCGACGCTGAAGGCCGTCTGGTTTTGTGCGATGCCCTCACCTATGTGAAGAAATTTGATCCGGAGGTGGTCATTGATCTGGCGACACTTACCGGTGCCTGCATCATTGCACTTGGCCATGAGACAACAGGCCTGATGGCAAACAACGACGATCTGGCCAACGAACTGCTGGCTGCGGGCGAGCGCGCTAGCGACAAAGCCTGGCGCCTGCCCATTTGGGATGAGTACCAGAGCCTGTTGGACAGCAACTTTGCAGATATGGCCAACATCGGTGGCCGCACCGCGGGTACCATTACCGCGGCCTGCTTCTTGGCACGCTTCACCAAAGAGTACCGCTGGGCGCATCTGGACATCGCTGGCACTGCTTGGCACTCAGGTAAAGCCAAAGGCTCTTCTGGCCGCCCGGTTCCCCTGCTGGTGGATTACCTGATGTCCCGTGCTGGTAAGTAATGGAAAGCAATGAGACACCAAAACCCGGCAGCCCAGCTGCCGGTAATTCCCAGTCCGCGTCCGCGCAGGAAGATAAAAACCAGCGTTACTGGTTTCACATTCTCCTGCATGACACCCCTGCCGCCCGCCACTTGCATGCTACAAAGCTTGTAAACAAGGCCTGGCAGCAGGGTGACCGGGTTTGCATCGTGTGCGACACCCAGCAACAAGCTGAAGAACTGGACGAACTAGTCTGGAACTTCAGCCCGGACGCGTTCATCCCGCACAGCATCATTTCCGATCCCGCCACACCCTGTGCTGATCCTGTTGGCATACTGCTGTGCCCGCCAGTTGCGGAAGATTGGGATACTGTGATTATTCTCTCTCAAACCCTTCCGGCGAATGCTGATAAATTCAAACGCCTCGCTCTGGTGGCCCATAATGATCCTGCCGTTCTCAATCAGGCTCGATCGCACTTCAGGCAGCTCAGGGCGCTGGGGATTGAGCCTCGGGTTCACGATCAGAGAAAGCGCTAGATTCGTAACAGGTGCAAGCCGGCGGATGTGAAAGCCTTTCCAAAACACGCTACAAGCACATCCATGTGCGCTTGAGTCGGGCCATCCTTGGCCCTCCACAGTTTTGGAAAGGCTTTCACATCCACCGGCACCGACTTTGTGCTGGCCTCCTCAACGCCCAAGGTTCGCCCGATAACAACCGAACATGTATAATCCAGTGTTTCAATTTCCCCTTGTGAATCAATCAAACGGTCGCCAGAAAAACCCATGGAAAAAACCTACCAGCCAGAAAACATTGAGCGCCAGTGGTACGAAAACTGGGAATCCAAAGGCTACTTCCGCCCCAGCGGAGAGGGCGAGTCCTACAGCATCGCCATTCCGCCACCCAATGTGACCGGCAGCCTGCACATGGGCCATGCCTTCCAGCACACTATCATGGACACCCTCACCCGCTACAAGCGTATGCAGGGCCATAACACTCTATGGCAAGTGGGCAGTGACCACGCAGGTATCGCCACTCAAATGGTGGTTGAGCGCAAGCTGGCGGCCGAAGAAGGCAAAACCCGCCACGACTTGGGTCGCGACGAGTTCATCAAGCGTATCTGGGAATGGAAGGAAGAATCGGGTGGCACCATCACCGGCCAGATGCGCCGGTTAGGCAACTCTGTTGATTGGGACACCGAACGCTTCACCATGGACGACGGCTTTTACAAAGCTGTACAGGAAGTGTTTATTCGCCTGTACGAAGACGGTCTGGTATACCGAGGCAAGCGTCTGGTGAACTGGGACCCGAAGCTGCACACAGCCATTTCCGATCTGGAAGTTGAGAACAAGGAAGAGAAAGGCTTTTTCTGGCACCTGCGTTATCCGCTGGCCGACGGCGCCACCACGCAAGACGGTAAAGACTATCTGGTTGTTGCCACTACCCGTCCGGAAACCATGCTAGGTGATACCGCCGTCGCTGTTCACCCGGACGACGAGCGTTACCAGCACCTGATTGGCAAATTCGTGATGCTGCCACTGGTAAACCGCCGCATACCGGTGATTGCCGACCACCACGCCGATCCCGAGAAAGGCTCCGGCTGCGTGAAGATTACCCCGGCCCACGACTTTAACGACTATGCCGTAGGCAAACGCAACAACCTGCCGATGATGAACGTGCTGACTCAGGATGCGGACATCCGTGAGCAGGCGGAAGTGTTCAACAGCGACGGTACTGAAAACACCGAACTGGATGCCAGCCTGCCCGCAGCCTACGCAGGTTTGACCCGGGAGGACGCCCGCAAGCAGATCGTTGCGGACATGGAAGCCGCGGGACTGGTTCAACAAATTGAAGACCACGTACTGAGCGTTCCCCGTGGCGACCGCTCCGGACTGGTTATTGAGCCAATGCTGACCGATCAGTGGTTTGCCGATGCGAAAAAACTGGCCGAGCCTGCCATTGAGGCGGTCGAAGACGGTCGCATTCAGTTTGTGCCAAAGCAATACGAGAACATGTACTTCTCCTGGATGCGCGACATTCAGGATTGGTGTATTTCCCGCCAGCTCTGGTGGGGCCACCGCATTCCAGCATGGTACGACGCCGAAGGCAATATTTATGTAGGTCGCAGTGAAGAGGAGGTGCGCCAGAAGCACAACCTGGCAGCCGACTTCGCCCTAAAGCAGGACGACGATGTTCTGGACACCTGGTTCAGCTCTGCCCTGTGGACCTTCGGCACTCTGGGCTGGCCGGAAATCACTGAGCGCCTGAAGACCTTCCACCCTACCGATGTACTGGTGACCGGTTTTGACATCATCTTCTTCTGGGTTGCCCGGATGATCATGATGACCATGCACTTTATGAAAAATGAAGACGGCACCCCGCAGGTTCCCTTCAAAACCGTTTATGTGACCGGTCTGATCCGCGACGAGCACGGCGACAAGATGTCCAAATCCAAGGGCAACGTCATTGACCCGCTGGACATGATTGACGGCATCGATCTTGCCCCACTGCTGGAAAAGCGCACCGGCAACATGATGCAACCCAAGCTGGCGAAGAAAATTGCCAAGCAGACTGAAAAGGAATTCCCGGAAGGTATTTCTGCCCACGGTACCGATGCCCTGCGCTTCACTCTGGCAGCCATGGCCACTACCGGTCGTGACATCAACTGGGATATGAAGCGACTGGAAGGTTACCGTAACTTTTGCAACAAGCTGTGGAACGCTGCTCGTTACGTGTTAATGAACGTGGAAGGCGAAGACTGCGGCGTAAATGGTGAGCCGGTAGAACTGTCTCTGGCGGATCGCTGGATTATCAGTGCCCTGCAGCAGTGCGAGCAGGACGTGACCCGCCATCTGGATCAGTACCGTTTCGATCTGGCCTCTCACGCTCTGTATGAGTTTATCTGGAACGAATACTGCGACTGGTATCTGGAGTTGTCCAAGCCTTGCCTGAGCGACGACAGCGGCAGTGTTGAGGCGAAGCGCGGCACCCGCCGCACTCTGGTGCGCGTGCTGGAAACCGTTCTGCGCCTGGCGCATCCGATCATGCCGTTTATCACGGAAGAAATCTGGCAGCGCATTGCACCGCTGGCTGGCAAATCCGGTGACAGCATCATGTTGCAACCTTTCCCGCAGGTGGATACCAGCAAGCACGATGCTAAAGCCGTCGAAGACATTGAATGGCTGAAGGGTGTAATTGTGGCGGTGCGCAATATTCGCGGCGAGATGAATATTTCCCCGGCGAAGAAGATTCCGGTTCTGTTCCGTGGCAACAGCGCCGAAGGTCAACGTCGGATGAATGAGAATCGCCAGTTCTTGAGTTCTTTGGCCAAGCTGGAAAGTCTTGAATGGTTTGAAGGCGATAAAGCACCCATGAGTGCCACTCAGTTGGTTGGCGATATGGAAGTGTTGGTGCCTATGGCTGGGCTGATCGATAAGGATGCGGAGCTGAAGCGTCTGGATAAGGAGCTTGAGCGTTTGCAGAAGGAGATTGGACGCCTTGAGGGTAAGCTGAACAATGAGAAGTTTACTGCGAAGGCGCCTGCGGAAGTGGTTGCCAAGGAGCAGGAGAAGCTGGCTGAGGTTCAGGGTAATCTGGGCCGATTGCAGCAGCAGCGTGCAGATATTGAGGCCATGTAGGCATGGTGTCTGCGGGTAAGCGTTCCGGGGGTGGCGGGGTGATTGCCATTCTTGGAGCGGGTTCTTTGGGGCGGCTTTGGGCCGCCCTTTTGCCTTCTGCTCTTTGTGGTTTCTTGCCTCGCCTTTTTAATGATTGCTCTGAGCATGATTTTGAACATCGGTGCAGCTTCAGCCGTCAGGCGGGCCTCCCCGAAACACGCTGTGAATACATCCTTGTACGCTCTGTTCCGCCATCCCTGGCTCCACAAGGTTTCGGGGAGGCCCGCCTGACGGCTTCGCAGGACTCTAGTGAAGCCCGCACCAATATTAGTCGTCCATGGCTCCAGTCAGTTGAGCATTTAACACTGCTACTGGTGACGACTAAAGCTGGCGACACGCTCGAGGCTTTGGGGGGCTGGCTGCCCCACATTCCGATAGACACACCCATCGTCTTATTTCAAAACGGATTAGGCAGCCAACAGGCAGTGGCCGAACGCTGGCCGGAGCGGTCGATTTTGGCTGCCAGCACCACGGAAGGCGCAAACAGACCTTCCCCGGATGTTCTAGTTCATGCCGGAGCCGGTGATACCTGGGTGGGCGCGCTTACGGCTAGTGCCGTTGACCACACCGCGAGTGTTGTTCAGCAACTAGCTGAAACCGGCTTGCGGGTTCATGCAGAGGAGAACATTCTGCAGCGGCTTTGGCAGAAGTTAGTGGTGAATGCGGGGATCAATACGTTTACGGCCCTGCTCAACTGCCCTAACGGAGACATTCTAAACTCACCTCTTTATCAGCAGAACATTGATGGGCTTTGCTCGGAGATATCCGTTTTGTTGGAAGCTGAGACCTCAGAAGCCATTGCGCCGGAGATTCTTCGGGAGCGTATAGAAACTGTGACGAGAAACACTGCCAGCAATACGTCTTCCATGCGCGCGGATGTTCTGGCGGGCCGTAAAACCGAGATTGACTATATCAACGGCTATCTTGTGCAGTGCGGAAAGCGCCATGGTGTTGCTACGCCGGTAAACCAAATGCTGACCGAACGAGTACAAGGTCTATAACTCAACAATCAGGAGTACCCTTATGGGCAACCGCCTTTCCAAGATCTACACCCGCACCGGTGACGATGGCACTACCGGCCTGGCCGATGGTAATCGCATTGCCAAAAACGCTCAGCGTGTTGAGGCCATGGGCATGGCTGATGAATTGAACTGCCATATCGGCCTGCTGATTGAAACCTTGGACAGCGACGACGAGATGCTGGAATCCATGCGTCGCATTCAGCATCACCTGTTTGATCTGGGCGGTGAATTTGCGATTCCGGGAAGCAAGGCGATCACTGAAGATCATATTAGCTGGCTGGAAAACCTGCTGGATGAAATGAACGAACCTCTCCCTCCTCTGAAAAACTTCATCCTACCCGGCGGAAGCCCGGCAGCCGCCCAGTGCCACTTAGCCCGCGCCGTTTGCCGACGAGCAGAGCGTGTGGTGGTAGCCCTCAGCCATGAGGATTCCATCAACCCACTGGGGCGCCAGTACCTGAATCGTTTATCAGACCTGTTGTTTGTAGCTTCGAGGGTGTTAGCGCGCAGAGAAGGCGCTGAAGAGATTTTGTGGGACCAGAAGAAATCTGGCACGTAGTACACGTTGTAACTGTAAGTCGGCTTGCTCCGTTATCAGGTCAAGCAGCGTCCTCCCCCTCAGAAACTGTGCGTAGCCATGGATGGCGGAGCCAAGCGTACAGGGATGTATTCACAGCGTGTTTCTGAGGGGGAGGACGCTGCTTGACCGTCTAAAATAGCGTGACGGTCTAGCAACTTAAACCTTAAACGCCTCAACAAGCCTCTGCAAAGAAGCCGTCAAATCCGAC
>Ga0209075_1001100_pt1 | contig 25765 bp, 12 predicted proteins | sample Stecom2011_FD_187523 | JGI IMG/M metagenome (GOLD analysis project Ga0209075, IMG submission 187523) | Agricultural soil microbial communities from Utah to study Nitrogen management - Steer compost 2011 (SPAdes) (version 2) | ecosystem: Environmental > Terrestrial > Soil > Agricultural land...
GTTCCTTTAGTCGCTTTAACTGAGAAACTTCCATGCCAGAATATTTCTTACGCCAATTATACAACGTTGCCTTCGAAATGCCATGGTTCCGACATACGCTTTGAGCATCTATGCCACTCTCATACTCTTTGATGATCTTAATGATCTGACTCTCGGTAAATCTTGTCTTTTTCATAATGATCTTTTGACTGCTTAAAATTAATAAATTGTCTAATTTTAAATTGCCCTGTTTTTGGGGAAGGCTACACTGGCTGGCTAAAATCTTATATGTATATTTACCTTTTGGTGGTCTTTTCCTTTAATAGACCGACAATTGGTGGAGCCATATTTTCGTGGCAGTTTGATATTGTTTCTTTTTTTGATTGATTAAATTGTGTCTGCGTAGATGCTTTTTAGTCGTTATTTTCGGAACATGTTTTTTGAAAATCGGACTTTAAATTCAAATAGTTAATGGCAAGCACTTACCTTCGATATTTATTTTTGTTGTTAATTGTTTTGGTTCAGGTGGCGTCTGGACAAAATATTCCGTTCAAAAAGATTACGGTTGCCAACGGTCTGTCCAATAATTTTGTCCGGACTATCCATAAAGATCATTTGGGTTTTATGTGGTTTGGCACCCTGGATGGACTCGATCGCTTTGATGGGGTGGAAACGCGTTCCTTTTCTGGTCGATTTCCTGTTGGTAATTTCCGGGTAAATGCCATTGCGGATGAACCTCGATATGGAATATGGGTAGGTACAGATTACGGCTTGTTTTTTTGGGATTTTATTGCAGAGGAGTTTAGCAGGATTGAATTGTCAGGTAGCAAAGAGAATGTTACTACCTTGCTTGTTTTTTCTGACTCTGAGCGAATGTTGGTGGGGACAAGCAATGGGATATACGTTGTTGAGCTTGAAACATTTTTAAGCCGGAGAATTGATATTCCGGATTCTGAGCATTTTATTGTAACTGGTGCTGTGGAAACGGACCTCTATTTGTGGATGACCACCTCTACCGGCCTGATTCAATTGGATGTGGATAGTTATGGAATAAAGCGCTTTAATAATGAAGATGCAGGAACACCGTTTAATAACTTTTCGGCAATAACCATCCATCAGGAAAACCTGATTGTAGGTACCCTAACACGCGGCCTCTTTCTGTTTGACAGGGATAAGGAAGTATTTAAGCCTTATTACGATGTGGGGAGTAACTACATTCTTTCATTATCCGGCAATCAGAGTAGTGAGTTGTATGTTGGCACCGATGGCAGCGGGTTGATTGTTTTTGATGCTGATAAGCAGTCTGCTCGGCGCTTTGTCCATGATAACTCCAATCCTTATTCTTTAAATTCCAATGCTGTTTATGCCTTGTTGGTAGATGAAAATCAACGTTATTGGGTGGGAACATATTCTGGTGGCGTTAATTATTCATCAGGAGTTAGTGCCAATTTCCCAATTTCAATATATGAGAATGATATGTTTATTGGTGAGACCAGTATCCGATCAATGTTTTTTGATGAAGTTGGCAATAAGTTTATCGGAACCAGGGAGGGCTTGTATGTCTTACGACAGGATGGTGTGAATCATCATTTTACGACAGGTAATAATGTCCATTTAAGATCAAATGTTGTTCTTGCTTTTTGTGAATACAACGATGATCTGTTGATAGGTACCTTTAGGGGAGGGGTGAGCAGGTATGACCGGGAGAAAGATCAATTGGAGGCTTTTAAAGACGGAGGTTTGTTCATGACCGGATCTATTTATGGAATGGATCTGGATGTTGACGGAAATCTTATAATTGGAGGTATGGAGGGCATCTCCAGAATTGACGCCCGGACAGATGAAGTCATTCAATACACTGCGCAGAATTCCCAATTGGTGGATGACAGGATTATTGCTATAATGTATGATTCCAGTCAAAGGCTTTGGGTGGGGAGTGTTGGCGGTACACACATTTACTCCTTTCAAGGGGATGAGCTGGTGCTCAATAAGAATGACCTGCATATTTCTGAATACAAAGCCGTGTCTTTTTACGAAGCTGTTTCCGGTAATATCTGGCTGGCGACTGAAGGGGACGGCGTTTGTGAAATCTTTTCTGACTTGTCTGATGTCGTTAAATACACCGTCGAAGATGGCCTTTCAAATAATTCGGTTACAGCCATAACCGAAAGCCAGGAAGGCTTGTTTTGGATTACAACACTTCGGGGTCTGTCGCGATACAGCCAGACCAATAAGCAATTCCATAATTATTCCTTGTCTGATGGTTTGCCAAGTCTTGTCTTTAACAGGGGGGCAATTGTCGACCAGTTCTCGACAAATGGCAGCATTTGGTTGGGCAGCGAAGGTGGCCTCCTCAAGTTCTATCCCGATAGTTTAATTAAGGGTGTAAGCACAGAAAAAGTGTTGTTGACAGATTTGTTTTTGTCGGGACAATTGGTAGAGCCTGAGTATGGAACCCCTTTCGACACGCCATTAAATAAAATACAAGAGTTGCAGATTTCCGGGAGCCATGGTTCCATAGGATTCAGGTTTGTGGCACTCAATTTCCATAGTCCCCAGGACAATGAATATGTTTTTCGTCTTTTGGGAAAAGATGAGGAGTGGAAAAGAACCAATAACAATATGGTATCTTTTTCTGCATTGAAACCCGGGAAATATGTCTTTGAGGTATATTTAAATGATGGTGTTCAATTAACCCCTGATCGAGTTGCTTCACTACAGGTGGCAGTTAGGCCTCGTTATTATCAGAGTCCTTTGTTTTTGATACTTGTTCTCTTGGTCATTTCCTTCTTGCTGTTTTTGAATTACCGGTATATTCAGAAATTAAAACATGACCTGAAAGACCTGCATAAATCGAGAGACGGGCAGTCCAAATATGAATCTTCACATTTGAGTGATACCCGGGCAAAAGAAATTGAAAGCGTGCTGCTAAGACATGTCCTTGAAAACCAGTCGTTTTTGAATCCTGATTTGAAAATCAATGAATTGGCATCCGATATTGATTGTTCTGCGCACCAATTGTCTCAGGTTATTAATCAAAATCTGAATCAGAGTTATTATGAATTTATTAACAGCTATCGGATCAATGCAGTAAAAGAATGCATGGGTGATCCAAAGTATAATAGATTTACGTTGTTGGCCATTGCCCAACAATGCGGATTTAGTTCAAAAACATCCTTTTACCGCGCTTTTAAAAAACTTACCGGCCAAAGTCCTCAAGAATATCAGAATCAGATAAAAAGTCTTTAGACTTTTTGAGAGGAAAAATTTTCATACTGCTTGCTCTTCCTGCTGCCTCCTATACCTATTAGATTTTCCAGGTTATTGGGATGATGGTTGTAGAAGGAGGAAAAAAATGAGTTTTACGTGAGTTTGTTTTAATGTTCTTGTTGTTAGGTTTTTAAGTAATAACAGGCCTTGCTGTTCGTCGTTCCACATTATAAACAGAACCCTTAATTTGTCTTATAATCAACCTTGGTGCACTCAAATTTTAGTAAAGCTTGGGTTGTTTTGTTTTGGATTGATAATGAGCTGAATAGGTGTTTTCGTCTGCTGCTGTTTTTAAACAAATGTTAATAAAACTGGTTCTCCTTCATAAAGTGAACCCTTTTTGCCTTGTTTTTTTACATTTTTTCACATTTCTTGCCTTTACTTTGTTTTAACCGGATTATAGATCTCAGATGCTGTTCAGCACTTAACAATCTGTTTCTATTGTTGGTATTTTCAACATGCATAATTTTAAATCGGGACTGACTTATGAAAAAATGGTTTTTACGATTGAATTTTCAGATTAATAAATGGTTGGGGTTTCAAATGAAATTCCTTTTTATGGCCGGTCTGTTTCTGGCGCTTATCTCTCCTGCTGCTAATGCCGGGTATGATAAATTTCTTGTTGTTGAAGATCAGCAACAGGCCAGAACCATTTATGGTTCCATTCAGGATGGTGGTGGAATGGCCATACCCGGGGTATCGGTTGTTGTGAAAGGCACATCAACGGGAACAATATCTGGCGTGGACGGGACCTATCAATTGACCGGTGTTGAGCAGGGCTCGACTTTGGTGTATTCATTTATTGGTATGAGAACCATAGAAAGGACTGTGGGCGCTCAGGAGCAGATCAATGTGACCATGGAAGATGATTTTGTTGGATTGGATGAGGTGGTGGTCATCGGTTATGGAACCATGCGCAGAAGCGACCTGACCGGCTCTGTGGCCTCCGTTTCGTCGGATGACTTGAATCGCTTTCCATCTGCCAATGTTACCGAGATGTTACGGGGACAGGCAGCAGGGGTTCATGTCACCACCGGTGACGCAAGCCCCGGAGGAAGTTCAAATATCAGGATAAGAGGCAATCGCTCACTTTCTAGTAGTCAAAGTCCTTTGTACATCGTGGATGGCATGAATGTGCCTCATATAAATGATTTGAATTCAAGCGATATTGAATCTATTGAGATTTTAAAGGATGCTTCTTCACAGGCAATATACGGAGCGCGGGCATCCAATGGGGTGGTTTTGGTCACAACCAAAAGAGGTGAAGCCGGAACTGTCACTGTCAACCTGGATTCTTATGTCGGTTTTCAACAGTTTAAAAGAAATTTTGATCTGTACAATCCTGAAGAGTGGGTCGACCTGCGTTTTTGGGCAAAGTACAATGAAGGATTTGACGATATTGGGGAGCCGGGAAGTATTAATTACCAGTCCGTGATTGACGACCCTGTTATGTATGAAGCCTGGGAGAATGGCGAATCTACCGATTGGGAAGATTTGATGCTGGGAAATGCTGTCCAACATAAGCACGATTTAAGTATTCGGGGCGGTAATGAGAAGGTTGCCTATTCAACCGCCTTTGGTTATTTGAAACAGGAAGGTGTGGTTGAAAAGTCTGGTTACGAGCGCGGGAACTTTAGGTTGAATACGGACTTTTCTTTGACCGGGTGGCTCGACCTCGGGTCTAATATATCTTATGTGCAATCACTTCGCGAGACGACCGATGGTAACTTTAACCAGTTTATCACCCGCCCCTCCCTGGCACAACCTTTTGAGGAAGATGGGAGCTATCGGAGAGAAGTTACAAGCGGAGGGGATATTAACCCGCTTTGGAGAATTGATAACTATGACCGGGAAGTGGAAGACCAGTACTTTAATCTGGCTGCATTTCTTAATCTGAAGCCTTTTCAAGGCTTCAATTACAGGTTTAGTGCCAATATTAGAACCAACAACAGGGAGACTGGTGCCTATTATTCAAAAGATTACCCGGGTTCTACCGGTGAAGGGTCTATCAGTAACTGGACCCGAAAGTCCTGGTTGATAGACAATGTTGTTTCCTACGAACTGCCTTTGGATGAAGCGATTCATGAGTTGTCCATGACGCTTATTCAAAGTGCTGAAGAGGATTTGCAAACAACAACGGGTTATGGATTTATCAATTCGACCACGGATATGTTCAAATGGAACGTGGCAGCGGATTCTGAAATCAATGATGTTACCAGAAATGTTACGCGAACAAATTCAGTGTCATTTGCAGGACGACTCCATTACAACCTTTTGAACCGCTATATGCTTACTGCCTCTTTTCGTCGGGATGGTGCCTCGGTCTTTGGACAGGAGAACAAATGGGGTAATTTTCCATCGGCTGCACTGGGATGGAGAATCAATGAAGAAGCGTTTTTACAGAATGCGTTCTGGTTAGATATGCTGCGCTTAAGAGTCAGTTATGGCGTTGTTGGAAACTGGGCAATTCCTGCCTATAGAACCTTGGGGCTGGCTAATAGTTATGAGTACCTGTTTGGAAGTGATCTGCACGTTGGCTACTTGCCAAGCAACCAGCTCCTAAATCAGGAACTGAAATGGGAAACGACTGGTTCTTTTAACGTGGGACTTGATTTTACAGCGTTTAATGGCAGGTTGAGTTCAACGCTTGAACATTATCAAACAAGTACGAAGGATTTGTTGGTGCAAAGAACGGTTCCCTCTATTACCGGCTATAGCAGTATGTGGGACAACCTTGGGGAGACTGAAAGTCAGGGTTGGGAGTTTTCTCTGAGCGGGCGTGTCATTGAACAAAGGGATTTCAAATTGAAGTTGGGTATGACTGTCTCTACTCAAAAGAACAGAATTGTTAGAATTGATGGGCGTGTAGATGAGGAGGGAAAACCGCTGAATGAGATCAATAATAACTGGTTTATTGGAGAGCCTATTAATGTGAGTTACGGCTATGTGTTTGATGGTATCTGGCAGGAGGATGAAATTGAAGCACTCAATCTGCTGTCTGAAGAGGAACAACAGAATTACTATTTGCCAGGTGATGCCAAACCAACGGCCGGAAGCATACGTTTAGCCGATTATGATGGCGATGGTGCATTAACTACGGATGATCGGAAAATTTATAACCTGGATCCGAAATGGTATGGAACTTTTAATGTTAACGCTGTTTACAAAGGCTTTGATGCTACGTTGGATTTTTACACGGTGCAGGGTGTTAACCGGAACAATCCCTATTTGTATAATTTTGATGCGGGGGGTAGCTTGAATGGCCGCTTAAATGGCATGAAGGTCAATTACTGGACACCAGAGAACCGCTCCAATGAAGCCCCGCGTCCGCAATTCACAGCGGCTGTCCCTTATTTCGGTACGCTTGGTATTCAGGATGCTTCCTATTTTAGGTTGAGATCATTGACCATAGGATACACTATGCCCTCCGCAGTCCTTGGTGTTTTACCTCTCGAAAGAGCCAGATTCTATTTTACTGGGACCAATTTGTTTACACAAACAGATTTTAAATCTTATGGTCCGGAAAGTTCTCCGGGAGCTTATCCTGAAGCTCAGACATTTACGTTTGGTATGAATCTGACTTTCTAACTGGTAGAAATTCAATTAATATAATAATCGAGAGGTCAATCCTGTGTGGAGTAACATGATGGATGTTCCTAATGCTGATTTTAAAAAATGAGAGGATATGAAAAATATTTCAGTTTATATTTTAAGCTTGATTCTATTAACAACCTTGTTTAGTTGCGAGGACTATTTGATGGAGGAATCAGAAACCAGTTTTACCACAAATTCGCTGTTTCAGACAGTGGAGGGTCTGGATAAGATGGTGGTTGCTTTTTACGATTACGAGCGTGGAATTGTTAGAAGAGGTAACGCCAATGGCTTTCTTGCTGCTCATCTTTTTGGGGAAAGAACCACTGACCTGTCCGTCTTTTTCACGGGTGATGACGCGAGTTTAAGCCGCTATACGTCACCGGGCCCCACTTCAAATGCCAGAGGACTGCTATACAGTCCCTTTTGGTCGCACCGCTACTACCTTATTGGCAGAGCCAATGAAGTCATTCATTATGGCCAGCAGTTTGGAGACGAAGCAAAGGCTATTGTGGCGGAGGCCAGTTTTTGGAGAGCCTACAATTATTATGGTCTCTACTCGAGATTTTCCAGACTGTACCTGGATACGGAACCTGTAACCAAAGATAATCTGGATGCGCTTAGTTTTGTTCCTGCGCAAACGACAGCGATTTTTGAACTCATGAATGAGGATCTGGACAGGGCCATACAGGGACTAGCCTATGCACCAAAGGACAACATGGCCGGCAGGGTTACAAAAGCCACGGCGCACCATCTAAAGGCGCTTGTGGCAGCCTGGGAGGCGGATTGGCCAACTGTTGCGGCGCATGTTGATTCCATTGATCAAAACTCCGGCTTAAGTCTGGTGCCCGATCCTGCTCAAATATTCAACAGTTCTGATTTGACCACCACAGAAACCCTCTTTTCGCTTCGGTTTTCAAATGAAAGGGGTGGAGGTGACGGTCACCGCATCGGTTCCCAATATGGGAATGCTATTGCAGAGGAAAGGTATACGCACATGCCGGATGCAAGGTATAATATCGAAAATCTGGGGCGTCAATGGGGTTTAGCACTTCCAAACAGTTATTTGATGTCGCTCTATCCCGACAATGACGAACGTTTAAGTGCTTACTACAAGCGCTATTATACCTATCAGAACCCTGATGAATTGATCACGATACCTGTTGCGATGACATATACTGACCCAAATACAGGGCAACAAATTATGACCACCACCAATCTTTCTGATGCCCCGCGTCAGGTGCAAATTGGGGATACTATTTATGGCAGGGATGTGTATATGGCTTCAGGGGGGACTTCCAGGTTTCTTCCCAGACGAATACTGCCTTCCTCACTTAAACAAGTAGATATCTGGACCAAGCAATTAGATGCTGATGGTGCTAGGGCGAATTTTAAAGACATCATGGTTTACCGTTTGGCTGAATCCTATTTGTTGGGTGCCGAGGCCTACATGCATCTGGGAAATCAGGAAAGGGCCGGTTACTATTATAATAAGACCTGGGAAAGGGCTGGTAATCCTACTGAAAACGGAACCATTACCTTTGAGATGATTAAGGATGAACATGCCAGAGAATTGGCCTTCGAGGGACGCCGTTGGGACTTTTTGAAAAGGACTGGGATCTGGTACGAACAAATGAGAAGTTATGCCGGAGATTTTACGAAGTACCCCGGTTCAACACTGCCTTATGATGCAACCTATGGCGTAAGTGATGGCAGAGATCCTGCTTTCGCACCCAATGCCGATTACTTTTTTGACATGTCGGGTTCGGACAATGATGTATTGGTAAGATTTAATGTCCGCCCTATCCATGTTAACTGGCCCATACCGCAGGATCAGATTGATGCCATGGGACCGGAGAATTTTCCGCAGACCCAAGGTTATGAATAGGAACAGGGAAGCGTGCGTTAAAATGGCATTGCCGCTTAGGCGGCAATGCCCAATCGTCGCCCGGGCTTTTATTCAGGTTTAACTTTTTTGGTCCGAATATAGGATTTCTGAAGTACATATTATGCGTTCAACCTCTATAGGAGGGGATGTACGAATTATTAATCTTTAAAGTAGCTATTATGAAACTTAAGAATTTTACTTTAGTATTGATTGCTGTATTTGCATTGAATAGCCTTCATGCGCAGCTTGAGGTCAATGAAGATTTTGATTATCCGGTCGACCGCCCGTTGGTATTAAACCCCATTGCCGGGGAAGCCAATTATGACGAAACTACGGATTGGTGGACTGCACGTAATTCAAGGGCTGATGTTGTTAGTTTTACAATGGCAGAAGGATCTCTGGTGTATGAAGGATACAGCAGCGGTGTTGGCAATTCTTTGTATTATGATGGAACAAATGGTCCTGGTTTTCATAAAGAATTCCCTGAGGGAGTCTCATTTCAGGAAAATGAAACATTTTACGTCTCTTTTTTGATCCAATTTGATGATGTTCAGGCTGTCGGTACGGATTATTTCTTTGGCATAAAGATGGACCGTGATCCCGGATCATTTAATTGGGGAGGTCGTATTTTTGCGCGTAATGACATGTTTACAGCCGGGAAAATTGATATCGGCATCAATAAATCGGATAGCCCTGCTGCTGAATGGACAGAGGCTGGAGATCGATTGAACCCAAATGAAACTTACCTCTTTGTTATGCGCTACGATATCGGCGATGTGGCTGAAAGCCGTGCAGCTCAGGATGAAGAAGGCTATGAATGGGATGATGTTATGCGGGTTTATATTAACCCCGATCTCTCTGCCGGAGAGCCTGAAGTTGCTTCCATTCATCATGAAGATGCCGGTCTGAGGGATATCCGACGCTGGGGGGCTACATCTGTCTTTGGAGGAGCAAGTGCTATTTACAAAAGATCGCCTGCTGAAGGAGCTGCACCAACCTATCGTATGGATGCCATCCGGGTGGGCAGAACCTGGGAAGATGTAGTCCCTGTTTCCAGTTCTATTGCAGGAATAGAGGCTCAGAATTCTGATTTTAAATGGTATGTGGAAAATGGACAGATACATCTTTCGGGGCTCACAAATGCCTACGATGGATTTGAGCTGATTGGTTTGACGGGGCAGACCCGCTTAACCGGCCGGATTAGTGGATCTGCTTCAGTGATTAATTCCTCTTCATTGGGCAGAGGCATATATATCCTGAAACTTTCGGGTGATAGACCTGCTGCTGCGAAAATCGTTATACCATAATTTTAGCTGATTGCTGTTGCCCGCCATGCGTTAGCATGGCGGGCCATTGTTCACATTTTAGCGTTTCTGTTTGGCCAATTACAAATGCACTCATTTGTAGTACTGGTTTTGTTTTATCTGAATTGTAGAGTGTGGATTGCGTCTAAAGTGCTTATGATTAATGTTTTGATCGAAGGGCGTGAATTGGATCTGTGTAAAAGATCGTTTTAGTGCGATCCCACGAAATGTAAAAGTTATGAGAAAATATTTAATTGTTTTGTTGACAACATCCTTCCTTTTTGGTTTTTTCCCTTTTATAAAGGCCAATGATGGAAGTGTTGTTCCGGTTGTTTTTTATTTGACAAATTTGCCTGCCGATAGAATTGGTACTGACTCAGATTTGGACATCATTCGTGATCTTGAATCGGATGGGTTCTTTGTTGTGACCTTAGATATGACGGATGTGAATCACCTTGAATCCCCTCTGCTGGAGGAGTATCTCATGGCATTTCATGAAAATTCACCTCAATATCTGACGGAAAACTACCCGGAACTTAATTTTGATACCAATAACTTTTTTTACATTCCTGAGGGGTATCGCATCGAACGAGATATTCCAGTTTGGAATTTTATTGACCATGGGGCCGATGGGACACTCGACCGGGTGATGAGGACCTATAATGAGGATATCGTTCCAAAGTTTGGAATAGACCCGGTTTCGAATCCTGATGATATGGTAGGGCCTAATGGAGAGCCTATTGATTATAATCTTTACATGGATGTGATCTACCCAAGCGGTGCACCTTCAGAGAAAGTCCCATTGGTACTGCAGTTCTCTTCGTCTTCTGAACGCCACGCGTCTTTCAGACCATCAAATATCAAAAGGGGGATTTTTCCTACAGGCTTCCTGACTACCGGATATGCCTGGGTCAATGTAGACCATTGCTACAACCCTTTGGCAAGGAATGAATTCTATGGGTATTTTGATCGATACAGTCTGGAAGATTGGAACGGACTGGCTTCCGCCACGGCTTACATACGCTATTTGCGTGCACATGCCGATACTTATAATCTTAATGGTAAAATTGGGGTGATGGGTATCTCTAAAGCGTCTTATAGTGCAGTCCGCATTGCTGATTTGAACAATGCGACGGCTGGTGAACACTTTGTTTTCACCGGCTATGAACCAAACAATAAACCTCAGCCATGGAGTGGCCATGCCAGTACGGTTGATGTCGCATATGCGGCTGCAGGTAATGGCACGCGCAGAATTCCAACTTATGTGGATAGTCAGACTGTTCCAATGGTAACATCAGTGGGCAGATCGGACGAATATGGTCATTGGGAAGTCTATGCCGATTTGGTTAAGCATATGAGAGATTTGGATTTGAACCATTTGGAACTTTGGATGGAGGAGCTTGGGCATACCTATCCACGCGTAGGAGAAGATTATGTATCCGGAAGAGGTCGATACCGTATGGTTAAGGATTATTTCGACCATTATCTAAAACCTGATGACGTTGATAAACTGGAAGTGTTTTATGTGTTGCCAAAAGCAGACGCGACAGAAGTGAATAATTACGGACATAGCCGCTTTATTCCTCATGATGGTTTAGTGCCCTCAAATATGCAGGGAATGACACCTTATTTACCGCTTACTGTTCGTTTTTTGTCGGTGGTTGATCAGGTGGAGTTTGAGTCAAAAGTCTCTGTTGTTAATAAGGCTGGCAATACGGATGTTGCAGGTACATGGACAAGTAAAATGGGGGGTACTGCTTTCGAATTCACGCCCGCCTCACCGCTGGATGCCGGAGAAGTTTATGAAGTAAGGGTATCGGCCGGATTGACAGATGTTAACGAATTGGTTCTGGGAGAAGAGCTGGTGAGCGCATTTGAGGTTAGCGAGATTGTGCCTGAAGTTATTGAACACAGTTTTGCGCCTATAGCTGATACTTACACAGCATCAGCCCTTAATACGACCCCCAGAGGTGATCGGGACTACCTGCGTTTGCGCTACTCACCTTTCGGTGATTGGCGATTTGATGTCTATGTTAAGTTTGATATCTCAGATCTGCCCGAGGATGAGGTGAAAGGTGCTAAGCTGAGGATGTATCCAACATCTGCCCTGGCTGGGGAGCCTGTTACCATGGGCCTACAGGAAACAACCCCTGATTGGAGTGAGGTGGATTTGATTTCAGCCACTACACCAACTATTGGCGCACAGGTTGCTCAGACTTTGTTTACCGGCGACAAGCAGTATTACGAGTGGGATGTGTTTTCATTATTTGAACAATTAATAGGTCTCGGGGAGAATGAGCTTAGCATTCGGCTAAGAGTGCCCTCAGGAAGTAGTACGGAAAATGTTTATTTCGCTTCAAAGGAACATGAAGATGTTAACCTGCATCCGGCGCTGATTCTGGAAACTGAAGATGCTGGTGAGACCACAGGACTAAACACTCCGGGTTTGCAGGAGCCACTTGTTCATTTTTTCGATAGTGACCGTCAGCTCTACCTTCGATTTAGTGCGGATGTGTTTTCGACTTACAGGGTTTATGGCGTTTCTGGTAGGCTGTTAACTTCCGGTAAGCTAAGTGGCCTGGAACATACGGTGGATTTTTCGGATATCGGTTCAGGGGTCTTTATTGTCCGCTTAGTGGGCATGCAACACGCTGAAGCGGTGAAGGTGGTTATTAAATAGAAGCAGCCTTTTCTAAAAAAATCAGCTTTACACTAATGAATCGAGCCATGAGGAAACTTTTCTTATACAGGGGAGTGATTGTTGGCGATATTCATCTGGTAACTAAAAAAACAAATTATAGACACATGAAAAATATATACAGACTAATAGTTGGCGCATTGCTTCTTTTAGCAATTGGTTCAGCAATGAATGCGGAACAGCCGGAAATGATTTTAAATCCAACAGATGATACATATACGGCGGTGGTTGGTAATTCAACGCCACGTGGTTCCGAAACCACTTTACGCAATAGGTATAGCACCTCTGGAGACTGGCGCTTCGATGTTTATATGAAGTTTGATATTTCCAGTCTGCCTGCCGACCTGGTCGAAGGAGCCACCATTCGGGTTTATACTGAAACCGCAACAGCTGGCAATGAAATTAGTTTTGCCATTTATGAAACCAACCCTGATTGGGATGAGGCATCGCTTGTTTCCGGCAATAGGCCAGCCAATGGCGCTCTGATCGATGAAATGGTCTATACGGGTGAAGCAGGATGGTATGAATGGGACGTAAGCGAGCAGCTATTGACTTTGCTCGAAGCAGAGCAGACGGAGATTAGTATTATCAGTCGGGCCTTATCGGGGGGAGGTACCGACAATATCTATTTTAGTTCTAAGGAAAGCCCCAATGCGGAATGGCATCCTGTTTTGGTGGTGCAGTTGGCTGAAGCGTTTGATCCGACATCCTTGCATGCCAGTGATATACAAGTTGACGGAGTTTCTATAGATGGTTTTGACGAAGGGGTTTTCGACTACGTGGTTGAACTTCCTTGGGATGCAGAGGAGCTTCCTCAAGTATGGGCGACACCAAAAGTTGAGGGTACAGATATTACCGTTTTACAGGCTCAGGATATTTTCGGAACGGATGAAGAGCGCACGGCCTATGTTGTTTTGCAACAAGATGAATATGAGGTTGTTTACTCCATATTGTTTTATGTCCGTCCAAAAACCATTGTTCAGGAGTTTAGTCCGCTGGATGATACTTATTCGCAAGTGGTGGGCAATACGGTACCCAAAGGCGATGAGGATCGTTTGAGGGTCAGATACAGTAGTGCCGGCGATTGGCGCTTTGATACTTACCTGAAATTTGACCTTGTTGACTTGCATGAACAACCTGTTTACAATGCGTACATAAAACTTTATTCAGAAACTGTTATCACTGACGATCCTGTTGTAATGCCCATTTATAAAATTGCAACTGATTGGGATGAGAGCACTTTGGTTTCCTCCAATAAGCCATCAGTGGGTGAAGTAATAAGTCAGATAAGCTTTACTGGTGACGACAGCTGGTACCAATGGAGTGTTACCTCATTGGTGGAGGATGAAATCCTGTCAGGTCATTCCATTATTGGTATGCAGATAAGGGCATTGGCCGGCAGTACAGAATATGTCGATTTTAATTCTAAGGAACATGCGAATACCGAAACCCATCCGGTTTTGGTAATTGAAACAATCGATCCTGGAGAATCAACGAATTTGGCAGCCATCGACAAGGATTCTGAAATGACTTGTTTTATCAATGATGGACAAGTTCATATTAATCTTCCTTTTGAGTTTTCGGCCTACAGAATTGTAAGTCTGTCAGGCGCCCTTATTAAAACTGGGGCTATGTCTCCGGATGTGCGTACTATTAATGTCAATGAATTGCAATCGGGAATCTATTTACTCCATTTAACTGGAATGGATCACAACCATTCCTCGAAAATAGTCATTCCCTAAGCATTGCATAAATCATTTAGCTGTCAGGTGTAATCACAAAAGGCCTGACAGCTCAATCTAATAATTTTGAGGATGAGAGTTTCTATATTTTTGACAGGCTTGCTTTGGATTGTTTCAACTGCTGCACAATCAGAAACCGTTAACATACAGGCAAAAAACAATTACAGCGGCAGTTGGACCAGTCGCCAGGTGAAACTGTTGGATTTAATACCCGGGTATACTTCTGTTAACGATGGGGCAAATGATTTTACCAGGTATGGTTCTTACCGCCACCATAAAACCAATGCGACGGGCTTTTTTTATGTTGAAAAGATAGACGGAAGATGGTGGCTGGTTGATCCGGAAGGATTTGCTGGTATTAATATGGCTGTTACAAGTATGCCTGCTACCAATATTCAAAGAAATTATGACCTCATTGTCAAAAATGGTTTCAATGGAAGCGGGAGTTTTCTGGACAATGAAAGTCAAACCAGTGAGGTGTACAATGAGCAAAATTACAGGGAAATGTCCTATACACGCCGACTGAATTTCTTTCTGAGCTATCGTCAGATCCGCCCTGATTTTTATGAAACTCCGGAGCATGTCAAGGGTAGTCTTAATCATGTTTATGTGTTGGATCCACAGTTTGCCATTTATTGCGATGAGGTTGCACAGTCAAATGTTACGCCTTTTGCGGACGAGAAAAACTTGTTAGGCTGGTTTACCGATAATGAAATCAATTTTAACCAGGATCAGTTGCGCAACTTAATTGTAGATCTGCCAGAAGGGGATCCCAGCAGACAGGCTGCTGAAGAATTTGCGCTGAACCATGGTGTCTCTTTGCAAAATATTCATAACAATAGTATCCCCAATGCTGTTAAAGAAGCCTTTGCTGTCCATTTGGCGGAGCATTACTACAAGACAGTTTCTGAAGCCATAAGGAAGTTTGATGCCAACCACCTGATATTGGGAAGTCGTTTACATGGCCGGCCCAGAGCCATTCAGGGGGTCGTGGATGCTTCTCACCAATACATGGATGTGACATCTGTGAACTTCTATGATCGTTTTGCACCTTCTGAACAAATTACGCAACCATCGTGGATGCAGGATCATCCCATCATTATTGGCGAATTTTACATTAAGGATATAAATATTTTTGACCATCCTCAGCCTGGTGCCGGTTGGTATGTGAACAGTCAAAGAGACAGAGGGTACTACTATCAGAATACATGCCTGGAGTTCTTAGAGAGCAAGAATGTTATTGGTTGGCACTATTTTAGATTTCAGGACGACCCGGATTCAAATAAGGGGCTCGTCGCTTCAGGAAGTAGCCCTGAGGCGTATTATGAAATGACGCAGTATGTAGAGCAACTGAATAAGCAGGTATACAGATTGGCAGATTTTTATGATGGTGTTAACCGAAGGACTTATGATCAAACGTATGCCCAAAAGAGTAGCGTTAGTGAAGATACTTATGTCTATGTAGGGGCGTCAAATGACAATACATTCGGCGATGCTGCTGATCTGGAAGTGTTTTATTTTTGGAATGAAAGCAACCGCAGAGAAGCCTTTTTCAAGTTTGAACTCCATGAAGAGCTAAAGGTTGTACTGGATGAGCTTGTTAAAGCCGAACTCGTTGTCCAGGTTACCGAAAGCAACCAGAACAGCCGTTACGTGTTGGCTTCGGGGGTACGGGATAACAGTTGGCATGCTGAGACTTTTTCCGGAGTAGTGCGTGCCGCCAATGCGGAATGGAGCAGTACCGGAAACCGTCTGGATTTTGCTTCTGGGGTGATACCAACAGCGCAGCTGCGTTTCGATGTGACACATTGGCTTTTAAATGAATCAGATGCAGGACTTGTTTCCTTTAAGTTGCACGATGTGGCGGAAACCGGTAACCCTTTAAAAGTTGCTTCAGGCAACCATCCGGATGAAGCACTCAGACCATTTTTGCAGTTGACGCTTATGGGTGAGGATGTCGCTAATTCAATCGGAGGGAAAAGTATTCAGGAGGCTCTGAATACATTCATTGATCGCAACGGATCTATAGTGGTTGACAATTATGGATCGCAGTTTACGAGCTATCAGATTATTTCTATATCCGGCAAGGTTGTGAAAACAGGGCTTTTAAACCCGAATTCACATCTGATTAATGCCGCTTCTCTTGGAAGAGGTGCTTATTTACTCAGACTGACTGGTGACACGCAAGCAGTCCGGAAACTCATGTTGCCCTGATAGAACAATGAAAATCAAAATTGTAGGTGAGGTATCGTTTAATCTAAAGGTGATGAAGATGAAGTATTGGATGTTGTTTTTTATGTTGTTTGTGGGTTTCAATGTGTTCGGGACCCGCAATTCTTACACAATAAATGAAGCCTGGCGCTTTTCAAAAGGTGAACATGTTGGTGCACATTTGCACAATTTTGATGATCAGGAATGGCCGTTTGTGAACATTCCACATACCTGGAATGCGGAGGATGCCGTTAGTGAACCTGAAGGCTTTTTTAGGGGTGAGGGCTGGTACCGGCGCAATATTTACCTGGGAGAGGAGGCTGCAGACAAGCAGGTCTATATGTATTTTGAAGGGGCCAATCAGGTGACTGAATTATTTGTTAATGGCCAATATGTTGGAAAGAACATTGGTGGTTACACCCGCTTTTCATTTGATATAACGGAGCACATTAAACCTGATGATTTCAATTTGTTGGTTGTCAAGGTCGACAATTCTTTCCATCCGGATATTCCACCGCTAACGGCGGACTTTACCTTCTTTGGGGGAATTTACAGGGATGTTTTTTTAAAGTTTACCGAAAAGGTTCACATTTCATTAAGCGACTATGCCTCATCTGGTGTTTATATTACAACGCCAGCGGTTTCAAAGGACAGGGCTTCGGTTGCCATCAGAACATTGCTTGAAAATAAAAGTGGGAAAAGCTCAAGGGTAAGAATTGAGAATACAATTATAGCCCCTGATGGCAAGGTGGTGAAAAAGAATGTGTCTCGCGCTAATGTACGTTCGGGAGTCCGCTTTGAAGATATACAGAAGGATCTGGTTATTAATGACCCTCTGCTGTGGTCTCCCGATGCACCGAATTTATATTCGGTATATACCCGAATATATGATGCCGGTAACGGACAATTGCTGGATGAGGTGTTTAACCCCTTAGGCTTAAGGTGGTTTGAGTTTGATTCAAAAAAGGGTTTTTCTCTCAATGGGGAATATCTTAAACTGATGGGTACCAACCGTCATCAGTGTTTCGAGGGATTGGGAAATGCTTTGCGTGACGAGTTACATGTGAGAGACATTGTGCTGCTAAAGGAGATGGGGGGCAATTTCTTGAGGGTTTCGCATTATCCTCAGGATCCTGTGGTCATGGAGCTCTGTGATAAGTTGGGAATTATTACCTCAGTAGAAATCCCGGCTATAAATTATATTACTGAGAGTGAGGATTTTACTCGTAACAGTGTAGAAATGGCCAAGGCAATGATTCGCCAGGATTTTAATCGCCCTTCCATTCTTATCTGGAATTACATGAATGAAATCATGCTCAGACCTCCGTTTGAGCGTGGAACAGACAGGTTTGATGCGTATGCTGCCAATGTGGGTGAATACGGTCAAGCCTTAGAGGAGGCCATTCGGGCGGAAGACCCCTATCGCTACACAATGGCTGTTTTTCATGGCTCTTTAGCTTTGTACGAGGCGGCTGGTCTGGTGGAACTGCCCATGCTGGTGGGCTGGAATCTTTATCAGGGATGGTATGGCGGGAGGTTTGAAGGCTTCGACGGCTTCTTAGATGAGTTTCATTTGAAATATCCCGACATTCCCTTCTTTGTCTCTGAGTACGGTGCAGATGTAGATCCCCGCTTACACTCTTTTGAGCCAGCCCGGTTTGACTTTACTGCGGAGTATGGAAACCTGTACCATGAGCATTATTTAAAAGCCATCATGGACAGAACCTATGTTGTAGGTTCAAGTATCTGGAATTTGAATGATTTTCATTCAGAGTACCGGGGGGATTCAATGCCACATATTAACAACAAAGGGATTACCACCCTTAATAGGGAACCAAAAGATACGTATTTGTTGTACCGTTCATTTTTGATAGATGAACCGCTTGTGATGATCGGGAGCAAAGGATGGAAGAACCGGGGAGGCGTTGCTGACGAGAATGGCCTGACTGTTCAACCGCTTAAGATATACGCCAATGTGGAGGAAGTTGAAGTTTTTCATAATTCGAAACGTTTGGGTCATTACATTGTTAAGGATAATGTTGCAGAGGTCCATATTCCCTTTGTAAATGGCCAAAATACGATTGAAGCCGTCATTGAAGTCGATGGTCGGGTCATTCGGGATTTTTATCAATCAACTTTCAGGCAGATTCCTCAGCGTCTGAGAGATGTTAACCATCCGTTTACGGAAATAAATGTATCACTTGGTTCCAGAAGGTATTTTGAGGACAAGGATGCTGCTTTGGTATTTATTCCCGAACAGCCCTATTCTGAAGGGAGCTGGGGATACATAGGCGGAGAACCCAATTTCCCGCGTACGCGCTTTGGTGTTTTGCCGGCCTGGGAGACTAACATAATGGGAACCAATCACGATCCGCTTTATCAGACTCAGCGTGTGGGTATTGAGGAATTCCGCCTCGATGTGCCCGATGGGAGATATGCCGTTTACCTCTATTGGGCGGAGCTTGAGTCCGACCTTGAAAGAGAAGCATTGGCCTATAACCTGGGGCAGGATCTTATTCGGGATGAGGCAGAGGAGCGGGTCTTTAATGTAAACATCAATAACCGCCGGGTGCTTAGCAATTTTGATATGGCAGGACAAATAGGGGTGGAAAGAGCCATTGATAAGAAGTTTGTTGTCAATGTACAAAACGGAGAAGGGCTGCGCATACAATTTGATTCGGTGGCAGGTCAGGCAGCTTTGAATGCCATTCGGGTTTATAGAATGTATTGAGTTGATTAGGGCAATATCAGTAGAGTGTAAATTTTCGGTTGAAAAATAAAAATACAGTAAAATGAAAAATTATTGGGCTATCGTGTTTTTTGTTTTGGCATTGATTGGATGTCAGAATTCTGGGGATAAAAGTGCTGAGCAGGAATACCTCATTGTTGAGGCACAGAGAAAATTGTATCATTCTGATGGTAGCAGGAGTTATACCGATTATGAACCCTTTGAGACCAGAGTCCTGGCAAATTTGGCAGGTTACACTGCTCCGGATAAACCCCAGGCTTTAAGTCGCTATGGAGGTTGGTTGGAAAGGCAAGCTGAGGCCACAGGTTTTTTCCATGTCAAAAAGGTGGACGGACGCTGGTGGGGCGTCGATCCTGATGGTTATTTGTACATCAACAGCGCAATGAATAGTTTGCGGGAGGGAACATCCGATACCAACAGACAGGCCTTGATTGATAATTTCGGCACCAGGCAAAACTGGATGGATGAAACCATCAACCTTCTGCAAAATTTTGGTTTCAACAGTGCGGGGTCGTGGTCGGACCACCAGGCCATTATTGAATATAATAAAACTGCCGAGAAACCCTTTGCCTATACCATTAACTGGAATTTTATGAGCAGTTATGGTCGTGAAAGAGGAGGGACTTATCAACGTCCCGGGAATACCGGATATCCCAATCAGGCCATATTTGTTTTTGACCCCGGATTTGAGGAATTTGCTATGCGACATGCCAAGCAGCTCGAAGCATTCAGGGATGATCCGAACCTTTTTGGCTATTTTTCTGATAATGAGATGCCTTTCAGACTTTCAGCTTTGGATGATTTTTATTCCTTGCCTGAGCATGAACCCGGACACCGTGGAGCTAAGGAGTGGTTGAAAGATAACAATCTAAGCATGGATGTGGTGAGCGATAAACACCGGGAGAAATTTTTGGCTTATGTGGGCGACCGATATTTTTCTATCGTATCTGCAGCCATTCGAAAATACGATCCGAATCACATGTTTCTGGGTTCCAGATTTCATGGGAATGAGAGAAACAGCCAAATGTTTATGGAGGCAGTCGGTAAGCATCTGGATGTTATTTCTGTAAATTATTATAACAAATGGACGCCGGAAGTCGAGCATATGACCAATTATACAGAATGGACAGGCAAGCCCTTTATTATTACGGAATACTATACCAAGGGTGAAGATTCCGGTATGCCTAACCAGAGCGGTGCGGGTTGGATTGTTCCTACCCAAAGGGACAGAGGTCTCTTTTATCAGAACTTTAACCTTGCTTTGCTGGAGTCCGGCAACTGCGTGGGCTGGCATTATTTTAAGTACCAGGACAATGATCCGACTGCCGTTGGGGTTGATCCTTCCAATATTGATGGGAACAAAGGTATAGTGGATAATTACTACAGGGTGTGGGGTGATTTTGTAGAAAAAATGCAGGCGTTGAATCTGCAAGTGTACGACATTATCATGCATTTTGATGAACAAAAATAAATTCTATACGAATGAAACATAATCTGTTTATAGCTGTGGGCATTTGCCTGGTAGCTCTATTTATTAATGATGATTCAGCAAATGCCCAATCGCAGGTGTTTAATCCTGTGGAAGATGCTTTTGTTCGCGGAGGCGAATACAGCAATGAGAATTTCCATAATCATAGTGATGGCTTGTATGTGAAGCAGGGAAGTGTTTCGACATTTTTCAGAAAGGCTTTTGTCAAGTTTGATCTGACCGGGTATGAACTCGATCATTTAGGAAATGCTTTGCTTAAGCTATATTGCTACAAGTTGGAAAAACCTTTGGACGTCTCCTATCTTACGGCCTACGAGATCAGTAATGACTGGGAGGAGCATTCAGTTACCTGGGCTGATTCACCTGATTTTCTGTCTAATTTAGGCCATGCAGCTGTTGTGCTGGACGATTATTTGGTGATCAATGTCACCAGCTACATTCAAGCAGCTATCCAAGAAGGGAAGAAGGAGGTGTCTTTTGGCCTGAGCGATGGTCATGCCTCCAATAACGGTCTGTTTTTCCACAATAAACTGGGTGCGTATCCGCCACAGCTGTTGCTGGATGAGGAGGCATTGGAAGTGGATGACATCTTAACAGCTACTTATTATGTTGATGCTTTAGATGGAGATGATCAAAACGATGGTTTAACAGAAGAGACTGCCTGGCAAACGCTGGAGCATATAAATGACTTAGAATTTGGACCAGGAGCTCACTTGCTTTTTAAATCCGGACAGAGTTGGAATGGAAATTTGCAGATACATGGATCTGGGGAAGCAGGCAACCCCTTTGTTATTGGAAAATATGGAGAAGGGCCCAGACCAGCCATACATGGGAATGGTGTTTTTGCAGCTGTCCACCTTCAAAATGTGGAATATACTGTTTTGCGTGATTTAGAGGTGACCAATTATAACCCCGCTGAAGAGGACGGAAAGTCTATGGAGGCATGGGAAGCCTGGAATGTTTCCGATTGGCTGGAGGTTAACAATCCCCCTCAGCATGTTTCCGGGAATAAACGTAAAATCGGGGTTTATGTGACTGCTACGGATATGGGAGTGGTTAATCAGGTTCATCTGATTAACCTGCGTGTACATGCTGTGAATGGCGATATTGATCAAGGGGTCGAAGCGACCAAAAATAACGGCGGCATCGCTATTGAAATTACGGGCTCTTTGATTCCTACCTGGTTTAACGACTTGCTGGTAGAGGGCTGTCATATTCATGATGTGGACCGGACCGGATTGTATAACTCAAGTACCTGGAGCACCAGAACGCTTAACAGCAATACCAACTGGACGCCCTCTCAAAACTTTGTCATTCGAAACAATGTTTTTGAAAGAGCAGGGGCCAATGCCTTAATTGTCAGGGTTGCTGAAAATCCCTTAATAGAGCACAATCTGTTTTGTTCCAATGGCATCAAAGGTTCAGGAAATGCTGCATTTAATTTTAATACCGATGGGGCATTGTGGCAATTCAATGAATCCAGATTTACCAAGAAGAATCAGAACGATGCCGATGCCGGAGGCATCGACAGTGACTACAGGACAAAGAATACGGTCATTCAGTACAATTATCTTCATGACAATGACTTTGGGATGTTGGTAACCGGGGGGCCTTCCAACTGGGGAGGGTTTAACGACAGAACTATTGTTCGGTACAATATTTTTGAAAGAGATGGCCTGGTGAACAGAGATGCTGGTCCTAAGTTCTCTTTTAAAATTGGTGGGAATGCCACCAATACCTTTGTTCATAACAATGTGTTCTATCTTTCTGAAGATCAAAGTGACACAGAGATGGTCTACCACAGGAACTGGGGAGGGAATCCACATAATTCCATATATTACAACAATATATTTTATCTTGAAGGGAGCAATCATGGTTATGATTTGGGCGCCAGTACGGGCAATGTTTTTCATAATAACTTGTTTTTTGGTAATACGACCATTAGCTGGCCGGATTCCCCGGAGTCATTATTTGCAGATCCTTTATTTGAGCTGGTTGGGCAAGGCCCCGATGGTTATACCCTGATGGAAAATTCTCCTGCTTTAAATCAAGGAGTGATATATGAGATTATTGGTACCGCCCAAATGGATTACTTTGGTAAGGATGTGCCTCAAGAAGGGAATGTTGACATAGGGGCTCATCAACTGTCACCAGGCACCAGCGTAAGTATTATTTCACCTGATGAAGACCCGGCGGATGGGGTGTTGGTAATCTATCCAATGCCTGTTTCAGAGCTTCTCAATGTATCGGTTTCAGGTCTTTCATCACACACAGCCCGTTTTTATCTGGTTGATATGCATGGTGCCAGTATCTTATTGGGAGAAAACCCCCTGGTTGGAGGGGAGGGCAAGTTTGCATTTAAGTTGTCAGGGTATGCTCTGCAACCTGGAATGTATGCATTGATGGTTAATACTGGGCATGGAACCCTCAGTCGAAAGTTGATATATTCAGGGAAATAGGGTGCGTTATTTTTTCGGACAAAAGAGAACAAATTAGATACTTATGAATGAACTCAGGTTATTGGGATTGCTGGTTTTTGTCTCCTTATTGTTTGTTGGGTCTTGCAAAGTGCTTGCTTCCAATCCGGTCTTAGAAAATGGTGTTACAGATTTCCCATGTGTAGCTACTTTGCCTTCAAATACTGAATTGCCTGATCTTTTTACGATGCGTAATGGCCAAAAGATCTCTACGGTCAAGGATTGGGAGCGTCTTCGCAGACCAGAATTGATCGAGTTGTTTCAATATTACATGTATGGATATCTTCCGCCAGCTCCGAAGAGTCCGCAATTTGTTGTAGAAGCAATGGATGCGCATAAATTCAATGGTAAAGCCACATTGCGCATTGTTACCATTAAACCAGACGGCAATGTTTCGCCTTTTTCATTGCTGTTATTGTTGCCCAATCAATCTGAAAAAGCTTATCCGGTTTTTATAGGCTTAAATTTTGTCGGCAATCACACCGTTTCGGATTTTCCGGAAATTCCTTTGCCCGATGTGTGGGTAAATCCAGGTTGGTCTGGTTCTGAAGAACCTGTTGCCAGTGACGCGCAAAGAGGCATTCGTTCCAATAGATGGCCACTGGAGATGATCATCGACAGAGGATATGGTGTTGCTACCATATATGCCGGGGAAATCAGTCCGGACTACAGCCAGGTTAAGGGGTATGAAGGTTGTGTGGATGGTCCCCATCGTGCTTATCTGGCATCTGAGAGTGGCAGGCCTGTTGGAAGCGAGTGGGGACAGGTGGCAGCATGGGCATGGGGCATCCAGCGAGGTGTAGACTATCTTGTTAACTGTGATTTTGTGAATCCCAACAAAATAATAGCAGTGGGCCACTCCCGATTGGGTAAAGCAGCTTTATTGGCAGGTGCTCTGGATGAACGAATTGCTGTTGTAATTCCTTCTCAGGCTGGAAGTGGGGCAACTTCACCATCCAGATTTAATGTCGGGGAAAGCATAGGCCATATGAATGACAGGTTCCCATTGTGGTTCAATGAGGTGTTTAAATCCTTTAATCATCAAGTAGACCGATTGCCTTTTGATCAGCATGCTTTGCTGGCTCTTGTAGCACCCAGGCCACTGTTACTGACCAATGCCACAGGTGATCAGTGGGCCGATCCGGAAGGGCAATTTAATATGCTGCTGGAAGCATCCCAAGTTTATGAGTTGTATGGCAAGGAAGGTCTTACTGCAACAGAGTTTCCTGATGAAGATCTGTTGATTGATTCGAGGTTAGGGTACTTTATTCGTGCCGGATCGCACGATATGACAAAAGTTGAATGGAATGCCTGGATGGATTTTTGCGCTATCCACTTGGATGAAAAATAACGTCAAAGCACTGTTATCTGTTCTTTACCTGAGTCCATCAGACCGTCTTCAAAGTCTCAAGCAACAAGTTGGCCTTGACGGGCTTGGTCAGGTAGACATTGCAGCCGGCTTCCAGGGCTGCCTGTTCATCGCCGGGCATGGCGTAGGCCGATTGGCCGATGATTTTGACTTTGCTGCCTGATTTTCTTATCTGACGGGCTACTTCAAGGCCGCTGATGTCCGGCAGATGAATATCCAGCAGAATGACATCGGGCTTTTCTTTTTCTGCCAATTCCAGCTCTAAAGTGCCTGTAGGTGCTATTGTTAATTCTATCAGGGCGTCGGTCAATATTGCCTCATAATACATTCGGCTAATGGGGTCGTCTTCCACCAAAAGGATTTTTAGTTTTTTGTCGACCGTGGCATTCTCTTCTATTGTTTTGAGCTGACTGCGCAAATCTGTTCTTGTGGTGTTGGGCAGTCGAATCTCAAAGATGGCACCTTTTCCTTCTTCAGAATGCAGGGTGATACGACCATCCATTAAACCTACATTTTTTTTGACAATGGAGAGACCCAGACCCGTTCCTCCGTAGTTACGTGCTATGAATTCATCTGCCTGGGAAAAGCGGTCAAAGATAATTCTCTGTTTTTCCTTTTCGATGCCTATGCCTGTGTCGGAAACAAACAGAATGATCGTTTCAGTATTTATCTCTTTAATTCCGAAAGATATTTCACCCTCGCTGGTGAGTTTCAGGGCATTGTCGAGTAGGTTGTTGAAAATCTGTGTTGTAGCCTTCCCCAAAAACAGGGCAGTTTAAAATTAGACAATTTATTAATTTTAAGCAGTCAAAAGATCATTATGAAAAAGGCAAGATTTACCGAGAGTCAGATCATTAAGATCATCAAAGAGTATGAAAGTGGCATAGATGCTCAAAGCGTATGTCGAAACCATGGCATTTCGAAGGCAACGTTGTATAATTGGCGTAAGAAGTATTCCGGCATGGAAGTTTCTCAGTTAAAGCGACTAAAGGAGCTTG
>Ga0209075_1001101_pt1 | contig 25745 bp, 21 predicted proteins | sample Stecom2011_FD_187523 | JGI IMG/M metagenome (GOLD analysis project Ga0209075, IMG submission 187523) | Agricultural soil microbial communities from Utah to study Nitrogen management - Steer compost 2011 (SPAdes) (version 2) | ecosystem: Environmental > Terrestrial > Soil > Agricultural land...
GGTTTTTTGAAGCTCTTTCGATAACAGTTCCTTTGGCTTGAATTACGAATTCTCTACCTAAAGTTTTTGCTTTTTCGAACACTTCGTTATTGGTTCTGTCTGCATCAAAAATAAGCTGAGTGATTCCGTAACGATCGCGCAAATCCACCCAAATCATGAATCCTTTATCACGAGTTTTCTGAACCCAACCCGATAGTGTTACCTCTTGACCAATATTTGAGCTATTGAGCTCCCCACAAGTATGACTTCTATACATTTTTTCTGAATTTTCAAGGTGCAAATATAGCTAAAATCGGCTAATAGTTATGAGCCAACAGCATTAGTTTTTGGAACAGATTTTGACTATTTTAGCAAAAATTTAGAACGTATGCATTTTTTTTCAAGACTCTTACTTTTAATTGCTTCCTTTTTCTATTTGTCTAATTGTCAAGCGCAGGTTCCTCAAAGTCTTAAACTTGAAGAAATCCTTCTTTCAAACACTGTATTGACAGGAGCTGATAACCACAAAAGTTATTTACCCTTATTAAAAAATAGAAAAATAGGTATACTGACAAACCAAACCGGAACCGTAAAAGATATAACCATATTAAGCGAATCTTCTGTGGAGGATGAATTGACCATACAAACCTTTGAGTCAAAAATAGAACTAAAACATGTCGTTGATTTTCTTATCGAAAACGAAGTTAATGTTCAGAAGATTTTTGCTCCCGAACACGGTTTTAGAGGCACTGCCGATGCAGGGGAGCTAATCAAAGACGGAAAAGATAGCAAAACCGGACTTCCGATTATTTCTCTTTACGGCAACAACAAAAAGCCAACTCCCGAGCAACTATCGGGAATTGACGTTATGCTTTTCGACTTGCAAGACGTGGGAGCTCGATTCTATACGTATATCTCATCGCTCCATTATTTAATGGAAGCCTGTGCTGAAAATAATATTCCGCTTATTGTTTTGGACAGACCTAACCCCAACGGAAATATTGTTGACGGGCCAACCCTCGAGATGGAAAACAAAAGTTTTGTTGGGATGCATCCGATTCCGGTTTTGCACGGAATGACCATCGGAGAATACGCTAAAATGATTAATGGCGAAAAATGGCTCAACAACGGGATTCAATGTGATTTGACTGTGATTGAATGTTTGAATTACGACAGAAATAAGCCGTATAGTTTGCCTGTCAAACCTTCTCCAAACTTACCGAATGATAAATCTATCAACCTCTATGCAAGTCTTTGTTTCTTTGAAGGAACCAATGTGAGTGTCGGTAGAGGAACAGATAAACAGTTTCAAATTTTCGGTTCTCCATTTCTGAAAAACATGGATTATTCTTTTACTCCGAAACCAAATTTAGGAGCTAAAGACCCTTTACATAACGGAAAAGTGTGTTACGGGCGAGATTTATCTGAAGTAGAAAATGTGAATCGACTGGAACTCAAATGGCTGATTGAAGCTTATCAAAACACTCCAGACAAGACCAAATTCTTTAATAATTTCTTCATCAAACTAGCAGGAACCTCAAAACTCCAACAACAAATCGAGCAAGGTTTAAATGAAGTCGAAATCCGAAAAAGTTGGGAAAAAGATTTAGAGGCTTTCAGGAAAACCAGAGATAAGTATTTGATTTATAAATAACACTACTTATGAAAGTAATATGTTTGTTTTTCGTTCTATTTTTAGGAACAACCGCAATGGCCCAAAAAGACCTTGAGGTTGATTTTGATTTCTTTTCAGGAAATAACAATAAAATTTTCATTCGATATTTTATGAATCAGGAAACTCCTGAAAAAGTAGGCGTTTTGTATTCTTTCGATAATTCTGAAATGCAGAATCTAGAAATATCTTTGGATGAATATAACGCTATTATTGAGGATATTCATAAAATACAACTCTCGGAATTACTTAATGAAAACCGACAAAAAAATCATGAGTCACTACTGACCCTACGAGTTAGAAATATGAATCATGAAATTTCAATCGACATTGCTAATTTCAATCAAAACTCGTTAGACGAAAAATATAAATCTATTAGAAGTGCTACACAAAAAATTCTAGCTTCTATCGGATTAAGTCTCAAAGATTTGAAATAATGTTTATTATCTTACTCTATTACATACTGTTGATTTTTCTTGTGATTCCGTTTGGGATTTTCACAACCAAAGTCACACGTATCAATAACAGTAAGCCTAGCATTATCGCTATTTTAGGATTAATTTTTCTAGCTCTATTCTTTTCGATTTGGGCATTTTTCTACAGACTCAACATCGAAACTTTTCTCGTTGTCTTTATCAGTAGTGGATGGCTGTATTGGATTTACAAAACAGAAATCAAACAGTTTTTTATCGATTTAAAAAGCCAGTGGAACAACTTTAGTAACTTCTACAAATGGCTTTTCGTATTTTTGGTAGGGCTCACTGCTCTAAAATCAGCCGGATTGCCTTTTGTGGTCGACAATGAGAGTTACTATATTCAGACTATTAAATGGCTGAACGAATATGGCTTCGTAAAAGGATTGGCGAATTTACATCTGTTTTTAGCTCAAAATTCCGGTTGGCATACGCTTCAAGCCGGACTAAACCTCAGCTTTCTAACCGACCGAATCAACGACCTCAACGGATTCCTACTGATTATCTGTTGTTTCTTTTATCTATCGGAATTTCGGCAAAAAAAAGAAAAGCATTGGATTGGGTTTATACTCTTGTTTAATGTTTTGTTGTTTCAGTTTGTGGATGCCCCTTCACCGGATTTACCTTTATTACTCATCACTCCTATTCTATTTTACTTTTTTACAGAAAAACAAACCGATTCAGACACAGCCAAAACTGCTATTTTGTTGTTTGCCTTCTTAGCTTTCGTAAAAATAACGGTAGTTCCTTTCGGACTCCTTTTGTTCTTATGGGTTAAAAGGCCTAAAATTCTTGGATTTTTAATTGCAACCGGAATTGTGTTTGGAGGTGTTTGGCTCACAAAAAACTGTATTATTTCAGGTTATCCGCTGTATCCTTTTCCGTATTTGATTTGGGATACAGATTGGACGATTCCACAAGAACTTTATCACTACTCTCAACACAATGCTCACATCAAAAAATTCTCACTTTTCCAAGGAGGAGTCATCGGATTTTTTAACATTGGTACATCTCTCGTTTTTATACTAGCTTGGTGCTTTAACCCCCTTCGGAAAGAAAGAATCTATCAGGGTTTATACATCATATTGCTCATTCATTTTGTTTTGATGGTCCTCTTTGCTCCTCAATATCGATTTTTCTTGCCGGAATTTATCTTTTTGTCAGTAGTCATAGTGAATGAAATATTAAATTCAACTACTTCAATAAAAGCAACAAGGCCGGCTCTAGCAATAGGGATAATATTACCTGTTGTTTTTATGCTTCCTTTGAAATTCTCCTATTTTACAGAATCGACTCGCCAAAGTTTTCCGGAAAAGTTTGAGAAGAGTCAACTTATCATTCCTCAACCGAATTCCAGATTTCATATGATGAGGTTTGAAGAAAAAACAAAGGGAAATTTGAAGTATTACTCTCCTTCGGAAAATTTCTTCTTTTTTGGCACAGCTAACGGGGAATTACCTTGTGTGAACGAAGCCTATCTTTATTACTTTGAATATTACTATTCTATTATTCCTCAAATGAGGAGAAGTGACCTAAAAGACGGATTTTATTCGGAGAAAATAGAAGTCAAATAAAAAAGCTGCCTTTTCAGACAGCTTTTTTATTTTTATGCTAACATCGTAACCGGATTTTCGATATAATGTCTCAGCGTTTGCAGGAACTCAGCACCTGTAGCGCCGTCGACAGTTCTGTGGTCACAAGCTAAGGTAAGTTTCATCGTGTTTCCTACTACGATTTGACCATTTTTCACTACCGGTTTTTCAACAATTGCCCCTACAGACAAAATCGCTGAATTCGGTTGATTAATAATTGACGTAAAGGATTCGATTCCGTACATTCCTAAGTTGGAAATCGTGAATGTACTACCCTCCATTTCGCTTGGTTGGATTTTCTTACTTCTAGCACGAGACGCTAAGTCTTTTACATTGGCTCCAATTTGTGAAAGCGAAAGGCTATCCGCAAATTTCAATACCGGCACCACTAGGCCATCTTCAACTGCTACAGCCACTCCGATATGAACGTGGTGGTGCAAAACGGTGGACTCATCCTTCCATTGTGAATTTACTTTCGGATGTTTTTTCAGGGCCATAGCCACTGCTTTGATCACCATATCATTAAACGACACTTTGGTATCCGGCAAACTATTGATAACTCCTCTCGAAGCCATCGCATTGTCCATATCTACCTCAATAGTCAAATAGTAATGAGGAGCTGTGAATTTAGATTCTGAAAGACGTTTAGCGATAACTTTTCTCATCTGAGAATTTTTCACTTCTTCAGAAAGGGTTTCACCTATTCCGGCGACTAATTTTTGTGCTGTCTGAGGTTGACCGGCTTCGGCTGTTGGTTGTGAAGAGGTAGTCGCAGCAGCAGACGGAGTAAAATTCTCAACATCTGCTTTAGTAATTCGACCATTCTCTCCGGTACCTTTTACTTTAGTAAGGTCAATACCTTTTTCTTGAGCAATACGTTTTGCTAATGGAGAAGCAAAAATTCTATTTCCTGTATTTGTTGACGTTTGAGCAGGAGTTTGAGTAGCTTCTTGCTTCGTTGTTTCTTCTTTTTTAGGAGCAGAGTCTGTTTTTTCTTTTCCGAAATTAGCTACTACACCAGAAATATCTGTTCCTTCTTTTCCGATAATAGCCAAAATGCTATCTACGGGAGCTGATTCACCTTCTTGAACTCCAATATACAGCAAAGTTCCTGAATTGAAAGATTCGAACTCCATCGTTGCTTTATCGGTCTCGATATCAGCAAGAATATCTCCTTCGTTTACAGTATCTCCTATTTTTTTATGCCAAACAGCCACGGTTCCGTCAGTCATCGTATCACTAAGACGTGGCATCGTTACAACTTTTACTCCTTGCGGCATTGTGAAATCTGAAGAACTCGCAAGCTCTTCTGCTTTTGATTCTTCTGTTTTCTCTGGAGCTTCTTCTTGTTTTGGAGTTGTATTTCCGCTTTTGAGTAGGTCAGAAATATCTTCTCCTTTTTCTCCGATGATTGCTAAAACGCTATCCACAGGAGCTGTTTCTCCTTCTTGGACCCCGATATGTAAAAGAGTTCCTGAATGGAATGATTCGAACTCCATTGTAGCTTTATCGGTTTCGATATCTGCTAAAATATCTCCTTCGCTTACAGTATCTCCTATTTTTTTATGCCAAACAGCGACTGTACCATCTGTCATGGTATCGCTCAATCGAGGCATTGTTATAACCTTTGCCATTCTTATTATAATTTATGTGATAAAAACGGATAATCTTTTTGCTCATAAACCGCATCATACATAACCTTGATATCCGGATATGGTGATTCTTCTGCAAATCTTTCGCATTCGTCTACCAAATCTCTCACTCGGTTGTCTATGATTTGAATTTCCTCATCTGTAGCATATTCTCTTTCTTTAATAATATCCAACACTTGAGTAATCGGGTCTATTTTTTTGTATTCTTCAACCTCTTCTTTGGTTCTATAGTGCTGAGCATCGGACATAGAGTGACCTCTGTATCGATACGTTTTCATTTCTAAGAATGTTGGTCCTTCGCCTTTTCTGGCTCTTTCAATAGCTTCATACACCGCTTTAGCTACTTTCACAGGATTCATTCCATCAACAGGTCCACAAGGCATTTCATAGCCTTTTCCAAGCTTCCAAATATCTGTGTGGTTTGCTGTTCTTTCTACCGAAGTTCCCATAGCGTATCCGTTGTTTTCACAAATAAAAACCACAGGAAGCTTCCACAACATAGCCATATTGAATGTTTCGTGAAGAGAACCTTGGCGAACGGCTCCATCTCCCATAAACGTGAGGGTTACACCATCTCTTCCGAAGTATTTATCCGCAAAAGCCAAACCGGCCCCTAGCGGAATTTGCCCCCCCACGATTCCATGACCTCCATAAAATCCATGTTCTTTAGAGAAGATGTGCATTGAACCTCCTAGACCTTGCGAAGTTCCGGTTGCTTTTCCAAGAAGCTCAGCCATGACCTTACGTGGATCAACTCCCATTCCGATTGGCTGAACGTGGTTTCTGTAGGCCGTAATCATTTTATCTTTTGACAGGTCCATAGCATGGAGCGATCCTGCCAAAACGGCCTCCTGACCGTTATAAAGATGTAAGAAACCTCTTACTTTTTGTTGTATGTATAGCTCAGCTAATTTATCTTCAAACTTTCTCCAAAACAGCATATCCTCATACCATTTCAGATAAACTTCTTTTGTGACTTCTTTCATACGTGTTATTATGTTTGTTTTTGAATCCTTTATTTGGTTAGAAACCAACGTAACTGCAAAAATACGTTTTCTTATAGAGAAGAAAAAATTATAATCTCGTTTTTTGTAAAAACATCTCCTTCAACCTTATTATTCATGGAAACAGACTAAATAACTTCCAAGATTCTCTCTAAAGCCATACCTCTGGAGCCTTTAATTAATATGGTTTTGTTGTTGATGCTTTGCGTGCCGAGGTAGTGTTTGAGCTGCTCAAATGTCTGAAAAAAATGCCTGTTTGGGCTTTCGATTCGATTTGCATAAAAGTCATTCCCTACAAAAAGCACATCGATATCAGGTTGATTCTCCAAGAGAGACACAATATGCTGGTGCTCATGTAGGCTTTCTTTTCCGAGTTCAAACATATCCCCGAGAATTATCATTTTAGCGGTGTCTCTCAAACCTAAGAAATTCTCAATAGCAACTTTCATACTACTAGGATTTGCATTATAAGCATCCAAAATGATTTTATTGGAATTTTTCTCCAGAATTTGGGATCGATTGTTGGTCGGAATATAATTCTCTATGGCTTTTTTTATTTTCAGCGTATCTACTTTGAAGTATTTTCCTACCGCAATGGCAGCTGCGATATTCATAGCATTATATTTCCCGATAAGATTCGATTGAATTTCGACATCTTCAAACTCTACTTTCACCAACGGATTTACTTCAACGGATTTTATAAAAACATCGGCTGTTTCATTTTGGAAAGAAAAGGTAAAACGATTTAAACCTTCTGTTTTTTCAACCTGAATAGCATCATCCAGATTTACAAAAACTTTCTTTTTTCGTTCTTCTCCTTCTTCCTCCTCAAACTCTTCTTTCCTGAAATATTCATAGAGTTCGCTTTTACCTTTAATTACTCCTTCATAACCTCCGAATCCATCTAAGTGAGCTTTCCCGAAATTGGTAATATAACCCAAGTTAGGTTCAGCTATTCCACACAAAAAATCAATTTCTTTTTGGTGGTTGGCTCCCATTTCTACGATTCCGATTTCGGTTCTATAGTTGAACGAAAGCAAAGTCAGCGGAACTCCGATGTGATTATTCAAGTTTCCCACTGTAGCCTTCACTTTGTATTTCTCGGCCAACACAGCATTAATAAGTTCTTTGGTAGTGGTTTTCCCGTTACTTCCGGTCAGCGCAATAATTGGGAGGTTGAGTTCTTTTCTATGATAGTTAGCTAATTGTTGTAAAGTCTCGAGAGTATTTTCTACCACTATCGTTCGGGCGTCAACATAATAGTCTTTATTGTCAATCAAAACAAAAGAAGCCCCCTTTTCAAGCACTTGAGCCGCGAAGGTATTGGCGTCAAAATTATCACCTTTAAGAGCTACGAAAAAATCATTGGGTTGTACCTTCCGAGAATCCGTGACTATTCCGTTTGATTTAAGGAACTTGCTGTAAATATCTTTTAAAACCATAAAATATTTGCTTTTTCATACAACAAAAGCCCTTTTTAAAAAAGGGCTTTGTAATTTATGCTTTCCAATAATAATTAATTCATTAATTATCCTCTTGGTTTTTTCTTAGAAACTTTTGGTCCTGCTTTAGACATTGCACATCTGAATCCGATATCATCTGTAGCCATGTATTGAGGGAAGTATCTTCTTTGAGCAGGGTCTAACCAATAAGCTCTATCTCTCCAAGAACCTCCTTTATACACTCTAGACTCGTCGTTTACAAGAGTAGTTCTTTTTGAAGATTTATCCCAATTGCGTTGTAATCTTCCTAAGCTATCTGCTGTAACTCTGTGTTGAGGAGAGTTGTACATAGGTTTTAAGCCTTCTTGTCCATCTTCAGATGATCCGAAATCAAAATAACGAGTTGATCTCATGTCACCGTCGTTGAAGTTTCTGTTATCACTTTTATCGAAGTTATATCTCAAATAAGTTTCTTCTTCTCCGATTGGCACTTTAGAGATTTGTCCAGGAAGTGCTCTTGCAATAAGTTTTCCGTCAGGTAGTGTGTCGTATTTGATTGTTTCTACAGTAACAAAAACAGGAGTTCCGGCTACTGAATCTATTTCGTTCTTCATATAAACGTTACCTCTGTAGTAGTTGAAGTCGTTCATTTCAGAATCTATAATAGGTCTGTATACGTCAAGTACCCATTCGTTTACGTTTCCTGCCATGTCATAAAGACCGAAAGCATTTGGAGGATAGCTTTTTACAGGAACAGTGATATCACCACCGTCGCTAGACCATCCGGCAGGTCCTCCATAATTACCTTTTCCTTGTTGATAGTTTGCTAATTGATCTCCTCTTAGCTTTCTACTTGAGTTACGAGTATATGAACCACTCCAAGGATATTTCTTTTTACCTCTATATAGGTTGTATTCTCTAATATCTCCTAACCCTAAAGCCGCATATTCCCACTCTGCTTCAGTTGGCAAACGGAATTCAGGGCTAAGCACACCTGTTTCCATGTTTGCGTATACGTTTCTGTCTTGAGAATCCGGATCTTTTCGAGAAGCTCTACTTTGTGGTTTTTTCAACACAATGCTCTCATCACCTCCGAAAGAGGTACTTGGAGACATTAAATATCCTTCTGTACTAAAATATGTCTCTGCACTAAGTTCTGTAAGTTTTGCTCCTTTTTTAAGATATCTTTCTCTCTCTAACAAGCTCATGTTATAGAAATCTGTTCTCCATTTGCAGAACTCAGAAGCTTGAACCCAGTTTACGCCCACTACAGGATAATTTCCATAAGCCGGGTGTCTTAGGTACTGAGTTACCATTTGTTCGTTATATCCCAAACGGTCTCTCCAAACCAGTGTATCAGGCAGAGCTCCTTTGTAAATGTTTTTGTAGTTTTCTTCATCAGGAGAAAACACCTTTTTGATGTAATACAAGTACTCTGTATACATCATATTAGTAACTTCTGCCTCATCCATAAAGAATGATTGCACGTGTTGTTGATTCGGAGTATTGTTCCAATCATGCATAGGGTCATCTTGCACTTTTCCCATGGTGAAAGTTCCTCCCTCAACAGCTACCATTCCTATAGGAGTCTCTTGCTGTTTGAATTTGGAGTTATACTTAAATGCCCCGTCCTTACCATCGATATTCCATCCGGTAGCAGTAGAAACATTCTTTGAAGAACTCTTACTACAACTCGATACTCCCGCTGACAAAGCAGCAAGCATAAACACATTTAAAATTAGAACTCTGTTTGTTTTCATACGTTTTAACACTACTGATTTTAGCGCTGCAAGATAATAATTAACTACCAATATGCAACATTTTTTAAAATTTTTTTCTTGCCCAAAAAATGGCTTTACGTTCAAAGAACGCAAATTTAAAAGTTTTATTATACAAAAATCGATTACAAAGAATTATTTTTACCCCTGAATAATATTTTTTGGAACGCCTCGTTATCGATAAGTGATGAAAACCTTATACACCCTTACTATTTCGTTAATTTGTCTGACATTGTTCGGGCAAAAATCGCAAACCATTGTTCTGGAATGGAACAATACACCTCTTGTATTTTCTAGCAACATTCAATATTCTGTTCCACATTTTCAAACAGAATATTATTATTTTGACCCGTCTACTAATGAGATTTTCTTCAATTACGAATTTCCTGTTAGTAACTTTATAACTTATAACGACCTTGAAGTATCTAATATTGTTTTTGAAACTATCAGAAAAGAAGATTTAGGAACACTGGAAGTAAACAACATCCCTCCAAACACTAAAGCTTTAGTTAGAAAATCTGTTGGTCGGGATAAAACATCTCTTTATTTACAACTATCCCCTATTATTAAAGACGGAAACTCTTTTAAAAGAATTAAATCTTTACAAATCACTCCTCGAAACAGTCAAACTAATTTTCATACACTAGATGTCAACTCCGTTCCGGGAATTTCTAATTCCGTTCTAGCTACCGGAGAGTGGTTCCGATTTTACGTAGAAAAATCTGGAGTTTACAGACTTTCGAAAAATTTCATTCAAAGTTTAGGGATGAATTTAAACAGCGTAGATCCTAGAAAAATTAAAATTTATGGTAACGGGGGGCGGATGCTTCCTCTCAAAAACAATGAGCCTTATCCGTTTGATCTTCAAGAAGTAGCCATTCAAGTCATTGGAGAAAATGATGGGAGTTTTGACAATCAGGACTATATTTTGCTATATGCGGAAGGAGTAGATACATATAACAGTGAAACCGACACTCACGTTAACATATATAGTGACAGAAGCTATTATTATATTACGGCCAATGGCTTTGAAAACGGAAAACGGATGACTGATATAGTAGAACCTACGGAAGCTCCTACCCTAACGGTTTCAGAGTTTGACGATTATCAATTTCACGAAAAAGACCTTTACAATTTTGCTTATTTAGGCAGAAAATGGTTCGGAGAGCAATTTATCGTTCAAAACGAACAGACCTTTCAATTTGATTTTCCTAATTTAGTTACCTCTGTACCCATAAAGGCAAGAATTGTAACGGCCATCAATAACAACTTAGGCGCATCCTTTAAATTTAAAGCCAACAATACAGAATTTGGAACATTAATTTTCCCGAACGGAAGCCCAAACTCTGATATATTAGGAAAGGAAATGGCTTTAAATACTACCTTTACATCGACTTCGAATTCTGTATCCATCACTGTAAATTTCAATAATAATGGAGTTCCTACTCTAAACGGCTATTTAGATTATATTGCTCTTACTGCTCGAAGACAACTCAAAGGTACAGGCAAGCAGTTTCTATTTCAACACGAAGAAGCTGCCTCAGACACAGGAGTAATAGCATATCAACTCTCTAACACGAACTCTATCACTCAGATTTGGGATGTTTCGGATATTTATAACGTAACTAAAAAAGAGAATCAAGGTGGTAGTACCATGAGTCTAAAAGCTCATATGGGAGAAATCCGTAAATATGTGGTGGTAGAACCTTCTGACTATTATACTCCTAGCCGTGAGCAAAACTCGAGGGTAACCAATCAAAATTTAAAAGGGACTATCTTTAAAAACAATCAAGGGGCTTTCACTGATATTGATTACCTAATAATTACTCCGGCTTTTTTGAATGCTCAAGCCGAAAAATTAGCTTCTTTCCATAGGAGCAATTCAGGGTTAGTCGTTAAAGTGGTGAACTTAGAAAATATTTATCATGAATTTTCTTCCGGGAAACAGGATATAGGAGCTATCAGAAACTTCGTAAGGTATGTGTATCACAATGCATCTACTCCCGAAAAAAGAGTAAAATATCTAAACTTATTCGGAGATGCTTCGTATGACTTTAAAAATAGAATTCAAGGCAACACGAATATTGTTCCTATTTTTCAGTACTATATAAAAAATTCCGGAACTGGTCCTAATACTTTCAATGTAATCACCTACTACTGTTCTGATGATTATTTTGGAATGATGGATGATAGCGAAGGTTCAATGCTTGCGAGTGACAAAGCTGATGTTGCAGTAGGGAGAATGCTCGTAAGCACTACGCAACAAGCAGAAGAAATGATTCAAAAGGTTTTTGATTATTATGACGAAAAATCTTATGGAAGATGGCGAAACAATATCACACTAATTGCCGATGACATTGATGGAGGCAGTGACGTAGGGTTACAATTTAAACTTAATGAGTTGGCTGATGCTATTCAAGCCAATAAACCTTTTTTTAACGTAAACAAAATCTATACGGATGCTTATGTTCAAGAAACATCTTCCGGAGGCGCTCGTTATCCTCAGGCCAGAAGAGACATTATCAGCGCTTTTGAATACGGTTCTCTTATGTTTAATTACTTAGGACATGGAGGCGAAGGAGGGCTAGCTCATGAGCGAATATTTGAAGCAACAGACGGGCAAAACTTGTCTAATCGTTATAAATATCCTCTTTTCACCACAGTAACGTGTGAATTTACAAAGTTTGACAATCCGTTGCACCCGACAGCAGGGGAATATGTGTATTGGAACCCACAAGGTGGCGCGGTAAATATGATTACCACTACTCGTCAAATCGGAATTTCAACAGCAGAAAACTTCAATATTAAATTAGGAGAAGTATTGTTTTCTTATGGCAGCTATCAAGGTTTACCTTATCCAACCGTAGGTGAAGCTTTGCGATTAGCCAAAAACGATGGATATATTACAGGTACTCGCATGGTAGCTTGTATTGGTGACCCGGCACTCCAATTGGCCATCCCAAAACCAAAAGTAGTCTTAACTCACGTAAACGACATCCCTTTTCATGAATTTACAGGAAGCCTAGAGGCCTTGTCTTACGTAAAACTCAAAGGAGCTATTCAAACAGAAACCGGACAATTGTTGTCTAATTATAATGGAGAACTTGCCGTTCAGATTTTTGACAAGAAAATTAACCGCACCACTTTAGGTAATGACGGTTACATGAACAACGGTCAACTCGTAACTATGGATTTTGAAGTGTTAGGAGAAACCATTTTTAGGGGGAATGCTTCTGTTACAAATGGAAGGTTCGAATTCGGTTTTGTAGTTCCTAGAGATATTCGAATTCCGATAGGCAATGGGAGAATTAGTTTTTATGCAAAAAGACTTTTCCCTAATCTAGAAGATCAAAGTGGGTTCTCTGATGAAATTAAAGTAGGGGGCATCAACGAAAACGCTCCGATAGACAACACACCTCCAACCGTAAAGCTCTACATGAACGATACAAATTTTATTTCGGGCGGAATTACCAATGACTCTCCTATTTTCTTGGCTTTTCTGGAAGACGAAAACGGGATGAACACTGCCGGAGGAATCGGGCATGACATGGTAGCTATTTTGGATGGTGACGAAACCAATCCGTACATCTTAAACGACTATTATCAAACAGAATTAGACAATTACAAAAAGGGAAAAATTTCTTATCCGTTCCGAAATTTATCTCCGGGATTACACACCATTACTTTTAAAGCTTGGGATGTATACAACAATATGGTTACGGCCGAAATTCAATTTGTGGTGGTTGGAGATGACAAAATCAAACTGGAAAACGTATTGAATTACCCAAATCCTTTTGTAAACTATACGGAATTTTGGTTCTCTCACAACCGACCTTTTGAACCTTTGGAAGTGCAAGTTCAAATCATGACCGTTACCGGAAAAGTGGTTCGTAGCATTAACCGCACGATTCTAACCGAAGGTTTTCTTTCTCGAGAAATCACTTGGGATGGTAAAGACGATTTTGGTGATAGAATCGGAAAAGGAGTTTACATATACAAACTCACCGTCAAATCAACTTTTAGCGGAAAAAAGACAGAAAAATACGAAAAACTCGTTATACTTTAAGTTAGAATCTTATATTTGCAGGTTGCTAGTCGATATAGGGCAACACAGAAGTAAAATTAAATATGAATATGAAGAAAATCGGTTTATTTTTTATTTGTTTATTAGCTTTTCAAAGTTCTTTGGCTCAAGAAAGAGTAATTACAACAGCTGTTCCATTTTTGCTGATTCCGGCCGATGCTCGTGCTGCGGGTATGGGAGATGTGGGAGTAGCCACTACTGCAGATGCCTTTTCTCAGCAATACAATCCGGCAAAATTTGCTTTCTCTCTTGACGAACAAGGAGTCTTTCTGAGCTACACCCCTTACTTAACTGAAATTGTAAACGACATAAACCTAGGACAATTAGGATATTATTACAGACTTAACGAACGTAGTGCTGCGGCTGCTACTTTGCGTTATTTTGGGTTAGGAGATATTGTGCTTACAGAAGGTCCTAACGATCCAGGAAGAACCGTGAGTCCTAGCGAATTAGCCCTAGACCTTTCTTATTCTCTTCGCCTAAGCGAACGATATGCAATGGCGGTTGCGGCTCGATACATTCGTTCTGGTTTAAAAATTCCGGATGCTTATTCGGATGCTTCGGCAGCCAATACTTTTGCTGTGGATATCGCGGGATATTATCAATCAGAGCAAATTGCTTATAGTGATTTCGACGGTCGTTGGAGAGCCGGATTCAACATTCAGAACTTGGGTCCTAAATTGAGCTATGACAATGATGAATTCAGCTCGAACTTTTTACCTACAAACCTGAGATTAGGAGCAGGGTTTGATTTCATCATGGATGAATACAACACTATCGGATTCACTTTGGAGACAACCAAACTCCTTGTTCCGACTCCTCAATATGAAGAAGGAATGACAGCAAACGAAATTGCTCAAGCCTATGACGATTATCAAAAAACGAATTGGGTTTCCGGCGTATTTCAATCATTCGGAGATGCTCCGGGCGGGTTCAAAGAAGAATTACAAGAGTTCACTATAGGAGCCGGAGTAGAATATATGTATCAAGAGTCTTTCGCGCTACGCTTAGGATATTTTAGTGAGCACGAAAACAAAGGAGCGAGAAAGTATTTTACTTTGGGAGCCGGTTTCAAATACAACATCATGAAAATTGATGTCTCATATTTAATGTCAACTTCAAAAGTGCAAAACCCACTAGAGAATACCCTTCGTTTTTCTCTTACATTCAACTTTGGTGACAAATATGATGAGTATTAGCATTTAAAATCACTATAACAAACCACAAATACCCACCTGAGTATTTGTGGTTTTTTTATCTTTTTTCGTAACTTTCGTAAAACTTTAAACTTTGATTTTACACTTGAAAAAAATAACAATCCATACCGAATTTTCAGTTTTTGAGTCTATCAATGAGCTAGACCAACAGACTCATGATTTAATGCTAAAAGCTATTGAAATCCGCAAGAAGGCCTATGCTCCTTATTCGAAGTTTCGAGTAGGTGCAGCGGTTTTGTTAGACAACGGTGAAATCATTTTGGGCAACAATCAAGAGAGTGCTGCATATCCGTCAGGATTATGTGCGGAGCGAGTAGCTGTTTTTCAGGCCGGAAGCTTGTATCCTGATGCTAAGATTCTGAAGATTGCGATTTCAGCTACTTCTGATATTCACCCGACTCAAAAGCCTACTCCACCTTGTGGCGCTTGCAGGCAAAGCATTTCGGAATACGAGCAGAAGCAAACTACTCCTATTGAGATTTATTTTATGGGAGAAACCGGAGAGATTTACAAATCGGATTCTTTAGAGAATTTACTTCCTCTGAGTTTTGACAAAGACTTTCTCTAAAATCTTTTATCCAACTCTTCGAGTTTCATGGTGATAAAAGTGGTTTTCCCGAAAGGTGAATAATCTGGCTCTTTACAAGCGAAAAGAGCATCCACTATATTGGTTTGTTCTTTTTCTGTAAGCAAAGTACCCTTTTTAACGGCCAGGCTTTTCGCCAATGATTTAGCTATGCTATCGTTTTGACAGAATCCACTCTCAGGGACACCTTCTTTTAAATCAGCGATTAATTCTTCAAACACTTTTTGTGCTTGTTTTTCGTTGATATCAATTGGTAAACCAACCAATACCGTTTTATCTTTTTCGATGCTTTCAAACTCAAACCCAATCTGTTCTAAAACAGGCTGAAGCTCTTTCAGCAATGCGATTTCGTAACCCGAAAAATAATACGTAATCGGGAATAGTAACTTTTGAGTTAGTGTTTTAGATAAGGTAATATTTCTCAAAAACTCTTCATACAGAATTCGCTCATGAGCTCTTTGTTGATCAATTATCACGATTCCGGACTTAATTGGGCTCACAATATATTTCCGGTGGATTTGATAAGTCCTTACCGAATTTTCTTCTTCTTTTTCGTCAAAAAGCGAACCTAAAATTTGCTCGCTTTCCGGTTCTATCATAGGTTCATAAACAGGTTCGTGAGTGATTTTTTCTTCCTTTAATCCCGTATACAAGCCTTCCCAACTTGCAGTACTCTTTTTATAAGAAGAGTTTGATGAGGTAGTATATGATGACTTTGGTTTTGTTTCCTGCTGAAACGGATTAAAATCAGCACGAACTTGAATGGTTGGGAACTCCGTTTCTTTGTCTTTGTAATGATATGGTATATCCAGTGTAGCATCCTTATCAAAATCCAAAACCGGAGCCACATTAAATTGTCCTAAACTATGTTTTACCGAAGAGCGCAAAATAGCATATAACGCTTGTTCTTCTTCAAATTTCACTTCGGTTTTAGTCGGATGAATATTGATATCTAGTGTATGAGGAGGTACTTGAAGGTAAATGAAATAACTAGGCTGAACACCTTCTTTCAAAAGTCCTTCATAAGCACTCATAACCGCATGATGCAAATAGCTGTTCTTTATGAATCTGTCATTTACGAAGAAAAATTGTTCGCCTCGGTTTTTCTTAGCAAACTCAGGTTTTCCGATAAACCCTTCAAGAGTAACAATTTCAGTTTGTTCGTTTATCGGAACCAGTTTTTCGTTGGTTTTTCCTCCGAAAATATTGACAATACGCTGTCTTAGGTTAGAGGCCGGAAGGTTAAATAATTCGTTTCCGTTCGAGAAAAGCGAAAAACTAATTTTCGGATGAGCCAGGGCCACTCGTTGAAATTCGTCAATAATATGTCGCATTTCGACCGTGTCTGACTTCAAGAAATTTCTTCGGGCCGGGATATTAAAAAAGAGGTTTTTTACTAAAAATGACGTTCCTTTAGGCAACACTGCTACGTCTTGAGAAACGAATTTACTTCCCTCAATAACGATATGTGTTCCTAACTCGTCCTGTTCTTGTCTGGTTTTCAACTCCACGTGGGCAACAGCTGCAATTGAGGCCAAGGCCTCTCCTCTAAACCCTTTTGTATGCAATGCGAAAAGATCTTCTGCTATTCGGATTTTGGAGGTTGCATGCCTTTCAAAACAAAGTCGAGCATCCGTAACACTCATTCCGGCTCCGTTATCAATCACTTGAATTAGTGATTTACCTCCGTCTTTGACGATGAGTTTGATATCGGTTGCTTTGGCATCCACGGAATTTTCCAGCAATTCCTTTACCACAGAGGCAGGTCTTTGCACGACTTCACCTGCTGCTATCTGATTGGCAACATGATCCGGAAGTAGCTGAATAATATTTGACATGAAAGGAATTTGATTTTTGAAAGAACGCAAATTTAATCAATTCCGATTAGAATTTCGGCTTCACCACTAAATAATTCCTTTACAAAAAAGGAATTCTAAAACGTATTACAACTCTCTTGCCTTAAAAATAGAGTGTGAACTACCTCCTCTTCCTGTATTTTTTAGGAGCACAAAATGCGAGCGAATCGCCTTTAGGACAGGATAGCATTTATACGGCAAATCGTATTCCTGCGCATATTTCCTAATAACAGGGGTAATTTTCGGGTAGTATAAATGTCCTACTGTCGGGAACAAATGGTGAGCCACATGATGTGTAAAGCCTCCGTACAAAAAATCTGCGACCGGATGTCCGGCACTAAAATCTTTAGTCACTAACATTTGGTGGTATGCCCAAGTCGTTCCCATTTGTCCGTCTTCCGGGACAACCGGGAAAATCGCATCTTCATCCACATGCGTTGAAATCAAAGCTACCACTCCGAACATACTCGAACTCAAATGCATCACTATCCAAGCCCAAAAGATGGTTCCGAAACTTTGATCTAAAACCAAATACGGAATCACCAACATATAAAATATATTAAATAACTTAGCTACAAATAGTTTTACGTATTCTTTTTTTGGAATGGTATAAATGCGTTTTAAGTAATTGTCTTTTGTTCCGAAAAAGTCTTTGAAATCGCGACTAAAGAGCCAGATAAGCGTATAAAACGGGTATAAAAACCACATATACACGTGTTGGTAACGATGGAATTTATACCATGGACTATTCGGGAAAATACGAACCACATCACTTTGTTTGATGTCGCAATCCCAATCCTGAATGTTGGGATATGGGTGATGTAAGGCCGTATGTCTTCTGATCCAGATTTCGCTGTTACTCCCGAAAAGTTCAAGGACATAACAAAACAAGCGATTTTGTTTTTCTGAAAAGAAAACGGCATTATGAGCGGCATCATGAAAAGAATTCACAAAAATGACAATCATCGACAAGCCCATCAGTATATAAAACATGAAGAGCAGCGGTGTCGAATTCCCGAAATAGAGAATGCAGCCATAAAAAACAAAATACAAAGTCAACATTCCCAAAGCTTTAGCTATGCTTTTTCGCTGTATAGACTTGTCTTTGAGTATGTCTTCTTGTACTTCTTTTATTAGTTTTTTAAAAAAATCATCTTTAGGTGGTCGGTTAAAAGTAGGCTTTTTGTTCATTACAGTTGGTTTTTAATGAGAAAAAGTAACCGTTGATTTTGACAAATTTAGAACTTCTAAATTAGAACGCCAAATCAAAAACATACCTGGTTAGCAGCAAAAATTTAGCCAAACAGGTATGCGAAAAATAATTCATTTATTCATCTACATGATTATGAACTTCTATTTCACTCCACACAACCTGCTGATTTCCGGAAGCATCGACCGCATATACTCCGAAGTGATAATGACCTTCTTCGGCGTCTGTCGGAATAAGAATATCTATATGTATCGTATCTGAAGTTCCCGAAAGCGAACCTGTAGTTTCATAAGCCCATTGTTGATTCTCATCTTCCGACAAAGTTCTATGTTGATGACCATCTCCGGCATAGTGAATGTCTATTTTATAAGATGCCAAAGCTACATTGTCTGTAAAGTTAGCTTGAACATGAATTTGCTCTCCTGCTTCAAACACTTGTTCGTCTTGAGGTGTTATCAATGTAATTGTTGGTTTTTGGGTATCTTTGTTTGAATCGTCATCAGAACAAGATACTGTAAATAAAGCTGTTACAACAGCCAAAACGGTAATAAACTTTATGTTTTTCATGATGTATATTTTTTTAATTAATAAAGGTTTGTGGTATTGTCTAAACAAGGATTAGAAAACAACAGGCGGACCTTTGTTTTGGATGTTTTCAAGGAATATATTTTTATAAAACATCTTATATAAAGGAGTTTCTACTTCTTGGAAAATCACACATTTCTTAAGTTCTGAACAACCAAAATCAAAAAGTTCCGTAAACGGAAGTTTATAAATACTCTGTTCACAATCATGGGTTTTGTGGTTTTTATGGAATTGTTTCGTATCGGAGTCAAAAACTTCGAGATGATGTTCTATCACAAAATAGTGTAAAGCATTGTTGGCTTGTGGCAACCCAAACACCACAAACAACAACATCGCTCCTATTCTGTTGAATAAAAACTTTCTGTGCCCTTTTATTTTACATTTCTTATTTTTCAAAACGTGTAACTAAACATGAGCTGTATGTTTCTTCCTTGCTCGGGAATTTCCAGAGCTCTATAAAAACTGGTGTGATTATAATATCGGGTATCAAAAATGTTTTGCACCATAAGTGTTGCTTCCAGCTGAGTTTTTCCCAGTGATAGTAATGACGAAATTCCCGAATTAAATAGGGAAGCAGCCTTCGTAATTTCTTCGTTTTGAGCGATGCGTTTTTGTGCAGCAAAATATTTTCCGCTTAGGAAAACCTTAGTATCATCTAAAATGGTATAATTTAGTTTAGTAAAAACATTCAAAGGCGGAGTAAACGGAAGCGGGTAGTTCTGCCCAATTTGTCTATTATAAATATACTCCAAAGCGATTTCGGTTGAAAAACGATTGACTTCCAACGTGTTTTCTACTTCAAAACCTGTCAGAAAGGCTTTGGTTTGCGAAAACTCATACAACTGGCCCGAATGTGGCAAAACCGAAAATTCTCCTGTAGGCTTTAGGAACAAATAATTCGAGAAATAATACAAATAAGAACTCACATTCCAACCTACCTTTCCTTTTTTATATCGAATTTCAAAATCGACAGAGTAACCTTTTTCAGAATCCAATTCCGGGTTTCCTTTTTCGTGTCGGAAAGCGCCGTGGTGAATTCCGTTGGCTCCCAACTCAATCGCTGTTGGGTTTCGGAAACTGCTTCCGGTATTCAAAGCCAAATCTAAATACGGATTCCAACTGTATAAAATTCCAATTTTCGTGTTGAAATTGCTAAAATTCCTTTTCAAATCCGGGCTTCGCAAAGCATAATGAGAAGCCAGATTTTCAGTATAATTTCTATCAATCAAATACTCATACAAAATTGGGTCGAAATACTCTTTTATAGTAATGTCTGAAAAGTCAAATCGAACTCCTGCATTGCATCGAAGTTTATCTGAAAAACGGAAATGATGCAAACCGAAAACGCCATAATTATTCCTTTTATATTCCGGGAGCAAGAAATTATAGCCTTTTATCGAATTCGCCTGATATTGAAGTTGAACACCAAAATCCGTATGATGTTTTTCATCGAAATAATATCGAAGTTTCGCATTCGAGCTAATCGTATGAAGATTAAAATCAAGTTCTACATCCGGATTTTTTTCAGGTGGGGTTTGGTTAGAGAAATGCGTATGAAATTCACTGATTTCTTGTCTGTGATTGGCCTGATAAGCCACATCAATACTAAAGTCTGACTTTGAAAATTTCCATTTATGAGAGTTATGAGCCGTAAAGTGATTGGTCTGCTGATACGGATATCCAATATTTCTTGAATTGCCATCGTCTTGTAGTCGATTCAGATCAGGAATTCCGTGCGAACCTGGGAAAAATCCGGTTTTATTTCGGTTATTAGTCAGCGTAACAATCGTTTGATAATTCTCTGACACGTATCCGATTTGCCCCAAAGCATTCCACTCAGTACCCGCAGTGTTCTTGAGTCTTCGATTGTAAGTCGGGATTTTTCGGGTTAAATAAATAATGGTGTCTGTCGGGATGTTAAAATCTCCGAAATCAGTAAAAAAGCCTTTAAGCTTATAGAACAACTTATTATCTCGTTTTCTAATATCGAGAGCTGTTCCTACACCATTGTTTACGGACTTTCCAAACAGAGTAACTTTTCCTGAAAAGCTATTTTCATTAGGAATCACATCATTTTTTACGTTCAAAACACCTCCTATAGCTTCGTTACCATATTCGATGGATGCGGCTCCTTTAATAAGCTCAACCTGTTCGACCGTAAAAGCATCTATCTCTAGCTGATGGTCTGCTCCCCATGGTTGCCCCTCGTGTTTGTTACCGTTTTGAGCCACCACGACCCTATTAAATCCAAATCCTCTGATAATGGGTTTAGAAGCTCCCGAACCAATCGTCATCGCATTAATTCCCGCCACATTCTCGAGAGACTGTATCAAAGAACCCGAATAGTTCTTCAAAATAACGTTACTGCCAATTGATTGTTTGTTTTCTACTTGTTTTACTACGCCGTGAATCTCTATGTTTTCAAGCAAGCTATTATCTTGTTGCAGAACAACATTCAGCTGTTTATCTGCAGTCATATTTAATATTTCTTCGAATGGAATGAAGCCTAAATACGACACGAGTAGCCTATATTCAGAAGCTTTTAAGCCTGAAACAGTATAATCGCCTTTGGCATCAGAAAAAGTATGGGTGTTTCCTAATCGTATGAGTGCTCCCGCTAATGGATTTCCACTTACATCTGTAATTTTCCCGGAAAGAGAATATTGGGGATGTGATAAAAATCCGATGAGCAAAAAAGCAATCGAAATGTATAATCGCATTTTTGTTATCTTAAATGATTATTGAAAAAAACTCAGTGAATCATTAAGATACAGGTGGTGCGCGAAGGGAAAAATACTCTACATAAGTTGTAGAGAATACAGTATTAGGGGTGACTGCTAACTTAGTATTTATAGGAAGTAGTTGAAAACTGTCAAAGGATAAAACAGCTACATCGGTAGCTGCACTAAAGGTAAAATCACAAATAGAACAATCTTCTTTTTCTGAAGTATGTTTATGTGTCGTACATTTGTGCTCTTGGTTGTCTTGCTGAAAATGCTCCACAACGTGAAGGGATTGAAATCCTATTACGAATAGGAAAATCCCAAGCAGAAAAACACTTATTTGTTGAGCTTTTGTTTTCATAGGCAAACTGAGTGCAAAGATAGTAATTTTAATTCTAAAAAAGTTTTGGAGTTTAAAATCAAATGATTACTTTTGCACCCTCAATTAAACACATAAATAATATTAGTATGAAACATTATGAAGCTGTTTTCATTTTAAATCCCGTTCTATCTGAGGCTCAGATAGAGGAAACAGTAAGCAAATTTGAGAATTTTCTTACTTCCAGAGGGGCAAAAATGATTGCAAAAGAAAACTGGGGCTTGAAAAAGCTAGCTTATGAAATCCAAAACAAAAAAAGTGGATTTTATCATTTGTTTGAATTCCAAGTATCAGGTGATGTAATCGCTGATTTCGAAACAGAATTCAAACGTGACGAAAGAGTAATGCGTTACCTTACTGTAGCTCTTGACAAACATGCTGTTGCTTGGGCTGAAAGAAGAAGAGAAAAACTTAAATCTAAATCAAACTAATTATGTCAAACGTAGAACAATCAGCAGGAGGAAAAAAAGGTGGAGACATCAGATATTTAACTCCGCTTAACATAGACACAAACAAACAAAAAAAATACTGTCGTTTCAAAAAAGCAGGTATCAAATACATCGACTATAAAGATCCTGACTATCTTTTGAAATTCGTAAACGAGCAAGGAAAAATCCTTCCAAGACGTTTAACAGGAACTTCTTTGAAATACCAAAGAAAAGTATCTGTAGCTATTAAAAGAGCACGTCACTTGGCACTTATGCCATATGTGGCAGATTTATTGAAATAATTAATAAACTCAGTTGTTGGTTTCTGCCTTTTGCAGAACCTAACTTCTCAATACAAGGACAACAACAATGGAAATCATTTTAAAACAAGACGTACCAAATTTAGGATTCAAAGACGATATCGTAACTGTAAAACCAGGTTATGCTCGTAACTATTTGATTCCTCAAGGAATGGCAATTTTCGCTAGTCCGTCTGCTAAAAAAGTATTAGCAGAAAATCTAAAACAAAGAGCTTTCAAAGAGCAAAAACTAATTGACGACGCTAAAAAAGTTGCTGAGGCTCTTAAAGGACTTGACATTAAAATTACTGCTAAAGCAGGTGGTGATAAACTTTTTGGTTCTGTTACAAACATTGATTTGGCTGAAGCTCTAGAAAAAGCCGGTCACTCAATCGACAGAAAATTCATCACTAGCGGAACTGTAAAAAGAACAGGTAAGTATACTGCTAGCATCCGTCTTCACAGAGATGTTATCGTAGAATTACCATACGAAATTATTGCAGAACAATAATTGCTACGCAATAATAAATAGTTTTTTTCATAATTATAAGTTTTAAGGCGGAAGAGCCTCCCTTTTTTTGGGGAGGCTTTTCTGTATAAAAATACGTTTACCATGAAATATACTCGACTTACGAAAGAACAATTTGAAGAACTTCATTTGGAATTTGCTCGTTTTTTGGCTTCTCAGAGCATTGATAAGGCAGAATGGGAAAAGCTCAAAGCTGAAAAGCCTGAAGTAGCCGAACAAGAACTGGATGTTTTCTCGGATTTGATTTGGGAAGGCGCTTTAAACAAAACAGAATATCTGGAGCATTTTTCAAAAAACCACATTTTCTTATTCCGTTTTTTCGAGAAAGAAGCGGAATCTATAGTGATTTCTGCCTTAGATCAATCTATTGACTTTTTAAACAAAGATGGGCTAATGTGGTTGTCTGAAAATTTACAATCTGACCAAATAGAAATTCGAAAAGGAAAGAAAGTATTACAAGACAGAAACGAAGAAATTTTCAACCTAATCAAACAAGGAGCTTCAATCAGTAAAGGGGAGCTGTATGAAACCCTTAATTCAAGTCAGAACGCTCTTTAACTAATCGCAATATCTCTTCAAACTGTTGTTCCTTGGTCAAGTAAGAGTTATCGATTTCGATGGCGTCATCTGCCTTCTTGAGCGGAGAATCGGCTCTGTGAGTGTCTATGTAATCTCTTTGGTTTACGTTTTCGAGAACTTCATCAAAGGATACTTGTTCTCCTTTATTTGTAAGTTCTTCAAAACGTCGTTGTGCCCTGATTTCCGGTTTTGAAGTTATAAAAAGCTTAAGCTCTGCATCCGGAAAAACAACAGTTCCGATATCGCGGCCATCCATCACGATACCTTTGTTTTTCCCCATTTTTTGTTGCTCTTTCACGAGTTTAGCACGAACTTCAGAGATTTCGGCTACTTTACTCACGTAACCTGAGACTTCGAAAGAGCGAATTTCTTTTTCTACATTTTCTCCGTTTAAATACGTTTCAGAAATAGCTGTTTGAGGATTGTATTTAAAGCAAATTTCGATCTTATCCAAATTTGCCACGAGTTTTTCTACTTCGAAAAAATTCTCCCCAATAAAACCTTGGTTCAAAGCATACAAAGCCACAGCTCTATACATTGCTCCTGTATCTACATATACGTAGCCTAAGTGTTTTGCTAATTGTTTGGCAATGGTACTTTTTCCGGTCGAAGAAAATCCGTCTATGGCAATCGTAATCATGGGGTGTGAGTATTATTTATTAGTCCTTAGTCCGAAGCCTTAAAAAGGCTAAGCACTAAGGACTAAGTACTGATGTTTATAAAAAATTTAACTTACGTCAACAGTTTTTTCTGAAGCTATTTTCAGATAAGTTCCGTTAGTAAGTTTTTCTCTAATTGCTTCGAAGGCCTCAAGTGTTTGTTCGATATCTTCCATAGTGTGTGACGCCGTCGGAATCATACGAAGCAAGATAATTCCTTTTGGAATCACCGGATACACTACGATTGAAAGGAAAATTCCGTAATTTTCACGAAGGTCATTCACCATCATCATCGCTTCAGGAATACTTCCGTTCAAATATACCGGAGTTACACAAGTATTAGTATCTCCTATATTGAAACCTCTTGATTTCAATCCGTTTTGAAGTGCATTTACGTTTTCCCAAAGCTTTGCTTTTAATTCCGGCATCGAACGCAACATATCCAAACGTTTTAGAGCTCCGATAGTTTGAATCATCGGAAGCGCTTTTGCAAACATTTGAGAGCGCAAGTTATACTTCAAGTACTCGATAATATCTTTATCCGCAGCTACAAAAGCTCCGATACTTGCCATGGATTTAGCAAAAGTTGAGAAATACACATCGATTTGGTCTTGAACACCTTGCTCCTCTCCTGTTCCGGCTCCTGTTTTTCCAAGAGTTCCGAATCCGTGAGCGTCATCGACCAATAATCTGAAGTTGTATTTTGATTTTAAAGCACAAATTTCTTTCAGTTTACCTTGTTGACCTCTCATCCCAAAAACTCCTTCAGTAATCACAAGGATTCCTCCGCCAGTTTCTTCTGCCATTTTAGTAGCACGTTGAAGGTTTTTTTCGAAACTCTCCAGGTCATTGTGCTTGTATGTAAAACGCTTTCCGTGGTGAAGGCGAACTCCGTCAATAATACAAGCATGAGAATCTACATCATATACAATTACATCGTTTTTAGATACCAAAGCGTCGATGATAGAAACCATTCCTTGGTAACCGAAGTTCAACAAATATGCTGCTTCTTTGTGAAC
>Ga0209075_1001102_pt1 | contig 25742 bp, 19 predicted proteins | sample Stecom2011_FD_187523 | JGI IMG/M metagenome (GOLD analysis project Ga0209075, IMG submission 187523) | Agricultural soil microbial communities from Utah to study Nitrogen management - Steer compost 2011 (SPAdes) (version 2) | ecosystem: Environmental > Terrestrial > Soil > Agricultural land...
CACCCTGCCGACGTCGTTGAATACCTACGGACTCCCGGGCGGAAGCGCCCTGGGCATCAAGAATCCGGAGCTGGGTGGCGGCGGATTACATCTGCAAATCAAAGGTAATTTTGGAGTGCTTCCATGACTAATTATACGACCGCGAAAACCCTTCTCAGCGCGTGGATGCGCCCGGCGGCGGCGCTTCTTTTTGGCTGCGCCTATCTGATGATTATCGGCGCCGCGAGCGGTTGCTCGGACGATGATAATAATGCTGCACCCAATCAGCCCGATGCGGGTTTCGAAGATACCGACCATACCATCGAGCCGGACACAACCGACGAAGGCGAGCTGCTGGATCGCCCGGCGAGTGTCGAAATTCTGGTCGTCCCGGCCAGGGCGATCTACCAACCCGATACGCTGATTCAGACCGGGTTTCAGGTCTATGACGGGCGCGGCGTGCTGATGAGCGAGCAGTCGGTGACCTGGAGCGTTGCGCCCACCAGCGCCGCCACGCGCGAGGGCAACGGCTTTCGGCTACACGAGCGCGGCCCGCTGACTTTTCAGGCTTGCACGGTCGATATCGGCGCGAGCGGCCAGCCTGTCTGCGGCGAAAAGCAAATCATCGTCGCGTACCCCACGCCGGTAATCACCCTGACCAAACCCGAGCCCGGCGCCTGGTTGGGCGCCGACGGCTCGACCGCCATCGAGGTCGAAGGCAAGATCGCCGACTCGAGCGCCCCTCTGCACGCCTTCGTCAACGGGCGTGAGGTAACGCTGGACGCCAATAACCGCTTCTCGACCACCCTTACCCCGCATTTTGGCACCAACCATATCGAGGTGCTCGTCAGTGACGGGCTCTCGTCAACCAGCGCTGAGGCGATGCTCGACGTCATCTGGGCGCCCGCATGGTATCCGGTAGCCCACGGGGCGGAGTCAACTTCCTTTAGCTTCAACGACGGGCTTGTGCTGGACCTGGGGCAGCGATTCTTCGACGATGGCCAGGTCCCGCTGCAGACCATCGAGTCCGAATATCAGACCAATGACCTCGCCGATATTCTGGCGCTGCTCATCCGAAATATCGACTTTATGGCGCAGATTCCCAACCCGGTGATCGACTCCGGCGACACGCAGCTGAATATCACCTCGCTGAGCTTCGACGAGCCGACAGTCGCCGTGGACCTGACGGATACAGGCGTCGAGATCTTCATCTGGGTACCCAGCGTTGAGATCGGCACCCAGGGAAGCGTGAGCCTGAATACCCAGACGCTCAACCTCGACGGGTCCATCTCCACCGACCTGGCTGGGGTCGCCACGCTGAGCATCGAGAAGCCCGGTCCGGGCCAGAGTTTTGTCTCCGAAGTCAAAACCCTAAATCTCTCGCTGCAGAACGCGCAGAGCAACTTCACGACGCCGGAAGCCAACGCGCTTTTTACCCTCGCCGAGAGCGCGCTTCGCTCGAAGATCGAATTGATGCTCGCCGACACACTCAGCGGCCAACTTATCGACCCGCTCCCCGAAATGCTCACCGGCGCGCTTAACTCAATCGAAGCGCAGCTAAGCGACCTAAGCTTTGACCTGGAAACCGAGTTCACCGACCCGCTCACCCTGGGGCTTGGCGGCAGTATTTACGACTTCGACATCATCTATCGCGACACCATGCGCGCCCTGCTGGCGACCGAAGTCAGCGCCGATAAACCGGCCCACTTTACCCACAGCCCGGGCATTCCGATGGCCGGTGAGTACCAGAGCGAATTGCCCCTCTTTCACTCCAGCCGCGCCCAGGTGGGCCTGCGCCTGGGGCTTTTGAACGGGCTGCTTCATACCCTGTGGGCGACCGGTTTTCTGGAGATCGAACTTACCGATCTGATGCCCGCTCAGTTCGCAAGTATCATCAAGGAAACGCATCTGTCGGCCAAGCTTCAGCCGATCCTCACCCGCCCGCGAGCCGGCGAGCCCTACGACTTTATCCTGAGCGCCGGGCAGATGGAGATTGAGGCCGAACTCCTCTCCCAGGTCGATACCTATGTCATCAATATCGAAGTCGGCATGCGGATGACCCTGGCGGATAACGCCATCTCTCTGACGGTCCCCGACGAGCCCCGCATCATCGCGTGGGTCAAATCGAGCAGCGCAGACAGCGCGCTTATCCCGAGCGCGACGATCGAATCACTGGTGCTCAACCAGGTGTGGCCGCAAATCGAAGAGACCCTGCAAGCCGGGCTCTCCTTCGAGCTGCCGCTGCCGTCAATGGACGGGCTGTCGGGCATCGCGCCGTCGCTGAGCGCGCTGCAGGTCGAGTTCCTGCTGAGCCGCCCGATCTCGTATCGCGACGGATTTATCATCCTCGATGCCGAACTTCGGGGCACCCTGCCGGTTGCCGCCCCATAACGGCCGAAGACGCGGCCCTGATACGGTATTAGCCAGCGTATTAGGGCCGCCTGAGCGGCACGCTATTATTTTTAAAAGCTGTATTTAAAAAAGACTGCGGAAAAATACCATCGTGCTGGCGTAACCGTGCACGCACGTGGTGTGGCCGACCGGGCCAATTTCTCCTTCGGAGAAAAAGCCTCCCAGCGGGGTCCCCACGAAGTGGGCGCGCGAGATATCCGACTCGGCGAGCGCCTTGTCACTGCGGCTTTCTGCCCCCGAAATACCGCTGAAGAGCAGCGCGCCCTCGGGCATGGCGTCGGGCCCAATTTGGGCGGCAAAATCGCTCATCGCGCGCTCAAATTCGGCGGCGGTGCAATGCGGGTCCATCAGGTGAAATTGCAGGACGTCGAGGTCTCGGATGGGCGCGGCGATCGCCAGATCCCCGGTCTTGGGATTAAAGCCAATGAGGTTTCGAATGACGAAATCCCCCGGGCGATAGACGCCGCTTTTATTCTCGACACCGATGCCCACGAACATCGCGTGCCGGGCGAGTGCCTGGTCCTCTTCGCCCAGGTCATCGACCATCGCCTTGAAGACCGCCATGGGGTTCCCGCGATTAAACTGATGAATAATATTCTGGGTATGTTTGGTCACGATCATCGGCTCGCCGATGGGTCGGCAAGCCTGGGCCACGACGGTATCGATGCGCACATTCCCGCTGAAGGCCAGGCCGACGGCGCCGCTTCGATAGACGTGGCCCTCTAAAAGCAGGCAATTGCCGCTGGGACCGCGCGCATCGACCAGCGCGCCAAATATCTGCGCGCCGGGGAAAGCGCGGTCCAGCGCGCTCAAGAGTCCCTCGGTCTCGAAGCCCTCGGCTTGCGAAAGGATCATAAAATGGGGGGTCTCGGCCGGGGTGATGCTTAACTCGCTTCGCCAGTCGAAGTCGCGCGCGTCGTGGCGCTCGGCCTCAAATCGCAGCGGCTGAATCTTCACACCGGGTAAAGACCCCAGCATGACCGACAGCGAGGGCTGGGATTCGCCCATTTCTGCCGAGCCGACCACGCCTTCGGCGTTGCATCCCACGGCGATGGCATGGGGAAAATCACGGGTCATGGTGAGCGCCAATTCGCGCGCATTCTCGGCGTGATGCTGCGAGAAGAAGACCAGCAAGACGTCGGCAGGCGCATCTTCTGGAGTTGCAAGCCGTGCGCAGGCCTCCCGAAAAGCCTGCGTGGTCTGCGCTTGTTGAGATACCGCTGTGGTCCATTTCATCGGCAGCGCCGTTTCTTAGGTCAGATAGAAGAAACAACCTTATAAAAAAATCAAGACTTGTAAATAAAAAGCGCGATGGGTATCTAATCGCACTCACCGCATTTGCATTCCCCACTCATAGAATATAGCACGTGCGCGCCTTCAGCACCCCGAAAACGCGCACCCAGGCTTAAGCGCTGAGGGCGAATATGGCCCCGGCAAGCGCCATGCCAAGTCCTGTCGCGCGCGCGAAATAGGCGCGCGAGGAGGCGCGCTCAAAAAGTTTTGCCAGCCCCGCCCCGCCCGTTATGGCGAGCAGTGACATCATCATAAACCCGAGCATATAGCCTGGCAGCACGGAGGTCGCGGGCAATTCGGCGACGTGGGCGTAGCCGTGAAACAGCGCAAAGAATGCACCGAGCAAAACCGCCCACCCCAGTGGCAGCGCGCGCGCCGAGGCAACAAGAAGTCCCAAAATTAACACCGACGCCGCGATGCCAAGCTCCATGCCCGGCAGCGCCACGCCCATCCCGGCCAGCCCCGCGCCTCCAAGGATCGCCGCAGCAAAGCTCAACGGCATCCACACCCGCGCCGCGCCCTGCTGCTGCTGACTCCACAGCCCAACTCCCAGCAGCGCCAGCAGATGATCCAGACCGGTCAGCGGGTGCAAAAGTCCGGCGACGAATCCCGCCTCATGTGCCCCGTGCCCCGGATGCGCCTGGGCAATCGCCGGCAGCAGCATGGCCAGCGCGCCCACCAGAATCGCCGCCAAAATCGTATTATTCTGCTTCAGATTATTCGCACTTTTTCGCATCACTACTCCACACCGGTCGCCCGTCAGGTCGCGCCAGACGGGTTGAAATTCATATCACAATAAATCGTTATTCGCTGAGCAACGCCATCATATGATTGCGAAATAACGGCATCCGCTGGGTGCACGCCTGGTAGATGGCGGTCAGGCGCTGCAGGGCGGCGTCAAACTCGTCGTTCTCGACAATATAATCATAGAGTTCAAACTGGGCGAGCTCATGGCGCGCGGCGTCCAGGCGCTGGGCGATGACGTCGTCGGCGTCGGTCGCACGCCCGCGCAGGCGCTCTTCGAGCACCTTGATCGACGGCGGGATCACCAGGACCGAGCGCGCGTCCTCGGAGAATCGCTCCTGAAGTTGGGCGGCGCCCTGGTAGTCGATGTCAAAAAGAACGTCGCGATTATCCTTCCAGGCCTGCAAAATCCCGGAGACCGGGGTGCCGTAGAAGTTGCCGTGCACCCGCGCCCACTCGGCGAAGCGGTCGCTATCGCGCATCTCGACGAACTCGGCCTCATCGACAAAATGATAGTCCACCCCGTGGACTTCGCCGTGGCGCGGCGCGCGCGTGGTATAACTCACGCTCGGGGTCAGGCGCGGGCAGGACTTCAGAAGATGTTGCGCCAGGGTGGTCTTGCCCACCCCCGAGGGTCCGCAAACGATAAATAAAACGCCCTTTTTCATAGTATCCTTCGGGAAGATTCAGCCATCGTCTGGGTTAAGCGCGCCGCGCGCCTCCGGGTCGCGCCGGCGAACCAGAGGCATGTACCATTTCGAATCGAAATGCGCGACTCTATTCGATATTGGCGGCCTGCTCGCGCATTCTTTCAATGGTCGACTTCATCGCAATCACCAGGTCGGTGGCGCGCGCCGAGTTCGATTTTGAACCCATCGTATTGGTCTCGCGGATAAGCTCCTGAAGATAGAAATCCAGGGCCTTTCCGCAGGGTTCTTGCAGCGCGCCCGGCGCATCTTCGGGGTGCGAAGACGCCGCCAATAACGCCTGAACGCGCGTCAGATGACTCTGGGCGCGCTGCAATTCCTCGCAAATATCGGCCTTATCGGCATAATAGACCAGCTCCACGGCGAGGCGCTCTTGGTCGACCTCGCCGGCGCGAAATTCGGCCAGGGCATCGCGAAGGCGCGCGCCCAGGCGCTGGCGAAACGCGTCGAGCTCTGCGGGCAAGAGGGCCTCAAGCGCCTGGAGGTTGCGGGCAAGCGCCTCAAGATGCGCGCGAAGGTCGCGCACAATCCCCAGCCCCTCGCCGCGACGCGCCTCGACGAGCTCACGAAGCGCCGCCGCAATCGCGCCGCGAAGCGCCGGATTTTGCGGGTCGATCGTGGCGACCTCGGCGCTTTCGGCCGCCTCGAAATGCTGGCGAAAGACAAGCACATCGCTCATCTCAAGGTCCGAAGCATCGCTCAAAAGACCATTTTCGACCCCGAGTTCGCGCAATTCGCGGCATATATTCGCAAAACGCAGCGCGTCGATACGCGCCGGCGTCGCCCCGCCGCTGCGCTCATCGGCGACGACCTCCACGCGAATTTCCACGCGCCCGCGCTGCATCTTCTCACGGATCATCCCCAGAATTTCGGGCTCCAGCGCGGCGCAGGCGCGCGGCAGCGTCAGCCGGGCGTCCAGCCCCCGGTGATTGACACTGCGCGCCTCCACGTTGACCACCCAGCCGGCGGCGCTGTGCGAAGTGCTCGCGTAACCGGTCATGCTGTGAATGGACACGGTTTAAGCCGTCTTCGTGGTCTTGACGCGCTCGTCGACTTTGGTCTCGATCACCCGGTCGCCTTCGAGCAATTCGGGCTCGGACTTTTTAGCGGGCTTCTCTTCTTCTTCGTCCAGGCCGCTGATGCCTTCCTTGAAGCTCTTGACGCCCGAGCCGAGCATCTTGGCAACCTGCGGGAGTTTGCCCACGCCGAAAACCATCAAAGCAATGACGAGAATAATAATAAGTTCGGGTGTTCCAATCATTTGCGTTCTCCTACTAAATGAGGTGATGCCCGGTGCTTAGTCTTGATCCGAGCGTACTCGGGGGTTTTCAGCATCTTCTGCGGCTTGCAGCTTCGCCAGCGCGCGCTGGGCGGCCTGCTGCTCGGCGACCTTTTTTGAGCGCCCTTTCCCGCTGCCAATGGACCGTGATTCAACAAATACCTCGGCCATGAATTCCCGGGCGTGCGCGGGGCCGCGCTCGCCAATGATGCGATACTCCGGCTGAACGGCCTTGTCACGCTGAATTAAGGTCTGCAGCCGACTTTTATAGTCCTCGGGAGCCGCCGCCTGGCGCACGTCGGCGAGCGCATGGCCCAGGTGCGCGAGCACCAGTGCGCGGGCGCTGGCAAGGCCGCCGTCCAGGTAAACCGCTGCCAATAGAGCCTCAAAAGCGTCGGCTAAAAGACTCTCTTTATCGCGCCCGCCCGAGTCATGCTCCCCGCGCCCCAGGCGCAGATAGCCGCCCAGATCAAGTTTTCGTGCCGCGTCGGCGAGGGTCGGCTCACAGACAATCTGCGCCTGGCGGGTCGACAACGCGCCCTCCTGAAGCTCGCGCTCGCGGCTAAAAAGCTCATCGGCCACGATGACCCCGAGAACCGCGTCTCCCAGAAACTCCAGGCGCTGATTATCCCCGCCGACGGATTCGGCCGCTGCGGCGTCCTTGCCCTGGGTTGCCTCGTTGACAAAGGAGCGGTGCGTCAGCGCGCGCATCAGAAGCTGCGGGCGCTCGAATTCATAGCCCACGCGCGCCTGGAGCGCGGCGAGTCGTTCTTTATCCACATTCGCTGAACTCATAAATTACCCACGCGTTTCGGCAATCCAACCACCACCGAGAACTTCGTCGCCGCGATAAAAGACCGCGGCCTGGCCGGGGGAAATCGCGCCCTGGGGGTCCAAGAACTCGACCATCACGGTGGTCGGATCGTCTTTTTCAACCGTCACCATCGCGGGGACCGGCGAGGCGTGGTAGCGCGTTTTGACGCTGCACTCAAAGGAGTTTGGCGGGCGCTCAAAGCTCAGCCAATTGCAGCGATCGGCGCGCAGCGCATCGCTGAACGCGCTGCCCTTGGGACCGACCACCACCGTCCCATCGGCCGGGCGGATCGACTGGACAAAAAGCGGCTCATTATGGCTGACCCCGAGCCCGCGCCGCTGGCCCACGGTGAAGTTATGAATCCCGTCATGCTCGCCGAGCACTTCGCCACTGGGCAGGACGATCTTGCCGGTTTTGACCTTCTCGCTGCCCAGGCGCTCGGCCACGAAGTCTTTATAATCGCCGCCGGCAACGAAGCAAATATCGTGGCTATCGGGCTTGTCGGCGGTCTCAATATTGAGGCGATACGCCTCCTGGCGAACTTCGTCTTTTTGCAGCCCGCCCAGCGGAAAGATGATCCGATTAAGCGCCTCGCGCGGGATGCCAAAGAGGAAATAGGACTGATCTTTGGTGGCATCGACGCCGGTGCGCATCACCGGGTGCTCGCCGCTGCGGTCGATGCGCGCGTAGTGGCCGGTCGCCAAAAAAGTCGCACCAAGCGCGAGCGAGCGCTTCAAGAGGATGTCGAATTTCAGATGATTATTGCACGCAACGCACGGATTGGGGGTGCGCCCGTAGCGATACTCATCGATAAAATAATCGATCACGCGCTCTTGGAACGCGTCCTGATAATTCGCCACATAAAAGGGAATCCCCAGCGAGCTTGCCACGGTGCGCGCGTCGAAGAGATCGTCGGGCGAGCAGCAACTTTTGGTATAATTTTCCTGGGGCGTGGCGTACAGGCGCATCGAGATGCCGACCGCGTCATAGCCGGCCTCGGCCAGCAGCGCGGCGGCCACCGAGCTGTCGACGCCGCCGCTCATCGCCACGACCACGCGCCCCTGCACGGCGCCGTTTATCGCGGCGTCATCGTCGAGCAGTGGGGGCAGATCGACGGCGCAATGCGCGCCGGTTTTCGGCGCGTCGGATTTGAGCGCCTCGGCCTCATTCGGCAGCCAGTTTTCGGACTGATTGAGGATGATTTTTTCGGGAACCGACATGATATTTCTCTCCAAACTCAACTTCGAAACGGCTCAGGGTGCGCGCGGGCTCGCCGCAAGCGGGCAAACCCTAGCGCCGCCGGGGCGTTTCGTAAATACTGCCCTCAAGATCCTGAGCGCCTGCAAATACGCCTGTGTTTAACCCCGCGACGCATACCCGCCCAGGCGCGTGACGAGCATCCCGATGCGCCGCGCGGCCTCGACCAGATCCTCATCCGCGCTCGCCGGGCCGAAGCTAAATCGCACCGAGCGCCGCGCGTCGCGGGTCTCAAATCCCATCGCGAGGATCACATGACTGGGCTCCAGGGAGCCCGCCGTGCACGCCGATCCGCTGGACGCCGACACGCCTTCGAGGTCCAGCGCAAGCAGCAAGTCTTCGCCGTCGATCTCGTTGAACGCGATATTGATCGTATTGGGAAGATGGTTTTCGAGGTCTCCGCGCAGCTCAAACTCGAGCGGGTGCGCGGCCAGCGCGCCCAAAAAGATCGCGCGCTTCTGGGCCATTGCCTCGCCCCACTCGCTGCCATGGGCGCGAAGCGCCCCGAGCGCGCCGCTTAAGCCCGCGGCGGCCGGGACATTCTCGGTGCCCGGGCGCCGCCCGCGCTCCTGGTGCCCGCCGGCGAGCGTCGCCTCGATTTTGAGGCCCTCCCGGGTGATGATCGCGCCGATTCCCTTGGGTCCGCCCATCTTATGAAAGGACAGCGTCATATAATCGACGCCGGCCGCCTCAAAATTCAGCGGCACCCGCCCCAGGGCCTGGGTCGCATCGACATGCAAAAGTGCGCCGAATTCATGGGCGATCTCGGCGATCTCAGCGATCGGATAGATATTGCCAACTTCGTTATTGGCCCACATCACGCTGATGATGGACGGCGCGATGATCTCGGCGTCGCTGCCTTTCGATTCAGCCGCCGCGACAAAGCGCGCGCGCAGCCACTGCGGGTCCAACCGGCCCTTCTTGTCGACCGGCCACACCGCCCATGGCACGCCCTCGCCCAACTCGCGCACCACCTCCAGCACCGACGGATGCTCCACGGCGCTCGAAATCAGTGAGGGTTGCGCGTGCGCCTGAATATGATGGCGCAGCACCTGATTATTGCTCTCGGTCGCCCCGCCGGTCAGCACGACCGACTGGGCGCGCGCGCCCACCGCCTCGGCCACCGCGCGCCGCGCGCGCTCCACCACCGTGCGCGCCACCTGCCCCTCATGATGCACGCTCGACGCGTTTCCATGCACCGTTGCCAGCGCGTCGATCATCGCGTCACGCGCCTGGGGGAGCATGGGTGCGGTCGCGTTCCAATCAAGATAAATTCGTTTCACTTCCAGCCTCTCAACGGATCGTTGGCTCGCAGCGCGCAGGACTCTAAAACCCGCGCGTGCGGCCAGAGTGGTTGCCCCACAAACGTGCATTCTGTCAAATGCACCCGACGCAACGCACCTGCGGGCGCGATAATTCGCCGGAAATATCCTCGCCATGGGAGCAAATCGCCCTAAATTTATGCGTGTGTGCCATTTTCAGGCCCGCCGCGAAGACGCGCTCGCTGCAGGACGCGTCGCTCGGTGCGTGGCCGGGCGAGTGAAATCAACCCTGCGACCGGGTGTCCCCATGAATACCAGCTCCGTGCGGATCGAACTCGATCGCGACCCGGCCGACATGCCGCTGGTCGTGCCGGCCTATACCCCGGCGGATACGCTCGTTGGCAGCGTGCTCATTGAGATCGCCGCGCCTCGGCGCAGCGCGCGCGTCCTGGTCACGCGCCGGTGGATCGCGCGCGCCCAGGGCGCCGAAAGCTGCGGGGGCGAAGATGAAATCTTGCTCTTTGAAGGCGATATTCTGCAGCCTGGCATCCGGCGCTTCCCCTTCATATTTCACGTCCCGCCAGGCCCCTATTCCTACCACGGCCAACTTATTGAAGTGGACTGGGTGCTGGACGCGCGCGTCGAAGACGCCGGGGGCATAGCGCTCGAGGCGCGGCGAACGTTTCGCGTGGAAGCCAGCGGCAGCGAGCGCGAATTTATTCGCGGGGAGCTAAGCCCCCAGGTGGTGCGCGAGGCAGACCTGCAGGCGAATGCGCGCCGAGTTCTGGGGTGGGTCGGCGCGATGAGCCTGCTGCTGACCGGCGTCGCCCTGCTCTACCTGAACGTCGCCGCGATCCGCGGGGCGAGTTGGCAAACCCTCATCGCCGGGCTGGGGTGCCTGGCCGCGTCGTTCTACCTCGCCCGGCGATCGCTTCGTCGCGGCGAAGCCGACGCCCAACCCTGGTGGCGACCCTCGCCAAGTCAACATGACTACGAGGCGGTTCCCGGGGATTCTGTCTCGTTTGTGGTCGAGCTAAAGCCCAACTTCAACACGTCCACCCGCCGGGTGACCGCGCTGCTGCGCGGGGTCGAGCAGACCTTGCGCAAAAAGAACGCGCCCCAGAAGCCGGCCGCGCCCCCCGAGGCACCCGGCGCGTCCGACACCCAGGTCGAACGCCACCATATTTTCGAAGAGACCGTCGAAATCGAGCCTATCGCCACGCAAGATGGCCAAAAACTCGCCAAAAACTCGTATCGAGTGCGCTTTCGCGTCCCCTCCGATGCCCCCTATTCCTTTTATTGCCCGAGCGCCTCGATCAACTGGGCCATCGAAGTCCACGTCGACGTGGGCAGTTGGCCAGACTGGCGCCGTGACTTCCCGCTGATCGTGCGCCCCAATATCGGCGCCGAGCAAAACCCCGGACCGACCGCCCTGCGTTCCTGAAAGCGCCATTTTAAAATAGCCCTTGCGTAGATTTTTCGGACCAGCCCTCGCTCCCCCATGCCAGCGCGCAATCGCCCGCTGGCTTTTTTGCGCCCGAAGCCTGCCAATAATTCCAGCCCAGATAAATAAATCCGCTATTCCCAAACACACTTGACGTATGAAAAAGAACCTTTAATATCGCGCCGCCTGAACCAGAAATCATATAACCTATTGATTTCAAAGGATTTTCAGACGAAGCGAATCATTACTCGATTCGAAATTTCCAAAACAATCCGGGGATCAACCGGTACACATAAAGTGGTACAGCATAATGACGAACTCACGCACTTTTCTGCGCCCTCATTCGCTGATCTATATCGCCCTAATCACCGTCCTTGTTGGGACATACGCCTGCGGAGACGCGGCCGACTTTGACGATAACCCAGGCTCCGCTGAGTGGCAGCAAAGCGATACCAATCAAGACCGTACAAAGACACCGACGACCTACGATCCAACGACGCGCGCTGTCGCACCGGGGTTTGGATTTGCAGACCTCGCAAATCCCAACGCACAAGCCACGCGCCCGCCAGCCTCCGACAGTGCGCCGCCGGCCAAAGATGCGCCGCCGGCCAAAGACGCAACAGATACCGACGCACCCGCAGATAATCCCGCTCAATCCGACTCGCCAAACCCGCCTGCCGCCAGCGCTCCTGCGCCAAGCAGCGCGGACTCCACGGCATTCTTGAGCAAATCCGACACGCGCGCGATGTGGGTATGGAACGAGAACCCCACCGCCCAGCAACTTCTGGAGAATAGCGCCGGCGCCCAGGACGAGCTCTTCGCCTTCCTGGCTGCCCCGCATAACCAGGCGAATCGCGCGATCAACCGCCTCTTCTTTGAGGCCCGCGGATACTCCAACGCCGACCGCTTCGAGACGGTTCGCACCCCGAGCTACGATCCCATCAAAACCGGCGCGGATCAGCAGAAATTACGCATATTTTTGGCCCGCGCGCACGCTCAGGGCGTTGCGGTGGAGTACCTCGACGGCCAGGCGATCTGGGTTGCAAGTGACGCCAACGCCCAGGCCCCCAAGGATATCTGCACCGATGTGCTCGCCTTTAATCGCTCCTCAACCAATGTCGCCGAGCGCTTCGACGGCATCCACCTGGATATCGAACCGCATACCGTTCAAAGCGGCTCATTTGCCGGCGTCTGGTGGGAGAACCGCCTGCCCGGCGGCTATAACGCCGAGTGGACCGCGCGCTGGAAGGATATTCTGAATACCTGCCGCCAGAAGATCGATGCCTATACGGCCGAAACCGGCCATCGCATCACCTTCTCCTCGGATCTTGGCACCGATTATGCCCATTATAATGCCCCCATTCTTGCCTTTCTGAATCGCAGAGACGGGCCGTTGGATTACCTGACGATCATGAATTATTTCGATAATCGTCCCAATCGCGACGGCAATCCGAGCTATTTTCACGGCGAGGACGCCGAGGGCGCGGTCGTCGGCGGGGTAATCCAGAACCTCGGCGCATGGGCGAACCTGCCGCTTCTATTTGCCATGGAAACCGGCCCCGAGAGCATCGCCGCCGATGCGCAGTCCTTCTATCAGGAAGGCTATGGCGTGCTCTATCATACCGTCGACACTCTACTGGCGAACCACGCTTCGCCGCGCAACCTGGGAGTCGGCTTTCACCACTACTCCCCGCAGAGTTACCGCGACCTAAAACCGTGAACTAGAGGTTGCACCTGATCGCCGCCCGCGCTGGAACGCCGTTTCCAGCGCGGGCTTTTTGATGCCCGCGCCCCGCAAAAACTGGTTCATTCGGACAAAAATGGCGGACCTGGAGTGCGAACTCGCCAAAAATGGATGATTCCTACTCCCAATTCGCGCCACGCCCACCCAGAAATGGCCACCGGCTGGCCCCGAGAGCGCGTCGGTCTGTGGCACACCTTGTGCATATGACTCCATCATGTTGGCTTAGCATGAAAAATTTCGCAGCGACGAAATGGATGACCAAACCCCTCACTCTGGGAATTGCAAAATGAACTCGAAATCAAATTTTAAATCTCGCTCGCTTATTCTACTCGCCGGCGCTCTGCTCAGTGCGAGCGCGTTGGTCGCCTGCGGCGATGATTCGGGCAGCTCCGCGCAACCCGTGGAGCACCAAAGCGCGCATCAGGCGTTGGGCGCAAATATTCAAGTGGCGGCCGATGACCTGAACCTCGCGCTTGGGTACCTGCGCAGCGACGCCAAATTCGGCATCGGCGCCGCCGTCAGCGCGCTCGACCAGGAGGCGGACGAGGAGTGCTTCGGCGACTTCGATTCACAGACCGGGGAGTGGCAAGAAAGCTGCGATATTACGCATGCCGCGAGCGCCGAGGAGCAAATTCAAGATGCCGCCGATCTGGTGATCGACGAGCTCAACGCGCGCATCTTCACCGAGTCGAATATTGAGGAGGAGACCGATACCAAGATCACCTATCTGGTCGACGGCCAGTCCTTTTGCGCCGGCAACGAAGACCAGGAGGAGTGCGCCGAGAATATCGACGCGCTTCAACTTCGCCTGGTGGTCACCTCGCCGGCGGCCGGCGATATCAATATCGGTGTGCTCGTGGGCGAGGCGCGCTATAACCCGCTGGATGTCGAGCTGCACCGCGCCAAACTCGCCGCCGAGCTCGACCTTGGTGAGCTGCGCCCGACCATCGATTTGATCGCAGATATCGGCGGAGAGCCGCTGGGCGAGCTGCCAACGCTGATGCAGGGGCGCGTGCGCGCCGAGCTCGCGCATACCGCGACACGCGCTGCGGTGACGTTCGCGATTCAGGAAAAGATCGTCGTCAGCGGCAATGATTGGAGCATCAAAGCTGACCCGGCTGCCCCGGCCGCCCGCTTTACGATCGATAGCGCCGCCGAGTCGATTTCGGCCCTGCTCGCGCTCAAGCCCGTCGAAGTCCAGGCGCCGATCACCACCACCGAGTATCATTGGGATAGCGAAACTGGCGAAACCGAGACCACCAGCGAGTTTGATATCCTGGCCCACCTTGCCGGCGCGAGCTTTAACCTCGACTACCATATCGGCGACGACCATATCGAAATCCCGAATATTGGCCTGGGCAACGCCCAATCGACCCTGGATATCGACGGGCACCGCGTCCTGGAAGTCGACCTGAACGCCAATAGCGGTCGCGCGTTGAGCGTGTCGATCCAGGCGCTGGGCGATGAAGGCGCCGAGATCACGCTCAGCCCAGGCTTTGATTTGGCGCTGATGCTCAAGTTTGCCGCGGTCCAGCAGCACTTCGAGGATCTCAGTGAGTGGCTCCTCGATGATACCCTGCGCATCGCATTCAACGGCGCAGCCGCCCCGAAACTTCGCGTCGAAGAGGGCCGCTTTGAGGTCATCGACGGCACGCTCGCGATCTCCTCAACGGCGGCGAGTATCGACGTGGAAATCCAGGCCGGTCAGTGCTTGCTCAGCGATATCGATGATCTGCCGGTCGACCATGTTGACGGTGTCGATGGTGACTTCGACGGTGACTTTGGAGACACCTCCGAAGAGGCCCACCCTTTCGAGGGTATTTACGGCGGTAGCTGCGAATAATCGGGCACACGGCCTCGCAGCGTCGCGCCTTCACCCAGCTCGAGGGCGCGACGCTAACCCATTGGAATGAAACGACAATCTCAAACTGTTGCACCGTCCAACACCGTAATGACATTTTGTCTTACGGTGTTGTTTTCATTTCAATTTCAGGAAAACCGTATGAAATCATTCGCCCTGCTCACCCCGTTTCTACTCGCCGCACCGCTTCTATTTGCGAGCGCAAACGCGGCCGCCGAACCGACGCTCTCCCCCGCCTCCACGACCGGCACCCCGGCCACAAAGATTCCAGACCTCAGCGGCGTCTGGGCGCAGAAGGTGGTCACCAGTGCGGTCTCAAAAGTGTCCATCATCGGCGAGGTCATCTCTCAAACCGTTGCCATCAATCGGGTGGATATCCAACAGGATGGGCGAGAGCTCGCGGTTACCAGCGCGCCTTGCCATGTCGATCTGCTCACCGACCAGTCGATGGTCAAGACCCAGATTCCCGCCAGCTATATCGCCGCGATGAAAACAGACACCCGCAAGGCCATCCTTCAGGGTGACGCAGGCCAGTACACCCTCGACTTCCCCGGGAAAACAACTGTTTTTGGCGCGCAGCTGGAGAATCTAAGCGACGCCTTGCCCACCAAACCCTCCGATCCGCGCGTTGTCGACCCCGACAAGGACGGAAATCCCGGCGTCACGATGCGCCTGAGCGGTATGATTGATAGTGATCTTTATCTGGCCCAGAAGAACTGGGATAAAATGACGGGGAAACTGCTGCCGGGCGATAAAATCGCCGGGGAAGTCACCTGGAAAACCGATCAGGTGATCCTGGCCGCGACCAGCCGCATGGTCGGCGACTCCCCCGCGAGCACGCAGCACCCGGACGATAAACAGAGCTATTTTCGCATGATCCGCCTCGACCCCGGCGAGCAGTGCGCGGATATCCTGGAGAAGCAAAAAGAGCTTTTTTAAAGTCTATTTAAGTCATCGGGTTTACAAAAAAGCCGCACCCCTGAAGACCCAGGGGCGCGGCTTTTCTCTGTAAAATTACTACGCTCGCCTTAGCGTTAATTCGCGGCGTCAGCTTCCACAGCCGCGTCGGCTTCCACAGCGGCGTCGGCCTGAGCGGCCTCATCCTTGACCACTTTTTTGAACTTCAGCGTCATCCGGTCGCTCTCGCCAATTTCCAGGTATTTTTCCCGGTCGGTCTCGCCAAGTTTCAGCGAGGGCGGCAGCGTCCACACGCCCTCGGGATGGTCGGCGGTGTCTTTGGGGTTGGCGTTGATCTCGGATGCCTCGACCAGCTCAAATCCGGCGGCTTCGGCGCGCTCGATGACAAACGCGGTGGGAACATAGCCACTCTTGACCGTGTCCTCGACGTTGGTGCCCTCCTTGGCGCGATGCTCAACGACTCCGAAAATCCCACCCGGTTTCAGGACTTTATAGGATTCAGCGAAGATCTCGTCCAAAATTCCCTGGCCAATAAAGCTGTGGATATTTCGGAAGGTCAGCACCATATCGGCACTCCCCTCGCCGCCCAAATCGACCTTCTGGCCGGGCTGAAGCATCCCGGAATGAACATTTGAGAAGAGCGGATCGCTGCCGACGCGCTCATTAAAGCCGTTATAAAGGCGATTCGTATAGTGCTCGGGCTCGTCGACCTTCGGGGCGAAATGCGCCGCGATCAGATCACCATCGGTGAGCACCGGCGCGATCACCTCAGTATACCAACCCGCGCCCGGCCAGATCTCCACGACCGTCATATTCGGCTTGATGCCGAAGAAACTGAGCGTCTCAACCGGGTGACGATATTGATTGCGCGCGATATTTTTCTCCGAGCGAGCCGGGTTCTCAGCGGCGAGCTGAAGCGCCTGCTTCATCCCCTCGGCGCTCGCTGATTCCTTGAGGTTCTCGCCCGACTGCTGGGCGGATGCTTCCGCGGTGGCCGCGGTTTCGGCGCCGACCTTATTTGCTTCGTCTTTGAGTTGATTCGCGGCGCCGTTGCAGCCGAGCATTGCGACAGCCAGTGATGCAGCAATAATAATACGCATAATGATTTCTCCAAGATGAAGTGAATGTTCGGGCAGGTCTATAGCACCATTATTTTGGGCTGTCAGTACCCCCAAAAGCGCCCGAAGCCATCGGCTTTGCGGTTGGATTGCCGGGACGATTGCGCTCCCTATAATGCAGAAACCAATTTTGGAGTTTGTATCTATTTCGCCAAATATTATGGAGACACATCATGAGCGAAGAACCCAGAACTCATCTTAAAATCAATCCTGAACTCTGCGGCGAGGTGGTGAAGCTGGAGGCGGGGCGCGCGGTGGTGGAGTTGGTCGCAACCGCCGCGATGGCGGCCGATGAACGCGGACTGGTGCATGGCGGCTTCGTCTTCGGCTTAGCCGATTACGCCGCGATGCTCGCCGTCAACGATCCGAATGTGGTGCTGGGGGCGGCAGAAGCGCGCTTTCTGGCCCCGGTAAGGGTCGGCCAGAAGATCGTCGGGCACGCAGAAGTCGGAGAGGCAAAGGGAAAGAAGCGTATCGTCGAAGCCTACGCCAAGGTGGGAGAGGTCGAGGTCTTTCGAGCCATATTCACCGCGTTTGTGCTCGACCAGCACGTCTTTGATGCGTGATTAAAGATCCGCATCACTGAATAATAGCGCGTCGCTTAATTCGATATACTGCGACACGCTCTCCTGGGCCTGCGGCGTAATGCTTAAGAACTCGACCCCGAAACCGCGCGGTTCCTCGGGCAATTCGCCGGCCTCATTGCGGCGCCAGGCCACACGCGCGAGCGCGCGAATCGGCTCATCACAGGTCGGCAATTTAAACGCCAATTTACACTCCGCACCGATGACCGGAATATCGTCGGTCGCCACAAATAGTCCGCCGGCGCTGATGTCAATGGAGACGCCCTTATATTGTTGCGAATCAATCATCCAGGCGACCTTCACGCGCAGATCATGACGTTCCTGCTCCCGCTGATCGGGGGTGAAGAAGTCGGCATCAAAAAATACGTCTTCCCAATCGTTCTCATTCATCGGCTGTCATATCCAATACGAAGTTAAAGTGCTCGCGACAGTATAGCTCAAAACTCATTCGGGGTTAATTGTTTTTGTTATTATATCATGAATACGAGTAGACGGAGCGTGGCGCGCTGGCGCACCACGCTCCGGAGCGACGCTACCCGATTAACTTAGCGCCATCCTCCATTGCCGTTATTGCCGTTATTGCCGTTGTTGCCATTGTTTCCGTTACCCCAGCAACCGCCATTTCCCCAGCAACCTTCGTTGCAGTCGCGATGATTGCCTCGGTCACAATCGCGGCCGCGCTCGCAATCCCGGTCCCCGCGGCGATCATGGTCACAGTCGCGATGGCGCTCGCGCTCGCAATCCCGGTCCCCGCGGCGATCATGGTCGCAGTCGCGATGGCGCTCGCGCTCGCAATCCCGGTCCCCGCGGCGATCATGGTCGCAGTCGCGATGGCGCTCGCGCTCGCAATCCCGGTCTCCGCGGCGATCATGGTCGCAGTCGCGATGACGCTCGCGCTCGCAATCCCGGTCTCCACGGCGATCATGGTCGCAGTCGCGATGGCGCTCGCGCTCGCAATCCCGGTCCCCGCGGCGATCATGGTCGCAGTCGCGATGGCGCTCGCGCTCACAATCCCGGTCTCCACGGCGATCATGGTCGCAGTCGCGATGACGCTCGCGCTCGCAGTCCCGGTCTCCACGGCGATCATGGTCGCAGTCGCGATGACGCTCACAGCGCTCATCACAGTCTCCGCGGCAGCCATCATTGCAGTCCCGGTCGAAACTGCAGGCTCCGTCGGCACACGCACACCAGTCGGGAATCTCAATCGAAGGAATTCGGCAGACCGCGTAGTTATCCGATACCGTTACCTCGCCGCCACAATAGTTAATCTGGGCGAGCAGCGCGTCGATCTGGCATTGCGACCATTTGAAATTATACTGGATATCAATATCACCGCCGACGCGGGTCAGACATCCCAGGTCCACCAGGGCTAATTTTGGGTTGCGCACGATTTCGAGCAGCCCCCCGATTTCGGCCAATTTCGGGGCCAGCAACGCCTTGAGGTCGCCGTTATAATGCACGTAGAACGCCCCACCAACCTTTTTAAGGCTGGGCAAACACAGGAATTTCAGACAGTCGCTATGCTCAAAAATAAACTGCCCGCAGATCTCCTCCAGACAGGGCAGGTATAATTTTTCAAGCTTATCCACGCCGGCAAAAATCATATCACCGCCGACCTTTTTCAGGCGCGCAAACGACACGATTTCGAGCTTCTGATTATTGAAGATATGCAGATCACCCAGAGTCGCGATCAGGCAGTCTATCTTGACGCTCTTGAGGCGATGATTGCCCTCGATCGAGATTCCGCCCGCAAATTTCAACCCGGGCAGACTCACCTTTTTTAGCTGAAGGTTATCGCTGATGGCGATCGTTTCGGTGACGAATCGAAGCCCGGAAAGCTTGCGCAGATCGCGCACATCCGTGGTGTTCTGGATAAGAAGTTGCCCCTGGATATCAAAGCAGTCGATATCCTTGAACGCGTCGAGATCGGAGGCTTCGTTGATGACAACATCATAGCCAATCAGCTCGCAGCCATTGCCGCCCAACTCCCACACGACCGAGGGCGTGGGAATTTGCCCCGGCGGATAGCCCCTATCATTGGGATTGAGCGGGTTGCCGCCGGGTCGCAAATCGCCCGGATCATAGCTTCCACCGCCGCCAGTGCCCGGCAGGTTCGGCGGTATTCTTTTCTTGGCACGCTTCTTCTTGGAGGCATCGACCCCAGTCTTTGCGCGCGCCGACCCGACCACGCCGCGTGCGCTCGAGGAATCGGCTGACGTCGAATCCGACGGCGTCTCTGCGCCCAGCCCGTCGATATCACCGCACCCAACCGCTGCCACCATCAAGAGCGCCACCATCGACGCACACCATCCAGACATAATTCTGCGTTTTTTTTGCATCACGATACGCTTCCCCCCATTGGAATTTACTAGAAAAAACTCAACGCCTTAACAGCATCTCACCGCGCGCGATGCATCGCGCGCGGCCTTGCCACAACACTTCCTACCATCGAGGACCTCATAGCACTCAAACTAAACGGATTTTTACGTCCTGGAAGGGGCCGGGTCGATCTTTTTTCTGAAAAGCCCTTGAATCGTTTTCGGCCCGGCGCCCCAAACCATCTCGGCACTAGCGACAATCGGCGTGTCGAGGCTGCCTGATCTGCGATTGCACCCACTCACCAAGTTGCCCCTCCTGCCCGCGCCCCCAACATAATAGATACCCGTTATGTGTCAGGCCGCAGGTATGCGAGTCGCCGGCCTGAATCTCGGCAAACTCCAGCCTCCCGGCCGCGGGGGTGGGCAAGGTATAGAACGCCTCCACGCCGTCGACCCCCAGACTCCCGCGCGTATTATCCCCCCAACAATAAACCCGCCCCGCGCTCATCAACGCACACGTGCGCCTGCCCCCCGCGCTCACGCTGCTCCATAATAACTCCTCGCCGGCAACCTGCGGCATCCGGCGCGTAATGCTGGTTTCATCGCCCAACTGGCCATACTCATTATTGCCCCAACAATAGACCCGCTCGTAGTCGGTCACCGCGCAGGTATGAAATTTCCCCGCCGAGATCTGGCTCACTTCATCCGGGATATCCACCCAGGAGGGCACATTAATCGTGCGCATATCGGGCTGCGCGGCCTGCCCGAAGTGATTCGCCCCCCAACAGAGTACTCGCCCCTGACGGGTCCACGCGCACGCGTGGCCGGCTCCCAGTGAGAGGCCCACAAAATCGAGTTCCGCCGCGATCTCAATCGCCCCATCATGCGGCACCGAGGTCCCGTCACCGAGCTGGCTATACTGATTTCGCCCCCAGCAATAGATTCGACCGGCCTGGGTCAATGCGCAGCTAAAATACGCGCCGCTGCCGACCTGGAGGATATCATCGGCGAGTTCGACGCGCGTCGGGGCGTCCACGAAGGCGGGGCCACCGGGCAGCGCCTGGCCGTAGAAATTATCTCCCCAACAATAAACCTGCGCGTCGGCACCAAGCGCACACCCGTGCTCCCCGCCCGCGCTCACCTGCCCCAGCCGCGCAGGCGTCGCCGGCCAATCTCCCGCCCCCGGCCCGCTTCCCATGCAGCGCAACGCCCCTGAGCGACTGGTCACACAGGTCAAATCACCGCGCGCCGAAAGATGCCCGCCCGCATAGATATTATCGACCAGGCCGTCGCAATCCTCGTCGATACCATCACAGGTCTCGCGCCCCTGATTCACCGGCTGACACACACATCCGACACCCAGCGCCTCCTGATTCACCTCCCAGTCCTCCTCACAGCGATCTTCGCATCCACCCTCGAGCCCGCACCAATTACTTACCTCGCTTAGATCCCGGCAGTCGCCCTCGGGCGAACATAATATCGCGCGGCCCAACCCCAGGGCGACCGGCTGAGCTTCTTCGAGCGCTCCTGAGCCCGGCACCAGCGGGTCGAGCGCGCGGGTTTCATAATCCAGCCCCTCGCGCGCGACCCCTTCCTGCACCTCGCCGCCGGTCGACGGATCATCGCGCATCCCACAGCCCATCGGCCCCCCAACGACCAGCGTCAGGACCAGCAAATAACCCAAAATTCTGCACGTTTTATATATACGCATCGCATTGCGCTCCTATAAAAAAAGTATCGGAAACCACGTGGACCTGAGCTCAGGCCTCATTAGGGTTATCGACAAAAGGAGCAAAATCGTTGCGTTCGCACGGCATAAATCGGCGCCTGCGCAGCATCAGGGCGCGAATTTAATTAGAGACTTCTATTTCCAGACATTAATTCGACGCCCGAATCGAGGCGCCCATCAGAGCTGCGCGAGCGCGGGCAATCCGTCGAGCATGCGAAACTCAAGGGTCACGTCGCGCAACCCCGACTCGCCGGAGACCGTATTGGCAAGGATCGCGGTGATATGGCTCTCGACAACCTGGCGCAAGGGGCGCGCGCCGTAGCGCTGGTCGAAGCCCACGCGGATCAGATACTCGATGACCGGGTCGGTCACGCGGACCTGAATATTGCGCCGTTTGAGCCCTTCGCGGCTCAACGCTTCCTCGAGCGCGCGCTCGACCAACCGGCGCGCGGTGCCGCGCCCCAGAGAATCGAAGGCAATGATCCGGTCGATACGCCCGACAAATTCGGGGCGAAAAAATGCCTCCACTGCGCTGCGAAAATGTTGGCGCTCGACGCGCTGGCGCTTCTCGTCGGCGCCCGCGCCAGCGGCGTCAAAACCGAAGGATTCCGGCCCTTCGCTGCCCAGGTTCGAGGTCATGATAATCACCGAACCGGTCATCGAAACCGTCTGGCCGAGCGCGTCGGTGATGCGCCCCTCGCCCATCACCTGCAGCAGCAGGTCGAAGACGCTCGAATGCGCCTTCTCGATCTCATCGAGCAAGATCACCTGAAAAGGTTGCTCGCGCACCTTGCGCACCAGCGCCCCCTGCTCGCCCTTATAGCGCCCGACCAGGCGCGCGGCCGACCAGGGATCCTGAAACTCGCTCATATCAAAGCGCACCAGGCGCTCCTCGCTGCCGAATAGATAGCGCGCCAGGGTAAGCGCCGTCTGGGTCTTTCCCACACCCGTCGGCCCCAGGAAAAAATAGCTGCCGAAGGGGCGCTGGGGAGGATTGAGCCCGGCGCGAATCACCGCCACTAAATCGACCATCGCGGCAACCGCGTCGGGCTGGTCAAAGATGGCATTGCCAAAGAACTGCTCGACACGCGCCACGCTGAAATCGGCGCTCGCGTCGAGCAATTCGCGCGGCAATCCCGTCTGGGAGGCGAAGGCTTCGATCGCATGGTTGGGCTGAAGTTCCGGGCGCTCCTCACTTGCGGTTTGGACGCCGCGGTTGCGATGGGTGCGCGCCATGCGCTCCGCAAGGTCGACCGCAGGTCCGGGGTAGCCGGCGGCGTTGGGGAAACGCCCGGTCAGCTCGATGATGCGCTGGCGCGTCGCGGCAGAAAGTCGCACACCGTGCTCGCGCCCGAGCCGAAAACTCACGCGCTCAAGCACCGCGTCGGTCTGCGCCGGCGACATCGCTTCGACCGGCAAGCGGCGCAGCGCGCGCAAAAAACTCGGCTGGCGCTGCTCGATATACGCCAGTTGCTCCGGGCGAGCCTCGCTCACCAGCACCAGATCACCCGACAGGATATGCGGCAGCAGCAATCCCGGGATCCCGCTGGCGTATTTTTCATTTCCCGAAGCTTCCAGAAGCTCGACCAGGTTATCTGCAAATAAGATCGCCCCGGTGCGCCTCGCCTCTGCGATGACTTCGATCACCCGCTCCTGCCACTCCCCCAGATAGCGCATCCCGGCCATCAAACGCCCACCGCTGATTTGCCAGACCTTGGCCTCCGACAGCGCCGCCGCCGACGTCGCCTCGCGCGTCTTGCCTTTGGCCGACAGCATGCGCGCGACCGCGTCATAGACAATGGCGGTCTTGCCCACCCCGGGCGGCCCCACCAGCAGCACGCTTCGCTCCCATTCATCACTCAAATAATTGAGCAGGGTGTTGACCTCGGCCTTGCGCTCAAAGGCGCGCGGCGCATCTTTTTTGGCCAGGCGAAGATGCAACGGCTCGCCAACCGCCTCCAGCGTTGGCGCATCGGCCTCGTGATTGCCAGGCTCCAGTACCGGCGCCGAGTCCACCCGAATCTGCAGCGAGTGCACCGCGAAGGTGCGCGCTTCCGCTGGCTCCTCGGCTGCCCCCGCCCCCGCCGGAGCGGGCTGCAAAAACTCCGACAATGCATCGAGGCGATAGTCGACCCGATAAGACTCACAAAGATGCTCGCGGATGGCCGAATCGAGTTGGTCGGCCTCGGCGACCTCAAAGGCCAGCGGGATCTCGGGGAGAAAGACCTCCAGATAATCGCGCGATAAAATCGAATTGTCGGCGCGCTCTTCATCCTCATTTTTGACCCGGCGCGTCGCGACCAATACGGAGAAATTCGCCTCGAAAAGCCGACGCCGCTGCCCCACCGGAATGCTCAGATTCAGGGTGCGCAATTGAATCGCAGGCCTGAGCGCCGCATCCTTTTTTGACCCGTTCACTCCCCGCTGCTCCCAGGAGGACATATTTTGTCGAAAGCGCCAGGGCTCGGCCGCGGCGACTTTTTCGACGAGCTGCTCCATGCGCGCCACCGCCTCGTCGCGCGAGTCCGCCACCGCCGCCAGCGTGTCCTCGCCGAATAAATAGGCGGTCGTCGCATGGGGGTGAATATCGAGCAGGATATCCAGTTCAAGATGATAGCGGCTCATTTGGACTCCAGCGAAGCTTGCCTGAAATTCAGCGCAAGCCTCTCAAAAATAAGGCGTTTTGCGAAATCCGCTGCGTTGGTTCGCGTCGGGGGCAGCGCGCGGCGTGTGCCCAGGCGCGGCTGGCTGAGGTGCCCATCTTCCAGGCGAAATTCCACCTGGGACTGCGCCCCGAGCGTTGCCGACGCATCGCGTGCTTCGAGCTGGCCAAGCAGCAGCGCGACCTCGGAGCTTCCGGTCGGCTCGCTGCTCAAAAGCGCCAACCCGTGATGCCCGTGCGAGGCCGGCAGCGGCGCCCACATATAGCCCGTCAGCGCCTCAAAGGCCGCCCGAATGGCAGGATGCTCGGCCGAAAATGCCAGCGCAGAGATCTCACTGAGCTCGCCAGTGGCCGGCTTCCACCCCTCGCTTGCCCAGGCCGCCTCGACCAGATTGATTTGCAGGCTCTGCGCCAGCGCGCGCATCCAGCGCTGCCAATGCGCCAGGATATCGCCGGTATTTCCGGACAAGCCCTCGACGATCAGAGTCGCCTGATCTGCCGGCCCCTCGACCAGCGCAAGCGCCTGAGCCCTGGACCAACTCAGCTCGCCAAAGATCTGCTCGACCCGCTCATTCCAGCGGTGCAGGCGAGGTTTATCGAAATTCTCAAGGTCCGGAATATCCCAGACGCCGCGTTGCTCCGGGTCGACCAGACCCTCGATTCGCTGGCGCAGCACGCGCAGGCGCTGGCGAAAGATCTCGCGCTGGCGCACGCGCTCGGCGATATCATCTGCCAGGGGCTCATCGGGGTGCGCGCCGCCCGGCTGAACCCCGCCCCCAGCGCGCGCATTAAGCGCGTCGAGCGCCTCGCCAAATTCGCGCTCAATCTGGGCGCGTTGCGGGCTGGATTCCAGGGATTCCAGCCCCTCGATAAGATATTCCAGGCGCGCTTGCAGCCGCTCCGGCGCCCCATCCTGGGAATCACCGTCGATATGATCGACGAAAAGCTGCACCCCGCGCGGGCGACTCTCGGCCCTGGCGGCCTCGCTTAGTTGCAATAACTTCAGGTCCAGCTCGCCGGCCTCATCAACGCCCAAAAGCGCGCGGGTCAGCTCCCCTTCGTGCGGGTCATGCCCGGCCAACATGCGCGCAAGCGGGGTGATCAGGCGCTGCTCGATACGGTGCGAGAGCGTGCGCGCCCCGTAGCGCCGGTCGACCCTATCACCCACCAGATGCTCCACCAGACGCCGGTCGACGTCGACCATCACGCGCCCCTGGCGAAGCCCGCGCCGCTCCAGAAGCTCGCGCAGCGTGCGCTGGGCGATGCGCCGGAGCGTGCGCGGCGACAGCGACTGATACGGAATCACCCGGTCGATGCGGTTAAAGAGCTCGGGGCGAAAAAACTGCTGCGCCGCCCGTCGATAATGCAACTGGCGGTCTGTTTCTGAAGTCGGACTAAACCCAAGCCATCGATCTTCGGAGCCCGCCCCAAGATTCGAGGTCATCAAGACCACGGTATTGGAAAAGTCGACCGTTCGCCCGGCCGCATCGCTCAAGCGACCGTCCCCCAGAAGTTGCAAAAGCAGGTCAAGCGCCATCGGATGCGACTTCTCGATCTCGTCAAAAAGCAGCACACAAAACGGCTGGATGCGCACCCGCCCGGTCAACTCACCGTCGG
>Ga0209075_1001104_pt1 | contig 25735 bp, 15 predicted proteins | sample Stecom2011_FD_187523 | JGI IMG/M metagenome (GOLD analysis project Ga0209075, IMG submission 187523) | Agricultural soil microbial communities from Utah to study Nitrogen management - Steer compost 2011 (SPAdes) (version 2) | ecosystem: Environmental > Terrestrial > Soil > Agricultural land...
GGAGAGTCTGTAGGATTTTCTTCTGATGGAGAATCTGTAGGATTTTCTTCTGATTGTGTGTCCGTTGGGTCTATGGCTTCCTCAGATTTTTCCTCTAGAATGTCACAGGTGGTGGGTATATTGGGAATAATTGGAGTCCAAATTTTTCCTGTACATTGAACTGAGTCCCCATCTTCTTGAATAAAAGTGATTTTACAATAGTTTTCAGTTTCACTGCAATTGTATTTAGTTAGTTCCATAAAAGATGCTACTTCGGGTGGAACTTCTTTATTTGAAGAATCCGTAGCTTTTGTAGAATCGTTTCCACAAGCTATGAAGAATAGAAACGCAAATGCCAAGAGCGGAAGGATAAATTTTTTCATTTTAGAAATCCTTTGTTTTATTATTTTGTTTGAAGTTTTAATAGCATGTTGAGCGTATGTATGCCACACACTTAAACTTAATATATAATATGTATTAACTTTTGACTTTATAAGCGAAAAGAAACACTAAATAAAAATACTTAGTTTATTTGATTTGTGTGAAAGTTTTGAGACTTTTTCTTTTGGAAAGGCTTTTTTTCTTTGTAAAGAGTGCAGTGTTTTAGTTTTTATTGGATATAATATTGAATATCTTGTTGAAATAGAGTTTTATTGTTAAACTCCTTCTAAATGCTTAAGTGTATTTTTAAGACTAATGAACTTTAAAATGATTTAGAAGGAGGGGTTCTTTTAGCAAAAGTTTTTTAATGTCGTATGACTTTGATTGTTTTGTGGAGTTGAATTTTATTTTTATTTGTACTGTGTATATGGAGTAGATAAGAACCACGACTGAATGTTTCGAGATCGATAATGGCATTGCCTTTATTGGTATTTATGGTTTTAGTGCTCAGTAAAGTGATTCCATTCATGTCTAATAGAGTGATTTTTACATTGGATGGAAGGCCTTTGAAATGTACTTTATTGTCAAAAATTTGATAATGGAGTTGGGTGTGTGTTTTTGAAGATATTGTTTCTGTTCCTTTTTCTTTTAATTCAATCTGGTCTAAGTTAGGACCATCTCCATTCACCGTTGAAATTTTGATGACATTGTCTCCTGCTTGGAGTGTGAGGATAGTGGTTTTGGTTTTCCACTGAGTCCATGTGTCGGTGCTTTCAAACTCTATAACATTAGAAATACCTTCTCCAGAAGAAACTGAAAGGGAACGGGTTTCAGGTTTGCCGTTGGCATAGGTGAGCGTTATAGAGTATTCCCCTGCGATAGGAACATGGACGGGGATTTCTACAATACTAGGGTTTTCTGCAGCAAAATTCACATAGCCTGTCCCATTAAAGCCACCGTTTTTGTCTTCAAAGGCAGCGTTAGTCATGACTCCATTTTCTGCTTGATAAACATTACTGTTAGAAGGGTTAGCACTAGAAGAAGAATTGGGAGTAGAGGAACTAGAACTGTTTATAGGAGCTGCTAGTTGTTGTGTGACACCGATTTTTCGACTGAAAGAATCCCCATCTTTGTCTGTGAGTGTGAATGTGATATAGCCAATACCTGCAAAATCTTCATCTAAAGAAACCATCATTTTACTGCTATTCACAGTCGCACTCACTCCTTTTGGAATATTTGAAGCTACATAGGTGCCACCATCGTATCCTTTGGTCCATTGTGAAAGGTCTATATTTATAGTTTCTCCTTTTTTAAAAGTGTAGTGAGGCTTAGCCATCCATTCTAAGTAGCGTTCTAGTTCAGTCCAGCCATCTCCTAGTCGATCTCGGTTAGCATCGCTAAAGTCCCCAGTTTTAGATTTTGGGTTGTAGCCATACATGTTCTCCCACCAATCAGGAAGCCCATCCATATCGCTGTCGTAATTGTCTCCCCAACTGCTGCTAGGGTAGTTTTCAAGTCCACCGACATCAGACTCGCGATCAGGTATTCCTGGGAGTTTTCCTTTGGAACCTGTATATTTATAAGAACCAGTTTTGACTTCATTGATTACACGAGTGTCGTGTTCATCTAATATAGGCATGCTTTGCCCTACATCAGAGAGTACATCTTTGTATGCTGCTTTTGCACTTTGAATTTTTGCATAAGATTCAAAAAATGGTTTTGAGTTCCAAACATTCCAGGTGAGTTGTTGACCATTGCTTAAGGTGTAGCGACGACCACATTCATTGTTGTTTCCATCACATTTAAACGATCCCCCGTTCAATTGCAAAATGTTGTTATGAAAATAATAAGCTTGAGAACCTTTGCCAGCACCTTCGAGGTCTGCACTTAGGACATAATCTAAGAGTTTAGAAGCTGCTCCTGCTTTATAATAGTTACCGACAAAATTGACTTCGTGAGCACCTCCATCGGTGACTCGACTATACCAGTTATAAACTACATTGTTAAAAATATCCAAACGACCAGCATAGTATCCATCCCCATCCAGTCCACCCCCAAGGCTCCAATTTCGGCCAGCGTTATGGGCTAATAAGTTGTGGTGGAATGAACCTACATCGCCTCCAATAGTAGCGGCGTAACCATGCCCTGTGCCAGATGGGTAGTTTTCATGGTCCGCAATGTTCAATGCTTCTGAAATGAGTGTGCGCTGTAGAGTTAAGTTTTTGCCACCTCGACTTGAAAAGGCTTCATCGATTGTCCAACTGATGCTGGCGTGGTCTAAAATAGAATGATCACCACCTGTGAGACCCATGCCATCGAATGTACGGCCATAACCGAGACGCACTCGTAAGAAACGAGCGATAAAGTCATTGCCAGTAAAGCCAATAGGGGCTCCTGTAATAGTGATTCCTTTGTTAGGGGCAGATTGGCCAGCAATGGTGGTAAAATTGTGATTACAAACGAGGCGATCGGATAGATGAATTACTCCAGAGACTTTGAAAAGGATTGTCCGTGGTCCTATATCTGCTGTGCAAGCCTCTCGAAGTGAACCTGATCCACTATCATTTAAGTTGGTGACATACACTACTTTGCCTCCGCGACCACCCACTGCCATACGGCCATAACCTTCTGCATCGTCAAAAGCGAGGCGACCTGGTTGGAATTTCCAAACATTTCCTGGCGTAATGACTCCATTGGCATCTACCTCATCAATACGCCAATAGTAAGATTGTAAAGGTGTCGTCCCCGTCACTTTGTAAGTAGTGTTTGTTTGTTCTCCTTTGAATTCTGTGCTTTTTTGATTTGCTTTAACAAGTTGGCTGGAATCTGTGCCAAAATAAATTTGATGTTTTTGAGCTCCACTAGCCCCTGTCCAAGTGAGAGTCAGATTTCCATTGTCGTGGGCTGCATGCATGTTCATGTCAGATGGGTTGGGGAACTTTGCTTGTGCTGTAGCATTAGGAACATTCAATTCAAATCCGTTCAAGATGACATTTTTAATAGTATTATTTCCTCGAGGTTTAAGGGCTATATTGGCTGTGCCGTTGCTTACATTAAAAGTGAGGTATGCTATGGCGGCTTTGTCATTTTCAAGTGCACGAACTGAGGGTGCTACAGTCATTGTTTTAAAATTATTTACATAAATATCAATATCACTAGGTTTATTCGTGGTGTAATTGTCAGGATGATTCAAGTAAAGTAATAATGAATGACTTCCATTTTGTAGATTTGAAAAAGTGAGTTTTATTTCTCCGCCATTTTCTCCTCCATCAATAGTCACTCCATCGCCTACTAATCGTGCATAGTGAGGAGCTTGTACAGCAATTTTATAATAGGTGCTACGAAGTGTTGTATCGGAACCAGCTTTTTCTATTTTCACCTTGACTCCACTGAAGGTGTTTTCAGCAGAGTTCACTCCACTCACTACCCAAGGTGTATATTTAGGCTCAGAAACTTCGTTGCTTTGCCGTCCACTCATATCAAAGTCCACTTTGATAGTAGGAGAAGCTGCAAACACCTGCACCGAAGCTAAAAAAGAATAGATTATAGCCCCAATTGTGACTTTCAATGCTTTGTTTTTAAATGATTTCATACAACACTCCTTTAATAAATTCTATTTAAAATAAAGATAATTTTGTGAATCTAAGAAGCATAGAGACTTTGTGAATATCGGTTGTCTATGGACAACCGATTGTTATACTAAAAAGATTTGTTTTTGGTAATATAAGATGAATTTATAGGCCTTTCTATCTGTTCAATTGTTGGTGTTAAATCTAGTGTGGACCAGCAGCTTTCATCACAATAGAAGGAACATCTTCTGCTTTGTCGAGCTTGTATTCATAAGGGACAGAAGTAAGTTTGTCCGGATCTTTTAGCAATGTATATGGATCGGTTGTGATATAGCGTTCACCATAGATTTTGCCACTGGTGGTACCATCTTGTTTACCTTTTGTGTTGTCAAATTTATTATTGCGTTGTAAGATGAAAGCATAGACATTGTACATAAATTCAATAGGGTTGTTTACATCCTTAAAATAATTATTTTCAATCAGTGCTGAGCCATAAGAGCCGACACCGATACAATAAGAATTTCCTGGTGCGTTGTAATAGTTGTTGTAAATATGTGCATTTCCATACATGACTCGAGGCATTCGCTGATCCACTAGATTGCTGAACCAGTTGTGGTGAAAAGTAACTTTGAGTTTTCCAAAATCTTCGGGATGATTCGAGGCACCACTACCGATAAGGGAGTTTAATCGATGAGGGTGATTTTTATCAGTGTACCAGAATTTTACATATGAAACAGTTATATAGCTAGATTGGTTAGTGATATCAAGGTTGCCATCTTCGGCATTCCAAATATTTAAATGATGAATAAAAACATGATCGGATTTATTGATTGAAATCGCATCACTTGGACCTGGATTTGGATATGTCCCATTTATATTCAAATTGTAAACTATCACATTTGAAACTCCAGAGATAGAAAGACCGCCGTAAATTGTGGCACTACTATCGATGCCCATAATGGTTTTATTGGCTGCAATTTTTAGGCCATAGCCATCGCCATCTGTGGTTCTAATTGTTCCTTTGACCACTACTACTTTAGCTTCTTTGGCTTGTACAGCGGATTTGAAAGCAGCATAATTTGAAACAATAACGGTGTCACCCCCTTCTCCACCCGTGGTTTTTCCGTTTACCATCGCATATCCATCGGGAATACATGCATATGCAGTCGATGTTTGTGTTGATGGAATGACTGTAAATGTTCCTTTTCGTATGGCTGTGGTATAGCCTCCTACGCTTGTGAGTGTGTAAGGGTAAGTGCCAATGCTATCGCGAATGGTACCCGAAAAGTAGATGGATTTTGCTGTAGTATCTACAATGGCAGAAATACCTTGAGGCAAACCTTCAATAATGACATTTTGAGCGTTTTCGTAAACGAAAGAAAAACTGACAATATCACTTCCTTGTGCAACAGTTTGGCTAGAGCTTCCTGCACCTCGTTTGCCAAAGGCAGCTACTGGAACAGTATCGAGACTTGTATTTATTGTCGATTCAAAATCGGAAATAGGAATAGACTGTGGAATGTATCCATCTTTTTCGAAAAATAGAGTATCGTAAAATGTGCTGTTTGTTTTGTAAAGGAGAGGATTGGAATTGGTGTTTTCTTGAAAGTTTTTATGATTTACAGCTAGCAAACGCCCTTGCAGATCATAGTTTCGAACTTTAAAAAACATTGGATTGAGTGTTGCTCCTTTGTCTGTTACAGAAACTTGCAGCTTGGCTTCTTTTGTCATTAACTTTGGAGAGAAAAAAGAGGCTTGTTTGTCGAGAGTCGAGGCAGAATTAAAAAATAAATGGGTGGACTGTGTGGTATCTGAAGGACCAAAGTTTATGGAATACCATCCAGTTATATCTGTTTTTGTAGAAAGATTGGCTGTTTTAAGAGTGACATTCACTCCTTCTAAAGCGGTGTTGTATTCGTCATTGGCCGTAACACTTCCTTGAATAAGAATAGCTGATGAGTTTGCTAAAGCTGAAATAACAGATAAGATGACAATAGCTGCAATGTTTCTCAATGTGTTTTTTAAAGAGTTCATAGCTTCTCCTTTGATTTTAGTTTAATCTACACTTTCTTTTATCTTATTCAGCAAATACAGAAAATATTGGTTGTCTATAGACTACAGATTAATAGTTCAAAATACAGAATCTCCAAAGAATGGATTTATTTTTGATAAGACAAGTGTTTTTCATTTTTGTATAGGAGTGTTTATGAAATTGAAGTGGAATACAGTGAATGCGGGTCTAATGGGACTACTTTGTGTGAATCTAAGTATGGGATCTAGCATTAAAGCCTTTCCAGAAGCTTTGGGATTTGGAGCTTATGTCACCGGTGGCCGAGGTGGTTCTGTGTATCATGTGACTAATTTGAATGATTCTGGTGTGGGTTCCTTTCGTGATGCAGTCAGTGCTCCCAATCGAATTGTGGTTTTTGATGTCTCTGGCATTATTAATATTAAGACAGCTGTATCTATCAAAAGTAATATCACCATTGCAGGTCAAACAGCACCAGGCGAGGGTATTGCTATTCATGGAGGAAAGTTAAGTACTGGTAAACAGCATAATATTATCATACGCTATTTAAGAATTCGGCCTGGTGAAAATACTGCTTCTAAAAAAGACAATGCATTGAATCTCTATAATTCTAGAGATGTGATTGTAGACCATTGTTCTGTGGAACTGGCTCCTTGGAATAATTTTGGAGGAAGTTCTGATGATGCTAATTATCGTATTACTGGTGTTACTGTGCAGAACTCCCTTATTGCAAATCCTATTGGTCAGCAGTTTGGAGCTCATATTGAATCTTTACAGGGCACTTGGGCGTGGTATTACAACGCATTTATAAACACTCACAATCGTAATCCTTTAGATAAAATCAATGATGTGTTTGTTAATAATATTTTATATAATTTCGAAGCAGGATATACCACCCATACATCTTCTCATTTTAAGCATGATATTGTGAATAATTATTTTGTGTATGGTCCTAAAGGAAAAAACCCTTGGTTTCAGGTCGATAAAAATCAAAGCATTTACGCTAGTGGAAATATGATTGATACAAACCGTGACGGTGTACTAAATGGTTCGAGTACTAATATCTATTATTATCAAGGTGAAGGGGAGATTTTGACTAAGCCTTGGAGTGAAGAGACCACTAAGAATCCTATTTATAGTGCTGCCACTGCTTGGCGATTGGTCAATTCTCAGTCAGGAGTGTTGCCTTATGATGACATAGATTCACTTATTTGGTATCAAGCAAGTACTTTAGGTGCTGAAGGAGCTTTAGTGAAATCTGTAGCCGACATGGGAATCAAAGAAAACAATGGATGGGGCTATGTTCAAACAGGAAAGGCTCCTCAAGATACTGATAAAGATGGCATTCCTGATTATTTTGAAGAGGCTATGGGTTATGATAAAACAAAAGATGACGCTATGATTATAGAAAGTGACGGTTACGCTCGTATCGAAAAATACATCAACTGGTTGGGGTCTATGCACACAAGGGTTCTACAAAATGTACCTAGTATTTTTGACCTTCGAAGTGTGACTAGGGGCTTTCAAGATGTTGCTCCTATTTATAGCGTTTCTGCGATAGAGGGGGTGGATGTGTCTTTGAATTCCGATGCTTATAGCGTCACAATCACACCCAAACCAAACTTTAAGGGCCTTGCTGCTTTTCAATATACCGTTAAAGGTAACGATGAAACAGAATATACAGGTCGAATTGAAGTACTTGTAGAAAAAAGTGATCATCTTGTTGAAGTTAAAGACTCTACGGATGTAAATATGCCCACGGACTTTATCCGATCCAATGCAGAGGAGGTATCTCCTGTTTTTCAAAGTTATTTTGACATAGAGAGAGGGATTCTGTATGCACACCGTAGTGGCTTTGCAGTTGTGAATATTGTGGACTTCTCGGGTCGCTCGGTTGCTATTTTTTCTGGGAATCTAAAGAAAGGGATAAATGTTCTTAAAATAGAAAAAAAGAATCTAGCTAAGGGTGTTTATAAAACAAAGATTATATTCAAGTGATCATTGAAAATGAAAAAAACTCTATCCGAAATGTATATCCAAAAAAGACTTATCTATAAATACTATAAGTCAAAATTTCACCTTGTATAGAGTGACACAGAGAAAGCCTTTGCGATGACGATAAAGATAAACAACATTATTTGCTACGATTGTTGCAGCATAATCCAGTCACACATTCCAGGTATGTGTTCAGCATTTTTAGCACTCATTTAGACAGGCTGAATGTAGCTCATTTCAGATGAATCGCGACCTTTTTATAAAAGCAAAGGTTTTGAAGTCTCACACACGCCTGGCTATAAAAATGATGGTGAGGGGCATTTCTTTTTCACACCACCATTTCGTATGGAATGGCACAATGATGCTGGGATGCGTGCTTGAAATGAGGGGTGGATTCTGTGCGAAAATCGTGCCAGGAATGCTGGCGAAAATCGTGCCAGAAAAGTGGGAAGTGGTTTATCTCCAAATACTAAGCACCTCAAACTTAAAAAAACCAGGCGTGTGTGAGACTTCATTTTTTTTTGATTTATTTTAGGCTTTGTTTAGAAGTGAAATGATTCGACTAGATTTTTAATGTAGAGTTATTTGGGTTTTAGCTTTTAAAGTGAAGAGCGTCACTGTTTTTTTATGCCACTACTGTTATTGTTTTTTATTGGTTTTTGAATGAGTGATACTCGAATAAAAATGAATTTGTATGTTGAAAGAAATTATAATTAAATCTAAGTGAGAAAGATGGAGTTAAACTTGAAATCGATAGGTCTAGATAAGTTGCGTTTGGTGTTATTAAAAAAGGCGGACTCTAAAAGACCGCCTTTTGTTGGGTGTTTGTGTGTTTATTTTTCGAGTTTTACTTGAGTGCCAGACTGTACTATGCGACCGTTGAGTTGCACTCGAACGATGTACATGCCCGAGGGGAGTTTTGATATTGTTTCGTCTAAATTAACACTCCCGGCAGGCACATGCGATGTGAAATTTACGATGCTTTGACCTGTGGCATCAAAGAATCCGATATTCACATGACCTCCTTTAAGGGTGATGAGAGTGCGGTCATCGAAGTTCAAATACACACCGCTTGCGATACGGATGTTGCTTGCGAAGTCATCTTCGGCGGAATATTGACCACGATAGTCATTTGCTGTTGAAGATGTGCCTGGTATTTCTGTTGTCATGGTATCGATATCTGAAAGCTGGGTTGAGTCTTCAAATAGTTTTACTCCTGCAACATCAAATCCAATTTGATCTAAGTTTGGTGCACCTGCTTCTTCTAAAGACTTCAAATGTAAAATGTTAATGCCAGGTTTGAGTGATACATTCATAGATACAGAATCCCATGTGCTCCAGTCTGCTGTAGGCTGGAAGGTGAGGGAGCCTATCAAATCATCGTTTAGCTTGACCATTACTCGTCGTGTGTCTGTTTTACCATGAGCATAGCGTAAGACCATGGTCGCATTTTGGTGCTCCTTGGTCGAGACTAGATGATAAATGCCATAACTATCCAGACTGTTTGCAAAGTCGTAAAAGCCAAGTCCTCGAAAATTCAAATGATTATCAGCAAAAGCACCCACAGCATCTGTTGGAATGGCTGCTTCTATATCGCTTTCAATTTTGAGTGGGGGAGCTACTGATTTGACTATGGGGAGAATGGTGATCTTTCCTGTTCGAATGGCTTCACCAAATTCTTCGTTGCCTCCTTGAGTGGTGATTGTGTATGTGAATTCTCCTTCTACTAGAGGTGTTCCCTTAAAATAAAAACTGTTCGATAGAGGATTGTAATTGGCTGTGACTCCAAGAGGGAGTCCTTCGATGCTTGCATTGTGTGCATGTTCAATGGCAAAAGTAAATGGAATAATAGAGTCGCCACTCACGATAATTTGACTGCTAGAGCCTGCTCCTTGTTTGATAATGGCTGCTGCTTTAGGGCTACGATCTCCAACTAGGACAATGTCTGGTTTAGGAAACTTGCCTTTGGCTCCATGCAACCAAAATCCAAGATGAGGAGGTTGGTTGTAAGCTGTGTTTTGCCAGCTCATTCCTAGACGATAAACAGGGTCATGGGCCAGTGTGTACATACGATGTTCTGTTGGGATGGTGGTTGTATATATGTAGAGTTTGGATTCACCGTCGTGTAAAATCACTTCTTCTCGCCAGTCGCCTAGAATATCGCCACTAAAATTCGGAGTTGCTTTTGTGGTGTTGCAACTTTTCCCTTGCATTTGGAAAAGAGTTTCTCCTTTGAGTTTGGAGTGGTTCCATTTGCTAATGGTGGTGTTGTCTAAAAGTTCGTCTAAAAGATCTCCGTCCCAATAAATACGAAAGTTATAAGCAGGACGACTGCTAGAAAGGATTTTTCCTTTTGCACTATAGGTGTTCCAATTGGCCGCAGACCATAATTCATGCCCTCGACTGTTGGAGTCCACATCGGCTGCTACACCGCGACCATTGTCTCCTGAACTAGTTTCATAGAACAAACGAGCCCCAGTGCGTGCATCAAAAAGTACATATCCGTAGGGTTTAGACTCGAGTACTTGCCATACTTCTAGGCCTTCATTGTCTGGATCTAAATCCCCTAAGTGCATGGCATCTCCATGACCAAGCCCCGTACGATACATGAATTTTCCATTATGATCAATGGCACATGAACCTTGAATGATTTCATCAAAACCATCTCCATCGACATCTCCAGCGGAAATATTATGATTTCCTTGACCATAGCATTCTTTACCACTCGTGGCAGCATTGTAATACCAGCGTTGAGTCAAAGATTTTCCATCCCAATCGTAGGCTGTGACAGCCATTCTTGTGTAGTAACCTCGCTGAAAAACCATGCTGGGCTTTTTACCATCTAAATAAGCGTTTGTAGCCAAAAAACGATCCACTCGATTCCCATAATTATCTCCCCAACTACTAACGGTACCTCGACCAGGGTTGTAATTCACTGTAGCCATCTCAATACCAGTTTCACCGTTAAAAAGGGTGAGGAATTCTTCCCCACTTAAAATGTAGCCGCCAGAATTTCGATGATCTTTGCTGTGATCCACATTGGCTGCGGGGCCTTTGCTTATATATTTTCCACTAGCATCTTTTGTGCCAGGAGCAGTTTTTACAGCGAGTTCTGCCTTGCCATCTCCATCGTAATCTCCTACTAACATTTGTGTGTAATGAGCCCCTGCTCGAATGTTTTTTCCTAGATCTATACGCCAAAGTTTTTTACCATTTAACTTGTAGCAATCAATAATTACATTACCGGTCACTCCTTTTTGGGAATTGTCTTTGGAATTACTCGGATCCCATTTGAGAATGAGCTCAAACTGTCCGTCTCCATCTACATCACCCACGGCAATATCATTAGGGCTATAGGTGAATCCATTTCCACTAGGACGATCAAGATTCAGTGTCAAGTATTGATTAGCCCAAACACTCACAGCAGCATCTGCGGCTTGTTCCTTGCCGTTCACCACCGCTTTTACAAAATACTTATTAGTACTAGTACCACTTTTATCTATATAGTTAGAAGCTTCTGTTCCTGTAAAACTTGCAATTTTGACTCCATCACGGTATAAATTGAATCCGACATTTTTATCATCGGTTCCAAGGACTCTCCAACTGAGAAAAACTCCTTCTGAAGTTTTCACAGCCACAAGACCACGATCAAGCCACTCCATTTGACGAGCTCCATGAGAAACTCCAAGCCCAAACATTGCCATAAGCCACACTATGAAATACTTTTTCATAAACACTCCTCGAGTAAATATTTATCTTTTTTTATAAAATACTCAAGTATTCGAAGTTTAGAGCTTTCAATTATATTTCAAGTTGTCTATAGACAACAGGGATTTTTCAAAGAAAAATGATGGAGTGATGCTCTCATTTTATATTATTTGTTTTTATTATGAATCGTTTCAATTAAAGGGTGTTAAAATGATTTTATAGAGAGTCTATGTGTTGGATATTTGTTATTTCCCACCAACTGGAAACAACAAAAATTGCATTTGATAAACTTTGTCTGCATCTGAATCTTCTTCGGCGATAAGGGCAATTTCTTTTCGAAATGCATTGACTCGCTCGACGATACGATGGTAACTTTCTTTGCTGATACCAAGCGTGAGTCCAGATATATGGCGTGAATCTGGGGGTTCTCGATCGATAGAATCGGCTCCTAACTTTAAACAGTGCTGGTGAAAACCTCGTAGTGCAAGTCTAGAAGTTCGATCACCAGTTGTGATTGCACTGTCAGTGAGCTTGTAATTTCCTTCGGCATCTTTTTTTATAAGCATGGACTCTTCAAGTAGCTGTACAGATTCTTTGGCCTCAGTCACAGTGATTTTGGGGGACACTTGTTTAGCAAGGGTTTTGTAATCTCCATTGAAACCAAACATACCAATAAGACTTCGAATAGTGAGGTGTCTCCAGTGAGAAAAAATCAAGTATTGGCAGTGTCCAAGCAAATACTGTTTTTCGGCAAATCGAATCACTTTAAGAACTTCTTGCATTTCTTCAAAAGCGGTGTTTCGTTCATCCATACTTCTTGCTTGGTTGAATTTGACAAGGCCCATAAAAAAACTTGTTTCGTGTTTGCCTAATTTAAGACCTTTAGCTACTTTTGGAATGCTTTGTATAGAAAGATTTTTATCTCCATTCATTATTCGACTAATAAAGTCTTTGGCTTTAAAGCCTATTTTATCAGAAAAAACGCGTAATGAAAAAGAAGGGTTAGCATTCTTTTTTTGCTGATAATAGTCTTTAAGAAATTCCCGGTAGTCTAGGTATTCAAAGATCTTTTTTTGCCCGTGCTTCTCACTCATATTTTATAATTTAAGAAAACATCTTATAAAAAGTATAATAAAAATAACAATAGTGTTGTCTAAAAACAACGAGAGAAAATTATTAAGAAAAAAAGTCCTTTTATAAAATAGAATAAAGCTTAGATTATGAGTAGTTTGTAAAATTGTCTGCTGACTTGAATTCATATGCTATTGCACTTAGTTATCTAATATAGTATATTGAGTCTTGGAGTCTGGTGCATGTGCGTTACGAGAAGTTTTGAAGTAGAGTTTTAAACAGCTTCAATGAGTCGAGGTTGTCTATGGACAACAAAAAAATAAAAATGCTGTGCTAAAGGGTTTATCAAATATTATATTGATTAAGATGAGACTGGTGCGAAAATATAAATTTATAATATTAATACTAGAGTTCGCTTTTGCATTCATGTTTTTAGCTTCTTGTTCTGATGCTAAAACCGCAGGCAATAGTGCTGAAACAGGGTCGCCCGAGTTAGCTGGTGTTTTATTTTTAGAAAAAGGAGCTTTAGCAAAGCACGCACATTTACAATGTATTCCACAAGAATTTGATGTTTTTCACGATACGGTACAAGATGCTTTTAAGACTGTTTCTGACAAAAACGGTGCTTATTCATTTCATTCTTTGACCGACGGCATATACACATTAGAAGCTTTCCACCCCGAAACTGGAGAAAGACTTCTTGTGCAAAAACTTGAGTTGATAGAGGGTAAAACACTCTTTTTAGACGATACTTTGCATGCACCAGGTTCTGTAAAAATTTATCTAGATCATTCGCAGGAAAATGGAGTGAAGGGGAGGGCTATCGTTTTGGGGACTAGTATTTTGCGAGAACTCAGGATTCTCGATAATTGTTTTGTTGTAGATTCCTTGCCGTCTGGACTCCTTCACCTTGTCGTGTATTTAGATGATTCAGATTCTACTGTGTTGTATTATGATAATCTTCAAATTCCTTCTGGAACTACTTTAATTCTAAATGAAACTTTAGAAAAACAGCCACTTGTCCTTCAATATCCTTTTTCAATGCTTTTACCAGAAGGCTTAGATTCTTCGCTAGTTGTTGGTTCAAGTGATATCCCTTTGATTTTGCGTCTGGATAGCCATACAATAAATTTTGATTCTCTAATTACACTTTCTGGTCGCTGGCATGTCACTCGAATTTTAACCGATGGAAGTCGAAGCAAAGAACTGCCAATTTCGCTCCATCGTATAGATTCAGTAGCAAAAGAAGTGCTTTTATGGGTTCGAATAGACAGTTTAAATGGGAATGATTTTTTGGAGATTGTTTTTGATGAAAAATTAGAGCCTACTTTTGCAATGGATATTTTCCCCACTAATCGCTCTTATTCTGCAGTATGGCACTTTGATGATGGACCATCCACTATTGAAGATTCTGCAGAAAAACAGGGGCATACTGCGGTCGGTTATAATCTCAAAGAAACAGAAGGTGTGATTGGACGGGCTTTATCGTTTAATGGAATTGATGCTTATGCAGTTGTAGATCCTTCTAGGATTGAAGACTCTGTTTTGGGGCATAGTCTAAACTTTAGTGTTAGTGATGATTTTTCTTTTTCCCTTTGGGTAAAGTTGGAAGATATTGAAAAAGCCCAAACTCTTTTTAGTAAAGGAATCCACAATTATAGTTTACGCTTTGTTCCAGATTCTGGTTTTGTCTTTGAAATGTTTAGTGAACCCACAATGAATGCAGACAGTAGTGTTGAAATGGCAGGCTATAGAACACTTTGCATGGGAGGGAACAATTTGATTGAAAAAGGAAAATGGATTTTTGTGGCTTTCACTACTAGAAATGAAGTCCAAACTCTTTTTGTCAATGATTCTATTTTCACTGATCTTAAAAAAATCGAATGGAATGGCGAACGAGATGAAGGCATTGATTTTCAAATGGGTCGAATGTTTGATGCTACGGTAGGCTCAGAATATTTATTTGGATCACTAGATGAATTATTTATTTCATCTGGAGGCCGTACCCAGCAGTGGATATATGCGACTTACTTCAATCAAAATCCGGAGATCCTTTGGCCAAAAGCTTCGAGTGTCACTCTCTTTTAAGATTTTGTGAATTCAATTAGTCAATTTTTTTTCTATTAAATACAAATCAAACGCCTCCTTTTATCTGCAAATCTTTTCTAAATTTTAAAAAAAGGTATAATTACCCTATACACCTCGTACGAGTTCAATAAAGTCTATTAGAATAGGTAAAAAATGAAATTTTCTGAATATTTAAAAAACGCTAAATTAAATGATTCTGTTAAAAACTTAATGACTCCAGGTCTTGCAGTAGAGTTTATTCAGCCATGGTATACACCGCTTTCTGCTACACCTTCGACTACTGGAATAGCAGTAGGTGGAATTGGTAGTACTTATACTTTAACTCCAGCGGGAACAACTCCTGTGATGAATGTAGTTCCAGGAGTGCAAGTTCGTGCAAAAGAACCATCTGATTTACACTTTGATCACTATTTTTATAGAGAATCTATTTTAAAAAAAGAAGCTAAACTAGTTATTTTTGACTTAGCTGTTTTTAAAAGACAAAATGATTTTTACACTCTAAAAGATACCAAAGGCCAAGCTCTATTAGATTCTACTATGAGCCATAAAGATTTGAGCGAGGCCCTTCAAAAACTATTGAAATCTAAAACTCTATATAGTGCCAATGCAGAGGCTCTAGCCCGTTGGAATATTGAATGGAGTCCTAGGACTCAAACTTTCATTGACGAAGCTCGTACTTCTGGTGCGGCTTTTAATCGCAGCTTGTTAATAGATTTTTTCAATGGCTCTGTCGGTGAAGAAATAGAAACTTCGGGCTCTTTAAGTGCGGCATGGGGGAGCGAAGACTCTTACCTTGGTCAAGCAGGTTATGATGCCTCAAAAATGAATTACACCGCACTTTATCCAGTGAGTTCCACTCAGTATAAAGGTAAAGGCTTAGATATATCTAAAACGCAGTGGAGTTATGTTACACCACACAACGAACGCTTGTCCAGTTTACCTGTTTCTGCGACTCGTTTTAGCATTTCTAACCCCACCAAAGAAACACGCGAAATCACCATTGTTCAAATTCAAAATAGTTTAACTGGTTACCATGTTCAAAAAGACAGACAAGGGGTTCAGGACTCTTCTTTTGTTTTAGTCCCTCATGCCCGCCACCCCAAAGGAGTGACTTTTGACTTCAACTCATCCGATGGTCGTAGCGTAAAAGGGGTAGAATTTTACAATGAATCTCCTCTTAACGAAAGCGACTTTAATGGTTGCATGTCTATAAGTGTGGCATGGAATCCAAAAGACAATCTGAATGTAAGTGCAAAACCTATTTTTTACCAAGACACTGCAAATGCCGTTTTAAAAGCGGGCTTGCAAAGTGGAAGACTTTCGAAAACTTTTAATAAAAATGTTTATAGTGGTCGAGAAACTATTGCCGGTGCCATTGCTGTCACGGCTGTTTTAAAACCAAAAGAAAGTGTTTCCTTCCAATTTAACACTGTTTTAGACTTCCCCAATATTCACTTGAATGGCTTGCAATCTCAAAAGAAATACACCACATTTTTCCCAGAAGCTTATGGACGAGTCAGAGCCATCCTTGCAGAAGCACTTGTTGCAGACAAAGATTTTCAAAAAAACTTGTTGAAAAACTACAATTCACTAGTCCCTTCTAAATTCTTAGAAAAAATTTACCCCAAAGATGTTGCTAAACAAGATGACCTAAAGAGTTTGACTTTAAATAGTCTGAGTTTTTTAGCCGAAGCAACGGTTTGGGATATTCAAGATGAATTTTTAGTGAGAGAGTGTGCTGATTACCCTTTCTTTAACTCCTTAGATGTTTATTTTTATGGAAGCTTTTCTCTATTAGCCCTCCTTCCTCGTTTGGACGGCGAAGTGATGCGAAGTTTTGCTTCTGCTATTTTGGCCACAGATACTACCGAAAGACGACACCACGAATATGTGAACCATCCGTACGCAGATTTACCAAGCCCTAAATTAAAGGGTCCAAGGGCTCTGAGAGGTGCGGTGATTCATGATCTAGGAAGTCCTTTTGATGCCAACCCAGATGCTTACGATTGGCACAATGTAAAGGAATGGAAAGACCTTGCTCCAAAATATGTGATGATGGTGCTTAGACACTTCAATGCGACTGGTGATTACAGCGTATTGCACGATTGCAAAGAAGCTGTATATGCTTCTATGGAATACTTAGAAAACATGGTCGATGAAGGCCAAAACTTTCCTTTAACCAATGGCACCGATGATACATTTGACAACTTATCATCTCATGGAATCACTGTATATTGTGGCTCATTGTGGATTGCGGGTCTTAAGGCAGCATCTCAAATTGCAACACTTTTAGAAGACCACGAACAAGCAGGCATTTGGACTCAAAAAGCCAAACTGGCCACAGAAGAATTTCACGAAGCTTTATGGGATTCCAAGGAGTCTTATTTTCATTTTTATGTGACTCCTGTGGAGATGAAAGACTTGGTAGATGAACAACTAGAGGCTTTAGCTTTGGCTGTTTCTTCTCAGCTGGTTCTTGATGGGTCTAAAATAGAAGTGTTAAAGCAAATAAATACTTGGCTAAACACAGCTGAAATTCCAGAAGGTGTGGAGCTTTCTCGTCGTGAGTTGAGAGCCTACAAAAAACAATGGATCACAGCCCAGTGTCCACAAGCTTTCAATGCCTCTTGGACTCAAAAATTAAACTTAGATTCAGACGATGTTTTTGCAGATTCAATGCTTGCAGATACTTATCTTAGATTTTTGGATTTAGAGCCGATAATAGATTCTAAAAAAGCCCAACAAATGCTACAAAAAGTCTATCAAACGAACTACAAAGCCAATACACCCTTGATTGGTGCAGCAAATTTGGTACACCAAGATGGAATGCCACTGGATGAGTTTAACTTTCAAGCACACGATGTTTGGATTGGAGTTCAGTTTAGTATAGCAAGCGCTATGATTCTTCATGGCTTGAATAAAGAAGCGACAGACATTGTAGAAAGCATGCTTAAAAACCTTTATGAAGAGGCACGAATTCCTTTTGCAGCTCCAGAAGGATTTAACGGTAGCTCTAAACTCCACGCAGACACTTTGAAAAGTATTTTCGCTTTGTCCAAAACAAACGCAAAAAAATTACACAAAAACTTAATCACTGGAGAAGCTCTTTTACCTGACAGTCGTATTCATCCAAAACTCACTCGCAGCCTAGTCAGTTTTAACAAAAAGTACAAGACAGTCTTAAGCCAACTTAAGGTGGACTCTGCTGAACTTTTTACCCTCTTACACAATACAGCTCTGAAATATACCGCGGGTAAATATTTGCGACCTGGAATGGTTTTTGCATTAATGCAAGCTGCCTCCAAAACATCTAAAACAAACTAAAATCAAACAGAGCCTTCACAAAAAGGCTCTTTTTTTGAATATCCCGCCAAAACCGAGCAAACAAAACAAAATTTCAAAGCATATAAAACCTGCCTCCATAAAACTCAAAATATCGTCAAAGCTTTTTTTTATGAATGAAGTCTCACACACGCCTGGCTTTTTTCAAAGTGGAGGCTCTCCCGTCCTTTATTCTTCTTGAAAAACATCTTTTTGCAACATCATCTTTGGTGCTTATATTCTTTAAAAAAGTTGTTTATTCATTGGCTAAAGTCGGTAAATCAATGACTCCTTTTTAAAAAGTCCATTGTAAAGAAAGGCCTAGACCTCCCATATAATAGTCTGGATGCAATCCAGAATCGACGCCACTAAAGTCTTGATAATCCCAACTGATGATTTTGTAATCCGCATAAAGAGCCACAAGTATGTGTTCATTTATGTGATAACCCAAACGATATCCATAACCAGGTGCAAAGCGTTTTTGGTCAATCTTTTTTTTGAATCCATGTTCATACATTCGCTTTCTTAAATTTTGTTGTGCAAAATGCCAAGATATACTGGGATATGCTTCTAACATCACTTTCTTATAAGTAATCGACCATGTACATGGCTTTAAGTCTACTCCCCAAAATGATAGAACACCATCACCGTTATCAAAAGAATAGCCAAATCTTTTTATTCCTATAGACAACTTGTAATCCACTAAATTTTCAGGTTCATCAAAAAAAAACTGCTTCAATCGAAAATCCAATAATTCCAGACGGTTTATAAATCCAATTTTTTGATTGTAATCTACTGTCATTTACATTCAAGGCAATGTAGAGAGCATTAGCATTTGCAAAAAAAAGAAACACGATTAGCATTAAAAGTCGCATATAGCGATCCTCTCAAAAGTCGCATATAGCGATCCTCTCTTTAGTATACTCACCAGCAGTGGGATAAGTTTCTTTCGCATTAAATATGTTATGTCCACGGTAATCTAGATGACCAACATCTTTTATGTAGACAGAATAAAACAAGGTACCGTCACTGTCATACTCATCTATCAATTCATATGTTTTAGAATAAGTAGTATCAAAATCTATAGAAACCTCCACCGAAGAATCTATCGCTATCTTGGGAATAAGTAAGCTTTTTTGTGAGATTACTGCGATGTTTTCCTCAAAACAAATTTTATAACATTTAATCTTTTCGGTCTGAGAACCCCAATTTATAATTCTCGCCCCTTCATAACATCCCTGTATTTCTTCAAAACTCGTAAACGGTGCAGCCTTTGAAGTACCATGATCTACATAAGGGCACGCACAAAGAACTGCACAAGATATAGAAAAAAATAAAAGTATTATAATTTTTTCATATTAGCTACCTTGCTCCAATTTCAATTTTTGTATAATGTTTCCATTTCGTTTTAACAGCAAATAGTTATTTGCTGACAATGTCATGTTTTTGATGGACACAACATGATCCCCAGCACTCCAAGTACCGCTGAATAGGAACCACTTTACACTTGTTTTCATAATCCAAACAGTAATTATTATACAAGCCCTCACTTTTTGGAGCCATCCCATCTAATAAAATGAACAATGTTCCTCGTGCATTTTCCATTGGAGTGGCAAATAGACTAGCATAAAAAAACAACCCCCAAAAAAACAAATCTATAAACAAAATTTTCAAATTTAAGCATCACTTTTGCCCCTGCATCAAAACGCAAAAATTGAATATAGAATTATTTTAATGATGTAGGTGACTAGCTTGTAGTTTTTTCTTTACAGCTTAGCTGAATTATAAAATACAACAACCCTACTCCTCAAAATAACCACGAAGTGTATATACGAGATTCAAAGAGAGTTTGTTTTTTTTTAGCTATATCATCTCTTGGTATATATTGAAACCCTATAACCAAAGATAGCCAATGTTTTTTTCCTTGAATAATGTTATACCCAACACCAAAATGTGAATTCAAGCCACTAACGCAATTTTACTTCTTTCTAATTTAAATAATATTTTTGGTAATTTGTAATCTAAAGTTTTTCGTGGTCGGTTATTTAATCGGCTCATTATTTTTCGAAGTTCACTTTTCGTTACACCACGTAGATCCTTACCTTTAGGAAAATATTGCCTAATTAGGCCATTGGTATTCTCATTTAGCCACCTTTTCGCATAACAACCTGCTTCGATCACTCTAGCCACATCCTTGTGTCCTGCAAATTCTTTCCCATTATCAGCAACAATTGTTTTGACGCATTCTTTAATTGGTTTGAACATTGAAATTAGCTCCTTTTTTACGCTATCGGCATCTTTTTTTTGACTGAAGCCGACTAAAGTATGTTTAGTTTTCCTTTCTACTGCCGTAACTAGAAAGCCTTTATGGTGTGACCCTACCATTAAGTCTATTTCTCAATGTCCAAACTCTTTTTTTTTCTCCACTTCTGGAGGTCGTTCAACTATGAAAACTCTCTTTTTATATGGCCACGAAGGTCTCGTTTTCCATAAACTTTCTTGCTTTTGCAAGCTCTATGAAGGTGCTTGTATAGTAGGCCGCCCTCTGCTTTATCATGCCAAATATACTGATAAATAGACTCATGACTAAGCATCTTTTCGCCTTGATTCTGGTAATATCCAAAAAATTGCTCAGGACTCCAATCATCCTCTAGTTTTTAATTTATTTTGAATAATAAGGAAGGCGATAATTTTTTTGCTTTTAGGCTTATTGAGTGCTCTAGCAATAGTTTTTTGTGAAAAACCAGCCCTTTTCATAGTGTAAATTTGGTGTCTTTTTTCTTGGTCTAGTCGTTTCATGCAATCTTTCCTTTTTTGCGATTGTAAAGGTAGCATTTCGGCTAGACCTTTTTAATCTAATTAGATTGTGTTAGTGACTTGAATTCAGGAAATAAAAGTGTATATTTAAAACAAATTCGCAAGCGAATTTGTTGGAGTTAGTTATGAGACAATATAAAAGGTTGATCCTTTTGATGATGGCGTTCCTGTTCGCCATGACTTCTTGCGGTGATGACGAATTCAGCATTATTGAAAGTCAAAAAGATGACCCTTCTCAAGAAGACAGTTTGATCTCCTCGGGCAGCGATGCTTCCGCTGATTCCAAGAGCCGTTCTAGTTCAAGCATCAAGGATTATTCTTCCAGTTCTTCACTTAGCGTTTCACACTCTTCCTCGTCCAGAATCTACGAAGACCTTCCTGGGAAAGTCATTACGGGCGAATATCAGGGCTTTCTCACCTATGAGCTGCAATCGACTATAAAAGTCGAAGTCCGAGAATTGACGGACAAGTTAGAATATGTGGACTCCACGGTCGCATACCATGGAAGGATTGAATTAGCCCCTAACCGCATCGTGCGCGAGTTCCCCGATAGCAATGTGATGTTGTTTGTGCCAGATCGATTCCTCTTTGATGTGCGCGGGCTCCCTGATAGCATTGAGTATGCGGAAATACTCATCAAAGTGATTCCGTATAGCAACGGGAAGTATGTGAACGAGTACGCGATTGTGAACCTGAAAGGCGTCGACTCCCTGTTCGTAAATTCGGCAATGAATTTCATCTACAAGAGGATAAAGTACCTAGTCAGTCAAAAAGGCTTGTCGTTTGCCGAAGCCAAGGCCAAGTCGGAGAAGGAACTGCAAAAGATCTTCTATGCTGACGCCGAGTTCCATGACTTGGAAAAAATCAATGTGCTGAATGACAAGTCGGAAGGAGGGCTCTGGGCGGCAGCCATTGCTACGACGGGATCTTCCACCTTAATCGAGAAGATGATTCGAGCTGGATTCAAATCGGATGCTTACATAGAAAGTGGAACATTGATCTGGAACGATAGTCTTGCTAACAAACTTGCCTCAGCATTTTACAACTGCGATGATTACATCTGTTTAGGGCATATTTATTCCCGGCATCGCTACAGAGCTCTTGTAAAGGCAAACCTGATAAAATTCTTCGATATTTTCAGTAGGCGTGGAACATGCACTACTGACCGAAGAGGAGAAGTCACCCGCATCGGTCCAGACAATTACTTTAGAACCCTTACCTGTGACGGGACGGAATGGCGGCTTGCGACTATCATGGAACGGGATATGTATTCATTAAATTTTCCTGATTGCGGAACCGTAGAAAAAACCGTTATGGGAAAATCCAAACACGAATACTACTGTAACGGGAACGGGAAATGGATTGACGCTTATTATTGGTCTATCGATGTACCTTTGGAGTATCGCCTTAATCCGAACATCGAGTACGGGACCATGACCGACCAGCGCGATGGCAAAATCTATCGTACCACGAAAATCGGGAACAAGGTTTGGATGGCGCAAAACTTAGATTTCAAAGGCTATGCCAACAAGGAACATGAAGACAGCATGCTTGTCGCAAATCTGAAAAATGCCCATATCTGTTACAGCAGAAAAGAAGAGAACTGCGATGTGTGCGGATGTCTTTACAATTGGGCTGCCGCCATGAACATTAACGAATCCACAGATTCCGCTACGGCACGGGCGTTGATTGTCGATCCCCATCAAGGTGTTTGCCCGGATGGATGGCACATTCCCAGCTCGGATGAATTCAGACATATCATTACGGATTTTAATAACGGCAATAGCAGTATGGGGGATACGCTAAAGGCAAGGCAAGGCTGGGGACAATCAAATAATGACCCGGTGGGTTTTGCTGCATTGCCTTGCGGCCGTTACATGAATTCTTCCATAAACATGAGTTGGACTTTTGACTACTGGGGCTACCGAGCTTTCTTTATGGCCACCTCGAATAACCGTCTATTGACTAGAGTATCTATCTCTACAGGTACAGGTTTGGGCTTCTACGACAATGACGAAAAGAACTGGCATGTTTCAATCCGATGCGTCAAGAACGACTAAAAAGGGGGAAGCTATGAAGCATTTTTTCACATTATGTTTGATTGTACTTTTAACGCAGGCCTTCAACGCCTGCGGTGATGACGAATCCAATTTATCTGCTAGCCAGGAAGATGTCCTCTCCCAAGAAGGCGATCTGAAATCTTCGGGTGATGATTCTGGAAACGGTTCCAGTTCCAGCAGTTCATCTTCAAACAATTCGTCACTGGTGTTACAGAAAGGCACTTTTACAGACAAACGCGACGGACATGTATACAAGACCATCACTATCAATGAGCAGACCTGGATGGCGGAGAATCTGAACTATGCCCCCGCAGCCAGCACAGGTTGCTTCGAGGAGGACGACAAGGACTGTTCCAAGTTTGGAAGGGTCTACACATGGACTGAAATCATCGACTCCACCAAATCGTATTGTGGGAGAAACGAACTTTGTGACCAACCCCTTCAAGGGATCTGTCCGGACGGTTGGAGAATCCCGCAAGAGAATGATTGGATACGCCTTTTCAACACCTTATCTGGTGAAGGCTCAAGCGATTCTTGGTACACCCTAAACAGACATTTGTATGTCAAGGACAACAAATATCAAACTGGTGATGACGCCTATGGTTTTTCCGTCAATACTCCTAAAGAATACAATAAAAACATAAGATACTTTACATCCACTCAAATCATAAAAAATGAGGGCTTTAGATATAAATTCATAATATTTAAAGGTATGGCCACTCTAAACCGCCCTTTCTATGATGACACCACCAAAGCATTTTTAAGATGTATAAAAGGGGACATAGAACCAAATCTGAATAATTTTTATACATTTGGCGTTCGTGGCGATGACAGGAAAGTCTGCCACAGCGCCGTCATACAATATTTACGCGAACCACGTTATATCTGCAACAAGAATGGCATAAATAATTGCAAGGTAAATGAAGATGGAAGCATAAAAATTGGTGAGCAGACCATGTACTTGGAGACGAACGGCAAAAAGGAATGCCCCTTCGAATGGCATATTCCAAGTAAAGCTGAGTGGGACTCTCTTCTTAATTATGCAGGAGGAAGCTGCTTTGCCGGATACACGCTGAAAGCGCAAGAAGGCTGGGGTGACGATTACGCCTTTGACGCGTTTGGGCTCGGCATAAAGCCGACGGACGGCAATTACGCAAGATTCCCCGTTAGGGACTCTGGAAGCCACGCTACCTCGCAAAGGATCGTCTTTGCCAAGGGCTCGAATATAGCGATCTTCGAGAAGAATGACGAGAATACTTCCGGACTACTTTGCATGAAGGGCCGCCTGCTTGACGACACCTTGAGTTTCATGGACATCAATCATGAATACGAGCAATTCACTGACCCTCGCGACAACAGGACATACAAGACCATAAACCTTGGGCCAACCAAGTGGATGGCGGAGAACCTCAATTTCAAGACGGACAACAGCATTTGCTACAACAATGAGACATCCGACTTCTATTGCAATCGTTATGGGCGCTATTACCCGATCGAGGACGCCATGACGGCATGTCCTGTAGGGTGGCGCTTGCCTACAAAGGAAGATCTAGATACGCTACTATACATTGCGTCTCCCAATAATAGGGCACGGGACTTGGTATCTGCGGAAAGCCCAGACCCCTATAAAGCAGGGAAGAATACCTCTGGATTTTCACTTGTGCTCACAGGCTATCAGTGGAATGACAGACTTAGTTTTAGCAACCAGTATGTCTGCCTTTGGTCAGACACGAGATACAACGACTCCCTCACCTATGCGCTGACGGCATACATATCCTCTAACGATACCACATATGTTTCAAAAATTTACAACAAAGTGAACGCCAAGCTAGGCGTCCGTTGCGTAAGCGAAACGAAAGTGCCGTACGGACCTTCTTCGGAAGTCTATGGGACACTCAAGGACGACCGCGACGGGCAAGAATACAAGACAATTGAAATCAACGGTACAACATGGATGGCGGAAAACCTCAATTTCAAGACGGACATCAGCACATGTCGCCGTGATTCCTGCGATTACTACGGCATGCATTACACTTTCCCGTTCACATCCATTATTCAAGAGCCCCTGTGCCCAGAAAATTGGCACATTTCGACTACCGCGGACTGGGATTCATTGCTCGCCTACGTTAAGGACACAGACTCATTGACTTATATCACCGACCTGAGACACGTTTTCGGATGGCCATCCAGCATAAAGGGGTCCGACAAATATGGACTGGGAATCCTACCCAATACCTGCTACCAGCACTATGGCGAATATGAATCTACAAATTATAGCGGCTACACAGTCGCATGCATTGGAGCAGAAGACATCGAAAATAATGTAGGCTATTACTATATTATGTCGCCATTTAATTCAAAGATAGCCTATATAAAGAACAATCGATTCCGTTACGGTATCCGCTGCGTCAAGAACAAGTAGCGGCAATCTAGCCTTTGTAAAATTATTATTGTAATCTTGCAGAGATATTGAAGCTTGCGAGTTTTCGACCAATTGCATGGATTTCATTGAGGATTATTTTTCATCAATAAAAAAGCTTTGCTCAATTTCATTCAAAATATTTTACAACCATTCTCAATCGTTATCTTGATTCTTTTTAATTTCAATTTGTTTCTCGAAATGTTTTTTTAATATAGTGGCTTAAAAATTTAAGAGAGAAAAGTTTGGCTCCTTAGTTGAAAAGCAAAAGTATCACTAAAACATCTCAGAGGATTCG
>Ga0209075_1001105_pt1 | contig 25731 bp, 19 predicted proteins | sample Stecom2011_FD_187523 | JGI IMG/M metagenome (GOLD analysis project Ga0209075, IMG submission 187523) | Agricultural soil microbial communities from Utah to study Nitrogen management - Steer compost 2011 (SPAdes) (version 2) | ecosystem: Environmental > Terrestrial > Soil > Agricultural land...
CTGTTGCTGAGCCGGGTGCTGCTGATGCGCAAGGTTTGCTGGCTATTAATCAGCCCTTCGTGACTGTTGTCCAGATCAGTCACGGTCATCTTGAGTTGCTTGCCTGCCAGCACCGCGCCTTGTTGACGGTTATCCAGTGTCTGGGCCTGTACAGTTACATTGTTACGGCCCATCAACGTACCCTGCTGCCGGTTGTCGATTGCCTGGGCCTCGACCTGTAGGTCCCGTGCTGCCGTCAGCAGTCCCTGTAAGGTGTTGCGCAACAAAGTGCCAACACGCACATGCAATGTCTGCCCACTGCTGATCAAGCCTGCACTGTTGTCCAGCCGGGCTGCGCTTAACACCAGATCCGCTGGCGTGGAAATTTCACCGCCCTGACTATTATCAAGGCTGGCAACGCCTTGCAGATACAGCTCAGGCGCATAGATCAGCCCGCCCCGGCTGTTGTCCAGATCACCACCTGATAGTTCAAGGTGCAGCGCCTGCTCGCTGATCAGCTCGCCGTGGTCGTGCTGGTCCAGCCCGGTCGCCTGAATCCTTAATACCCCTTTACTGGCAAGCAAGCCCTGACTGTGATTATTGAGCTGCCCCGCCTGCACGGTTAAGGTATCGTCACTAATAACACTGCCCTTCTGATTATCCAGCTGGCCAGCCCTGACCTCCAAACCGTTGGCTGCGCTGACCAGCCCGTGTCCACTGTTATCCAGTTTCTTAAGATTAAGGCGCATCTGGCCACCGCTCAGGATGCGGCCTTGCGCTTGCTGCAACGTATGTCCTTCCAGAGTCAGCAGGTGCCCTGCCGACAGTTCTCCTGCCGCGTTGTCTACATGACTCGCCGTAACCTCCAGTTGCGTACCTGCAGCAACTACACCCCGAGTGTTGTCCAGTTCAACACTCTGAATGCGGACATCACCACCCCCAGCCATCTGGCCCGACTGGTTCTCCAGTTGTTCGGCAACGAGGGTCAGCTCATCACGGGAGTCAATCACGCCCGCCCTGTTCTTGATCTGCTGGGCCTCCATTCGCAATTGACTATCACTGATCACCAGGCCGCCGTTTTGATTATCCAAAGACTCTGTCGTTATCGACACACCCTGCGCCCCTTTCAGGAGCCCCTGGTTACGATTGTCGAGGCGATTGGCTGTAACCGACAGCGAACCCGCTGCTGCCACAACCCCGGAGTTCTGGTTATCCAGTGCATCAACTTGCACGGATACACTGGTTTCCCCAATCAAACGGCCGGTTTCGCTGTTATCAAGCTGATCAGCCTTGACGCTTAATTGCTGCTGGCTGGAAATCTCGCCCCGGTTACGGTTATCAATGTGACCGGCTGTAATACGGGTACTTCCTGCCGCAGTCATCAGCCCTTGCCGGTTATCCAGCTGCCCTGCATTCAGGCGCAGGTCTCCGTCGCTGACCAGCTGGCCGCTGCGGTTATTGAGCTGTCGAGTCGCTTTGACGTCCAGTTCCCGACTGGCCACTATGCTGCCGCTGTTGGTCAGCTCAATACCCCGTACCTGTACTCTGCCGCTGTTGTTGAGGCTGGCGTCGGCATTGACGCCTGCTTCAACCAGACCTGTGTTATGCGTCCGGTCGGCGTCAATAATAATGGTCTGCCCCGCCAGCAGGCTGCCCTGATTCTTCAGCGTATCGGTGGCGATATTTGCTTCGTTGCCCGCATAGGTTTGCCGGGTCAGCTCAACCTCATCTGCCGCTTTGATATGGAGACCATTACTGGCACTGACCCGCGCCAAAGTCAGCTGGCCATTGGCATCAATATGAATATCACCCGCACTGGCGGCCATGTCGCCGGCCAGTTTTACGCCCACGCCGGCTTCGGTACCGACCAGACGAATGGCTCCGGCATACATGCCGCCCAGCGCCGAGCTGTCGATGGCCAACAAGGGTTGATCGTTGACTGTGTCAGTTTTGGCAGTGGCTTTGAGGGTGTCCGCCTCCACCTGGTTACGGCCGGTGATGATGTTGAGCTCGTTGGCGTGCAGTTCAGCGTTGATTTTTGCGCTGCGGGTGATCAGGTCAAAGCGGCTGAGGTTGCTGGCGTTGAGTCCGGCACCGGCAATTTCGATGTCGCCACCATTGACGTCATAGCCTTTGAGCTGCCCCTGCTCCAGCATCGGCTGGCCGGTGGTCAGGGTGGCATGCGGAGTGTTGATAAAGCCACAGCCATCGCAGGTAATGCCATGCGGGTTAGCCACAATCACATGTGCCTGTTTGCCCGCCACTTCAGTGTAACCCTTGAGCTGGCTGCGCTGGCCGCCGGTGACTTCATTCAGAATGGTATTGGCGGCCTTGCCTTTGAGCTGGCTGTTGCCAAAAATAATGCCGCCCAGCTGGGTGCTGGTCAGTTTGTCGGTGCTGTTGTTGAGGATGAGCCCCTGCTGGCCCACGTTATAGTCGGTGAACTTGTTGTGCGACAACCCCTTGCCGTTGGGCGTAGCGATATTGACCACCGGTACGCCATTCTTGGCCGAGGTGATGTGGGTGTTGCCACCGCCCTGATGATCCACGTTCAGGTTGGCAGCGATGCTGTGCAGGGGCTGTGCCCACATCACGGCAATCAGTAAATGGGCAATGGTTTTGAACAGGGGGCTTTGAGTATTCACTTCACTATCCTGTTAAAAGAACACGTCGATGCGGAAGTAAACTGGTCGCTCCTTACGCTCAAGGGCGTCCGGGCGGGACAGGGTGTGGGCGCTGGTGAGCGACAGGGCCAGATGTTCGCCCTGTGCGCTGAATTCAAATGCATGGCTGGCCATGCGTCCGCTGCTTTCGTGGTTGTACTTATCGCCACGGATGGCACCCAGATCGTAGGCCGCCAGCAGACTGTATTGCTGCAGAAGCGGTTGTAACCAGTGCCAGGTGACCGGGCGGCTCCAGCGCAGTTGGTTACGCCAGTAGTAGCCGCTGTCGCCGGTCAGGCTCTGGTCTTTGTAACCTCGGATAGAATACAAACCACCCAGGCTGAAACGCTGCGGGCTGTAGAGCACGTCTTCACTGCGCTGGGCATTGAACAGGCTATCAAAGCTGAAACGCTCACCCGCCAGCTGAAACGGTTGCAGGTAGCTGGCGGTCAGGGTGTATTTGTTATAGCGGGCCACTGGTTGCCAGCCTTTGGGGTTACCCTTGCGCTGGGCATCCAGTGCGCCGCTACCCCGTTGCCAACCCAGATCCAGGTTGAGAAAGGCACTGCCAATGCGCCGGCCATGGTTAAAGCCCAGCTGGTATTCAGTCAGGCGCTGGCTGGACACATCCAGCAGATGGTTATCCAGATAGTTGCGGCTGCGTATGTGGCTGATACCAACATTCACAGCCGTTTTGCTGGTGCTGTCACGGTGTATCACCCGCTCGGCGGTCAGTGCCTGAGTGGTGCTGACGCCATCGAGTACAAATGAAAAGCCCTGCCCTTCGGTGCGGGTGCGGTAATAGCTGTGGTTGTAGTGGTAATTGAAAGTCCACCAGCCATAGGGCAGCTGATAGCTCAGGCCGTGGCTGGCCGAGTGACGATACCGGTCACTGACCGCATCCTTGCTACCGCGGATATTCAACTGGTCGGCCAAGCCCAGCGGGCTGTCCCAGGTCAGCCAGCTGCTCCACTGTTGTTCGCCGGTGCTGCGCTGGCCATCGTTGTGACGACTCAAGCCCACACGCCAGGGTTTGCTGCGCTCGCCGCGAGCCACCACCCGGCTACCGCCAGCTTCTTCGCCAGGCTGCAAATCAAACTGTACTTGCCGGGACGGTAGCCGACCCAGCTGATCCACTGCCTGTTCCAGTGAGCGAATGTTGAACGGCGCACCGCGCCGCAACGGCAACAGCATGTTCAGCTCGCGCGGTGTCAGTACATCCGCCCCGTCCACGTCTTCCACACGCCCTTCGATCACCTGGATTTGCAGAATGCCGCTACGCAAGTCCTGCGCAGGCAAATAGGCCCGCGTGGTCACATGACCGCGTTCCAGATAGGCGTGGGTGATGTCCTGCAGCAGCAGGTTCAGCTGCGCCGTCGTCAGGCATTGCTCTTGATAGGGTCGAATCAGCTTGTGTTGTAGCGACGGCCCCAGCAACGTGACACCGGACAGTTCAATATGCCGCACGTCAATGCAGCGGCCATCGGCAGGTGCTGGATCAGTGATGGCTTCTGGTACCGCGCCCGGCAGGCTTTGCAGCTCGTCCAGCCGTTGTTGCTGCTCCTGCAGCAAACGCTGCTGACGATCACGAGCAAATTCACGATCACCAGGCAATTGAGCAGCCTGTAACCAGGTAGAGATAACATAAAGTCCCGCCGAGATGGCCAGGTACCGCATTTTTTTCTGATGCATGAAAAGAGCATAGTTCCCTGAAACAGCGGCACCAAATACGCCCTATGGTTAGGGTGACTGCCAACAAACATAAAATATCATCAGAAATATAATATCCTCTCGACATCAAATCTGTGCACAGGTCACAATTTGGCAAGAAACTAGACTAAAGATGCAAAGGATCAACAAACTGGAAATAATCAGCTAACGGTCTATGTGTAGCTTCGTTAACCAACTCTAGCATCGAAGTGTCCTGCTGAGACACCCCGAAACCCCAGCCATCCGAGCTTGAGTTAACGAACCAATTAGTTAGTTGGCTGTTTTACAGCAGGCAAGAAGGGCCCACTTAAAATGGAATGTTTGATTATTCAGTATTAACTGAATACTTATGGCATGCAGGGAGGAAAACAGGTCAGCTCAAGAATGGCATCCTCAGGCACCCTCGACTTGCTGCTGCAGATAGTTTTCCGAACCCAGGTTTTTCAGCAAGTCGAGCTCGGTTTCCAGCACATCCAGATGCTCTTCTTCCTTGTCCAAAATTTCACGCAGCAGGTCACGGCTGACATAATCGCGAGCGTCTTCGCTGGCAGCGATGGCTTTCAGTAGGGCTATATGACCCTGCTGCACCAGACGGTAGTCACAACCAAGAATCTCCTCGACATTCTCGCCAATGCGCAGCTTGCCCAGCTCTTGCAGGTTCGGCAGCCCTTCCAGAAACAGGATACGCTTGATCAGTTCGTCGGCGTTGCACATGACAACAATGGATGCCTTGTACGCCAGCTTGTCCAGACGCTCAAAACCCCAGTCCTTACACATGCGAGCGTGCAAGAAGTACTGGTTAATGGCGATCAGCTGGTTGCCCAGCACTACGTTCAGATGCTGAATAACAGTTGGATTGCCCTGCATAACTGCCTCCTGATGCGAGCTGGCAAGCATGTGGGTATGTGCTTACAAACCAGCACATGTATTGCCATGATGATTTCGGTTACCACAATAGCAGAATCACACCCATGCCGTCACCGCAGCTGATATTACCGCTTCTACCATTCATCACATGGCAGAAGCAGGTCACCCAGTTAGCCGGGCGACCACTGGAGCAGTTTAAAATGGGGGCCGGTGAAACAGGCTTTAACCACTGGCAACAAGAGCAGGTTCAGATAATGGCCAATACAGATACCACATGATGGCCTGGAAGCCTGTCAAGAATGCACTGAATAATGTTGGCGAGGCAGTCAGGGGCAGGCGCAACGACCAACGGGAGTAACAGCCGAAGGCTGGTCCGAAGGGCGAGCGCAGCGAGTCAAAGCAGCGAAAAAGCGCAGTTTACTGGTGGTAATAAATGAGCATTTTATTCGCTTCACTCTCCGCTTTGCGGCCGCGCTAAAGCACGTTCAACCCAAGGGTTGTGAGCTGGTTTTCAACCTTCCCCTGACAACACAAGTAATTATTCAGCGTTTCCTTAAAGGATGGCTGGTACCGAGCAACATTAATTGCGGCCAAGCAGAGGGTTGTATCAAATCGCGTAGGCAAGGTCTTGGGCGTTTTCGACCATTTGCTCGGCAACAGCGATGCGGGTAACGCTCTTGGCTTCACAGGCGCACTTGCCACACTGGGTACCACAGCCGGTCTGCTGACGAATGTCCGCCCAGCTACGGGCACCATCGGTAACCAGCTCACGGATTTTGTGGTCAGTAACACCTTTGCACAAACAGACATACATGGCAGTAGCCCTACGTTGAAACAACTACGCAAATGATAGTGATTTCTATTTGATTTTGCAAGCACTTAGTATTTCTGTTGCAGGGTCTGCCTTTCATTGAAGTACGACCGGCCGCCGCTCCTGTGGACTTCACCGTCAGGCAGGAGCGGCAGCAGCCAGTCAGGCCAGCATGCGTGCCGCTGCACGCAGCATGGTCTCGGTTTTGGCCCAGCCCAGACAGCCGTCGGTTATCGAGACACCGTACCGTAGAGGTCCAGTCAGCGACTGCTGGCCATCACAAAGATGACTTTCAATCATGACTGCACGCAGTGCAGTGTTGCCGGCAATACGCTGCCGCAACACCTCGGCCAGCACGTCCGGCTGACGCTGCGGATCCTTGTTGCTGTTGGCATGGCTGCAATCCACCATGATGCCGGCATCAAGCCCTGCCTGATCCAGTACCTGACAAACCTGTTGCACGCTCTGCTGGTCATAGTTGCTGCCACTGGCCCCGCCGCGTAGCACCAGGTGGGTATTGCGGTTGCCCTGTGCTTGCAGCAAGGCCACCCGGCCCTGCTCATCCATGCCCATGTACTCATGACCGTGGGCGGCGGCACGCATCGCATCCAGTGCTACCTGAACACTGCCATCGGTAGCGTTCTTGAACCCGGTCGGTACACCCAGGCCACTGACCATTTCACGATGAATCTGCGACTCGCTGGTACGGGCACCAATCGCCGCCCAGCCCAGCAGATCGGCGAAATAAGGCACGGTCAGTGGCTGGAGCAGCTCGGTGGCAACCGGCAAGCCCAACTCGGCCACTTGCAGCATCAGTTGGCGGGACAGTGCCAGCCCTTCATCCATCCGTGCGCTGCCATCCAGCAGCGGATCGTACAACAGTCCTTTCCAGCCCACGGTGGTGCGCGGCTTTTCCGTATAAACCCGCATCGCCAGCAACAGATGACCGGAGAGCTCATCAGCCAGGCCAGCAAGACGTTCGGCGTAGTCCAGTGCAGCAGCCGGGTCGTGAATGGAACACGGCCCAACCACCACCAGCATACGCGGATCGCGGCCCTGCAAAATATCAGCAATGGCCTGACGCTGGTTACGGATGCGCTGACGCAGGCCAGCAGATAGCGGCAGACGCTGCTGCAGGTCGGAAGGAGAGGGTAGCGGACGGAACGCCGTTGGTGCGGCAGTTTCGCTGCCGGGCAAGAGTTCGAGTACGGCGGATGAAGAAATGGTCATGGCAAATATCCTGTTTTATCTGTGTTGTCGTAGCAAGTGCGAAAGGTGACTGCGCAGGTACAGATAAAATCGCCAAGATTGCAGGTAAACGCGGTAAAGAGACATGGTGGTCATTATGTATGCTCCGTTTTTGATTGTTCAAACATGAAAAAACCCCGGGGCGGGAAGCCGTCCGGGGTTTTGTATTCGTGTGGCGGCTACCCTGTCTGAAAAGGGCCGCCCGGCAACATGCATCAGGCTAGCCCATCGCTAAACCAATATGCATAAAAATAGCTGGCACCCGCGCACGCAGCCGCTGCAACCATCAGGTTGCTATCGCGATTTGGCGTGATGTTGATAGGCGGGCACATACGGTGTTCTCCAGTAATTGAGTACCAACATAGCCCATTCGGCCGTAGATGCGCAATCATTTTTAGCGATCAACCCGATAGATGCTGTCAGGATCGATGTTACGCGACCAGGGCAGGCCGGAATTTTGCCAGCCGTTTTGCAGACGCATACCGGCTTGCGGACCCTCCTTCAGCGGGTCACCCTGGAAGCCATGTACTACAAAACGGGCATTGGGCAAGCCGGCATCACGCAAGGCTTGGGCACTGGGCTCGCCACGTTCGCTGCCGGAGCGGCACATGGTGATCACTTCAGTATTCTCATCCAGACCACGCTTGGCCAGTTCGGCCTTGACCATGTCGGCAAACTGCTCGTTTTTGTCCAGGGCAAACACGCCACGCTCCTCATTGAAGCGGGTACGGTCAACCAGCAGGAAGGGGATGTTGACGTCGACACCCCTGGCCGAGCCGACAAACATGATCTCAACCGGGTCCCGCACGTCAACCAGCAATACCTTGCCGCCTTGTTGCTGTACCTTTTCGTAAGCCTGCTGGGCAGAAATGCCCATTTCACTTGCATGGGTTGCCAGGGTAGCCAACCCGATCACTGTCGCCAGGAAAATACGCTTCATGCCAAACACTCTCCAGATACTTTATCTTTAGATGCATCATGAAAACATATTTTATTGCCGAGCTACAAGCCGGCTAATCCCGCAAGCTGATTACTTCCCAGCCACGTTCCAGGGCAATAGCCCGCAAGCGGTCATCCGGGTCCACCGCCACCGCACGGGTCACCTTTTCCAGCAATGGCAGATCGTTATGCGAATCACTATAGAAGTGACTGTCCAGCAAGTTGGCCTGATTGTCCGACAACCAGCTGTTGAGACGAGTGATTTTACCGGCCTGAAAGCTCGGCACACCGACCAGATGGCCGGTATAGCGGCCATCTTCCATGCCACATTCGGTGGCGATCAGGTGATCCATGTCCAGCCGCTTGGCAATCGGCCCTGTGATGAAGCTGTTGGTGGCAGTGATCATCATGATGTAGTCACCCGCCTGGCGGTGCTCGGCAATCAGTGCCTCACCTTTTGGAAGGATCATCGGCTCGACATAGTGCTGCATGAAGTCAACATGCCACTGCTGCAGGGTAAGCATGTCGGTACGGCCCAGAATCTCCTGACAGAAATTCTGATAGGCCAGCACATCCAGTTGGCCGGCCACATAGTCAGCATAAAACTGGTCATTGCGTGCACGGTATTCAACCGGATCCACATACCCCCTATCGCACAGGAACTCACCCCACGCATGATCGCTGTCACCCGCCAGCAGGGTGTTGTCCAAGTCGAAAATTGCCAGCTTCATGGTAGTTCCTCCTGTTGTATGCCGGTAAGCTGCGGCAAGCATAGCGATTTTTTCCATTCCTGCCCACAAGTGGCAACTTGTTCGTTGCCGGGCTGTCTTTCTTTATGGAACAATGGTTTCAATCAGACTATATCAAGGACAGCTGCCATGATTGACGCAGACGGCTTCCGCCCCAACGTCGGCATTATCCTGGCCAATGATCACGGCCAGGTACTCTGGGCCCGGCGCATCCACCAAAACTCCTGGCAGTTCCCGCAAGGTGGCATCCACCCACGCGAAACTGCGGAAGAAGCACTTTATCGCGAACTCTATGAAGAGATTGGCCTATACCCGCAGGATGTCGAGATTCTCGGCTGCACCCGCGGCTGGCTGCGCTACCGCTTGCCACAGCGTATGGTTCGCCGCAACAGCCAGCCTGTATGCATCGGCCAGAAGCAAAAATGGTTCTTGCTGCGCCTGAGCGCCAACGAAGATCGCGTGCGCATGGACCTGACCGGCAAGCCAGAGTTCGACGGCTGGCGCTGGGTCAGCTACTGGTATCCACTGGGGCAGGTCATTTCTTTCAAACGGGAGGTATATCGCCGTGCCCTGAGAGAACTGGCACCACAAATGCCGGTACAGTTGCAAACTGATCATGGGTGAGGCCCAGACCAGTGCTGGCAGCATGCTTGGCATGCTGCGCACCATTTCTCAGGAGGTCAACGCTGCTCGCGACCTGCCTGCCGCCTTGGCCATCATTGTGCGCCAGGTACGCATCGCCATGAACAGTCATGTCTGCTCAGTCTATCTGTACAACACCGAAACTGGCCGCTACGTGCTGATGGCCACGGAAGGCCTGAACAAGCGGGCAGTAGGCAAGGTCAGCATGGGGCCGGGTGAAGGCCTGGTCGGACTGGTCGGCAGCCGCGGCGAAACCATCACGCTCGAAGACGCGATGAGCCATCCGCGCTTCATGTATTTTGCCGAAACCGGTGAAGAGCGCTACGCATCCTTCCTCGGCACCCCTATCATTCACCACCGGCAAGTATTGGGTGTACTGGTGGTGCAGCAAAAGGAGCGCCGCCAGTTCGACGAGGGCGACGAAGCCTTCCTGATCACCATGAGCGCTCAGCTGTCCGGCGTGATTGCTCATGCCGAAGCCACTGGTTCGATTCGCGGGCTAGGCAAAAAACGTCGCAAAGGAATTCAGGAGGCGCGCTTTACCGGTGTACCCGGCGCACCAGGTGTGGCTCTAGGTACGGCAGTAGTAGTGCTGCCTCCGGCAGACCTTGAGGTGGTTCCGGACAAAAGTGCTGAAAATATCGCCGATGAGCTGATCCTGCTTGATCAGGCCCTCAATGCCGTACGCGAAGAGGTTCATTTGCTGTCTTCAAGACTGGCCAAACGGTTGCGCCCACAGGAGCAGGCACTGTTCGACATGTACCTGATGCTGCTTGACGACAATGCGCTGGCCGGCGACATTCGCCGCCTGATCAAGTCCGGCCAGTGGGCGCAAGGTGCACTGCGTCAAGTAGTGGAAAAGCATCTGCAGCGTTTCGAACGTATGGATGATGACTACCTGAGCGAACGTGCTGCCGATATCCGGGACCTGGGCCGTCGTCTGCTGTCGCACATACAGCAGGCTGACCAGCAAACCCTGGCCTATCCGGACAACTGCATCCTGGTGGGCGAAGAGTTGTCGCCGGCGATGCTTGGTGATGTACCTGCAGGCAAACTGGTTGCACTGGTTTCGGTGGAAGGCTCACGCAACTCGCACACCGCAATCCTGGCCCGCGCCATGGGCATACCTACCGTAGTCGGCGCCCAGGACTTGCCCTATGCCCGACTGGACGGTATCGAGCTGATTATTGACGGCTATCACGGCGACATTTACACCAACCCTGGATCACTACTACGCCAGCAATACTTGCGCATGCTACAGGAAGAGCAACTGATCTCCCGCGAGCTGGACAGCCTGCGCCAGCAGCCCTGCTCCACGCCAGACGGTCATCGACTCAGCCTCTGTGCAAATACCGGCTTGATGGCCGATGTGCCACGCGCTCTTGAGCGCGGCGCCGAGGGCATCGGTCTATACCGCTCCGAAGTGGCGTTCATGAGCACCCCGCGCTTTCCCAGTGAAAGCGAACAGGTACAGCTGTATCGGGAACAGCTAAAAGCCTTTCATCCACGTCCGGTTACCATGCGCACCCTGGATATCGGCGGCGACAAGCCCCTGAGTTATTTCCCGATCAAGGAGGAAAATCCCTTCCTTGGCTGGCGCGGCATTCGCATTTCACTGGACCATCCGGAGATTTTTTCTGTACAGGTACGGGCCATGATCAAGGCCAGTACCGAACTCGACAATTTACGTATCCTGCTGCCAATGATCTCCAGCGTGCATGAGCTTGAGGATGCGCTCTACCATATACATCGTGCCTGGCAAGAGCTGGTGCAAGAAGGCCTGTCGGTCAGCATGCCGCCCGTAGGCGTGATGATCGAAGTTCCCGCAGCGGTCTACCAGGTACATGCCCTGGCCAGCATGGCGGACTTTGTCTCAGTCGGCTCCAACGATCTGGCTCAGTATTTGCTCGCGGTTGACCGTAACAATGCACGGGTCGCCGATCTCTACGACTACCTGCACCCTGCCGTGCTGCAAGCCCTGCAGCAGATAGTCGATGCCGCACACTGCTGTCAGCGGCCGGTCAGCATCTGCGGTGAAATGGCCGGTGACCCGGCAGCCGCGGTACTGCTGATGGCCATGGGTTTCGACACCCTGTCAATGAACGCAACCCACTTGCCCAAGGTCAAGTGGCTGCTGCGCCAGATACCCATGGCACATGCCCGCGTGCTGTTGCAACAGGCACTGACCATGGACAGCCCTCACTTGATCCACAGCATGTTGCATCTTGAGCTGGAAAGCCGGGGGCTGGGCAAAGTACTCAACCCCGGAGCCAATGTGCAGATCTGAGCAGCAATACTACTAAGGAAGCGCTGAATAATTACCCGAGTTGCCAGGTCGTTGTTGAAAATCAGCTCACAACCCTTGGGTTGAACGTGCTTTAGCACGGCCGCAAAGCGGAGAGCGAAGCGAATAAAATGCTCATTTACTACCAGTGAACTGTGCTTTTCGCTGCTTTGACTCGCTGCGCTCGCCCTTCGGACCAGCCTTCGGCTGTTACTCCCGTTGGTCGTTGCGCCTGGCCCTGACTGCCTCGCCAACAGTATTCAGCGCATCCCTAAAGGGAGCAGGTATATTTGATTCAATGTGCCTGTCCCCTTTAATGATGATTTTAATTTGGGGGTTTTTCATGCAAATTGTACTCATGACACTGGAGTTTACCCTGCCGGGGTGTCGCTCGCTGAAAGAGAAGCGCCAGCGTATGGGCGGCATTCATGAGCGTTACGGACGCAATCCTGCAGTAGCGGTATGCGAAAGCGGCGCCCGTGAACAGGCAAACGCCAGCGAGTGGAGCTTTATTGTAACCGGCACCTCGGCCCAGGACGTAGAGGCTTTGTGCAGCGACATCACCGAACGCATTGAGCGTACGGTCGAAGCCAGGGTAATGAATGTGTTGCGCCAGCGGCTGTAACCGGATGGTCAGTAGCTCGCCATGGCTGTCTTCAGAGCCGGAAACACATTTTCCGACAGGGTATCCCATCGTTCACGCAAATAGATCAGGTAGACCGGATAGCTGAACTCTGGTGCCGCCGGCACCCGCTCCATCAAGCCCTGTTCCAGATAGGGCTGCACCACCCGGCTGCGGAAATAGCCCCGGCCACCCTGTTGCAGCAGGTATTCCAGTGCCAACGGACCAAGATCGGCATAGAGTGCACTGCGCGCCAGCTCCGGCAGGGCAGTGTCGTGCTGACGGCAAAAGTGCTCGCCCCAGTCCACATATAAGTAGGGTTCGGCACAGCGTACAGAACGCACCTGGACCAGTTTTTCCTCCAGCAGCTGTTCCACCTGAATACCGGGCCGATAGTCCGGCTGGTGCACCAGTGCCGCATCCATGACGCCCTGATCAACCTTGTCGTGCAGCTTGCGCTTGCCGCCCACCTCAACACGTACGGCAGCTGTTTCCTGGCTGCTGCGCAGTGCCGACAACCACTGCAACAATAACGGATTCCACAGGCTGGTTTCGCCGCCCAGCGTCAGCAAGGTATCGGCTCCCTTGGGCATGGGTAACTCGCGCCGGGCCGCCTTCCAGGTACGCACCAGCTGGCTGGCATGGGCAACAAAGCGTTCACCGTCCGGCGTCAGCGTGGCACCACTGCGATTGCGGACAAACAGCCGGCAACCCAGCTGCCCTTCCAGATTGCGCACCCGCGCCGTTACGGCAGTCTGGGTAACGTGCAACTTCTCACCGGCGGCAATGAAACTGCCACTGCGTACAATTTCCAGAAAAGTCCGGGCCAGATCAATATCCACAGCATCCATCAACATTATTCAATCAACTTGGCAGTATATTTCATTATTCGTGTCATGCGCCCCTTGACATACTCAGACCAAAGTTCACCGGGAGCACATCGGCACGATGCAAACTTCACTGCAAATGTTTTCAGCTGCTCAATGGAGCCAGCTGAACGCCCTGTTGGGCACACTGAACGTCAAACAAAAGCTCTGGCTTAGCGGCTATCTGGCCGGCAGCAGCCAGGACCAAACCGGCTTAACCACCGTTACGGCAGAGTCTGGTCAGAAAGTACTGATTGCCTACGGGACCGAAACCAACAATTGCCGACAACTGGCCACCGATCTGGCCGAACGCTGTGCCAGTGCCGGTATCCCTGCCGAAGTAGCCGACCTGGCCGGTTTGCGTCTGCGCCGCCTGGGCAAACTGGAGCACCTGGTAGTCATCACCGCCACCCATGGTGATGGCGACCCGCCCGAGCCGATCCTGCCTTTCTATGAAGCCATCATGGCCGAAGATGCAGCCAGACTGGCGGGGCTGAAGTTTGCCGTACTGGCACTGGGTGACAGCAGCTATGAGCACTTCTGCGTGACCGGCATTGAGCTGGACCAGCGGCTGGAAGCGCTCGGCGGCGAACGGCTGGTTCCACGCCAGGACTGTGACGTCGACTTTGCCCGCCCCGCTGCCGAATGGATGGAACAGCTGCTGCCTGCACTGCCCCGCTCAGAGGCAGTCACCGCGCCTGCAGCCACAGTGGAAACAGCAGCAGATAGCAGCCTTTACAGCAAAACAAACCCGCTGGAAGCCGAGGTGCTGGCCAATCAAAACCTGAGTCACGCTTCTCGTCAGCAGCCCATCCATCACCTGGAACTGGCCCTGGATGCCGACAATTTCCCCGTGCTGCCCGGCGATGCCGTGGGCATTCTCGCCGAGAACCCGCCTGCTCTGGTGGCCATGCTGCTGGATGCCACCGGCCTGTCCGGCGAGCAGCCGGTAACACTGGGCCAGCAGGCGCTGTCGCTGGTCGAAGCACTACGCCGTCATTGCGACCTGTGCATTCCCGGCAAGGCTTTTCTGGAGCTTTGGGCTGAGTTGACCAAAGATGCAGCGCTGACCGGCATACTCAATGGCGACAGCAAGCTGTTGCGTCAGTTCTTGCGCCAACACCAGATCCGCGACCTGATCAGCCAGTTCCCCGCACACCCCGATGCACAGGCACTGGTCGATGTGCTGCGCCCACTGCAACCACGCCTGTACGACGTTGCCAACAGCTTGTCAGAGCTGCCCGACGAGCTGCACCTGACGGTCAAGGCCTACGACTACGCCTTTGGCAACCGTGAAGAAGCCGGAATCGCCTCGCACTACCTGCTGGGCTTGCAGCCCGGCGACAGCGTACAGCTGTATCCACACCGCAACGCCCGTTTCCGCCTGCCGGAACAATCCGGCACACCGGTCATCCTGATTGGCGAAGGTACGGGTATCGCCCCTTACCGCGCGTTCTGGCAAGAGCTGGCCCTGTCCGGGCAGCAAACACCCTGCTGGCTGGTGTTTGGCGAGCAGTCGTTCGAGCAGGACTTCCTCTACCAGCTGGATATCCAGCAGGCCCATGCTGCCGGCGTTCTCAGCCATGTAGACACCCTGTTTCACGAACAGCAGCCTGAAGCCACACTGGCCACTCCACTGCTGGTACAGGGCAGCCGCTTGCTGGACTGGCTGGCCAGAGGGGCTCATCTGTATTTGTGCGGCGACAAAGCCGAGCTGGATGCCTGTGAAGCGGCACTGGAAGGCTATCTGGATGACCAGCAGGGCAAGGGCCAGTGGAAGCAGCTGGCCAAAGACAAACGCATTCACCGGAATCTGTACTAGGAGCGCATCTTATGATTAGGGACTCTGATATCAGCCAGCCTGTAGCCAGCCTGCATGACAACGAAAAGCTCAAGGCTCGCAGCCGCCACTTGCGCGGTACCATCAGCGAAGGGCTGGCCGCGCCCCTGACCGGCGCGGTGTCACACGATGACACCCTGTTGATGAAGTTTCACGGCATTTACCAGCAGGATGACCGCGATGTGCGCAGCAAGCGCCGCCAGCGCCAGCTGGAGCCCATCTATCAGTTTATGGTGCGCATGCGCATTCCCGGTGGCCAGCTCAGCCCGGAACAGTGGCTCGGCATTGACCAGTTGTCACGCCGCTATGCCGAGCGCGGCATCCGCATCACCACCCGCCAGACCATCCAGCTGCATGGTGTGCGCAAACGGCATCTGCGCCTGCTGATGCAGGGTATTCGCGATCTGGGCCTGGATACCATTGCCGCCTGCGGTGACGACAGCCGTGGCGTGGTTTGTGGCACCAGCCCCTTTCTGTCCAAAGTGCATCAGCAGGTCAATGAACTGGCCAAACAGACCAGCGACTTGCTGATTCCGAAAACCGGTGCCTATCCGGAAATCTGGTACGGCGATGAACCCAAAAGCATTGAGTACAAGGACGAAGAACCGGTATATGGCGACCTGTATCTGCCACGCAAATTCAAGGTTGGCTACGCCATTCCGCCGGTCAATGATATTGATGTCTATGGCCAGGACCTGGGCCTGATTGCCATTGTTGAAGATGGCGAGCTGAGCGGTTTTAACATCTGTGTTGGCGGCGGCATGGGCCAGCTGGACACCCGTGACGACAGCTATCCGCGCCTGGCTGAAGAAATCGGCTATATCCCGGCTGACGAAGCACCCGGGTTTGCACTGACGGTAATGACCATCCAGCGTGATTTCGGTGATCGCAAGGACCGTCACCGTGCCCGCTTCAAATACACACTGGACCGGCTGGGTACCGACTGGTTTCTGGCCGAGCTGGAGCGCCGCCGCGGTGTACCTCTGGAGCCGGCACGCCCCTTCCGCTTTAACCAGAATGGCGATCTTTTGGGCTGGCAGCGCGGCGATGACGGGTTCTGGCATGCCACGCTCTATATCGAAAGCGGCCGTGTTGATGGCGTGTTGCGCGAGCGATTGAGCGGCTTTTTCCAGCAGTATGGTGGTCGTATACGCATGACCACCAACCAGAACTTGCAGCTGACCCATATTGGCGACTACGAGAAAGAACAGGTCGGCTGGCGGCTGCAAGACCTGGATCTGGCCTGGCGATTGACCCCGGACCAACAGGCGGCCCACACCATCAGCTGTGTTGCACTGCCAACCTGCGGCCTGGCCATGGCCGAAGCCGAGCGCTACACCCCACGCCTGCTGTCGGTGTTCGAAACCCTGAAAACCCGTTGCGGTATTGCCGGACAGCCCATCACCCTGCGCATCACTGGCTGTCCCAACGGCTGCGCCCGTCCCTATCTGGCAGAAATTGCCCTGACTGGCCGCGCGCCCGGACTGTACAACCTGTATCTGGGTGGCAGCTTTCACGGCGACCGGTTGGCCAGACTATACGCCAGCAACGTCGATGAAGAGGCTTTTCTTGGCCTGCTGGAGCCGCTACTGGAAAGCTATCAGGCCCAGCACCAGCCAGATGAACACTTTGGTGATTTTCTGGTCAGACGCAACCTGCTGGACACCCCGGTGGAGTTTGTGCGGCTGACCTGACCAGGCAAGGCAAAGTGTTCAGTACAAAGAGCCACTTCAGTGACAAGTAATGCCGCGACCCAGGCTGCCGTGGGTCGCGGCTCCTGTAGAAACTGCACGAGCCCTGTAGAAGCCACTTTAGTGGCGATTGAGGGCTGCTATAACTTCGCGCTTGAGTCAGGCACCGGTCGCGGCTGAAGCCACGCCTGCAGCCCTGTACAAGCCGGGCCACTGCAAGTGCTGTTACGGCTGCTGTGCCCGCTGCAAATAAGCCAGAAACTCGGCGGCATTAACCTCACCGGTAATGCGGGCGCTGCGCACCTCATTGCCCTGCGGGTCGATAAACAGGATGGTCGGCGGGCCAATGATGCCGTACTCCTTCAGTAGCGCCTGTTGCGCAGCGGTGTTGTCGGTGACATCAGGCTGCAGAAAACGCATGCCCTGCATGGCTGCCTGCACCTGCGGCTGGCCAAACACGGTTTTTTCCATTACCTTGCAGGACACGCACCAGTCCGCATAAAAATCCACCACCACCCACTGTCGATTATCCTGCGCCCGGGCCAGCTCCTCGCGAAACAGCGCCGGGTCGGCAATCCGTTCCGGCTGCAAACGGCTTTCACCCGCAGCAGTCATACTCTGCAGGTGGCCCAGGGGCTGCCACGGATCGCTGCCACCACTGGCGGCTCCGGCCAGCATGATGGCGCTCCACAATCCAAGCAGGGCAGCGCAGAAGCGGAACAGGCCAGTCCAGCCAGCCGGTTTTATGCTGGCCAGATGCAGGGCCACGGCCAGCAGCAGGGCGGCCCACAACGCCAGCACAAGGCTGTCCGGCAGCAAGCCACGCACCACAAAAATGGCCGCTGCCAGCAAGGCATAACCGAATACCCGGTTCACGCCCTCCATCCACTGCCCGGGTTTGGGCAGCCAGCGCATGCCGAAGCTCATGGCCAGCAGCAGTGGCAGACCGCTACCAAAACCGAGCACGAACAGCACCAGACCGCCCTTCAGCGCATCACCGGACTGGCCGATATACAGCAGTGCCCCGGCCAATGGCGCCGTCATGCAGGGTCCCACCAGAAGAGCCGACAAAATGCCCAGCAACCCTGCTCCCAGCAGGCTGCCACCCTTGATCTGGCGATCGGCAGTTTGCAGCCGTTCACGAATGAAAGCCGGCAACTGCAGGCTGTACAGGCCAAACTGCGAGGCGGCCAGCAGCACAAATAGCCCGGCAAAAGGCACCAGTAACCAGGGGTTCTGTAATGCGGCGGCCAGATTGCTGCCCAGTTGTGCCGCGACCACACCCAGCAGCGCATACACCAGCGACATGGCCAGTACAAAAACACCGCCCAGGCGCGCGCCCTGCCAGCCGCCGGGCTTGCTGCCGGCAATCACGCTGCTCAGGATCGGCAGCATGGGCAACATGCATGGGGTAAAGGCCAACAGCAAGCCCATGGCAAAAAAGGCCGCCAGGTTGATCAGCAAACCCGCATCGGCCAGCTGCCGGGCAATGCTCTGATCTTCGGCCAGGCTGGCCTCGGTATCAGCTGCCACCACCGGCTGGTCAGCTGAAAATTCGGTGGTCTGTGGCGGATAGCAGAGACCGGCATCAGCACACCCCTGCCAAGTCACTCTGGCAGGCCGTGGCTGACCGGCCGCCAAATCAATCCGCATATCGCTACGATAAATTTGCGTTACGCCAAAAAACTCGTCTTCGTTTTCAATCCCTTCCGGAATCGCCAGCTCCAAACGGTTGCCGTCTGCATCCCGGGCACTGATGCTGTGACGATACAGGTAGTGCCCCGGGGTGATGGTCCACTGCAGCTGAGCCCGGCCATCAGCACTTTCCAGCAACTGCAGCTGAAAAGCCTCTTCAACCGGCAAAAAATCCTGCTGATTGCTGAAAAACGCTTGTACAGACAGGCTCAGCACCAGCAGCACAAGACCAAATAAGTAGCGCATGAAGACAACCCCACCCTGAAGACAGATCACCACGTACAGATGGCACAGGAAAACACAAGCTGCTCCGGCATGCACCGGACAGGGTCAAGAAAACTACCCGAAAAGGGTTAACATTATATTAATCGCAAGTTTCACATCCGAACCAAACAGCCCAGTTTGTACTCAACCAATCACCAAACTGCGCATGCCGGCATCAACACCGCCTGCCGCAAAGCTTTGCTCGATCAGGCTGATCTGTTGCGTATCCATACGCAACAGGCTGGTGGCACGGGTACCATAATCGTCACCGGTGATGAAAACACTCGACAGCTGGCGTTCCACCGCAAGGCCAATCCCGGTATCCGGCAACATGCTGTCGTCTGGCCGCCAGCTGTCGCGCATCAACGCAAGCAATGCCTGGTCGTCTGTGCGGTCCATCTGGCTGAAGGCACTGCGCAGGCGTACCAGCTTCGGCCAGGGAGTATCCAGGCTGGCATTGCACAAGGCATAGATACCGGCGGCCAGCCGTTGTGGCTGCTGTGTATTTGAATGCAGAAACCACAGCTGGTGCGCATCGCCAACCAGCAAGTTGAATCCACTGTACCTTCCCGACACCGATGCCAGCTGCTGCATATAGCCTGCCGGAGTCAGCTCGCCGGCCAGAAAGCTGCTGACCAGATCACCACGTGAGCGCGGACCGGCAGGTTCGACCTGACGAATATTGGTCAGGGCGGCAAAGCGCCGGCCCGGTGCTGCTCCCAGCCAGCTACCCCCTGCTTCCAGATCACGCCCGGCATGCACCAGGGGCTGATCGTCCCATTGCATCAGCGGCGCACTGGGGCGGGCATGAAACTCATCACGGTTGGCCAGCAACAACAGGGGCTGCTCTGTATCCGGCTGCCAATCAAATACCAGAATGCACATGTGCGGTCCTTACAGGCTTTCATGATGAGGCGTTACGCGTAACACCTCGGCCACTGTGGTGAGACCGGCTGCCACTTTCTGCGCACCGGACAACCGCAGGCTGCGCATGCCCTCGCGGTAGGCATTTTTACGCAGCACGCCAAGATCGGTTTCAGCAGTGATCAACCCCTTGATGCGCTCGTTCAGCACCATGATTTCATACAGCCCGGCACGACCGTGATAACCGGTTTCCCGGCACTCGATACAGCCAACGGCACGATACGCCTGCTTCGGTAGAGCCGCGTTCCAGGGCCGCGTCAAGGTATTCCAGTCTTCTACCGTTACCTCGGCCAGCTCTTTGCAGTGCGGGCACAGCGTACGCACCAGCCGCTGCGCCATGACACCCAGCAATGAGGCACGCAGCAAGTAATACGGCACCCCAAGCTCCAGCAGACGGTTGATCGCACCCGGCGCATCATTGGTGTGCAGGGTTGACAGCACCAGGTGTCCGGTCAGCGCTGCCTGGATCGCCATCTCGGCGGTTTCCAGGTCACGGATCTCGCCGACCATGATGATGTCCGGGTCTTGTCGCATCAGCGCGCGCACGCCGCTGGCAAAGGTCAGGTCAATGTTGTGCTGGACCTGCATCTGGTTGAAGGACGGCTCGATCATCTCGATCGGGTCTTCAATCGTACACAGGTTAACCTCTTCGGTTGCCAGCTGTTTCAGGGTGGTATACAGGGTAGTGGTTTTGCCCGAACCGGTCGGGCCGGTCACCAGAATGATGCCGTTGGGCTGGCGGGTCATCTGCTGCCAGCGATCCAGGTCATCGACAGAGAAGCCCAGCTGATCGAAACTTTTCAACAGTACATCCGGGTCGAAGATTCGCATCACCATCTTTTCGCCAAACGCAGTGGGCAGCGTGGACAAACGCAACTCGATTTCCTGGTCGTCCGGCGTGGATGTCTTGATGCGGCCATCCTGGGGTTTGCGTTTTTCCGCCACGTTCATGCGACCCAGGGTTTTCAGCCGGCTGATCACTGCCAGCGTCACCTGCGGCGGGAACTGGTAAACGGTATGCAGCACGCCGTCGATGCGAAAGCGTACCTTGCCCTGCTCGCGGCGCGGCTCGATATGGATATCACTGGCCCGCTGCTGGAAGGCGTACTGGAACAGCCAGTCGACAATATTGACGATATGTGCGTCATTGGCATCCGGCTCCTGGTCCGCAGCACCCAATCGCAACAATTGCTCAAAATTGCCCGTACCGCTACCGGAGTATTCCTGCCCGCTGGCACCGGAAACCGACTGGGCCAGCCGGTAAAACTCAGTGGTAAAGCGGCGGATGTCTTCCGGATTGGCCACCATGCGGCGGATTTCACGCCGCAGTACATGTGCCAGGTTGGTTTCCCAGCTGTGCACAAATGGCTGGGCGCTAACAATAGTCACACTGGTCGAGTCCTGCGCCACCGCAAGAATCTTATGCCGCTGGGCAAAAGCGTAAGACATCAGTGGTGTCACGGCTGCCACATCAATCTTCAGCGGATCAATACGCATGTAAGGCTGGCCAGCCCAGTCCGCCAGCCATTGGGTGAGCATTTCCAGATTGAGCTTTTTGCCTGGCCGCTTCAGGTCATCCAGCTGCTGATCGGCAATGATCTCCAGCGGGTGTAGGGCCTGCTTGCCGGCGTCCAGCGGCCGCTTGGCCATACACTGCTCAGCCATGGACTGGTCAAGATGCCCCTGTTCCACCAGCTGGTTAAGAATGTTGCCCAATTCCAGCACCAGGTCGGGTTCGGGTACGCTAAAGTTCATGCAGCGGTTCTCCCAGGTAAGGCTTCAATACACAGCGGCTTTGCCGGTGTCCCGTTAACTACCGTCCCGCATGAGCGCCTTCCAGCCCCGATCAGCAACAATGGCATCCAGACAGTCGGCCCTGGCCTGCATGTCATTGAGCATCAGGCTGGCATGCAGTTTGCGCAAGGCGCCCAAAGTGTCATCCAGCCCTTCGGCTGCCAAAACGTGGCGCGCTACTTCCAACCAGACCAGCACACGCTCCAGACGGGGCTGCTGATCGCCCAGTGCGAAAGGTTTCAATTTATAGGCCTCCAGCCCCAGCGCCTGTGTTTCTTCACGCAGGAAACGGGCCAGCCATCGCTCCAGCGGAGCCTGTGCCTGGCGTATCATGCGCTTGTTGCGAGCAGCCTGCCAGCGTCGCTCATGTAACCAGAGCGCCAGGTCCAGCGAAAATAATCCCCAGCGGGTTTGCTGCAGCTCAACAGCAAACAGTCCGGCCGCCTCGTCCCGCGCCTTCCGGGACTCAAGGCCGGCCTGCAACCTGGGTTGCCAGTCGGCCAGCAAGGCGTCCAGTGCCAGACGCAACTCGCGACTGGTCTTGCGTGGCACCACCTGCCCCATGCTGCCCAACAGCGCGCGCATACCGCTAAGCTGATCAAACCAGCCCTGCAGCAGTTTCCACTGACCGGTATGACGGTACTGTTCAGCCAGGCGCTGGCTGGCTGCGAGCTGTTCTTGCAGCAGGGCAGCAAAAGCCGAGTCGATATCCTGCCCGACAGCCAGCCTGGCAGGACGGATGTGCAAATCGAAACTGTCAGCCTGCAGCAAACGATAACCACGTTCGGCCTTGCTGATATCGCAAGGCATCAAGGCAATATCAGCGGCCAATTGCAGCGCCAGCTCAAGCAATGTTGCCGGGTTACCTTCGCGCAACTCCAGCTCAAGCTCGCTAATTTCTTCTTCACCGGCAGCCGTACTGACCTTGCCCCGGTCCAGCGCCACTTCGACCCGGGTCGGGACACCTGCATGCGTCCAGGCCAGTTCGATGCTTTTACGCGTGAAGTCGGTACGGAACAGCTCTTTGAGTTGTTGCTTGTCCAGATCGCGCAAGCTTTCCGGCCAGCAGCTGTCGTCCAGATGAGACATCACCAGGCTGCCCTCATCGATAGACCAGTCCCATTCGTTGCGCTCAGACAGGCCGGCCACGCTGGCACCCTTGCTTTTCAAAGTCTGAATGAACTGTTCGCCATCACGACGGATGCGCAAGGCCACCTGTGCCGCTGCCAGGTCTCCCTGTCTGGTGTCATAGTAAGCGTTCAGCAGTTCGCGGGTTTGCCATTGTTGGCTGCTGTAACGCTCAAACAGCGGATGTGCGACCAGTCTGTCCATGTCGGACGGGCTGATCCTCAATTTTATTTCGGTTTCTGTGGCCATTCCGGTTCCAGTAAGTAAAGCTTGGGTGGATGCTGATGTTAGCCTGAAAGCGCCCTGACTGCACCGCCAGATACGGGTTCCACCTGCTTCAATCGGCGTAAACAGGCATCATTGCACCAAAAGCGTGGCAGGTTATGGGTGCGCCGGATAATGTAAGCGAGGCTGTACAGGGCCAGGCAGAAAGCAGCGAAAAAATGCAGTTTAGATGTAGCAAATCAGCATGTTGAGCTGTTTTTAAACAACTGTCTGGCAACACAGGTGCTTAATTCAGTGCTTCCTTGTGCTCGGGTAAAGCACCCAAGCTAGGCGAACCTGCTCCAGACAACGTATAATCGGCCCACTTACTGGTTACCGAGCATTGTTGCCATGTCACTCAACCCTTTTGTCAGCCTGTTTGGCCGCTCACCCATTGGCCCGATGCAGCAGCATATCGCCAAGGCCTATGAGTGCGCATCAAATCTGGTCCCTTTTTTTGAGGCAATAATTTCCGAGGACTGGGAGCGTGTCGAGCAGGTGCAGCAGGAGATGGTACGTCTGGAAAAGGAAGCCGACAAACTCAAACGTGATGTACGCGTACACCTGCCCAAAAGCCTGTTTTTGCCCGTGCCCAGATCAGACTTGCTGGAGTTGCTGAGCGTACAAGACAAGGTCGCCAACCGCGCCAAGGATATTGCTGGCTTGATGCTGGGTCGTCAGATGAGCATCCCCGAGCCGCTGCAGCCCATCATCCGTACTTATGTACAACGGACTGTTGATGCCTGCGAGCAAGCCCTGAAAGCCATGAACGAACTGGACGAGATTCTCGAAACCGGCTTCGGCAATCGTGAAGTACGCCGCGTCACCGAAATGATCGAAGTGCTGGAAGACATCGAGCACGATACCGACCGGATCCAGATCGAGGTGCGCCGCAACCTGTTCAAAATTGAAAAAACCCTGCACCCCGTTGATGTGATGTTCATGTACACAATCATCGAATGGATTGGTGATGTCGCCGACCGTGCCGAGCGTGTCGGTAACCGACTGGAACAACTGCTGGCGCGCTGATTGGCGCGCTTTTTTATACGAAGCGGAAAATCTTATGTCCTTTATTACCGATTACGGCATGATCCTGCTGGTCATGGCCTGTATTTTTGGTTTTTTCATGGCATGGGGTGTAGGTGCCAATGATGTCGCCAACGCCATGGGTACCTCGGTCGGTTCCAAGGCCCTGACCATCAGACAGGCCATCCTGATTGCCATGGTATTCGAGTTTTGCGGAGCCTACCTGGCCGGTGGCGAGGTCACCGATACCGTCAAAAACGGCATCGTCAATGTCGATGTAATGTCGGTCGACTTGATGGTCCTGGGCATGATGTCAGCCCTGATGGCTGCCGGCACCTGGTTGATGATTGCCACTAGCCGTGGCTGGCCGGTCTCCAGTACCCACACCATCATTGGCGCTGTAGTCGGCTTCTCTGCCGTTGGGGTCTCGGTAGACTCAGTGCACTGGAATGCCATCCTCCCCATTACCGCCAGTTGGGTTATCACACCCTTTCTCTCGGGCACTCTGGGTTTCCTGCTGTTCATGAGCGTAAAAAAGCTGATCATCAACACTGAAAACCCTTTTGTCAGCGCCAAGCGTTATGTACCTGTCTACATGTTCCTGACGGGCTTCATGGTAGCCCTGATGACCCTGTCCAAGGGTCTCAAGCATGTAGGTGTCAACCTGAATAACGAGCAGAGTGTGCTACTCGCCATAGGTGTCGGCCTGCTGGTCATGACTGGCGGTATTCTACTGCTACGCCGCGTCAAGCTGCCGGAAAACGCATCCCGCCGCGCCTACTATCATAGCGTAGAAAAGTCTTTCGCTATCCTGATGATCTTTACTGCTTGCTCCATGGCTTTTGCCCACGGAGCCAACGATGTGGCCAACGCTGTTGGGCCGCTGGCTGCGATTGCCGGCGTCATCCAGAATCAGGGACTGGCCGAAATCGGCGCGAAGACCGCGGTTCCGGCCTGGGTACTGTTCTTGGGTGGTGTTGGCATTGTTATTGGATTGGCAACCTATGGTTACAAAGTGATTGCCACCGTTGGCAAGGAAATCACCAAGCTGACGCCAAGCCGGGGCTTTGCCGCCGAACTGGCCACGGCCTCCACTGTAGTCACAGCATCAGCATTCGGTTTGCCGGTTTCCACCACCCATACTCTGGTCGGTGCTGTTCTGGGCATTGGCCTGGCACGTGGCATCAGCGCCCTCAACCTGCGCGTCATCCTGTCCATTTTTATGTCGTGGGCGATTACCCTGCCGGCCGGGGCCATTTTGGCCATTATCTTCTTCAGTATCCTCAAGCTGGTTTTTCTCTGACGGCACTCCCGTACCGGCCGAACCGGTACGGGATCTCTGCTATAGTGCCAACATCACCTGAATCAGGCAGCTGATCATGCATGACTATGTAACCTGGCTAAGGCATTCGTCGCCCTACATCAACAGCCATCGCAAGCGCACCTTCGTCATCATGCTTCCCGGCGAAGGCTTGGCGCACACCAACTTTAACACCATTGTGCACGACCTGGTTCTGCTGCACAGTCTTGGGGTGCGTTTGGTACTGGTGCACGGCTCACGCCCGCAAATAGAGCAGGCCCTGCAAGCCAGACAACTACCTTCCCGCTATCACAACAATTTGCGCATTACCGACCGGGATACTCTGGACTGCATTATCAGCGCGGTTGGCCAGCTGCGCAGCCTGATTGAAGCCCGTTTTTCGGTCAACATGGCTACCTCGCCAA
>Ga0209075_1001106_pt1 | contig 25727 bp, 19 predicted proteins | sample Stecom2011_FD_187523 | JGI IMG/M metagenome (GOLD analysis project Ga0209075, IMG submission 187523) | Agricultural soil microbial communities from Utah to study Nitrogen management - Steer compost 2011 (SPAdes) (version 2) | ecosystem: Environmental > Terrestrial > Soil > Agricultural land...
AAAAAACCCGGCTTGTGGCCGGGTTCCCATTCGGCGAAACGCTTATTTTTGGTAAGCGTTTACTGCCTTTACAATTTCCGCACGGGCTTCGTCAGCGTTGCCCCAGCGGTCGATCTTGACCCACTTGCCGGCTTCCAGATCCTTGTAGTTCTCGAAGAAGTGCTGGATCTGCTGGATCAGCAGTTGCGGCAGGTCGGTATATTCCTTCACGTCCTTGTACAGAACGCTCAGCTTGTCATGGGGTACGGCAACCAGCTTGGCATCGCCGCCGCCATCGTCGGTCATGTGCAGTACGCCAACCGGACGGCAACGGATGACCGAGCCCGGGGCAACCGGATGCGGGGTGACTACCAGTACGTCCAGCGGGTCGCCATCATCGGCCAGGGTGTTCGGAATGAAGCCGTAGTTGGCCGGGTAGAACATCGGGGTAGCCATGAAGCGATCGACGAACAGAGTGCTGGTGTCCTTGTCGATCTCGTACTTGATCGGCGCATGGTTGGCCGGGATTTCGATGGCGACGTAGATGTCGTTGGGAATGTCCTTGCCTGCGGGAATCTGGTCGTAGCTCATGGGTTACCTGATGCGGGGCAGTGTGAATCGGTCGGCACCTGCTTGCGGGTGCCAGGAAAAATATGGGCCGGGAGTATAACAGCACCAATGCGCCATGGCGAGAACTCCTCGCACCATCCCGGGAGAGACGAGCACCAGCTCGTCCGCGGGGTGGCAGGCGCTGCCCGGCACTCCCCGGGGCTGCCGGGCAGCCCCTTTCATCGAGCTGTTGCTCGACGATCCCAGGGGTGTGCTCCCGGGCCTCGATCAGACCTCGAAGGGCGGCAGCTTGCGCTCCACCGGCAGGTTCTGCAGGCGCACGTAGGCGGGCAGGCCGTTCTTGAACGGGGGGATGTCCTCACCCTGGATCAGCGGCGACAGGTACTCGCGGCAGGCGTCGGTAATGTGGAAGCCGTCCTCGCTGATGAACTCGCGGGGCATGAACTTCTCGACGTTGGCCACCTCGCTCAGGGGAGCCTCGATGATATCCCAGCGGTAGGGGCTGCTTTCCAGACGACGGATGGCCGGCATGATGGCGTTCTTGCCTTCCAGGGCGATCTCCACTGCTGCCTTGCCCAGGGCATAGGCCTGTTCCACATCGACCTGGGAGGCGATGTGGCGGGCGGCGCGCTGCAGGTAGTCGGCCACGGCCCAGTGGTACTTGTAGCCGAGCTTTTCGCGAATCAGGTTGGCGATGGTCGGGGCAACCCCGCCGAGCTGGGCATGGCCGAAGGCATCCTTGAGGCCGGATTCGGAGAGGAATTTGCCTTCCTTGTTCTTGATGCCCTCGGAAACCCCGATCACGCAGTAACCGTGGGTCTTGACGCATTCGTCGACGCGGGCCAGGAAGGCGGCCTCGTCAAATTCGATCTCGGGGAACAGCAGGATGTGTGGCGCTTCGCCCTCGGCTTCGCTGGCCAGACCGCAGGCGGCGGTGATCCAGCCGGCGTGACGGCCCATGACCTCGAGGATGAACACCTTGGTCGAGGTGGCGCACATGGAGGCCACATCGTAACCGGCCTCGCGGATGGAGGTGGCCACATACTTGGCTACCGAGCCGAAACCCGGGCAGCAGTCGGTGATCGGCAGATCATTGTCCACGGTCTTGGGTACATGGATCGCCTTGATCGGGTAACCCATGGTCTCGGCCAGCTGGGATACCTTGAGGCAGGTGTCAGCGGAGTCGCCGCCACCGTTATAGAAGAAGTAGCCGATATTGTGCGCCTTGAATACCTCGATCAGGCGCTCGTACTGGGTACGGTTGGCCTCCAGGCTCTTGAGCTTGTAGCGGCAGGAACCGAAGGCGCCGGAGGGTGTGTGGCGCAGGGCGGCAATGTTCTCCGCCGATTCCAGGCTGGTGTCGATCAGATCCTCGGTCAGTGCACCGATGATGCCGTTGCGGCCAGCATAGACCTTGCCGATCTTGTCCGGATGCTGGCGAGCGGTTTCGATAACCCCGGCAGCAGAGGCGTTGATTACTGCGGTAACCCCGCCGGATTGGGCGTAGAAGGCGTTCTTGACGGTCATGCTGGCTCCAAGTTGGTGGCTGACGTCAGTGAGACAACCGCAGCGGTGATGCGGTTGCATGACGTCGACAGACTCAAGGTGAAATGAATGGCGCGCATGATAGCCGAATGCAGGTCATTTTGCATGACCGGCTGCCGTGCGGTGCGCGCAGGCCGGTCGGAGAAACAAACCGGCGCCGGCCCATGCTAGTATCCAGCCCCTGATGGTTTTGCTTACAGGGTCGCTCGATGCATCTGCACATTCTCGGTATCTGCGGTACTTTCATGGGTTCGCTGGCGCTGCTGGCGCGGGACCTGGGGCATCAGGTCAGCGGTTCGGACGCCAATGTCTACCCGCCGATGAGCACCCAGCTCGAGGCCCAGGGCATCCAGCTGATGGAAGGTTATGATCCGGCCCATCTGCAACCGCAACCGGACCTGGTGATCATCGGCAACGCCATGTCCCGGGGCAATCCGGCGGTGGAATATGTGCTGGACAAGGGCATTCCCTATACTTCCGGTCCCCAGTGGCTGGCCGATCATGTTCTGCAGGATCGCTGGGTGCTGGCGGTGGCCGGAACCCACGGCAAGACCACCACCTCCAGCCTGCTGGCCTGGCTGCTGGAGGATGCGGGCATGGCCCCGGGCTTCCTGATCGGCGGCATTCCGCAGAACTTCGGCATTTCCGCCCGGCTGGGCGATACGCCGTTCTTCGTCGTCGAGGCGGACGAGTACGACAGCGCCTTCTTCGACAAGCGTTCCAAGTTCGTCCACTACCGCCCGCGCACGGCCATCCTGAACAATCTGGAGTTCGACCACGCGGACATCTTCGAGGACCTGGCCGCCATCGAGCGTCAGTTCCACCACCTGGTGCGCACCATTCCCGCCAGCGGCCTGATCATCCATCCCCGCCAGGATGCGGCGCTGCAGCGGGTGATCGGCAAGGGCTGCTGGACCCCGGTGCAGACCACCGGCGAGGGCGGTAACTGGCAGGCGCGGCTGCTGGCCGAGGATGGCTCGCGCTTCGAGGTCTGGCTGGACGGGCAGCTTCAGGGCATTGCCGAGTGGCAGCAGACCGGCGCCCACAGTGTGGCCAATGCGCTCTGTGCGCTGGCGGCGGCGCGCCATGTGGGCGTGACGCCGGAGCAGGGCATAGCGGCGCTGGCGGGTTTTGCCAGTCCCAAGCGGCGCATGGAGAAGATTGCCGACACCGGGGGCGTCACCCTGTATGACGATTTCGCCCACCATCCCACTGCCATCGCCACCACCCTGGCGGGGCTGCGCGCCAGTATCGGCGACCAGCGGCTGCTGGCGATCATCGAGCCGCGCTCCAACACCATGCGTCTGGGCAGTCACATGGCGGCGCTGCCGGGCAGCGTCGAGCACGCCAGCGAGGTGATCTGGTACCAGCCGCCGGGACTGGACTGGTCGCTGGATTCGGTGGTGCGTGACAGCCCGGTACCGGCGCAGGTGATGACCGACATCGATGCCATCGTCGAGAAGGTGGCAGCCGAGGCGCAGCCCGGCACCCGGGTGGTGATCATGAGCAACGGCGGCTTCGGTGGTATCCACCAGAAGCTTAAGCAGGCGCTGGAGCATCGCCATGGCTGAGCCGCGCCGCGTCACCCTTGCCGTCACCGGCGCCTCGGGAGCCCAGTATGCGCTGCGCCTGCTGGAATGCCTGGTGCGGGCCGATGTGGAAGTGTTCTTTCTCATCTCCCAGGCGGCGCAACTGGTGGTGGCCACCGAGACCGAGCTGCAACTGCCACCCAAACCCCAGGCGCTGGCAGCCTTTCTCACCGAGCATTACCAGGCGAGGGCAGGGCAGATCCGGGTGTTCGGCAAGCAGGATTGGATGAGCCCGGTGGCCTCCGGCTCCGGCGCGCCCTCGGCCATGGTGGTCTGCCCCTGCAGTACCGGCACCCTGTCGGCGATTGCCTGCGGAGCCAGCAACAACCTGATCGAGCGTGCTGCGGATGTGGCCCTCAAGGAGCGCCGCCAGCTGATCCTGGTGCCCCGGGAAAGTCCCTATTCCACCATCCATCTGGAAAACATGCTCAGGCTCAGCCAGATGGGCGCGGTGATACTGCCGGCCAGCCCCGGTTTCTACCATCAGCCGCAGAGCATCGATGATCTGGTGGATTTCGTGGTGGCGCGCATCCTCAATCAGCTGGGTATCGAGCAGGATCTGCTCAAGCGCTGGGGCGAGTAGTCCTGCACAGCCCGGTGCGGTCGATAAGCCGGCACCGGGTACCGATATACAGCTGCGTTATCCGGCTACCGGAACGATCATTCGCATCTACCTTCTGACGGGCACCTTTTCCGTGGTGCGGTCGGGACTGTCCTGCTGTCTGTCCTCTGAATAACAATAAAAGTCAGGAGAAGTCGGATGTATACGCGTAACAGCAATGCCTGCTCCACCCCCTTGCGACCCCGTCCATTGGTGACTGCGCTGGCCCTGGCCGCCGGTTCGGCCCTGCTTATCGGCTGTCTCGGCGGAGGCGGCGGCTCCAGTGACCGCGGCGAGCGAGGTGAACGCGCCACGGTCACTCTGGCCAACGGCGAAGTGCGTGGGCGTGTCGCTGATGACACGCTGATCTGGCATGGTATTCCCTATGCTCAGGCACCCGTGGGCGAGCTGCGCTGGCGCGCACCCCAGCCGCCGGAAGATTGGAGCGGTACTCTGGATGCCCGTGAACGCGGTCCCGAATGCGTGCAGGCAGAAACCACAACCCGCTGGCAGCGTACCTCCACCATGGTGGGTGATGAGGACTGTCTGACGGTCGATATCTACCGTCCCGATCGAGCCGGTTTCGCCGACGAGGCTCTGCCGGTGTACGTCTGGATACATGGCGGATCGAACAATTTCGGCACCGCAAAGCAATATGACGGCAGCACCCTGGCCAATCACTCCGATGTGGTCGTGGTGGTGGTGCAGTACCGGCTCGGGCCGCTGGGCTGGTTCTTCCATCCCGCCGTCCAGACCAATGGTGCCGATCCGCTGTCCGATTCCGGCAACTTCGGCACCCTGGATACCATCCGGGCCCTGGAGTGGGTGCAGGACAATATCGCTGCCTTCGGCGGGGATCCGGACAATGTCACCATCACCGGTGAATCCGCCGGCGGGCACAACGTGCTGAACCTGCTGGTGTCCCCCGAGGCCGGCGGAGGGCTTTTCCATCGGGCCATGTCCCAGAGCGGCTCGATGAACACCCGCAGTACCACAGCGGCGCGCAATTCGGCCAATCAGCATGTGGAATGGCTGATTCGCCTGCTGGAAGACCGCAAGACCCCGGATGCACCCATCTCGGCGGATCAGGCCAGGCAGATGCGCGAGGAGATGGAAACCGCCGGCACCCTGGGTGAGTACCTGCGCGCGGCGCAGGGGCATGATCTGTATCAGGCCGTGGTCAACTACAGTTCACTGAGCGCCTACGGCGCCATCGAGGATGGCACCGTGATTCCGGAAGGGGGGTGGATTCCCCGCTTCACCAGTGGCGAGTTCAACAACGTGCCGGTAATCCTCGGGGCCAACGAGTACGAACAGAAGTCCTTCATGCCCCTGTACGGCGGAGCGGTCAAGGGTCTGCTGCCGCAGGTGCCCTCGCCGCCGGACAAGAGCTGGCTGGATCTGCTGGATGTGGCCTTCGAAGGCACCCAGACCCTGGATGAGGTGCTGCCGACCCAGAAGGACAGGGATACCTATGAGCTGACGGGCTATTACGGTGGCCGTTCCTGGCGCGCCAAGTATGTCGATCAGCTCGCCGCGCTGATCAGCCAACACCAGCCACAGACCTATGCCTACGACTTCCGCTGGGGTACGGCATCGGGCCCGGCGCCGTTCAACTTCATCTACGGCGCAGGCCATGCATCGGACATATCCTTCTTCTTCGGTACCGGAAACGGGTTGTTCGATCTGCCCTTCACCGAGCAGAACGAGGCGGGGCGGCGCGACCTGCAGCTGGCGATGATGAGCTATCTGGCAGATTTCGCCCGGGATGGCGATCCCAACGGCGACTTCACCCAGGACCTTCCCACCTGGAGCAGCTGGACGCCAACGGCGGGGCAGGACAAGCTGATCGTGTTCGATGCCACCGAGGAGGCGGCCGATATCAGCCTGTCCGACGAGGCCCTGACCTTGCCGGCAGTACGCCTGGCCTGGGCAGAAGCCATGGATGAAGCGGGACTCTCCCCTCAGGAAAAGGCGACATTGCAGAGCCTGTTCGGTCAGGGAGACAGCTACTCCACACCCTGAGCAAGCGCGCTGACAGGGGTCGGCGCTGCTCAAAACCCGGTGCCACGGAGGTGGCACCGGTACCCGTCGGTCATTTTTTGAGTAAAAACTCTAATTTTTCTTTCAGCACCGCTTTTGCTGGTTTAGACTCACTGTCATGAAGCCACCATCCGCTCGGATGGCAGGCACAGTGACGTGCGAGACAACAACAAGAGCTGATGCGCCATGAGGGGATCGGATCCGAGGCTGGCGGTTTTCATTCATCCGCCCGACCACCGTCGGTCTGGACGGGCTGCTTTGGCCCGCGGGCAGACCCTGCGCCCGGCCCGGCGCCTGGGGCATCGCGCCCAGCTCTCACCGGCATGGTTCCCGTTCCCGCTGTCCTTGCTGACGATTTCATCCGTATTCGACCCTGCCTCAACCCTGATTTCCCGAACTGCGGTTTCGTTCGAGCGGGCTGCCCGGCCTGTCGAATCGTCTGTGCTGCACCTTGCCAACTACCGTCCACAGCCGCCTGCAATCCCGGGGCGGTGCAATCAGGGTGACCCGCTGGCGCAGTAGCCGGGTCATCGTTTCAGCTGAAAAGAGGAAAGAGGGAAACGCCATGCAATCCAGGATACTTACCACCGGCACGCTGTTGGCCGCCACGCTGGTACTGGCTTCATGCAAGTTCGGTGGCAGCAGCAGCTCGTCATCGTCGGACGGCCCGCCGCAGGCGGGGCAACCGCCGAACATCCTGTTCGTGATCATGGATGATGTGGGTATCGACCAGTTCGAGTCCTTCGGTTATGGCGGAATGAAGCCGCCGTCGGTGCCGTCGATTGATGCCCTTGCCGACAACGGTCTGCGCTTCCGCAACGCCTGGGCAATGCCCGAGTGCTCGCCGAGTCGGGCCAGCTTCATGACCGGGCTGTATCCGATGCGGACCAATATCCAGCAGGCCATCGGCCCCAATGATCTGGCCAATTCACATGTCTCGCCCTACGTCATGACGGTACCCAAGGTGCTGGCTGCGGCGGGTTACGAGAGCGGCCTGTTCGGCAAGTTCCACCTCGGTGGGCCGGAGAACAACCCCGCCGGCATAGCCGCGCCGGCCGCGCTGGGCTGGGAGCACTTCAAGGGTTGGGGTGGGCTGCCGGCCTCGATTGATACCACCGCCGGCGGCGTGGGCGAGGAAGGTCAGTATAGCTGCGGTTTCGTGCCCCATGCGGCCCAGGGTGGCGCCCACTTCGGCGCCTGTTACATCCCGACGGGGGACGGTGGCGCCAGCTGCAGCGAAATCACCGGCGAGCCCGGCGGGGATTCGGCCGGTCTGCAATGCCTGACCCAGGGCGGCGTACTGGTGCCGGAGCAGAACTGCGAGTCCACTCCGCCGGCATACGTGAATTTCGAGCGGGAGAATGCCCATTACGTTTCCCGACTGCTGGTGAACTGGGAAGACGACGTGCAGGAACTCAGCCTGTCGGACCCTCGCTCCCGTGGCTACCGCGCAACCATCGAGGTGGACACCACCATCGACTGGATCAAGTCGCAACCGGCTGACCAGCCGTGGATGGCGACCCTCAGCTTCAGCTCTGCCCATACGCCGCTGCAGCACCCGCCCCGCAGTCTGGTGCCCTCCGGTGCAGCTGATATCCTCACCGCCGACTGCAGCTCCGCGGCGCCGCTCAACCAGCGCAACGTCATGGACACCATGGTCGAGGCCCTGGACACCGAGCTGGGTCGACTGCTGGTGGAAACCGGGATCGCCTCCCGCGGGGACGACGGCAGCCTGATCTACGATCCGGCCGCCAGCAATACGGTAGTGGTCGTGGTGGGGGACAATGGCTCCTTCGGGCCCACGGTCAAGCTCGGCTTCGACCCGGGCCGGGCCAAGGGCACGGCCTATCAGACCGGCGTCTGGGTGCCCCTGGTGGTCTCCGGACCCATGGTCGAGCAGCCCAGCCGCAACGTCGAGCACATGGTCAACGTCGTGGATCTGTTCAGCTTCTTTGCCGATGTGGCCGGGGTGGACCTGGAGCAGACGGTACCCCAGGGCACTGATGCCGAGGAGATGTATTCCTACCTGACCGAGCCGGATCGCGACAGCGTTCGGGAGTTCAACTTCACCCAGGGCGGGCTGAATATCCTCGCCAACGATGCGGTGAACGGCCCCTGCGTGTTCAATGGCAACTTCTGTTCCCACACGCCCATGTCCGCCCAGGTGTGCGCGGACAACAACGGGGTCTGGTGGGGGCAGGGGGCCAATGTCGGCGAGAACGGCGTGCTCAGGGAAGTCGACCACTGCTGGCAGGTCAACCAGGCTCTGTACGAGGACCAGGGTGGTGACTATCAGCCCATCGAGATGGGTCCGACCGTCTACATGGCGATCCGGGATGACGAGTACAAGCTGGTGCTCAACGAGTCGATGGACTATGACATCGCCACCGACAGCGGCGTGCTGGTCAAGACCCGGGAGTTCTACCGCGTCGATCAGGCCGTACCCCAGCCGGCCCTGGACGGGGAAGGGGATGACCTGCTCAACCCCGAGCCCCGGCTCTCGCCCGCCGAGGAACAGCGTCTGGCCGAACTGGAATACCAGCTCGAGCTGCTGCTGGCATCACAGAAGGCCTGTCCGGGTGACGGTAACGGCGACGGGGTGGTGGATCAGGAAGACATCGACAACCACAGCCGGCTCGCTTCGCAGTGGGGTGGTTCCAGCCTCTATGACTTCAACCATGACGGCCTGACCGACGCCCAGGACCTGGCGATCATCCAGGCCAATCTGGGCGCCTGCCCGCAGTAGTATCGCTGTACCACAGCTGGCGCCCCGCCCGGGGCGCCAGCGCTGTTCAGCCGGCAGCCAGCATGTGGCCGAACTCTTCCAGGTTCAGGTGCCACTCCACCGCTTCGCGCAACAGATGCGGTGTGTGCCCGCCCCGGGCGCAGGCCCGCTCGAAATAATCACTCAGCGCTTCCCGGTATTGCGGATCGGCACAGTTGTCGATGATCACCCGCGCCCGTTCCCGCGGGGCCAGGCCGCGCAGGTCGGCCAGTCCGTGCTCGGTCACCAGGATGTCCACATCATGCTCGGTATGGTCAACATGGCTGACCATGGGCACCACGCTGGAGATGGCGCCGTCCTTGGCAATGGATTTGGTGACGAAGATCGCCAGATTGGCGTTGCGAGCGAAGTCCCCCGAGCCGCCGATGCCGTTCATCATGCGGGTACCGCAGACGTGAGTGGAATTGACGTTACCGTAGATGTCGAACTCCAGGGCGGTGTTGATGCCGATGATGCCCAGCCGGCGCACCAGCTCCGGATGGTTGGACATTTCCTGCGGGCGCAGCACCAGCTTGTCCCGGTACTTGTCCAGATTGCCGAACACCCGCTCGTTGCAGCGGCCGGACAGGGTGATGGAGCAGCCCGAGGCGAACTTCATCTTGCCGGCATCGATGAGTTCGAAGGTGCAGTCCTGCAGCACTTCCGAGTACATCACCAGGTCCTCGAAGGGGGAGTTGATCAGGCCGCAGAGAACCGCATTGGCAATATTGCCGATGCCGGCCTGCAGCGGACCCAGGTTGTTCGGCAGGCGGCCTGCCGTGACCTCGCGTTCGAAGAAGGCGATCAGGTGGTCGGCAATGGCCTGGGTTTCCTCATCCGGCGGGGTGACCGTGGAATGGGAGTCGGGCTGATCGGTAATCACGATCGCGGCGATCTTGGCCGGGTCCAGCGGAATCGCGGTGCTGCCGATGCGCTGTTCCGAACTGACCAGCGGGATGGGTGTGCGGGTCGGACGGTAGGTCGGGATATAGATATCGTGCAGCCCTTCCAGATCCGGGTTGTGGGCCAGGTTGATTTCCACCACCACCTGTTTGGCGAAGATGGCGAAACTGGCCGAGTTGCCTACCGAGGTGGTCGGGACAATATGGCCTTCCTCGGTGATGGCCACGGCTTCGATGATGGCGATGTCCGGCAGCTTGAGCTGGTGATTGCGCATCTGCTCCACGGTATCGGACAGGTGCTGGTCGATGAACATGACCTCACCCTGGTTGATCGCCCGGCGCAGGGTCGCATCCACCTGAAAGGGCATGCGCCGTGCCAGTACGCCGGCTTCGGTCATCTGGCGGTCCAGGTCGTTGCCCAGGCTGGCACCGGTCAGCAGGTCGATCTTCAGCGGCTGCTCCCGGGCCCGGTCGACCAGCGCCAGGGGGACCGCCTTGGCTTCCCCGGCACGGGTGAACCCGCTCATGCCGACGGTCATGCCATCTTCGATCAACAGTGCTGCCTGTGCCGCGCTCATGACCTTGTCATGCAGCGCCGGCATGCGAATACGATTTCTGTACATGGGACTGACACCAGATTGATTTGGAACCCGGGCAGTCTAGAGGCGCCTGCGCAGCGTTGGGCACTGGACCATGGTCTAACAGCGACCCCCGGGTCATGCCTGCTCGCAGGCTCAGCGCAGGCCGTCGGGCCAGCTGCAGTGGGAGGAATCGATCACCCAGCCCTGCTGGGGGGCGAAGGCCTCGCTGAGCAGCAGGTGCTCGGGTTGCTGTTCGACAAGTTCGCCCCGTTCCAGGGTGAACAGGCGGCCGCTGGCGGTGCCGTCGATCAGTTCAGCCAGATAGAGATCGGGCTGCTTGGGGTCAAGCCGGGCGATGAGTTCGCCACTGTGCTGGTCCAGGCTCTCGTCGGCGTGCAGGGCGCTCAGATCCGGACAGGGCGGGGCGGTCAGACGCATCTGGTAGACCAGCTGCAGAGAGTTGGTGGGCAGGTGCACATAGGCCCTCGGGCGCTCCAGCAGGTTCAGTTCCCGGCAGATGACCGCCCGAGTGGCGCTCTGGTATGGCGACAGGCTGTACCAGCGGTTCGGATCAGGGGGCAGGTTCTCGGCGTAGGGGGTCGGCAGCCAGACTTCCTGATAGCGACCATTGAGCCAGCCATGGCGGGTTTCCAGCAGCAGTTCCTCGGCCAGCTCGGTCATCAGGGTCAGCAGCGGCAGACGCAGCTCGTGGGCGGGAACGTAGCCCGACAGCAGCTTGAGCACCTCATCGCCGCGATCCGGTCGACGCTGGCGGACCAGCAGGCGGAAATCGCGCTGCTGCCAGGTGAACAGGATATCGGCGGACACCCCCAGATTGGCCACCGTCAGCTCGAAGCACTCGGGGTCATCCACCTGCACCGGCTGGCGCAGGGCGAGCATGTCGTCGAAGCTCAGCGGATTGCCCACCGGGGTATAGCGCAGCAGTTCAGGTCCGGCCTGAACATGCAGCGCCTGAGTCTTGAAGGCGATGGGACTTCTGCGGGCTATGACTCTGCTCATGCTGCCTCCGTTGGGGTTGCCGCCGGTACAGCTGCGCAGTGGCCCGCAAGGGGTCAGTCCGCAGTACCGGCGGTCCGGCGTTCGAGAATGCCGGCTACTGTTGTCACGTTCTGCCGCAAATGCAGCGGGTTGATGGTGCCTATGATGGCGCTGCTGACCGCCGGGTGGCTGAATACCAGCTCGAAGCCGGCGGTGAGCGGGTCCTCACCTTCCAGGCAGATGTGCCCGCTGGCCAGCGCCTTTTTCACCAGGATGCCCTTGCCGTGGTCCGCAGCGTAATCCAGAACCGGACGCTCGGCCTGCTCGCGCAGGTTCCAGGTGACCATGGCGCAGTCGCCGTCGCGCAGGGCCTGAACGCCACCGGCCACTGTCTTGCCGGAGAAGCCGAAGGCGCGGATCAGGCCCTCCTGTTTCAACTGCTGTAGTGCAGGATAGACCTCATCTTCCAGCACTGTCAGGTCGTCGCCACTGGAGTGCACCAGCACCAGATCCAGATAGTCCGTGTGCAGCCGTTGCAGCGAACGCTGGACCGAGAAACGGGTATGGGCGGCGCTGAAATCGAACCGGGACTGACCGTCGACAAATTCCTCGCCAACCTTGGTGCACAGCACCCAGTCCTGACGCTGGCCCTGCAGCAGCGGGCCGAGGCGTTCTTCGCTGGTGCCGTAGGCGGGGGCGGTATCCAGCAGGTTGATGCCCAGCTCCCTGGCCAGCGCCAGCAGGTCGCGGACCTGCCCGTCGTCCGGCAGGTCGAAGCCGCTGGGATACTTGACCCCCTGGTTGCGGCCGATCTTGACGGTGCCCAGCCCCAGGGGTGAAACCTGCAGGCCGGTATTGCCCAGCGGGCGGTGCAGATGTGCCAGTGTCATCAGAACAGGGTATCCCATACCGGAGTGGCGACCGGGGGCGCCGGCATTGCCGGCTCCGGTTGCGCCTGCTGTGGGTGGATCTGCTGGCGTTGCAGCTCGGCCATGACCCTGTCACTCAGGTCAGGGGCCAGCGCCAGTTTGGTGGGCCAGCAGACCAGGGCATTGCCGACCGGTTGCACGTGGGCATTGTCCGGGCGCACCAGGCCGCTCTGCGCCGGTTCGGCGCGGGTGACCGGCAGCGTCCTCCACTGGCAGTCGCTCAGGTCGACCCAGGGCAGCAGCTCGGCCAGTTCGGCGCGAGCCCGCTCGATCAGGCGGTCGGCGGGCATGTCGGTGCCCTGTTCCGCCAGATCCCCGCCCAGGTACCAGCACCACTGGCCATCGGCGCAGGGGTGGGTGGTAACGGTCAGGCGCGGCTTCGGACTGTTGCCCAGACAGTGGGCGAACAGCTGCGGCAGCCCGGGCCCCTTGACCAGCACCATCTGCAGCGGGCGTCGCTGCATCGCCGGCTGGCTCAGCCCGGCCATGTTCAACAGGGCCTCGTTGCCCTCACCGGCGGCCAGCACGTAGCGCCGGGCGAGCACCTGTCGGCCGCCGACCTGCAGGCTGCGGATACCCTCATCGCCACCGTCGAGCTGCGGCTGGCCCTGTACCAGGGTGCCCTCGCCCAGCTGTGCCAGGCGGCGGACCACATCAGGCACATCCAGCACCAGCTCGCCCAGGCGGTAGACCTTGCCCCTGAATGCGGGGTCGGTGAAGACCGCGGGCAGATCACGGCCCTTGATGCTGTCGACCCGGCCACGCAGCGCCTTGCTGGCGAAGAACCCGGCCAGATTGCTGATCAGATTGCCCGGTGACCACAGGTAGTGATGCTGTGACAGTACCCGCACCTGGCGCAGGTCCAGCTCGCCGCTGCCATCCAGACAGGCGCGCCAGCGGGCGGGCATGCCGGCGATGGCCTCGGCTGCCGTGGTCAGCTTGCCGTGCAGCGCGTACTTGGTGCCGCCATGGATGATGCCCTGCGACTTGGTGCTCTGGCCGCCCCCGAGGGCGGCAGGCTCGATCAGCAGGGTGCTGAAGCCCTGCTGGCGCAGCCGCGCATTGAGCCAGAGTCCGGCGATGCCGCCACCGAGAATACAGATATCAACATGCAGGGGTGTGCTCATGGGCTCCCAGAACTGACCGAGGAAAGGGTCTGTAGTATAGCCGCGGGCCGCCTGGAAGGTCACTTCGATCTCCGGCTCCGGCCCGAGACAGCCGGTTCTGCTACTCTATGCGCGGCCCTGATCTGGAGAAGTGCATGCCCCGTTTTTTCTACAGTCTGATTTTCCTGCTGTGCCTGCCGTTGATCCTGCTGCGATTGCTGTACCGCGCCTGGCGCGCACCGGCCTATGCCCGGCGCTGGGCCGAGCGCTTTGCCCTGGGCGGGGATCTGCGTGCCGGCGGCATCTGGGTGCATGCGGTCTCCGTCGGCGAGTCCATTGCCGCCGCGCCTATGGTCCGCGAGCTGCTCGCCCGACACCCCGAGCTGCCGGTGACCATGACCTGCATGACCCCCACCGGATCGGAGCAGATCCGCAAGCTGTTCGGCGACCGGGTCGGGCACGCCTACCTGCCCTATGATCTGCCCTGGCTGCAGCGCCGTCTGATCCGGCGCCTGGCCCCCCGGGTGGCGATCATCATGGAAACCGAACTGTGGCCGAATCTGGTCGCCGAGTGTCGCCGGGCCGGCGTGCCCGTGGTGCTGGCCAATGCACGGCTCTCCGAGCGTTCGGCCCGCGGCTACCGGCGCGTTTTGCCGCTGGTGCGCCCCATGTTCGCGGCGCTGGACTGGGTGGCCGTGCAAAGCGCCGCCGAGGCCCAGCGCTTTGCTGCCCTGGGGGTGCGCGACACGGCGATGACGGTGACCGGCAGCATCAAGTTCGATCTCAAGCCGTCTCCTGCGGTAATCGAGGCCGCCGCGCAATGGCGCGCCGGTTGGGGGCAGCGCCCGGTGTGGATCGCCGCCAGTACCCATGCCGGCGAAGACGAGCCGGTGCTGCAGGCGCACCGGCAACTGCTGGAGCGCCATCCCCGGGCGCTGCTGATCCTGGTGCCGAGGCATCCGGAACGCTTCGATGGGGTGGCGCGGCTGGTGCAGCAGAGCGGCCTGTCTCTGGTGCGGCGCAGCAGTGGTGCGCAGCCGGGGGAGGCCGATCAGGTGTTTCTCGGCGACAGCATGGGCGAGCTGATGCAGTTCTATGCCTGCGCCGACCTGGCCTTCGTCGGCGGGTCGCTTATCCCCGGGGGCGGACACAATTATCTCGAGCCGGCGGCCCTGGGTCTGCCGGTACTGTCCGGTCCGCACCGGTTCAATTTTGCCGAGATCAGCCAGCTGCTGGAGCAGGCCGGGGCGCTGGTCGAGGTGGCGGATGCCGCAGCGATGGTGGCGCAGGTGCAGGCCTGGCTGGATGACGAGGTTGCCCGGGAGCGGGCAGGTGAGGCGGGCCGGAAGGTGGTGGAGGCCAACCAGGGCGCCCTGGAGCAGCTGCTGCAGGGCATTTCCCGATTGCTCTGATCCTCAGAACGAGGTGCGCATACGCTCCTGCAGCTCCTGCTGGTCGCTCCACTCGTTGCGCTGGATACGTGCCGGCGCGCGGGGGCGGTCATTCAGGTTGAGCTGACGCTGTTCCTCTTCGGTGAACGGCGGAATGAAATCCCGGTCCGGGTTGTAATCGGCTTTCAGCCAGGCTGACAGGTCCTCGAGATCCTGGGGACTCAGCGTGCCGGCGGCCTGCTTGAGGCTGAGATTGTCGATGATGTAGTTGTAGCGCGCATTGTTGTAGTCGCGCACCGAGCGGTACAGATTGCGCTGGGCGTCCAGCACATCCACCACGTTGCGGGTACCTACCTCATAGCCGGTCTGGGTAGCATCCAGTGCCGCCTTGGAGGAGACGATCGACTGGCGGCGGGCTTCCACTTCCTCGACGCTGGAGGTCACGGTGCGGAACAGGTTGCGGGTGCGCTCCACCACGCGACGCAGTTCGGCTTCACGGGCCTGTTCGGCCTGGCTCAGGCGGTAGGTTGACTCACGCACCCGCGAGGTGGTGGCGCCGCCGGTGAATAGCGGCAGGGTCATCTCCACACCGAACTGGGTCAGCTCGGTGTCGCCGGCAATCTGGCCGGGCATGCCGCCCAGGCGGGCACCGCCGTGGTTGTCACTGTAGCGAATGAACGCATCCACCGCCGGGGCATAGCCGGCACGGCTGCTGCGCAGGCTCTCCGAGGCACTGTCGATGGCCAGGCGGTAGGCCTGCAGCGAGAGGTTCTGCGCGGCGGCAGTGTCCACCCACTGCTGCATGTCGCCGGGGACCGGGGCGAGGATCGGCAGCTCATGGCTCATGCCCAGCAGTTCCGGATGGTCGCGGTTGGTCAGGCGGGTGAGGGCCTGGTAACTGACGTCCAGATTGGTGGTGGCGGTAATGCGCGTGGCGCGGGCGGCATCGTAGCCGGCCTGGGCCTCGAGCACGTCGGTGCGTGCCGCCAGACCCACCTCGAAGCGCTCGCGGGCCTGCTCCAGCTGGCGCTCGAAGGCGGCTTCCTCGGCCTTGGCCGTAGCCAGGTTGTCCGAGGCGCGCAGCACGTTGAAGTAGGCCTGGGCCACGTCCAGTATCAGCTGCTGCTGGGTGGCGGAAAATTCGACCCGAGCCTGTTCCGACTGGGACTTGGCGGCCTGGTAGTTGAACCAGCGGTCGGCACGGAACAGCGGCTGGGTCAGGCTGGCCTGGTAGTAATGGGTCGAATAGCTGTCCGAGCCGGCACCTTCGACATCCACCCGCTCACGGGCCGCCCCGGCACCCAGCCCTATGTTCGGCAGCAGCTGTGCCTTGGCCTGGGGCAGTATTTCCTGACGTGCCAGGGCGTCGGCTTCTGCCGCAGCCAGATCGGCACTGTTGAGCAGCGCTTCCTGATAGATGGTCATCAGGTCGGATTGAGCCAGGGCCGACCCGGATGCACCGGCCAGTACAACAGCGAGATAGATAGGGCGGAACATGTACTGATCCTTCGCACGGGGGAGTCAAGTCAAGCAGTCAAGGCTAAAGAGACCCGGGCTGGCGGTCAAGGGCAAGCGCAGCGCGGACCGCAAGTCGATGACTTGTCCGCGGGCGCCGGAAGCTCTATGCTGCACCTTCATCTTGACGGGGTGCCTGGTACGCGAGTGCCGGCTGAGATTACACCCGTTGAACCTGAACCGGTTAGCACCGGCGTAGGAATCGAGATGCGCACTCCTTGCCGACGGCGCCCTTGCGGGCGGCCGTCCGTGCCGCTTCGGTTCCCTGTACGTCCCCTACAGCGGAGCACAACAAATAATGACCAGTCGTCTGCCTGATACCGCCATCGCCACTTCCGGCGCCGATGGCGCTGCCACTCAACCCCTGCCCAACTCCCGCAAGGTCTACGTGACGGGCTCGCGCCCGGATATCCGCGTGCCCATGCGCGAGATCAGTCTGGCCGATACCCGCACCGATCGGGGCGTGGAAGCCAATCCCCCGGTGCTGGTGTATGACACCTCGGGCCCCTACACCGATCCGGCAGCCCGGATAGATCTGCGATCGGGTTTGGCTGATGTGCGCAGCACCTGGATCGAGGAGCGTGGCGATACCGAGATACTGCCCGGGCTGAGCTCGGAGTTCGGCCGCGCACGGCTGGCCGACGCCTCGCTGGATGCCATGCGCTTTGCCCATGTGCGCACGCCGCGCCGGGCCAGGGCCGGCCACAACGTGACCCAGATGCACTATGCGCGCCGCGGCATCATCACGCCGGAGATGGAGTTCGTTGCCATCCGCGAGAACATGAAGCTGGCCGAAGCCCGGGAAGCGGGTCTGCTGCAGCGCCAGCATCCGGGGCACAGTTTCGGCGCTGCCATCGCGCAGGAGATCACCCCCGAGTTCGTCCGTGAGGAGATCGCCCGGGGACGGGCCATTCTGCCGGCCAACATCAACCACCCGGAACTGGAGCCGATGATCATCGGCCGCAATTTCCTGGTAAAGATCAATGGCAACATCGGCAACTCGGCACTGGGTTCCTCCATCGAGGAGGAGGTGGAGAAGATGACCTGGGCCACCCGCTGGGGCGCCGACACCATCATGGACCTGTCCACCGGCAGGAATATCCACGAGACCCGGGAGTGGATCATCCGCAACTCGCCGGTGCCGATAGGTACTGTGCCCATCTACCAGGCGCTGGAAAAGGTCGGTGGAGTAGCCGAGGATCTGAACTGGGAGATCTTCCGCGATACCCTGATCGAGCAGGCCGAGCAGGGCGTGGACTATTTCACCATCCATGCCGGTGTGCTGCTGCGCTACGTGCCGCTGACCGCCAGCCGGGTCACGGGTATCGTTTCCCGTGGCGGATCCATCATGGCCAAGTGGTGTCTGGCGCACCATCAGGAGAACTTCCTCTATACCCATTTCGAGGACATCTGCGAGATCATGAAGGCCTACGACGTGTCCTTCTCCCTGGGGGATGGCCTGCGCCCGGGCTCCATCGCCGATGCCAACGACGCGGCCCAGTTCGGCGAACTCGAGACCCTCGGCGAGCTGACCAGACTGGCCTGGAAGCACGATGTGCAGACCATGATCGAAGGCCCCGGCCATGTGCCCATGCAGCTGATCAAGGAGAACATGGACAAGCAGCTGGAGTGCTGCGACGAGGCGCCTTTCTATACCCTGGGGCCGCTGACCACCGACATCGCCCCCGGTTACGATCACATCACCAGCGGCATAGGCGCTGCGATGATCGGCTGGTTCGGCTGCGCCATGCTCTGTTACGTCACGCCCAAGGAGCATCTGGGGCTACCCAACCGCGATGATGTGAAGACCGGCATCATCACCTACAAGATCGCCGCCCACGCGGCGGACCTGGCCAAGGGGCATCCGGGGGCGCAGATCCGCGATGACGCGCTGTCCAAGGCGCGCTTCGAGTTCCGCTGGGAGGACCAGTTCAATCTGGGGCTGGATCCGGACACCGCCCGGGCCTTCCATGACGAGACGCTGCCCAAGGAGTCGGCCAAGGTCGCGCACTTCTGCTCCATGTGTGGCCCCAGGTTCTGCTCGATGAAGATCACCCAGGAGGTCCGCGACTACGCCGCCGCCCAGCGTATCGAGGCGGTGGACCTGGCGCTGGAGGAGGGGATGCAGGCCAAGTCCACCGAATTCCGTCAGAGCGGTTCGCAGCTGTACCAGAAGGTCTGACTGGCTCCCTGGGAACGTCGAGCACCAGCTCGATGAGCGGACGGGTATCCGACGCAGCGTTCTCCAGTACCCCCGCGGACGAGCTGGTGCTCGTCCCTCCCGGGGACCCGGCATTCCATATGGGAGATCTGCCTGTTCGCGCTGATCGGTTGGGGTGATCTACCCCTTGCTTCAGCCCGCCCGGGTATGCGAGGTTAGCCCCATTATCCCCGCCACGGGGTGTCCTTTTCAGGGGTTGACCATTGAGTGATTTCAGTCAGCAGGATGTTCAGATCCTGCGTCGGGAGCCGGGTTTCCGCGGTTTCTACCAGGTGGATGTTCTGACCCTGCGTCACCGGCTGTTTGCCGGGGGCTGGGGGCCGGAACTGCGGCGCGAGCTGTTCGTGCGGCGCGACGCCGTGTGCGTGCTGCCCTACGATCCCTGGGAGGATGCCGTGGTGCTGGTCGAGCAGATGCGCGTCGGTGCGCTGGACAAGCGCGCCAGCCCCTGGATGCTGGAACTGGTCGCCGGATTGTTCGATGAGGGCGAGTCGGCCGAGGAGGTGGCCCGTCGGGAGGCCCAGGAGGAGGCCGGGCTGGAGCTGCGCGAGCTGATTCCCATCACCCGCTATTTCCCGTCACCGGGGGGCAGCAATGAGCATGTGCATCTGTTCTGCGCCCTGGTCGACAGTCGCGGCGTCGGCGGCATCCATGGCCTGGCCGAGGAAGGAGAGGATATCCGCGTGCAGGTGCTGAGCCTGGCCGAGGCCCGGCAGGCGCTGAGCGACGGGCGTCTCGACAACGCGGCGAGCATCATTGCCCTGCAGTGGTTGCTGCTCAACGGCCAGCACGTGCGCGAACAGGCGGGGCCGCGACCATGATGGTCGCACGCAAACCCCGCTATCGTGTGGATCTGGTGGCATTGCAGGCGGTATGCGAAACCAACTTCGTCCGCTTGCACCAGTTGATGCCGAGCATGGCCGAGCAGAGCGAACGGCAGATTCCCCTGGGCGTCGACGGGCCGGAACAGCAATTGGTCATCCGTGTGCTGGAACGCTGCCCCTATACCACGACCTTGCAGTTGCGGCACGAGCGCCGCCGGGACTGGCTGCAGCCGCCGAGCATGGAAGTGCGCCTGTACCACGACGTGGGCATGGCCGAGGTGGTCGCCGCCTACAACCGCCGGCGCTTCCGCGGCGTCTACCCCTATCCCAACGAGCAGATGCTGCAGCCGGACGAGAAATACCAGCTCAACCGCTTTCTCGGTGAATGGCTGGGCTATTGCCAGCGCCACGGCCTGAGCGACCGGCCGCTGCCCCTGGGGCGCTGAGCGGATGCACGGCGCGGGCCCGCAGAGGCATTTTCTGTTCGGAGTTGTGAGCCAGTCACTGGATTGTCGGGGCGTCTGTTGCCATCATGGCGGGAAATTCTGAGGGAGCGGCAATATGACATCGGATGCCCAAGGTTTTCCCGGTTCCGTCTGCGTGGTGCAGCTGACAGACAGCCATCTGTTTGCCGATGCGCAGCAGCGCCTGCTGGGGATAGATACCCTGGCCTCACTCAATGCGGTGGTCGATCAGGTGCTGGTCGAGCAACCCCGCATCGACCTGGTACTGGCCACCGGCGATATCGCGCAGGACGCCTCGCCCCAGGCCTATCACAGTTTCATCAGGACCGTCGGTCGCATCCCCGCTCCCTGTTGCTGGATTCCCGGCAACCATGATGACGCGACCCTGATGGCCGAGATCGGAGATGCGCAGGGCCTGAACCGGGACTGGGTGGATGTGGGCGCCTGGCGCATCGTCTTGCTCGACTCCAGTGTGGCCGGATCCGTCTCCGGCGTTCTCGAGCAGCCGCAGCTGCTGCAGCTTGATCGGGCGCTGGACAGCGCCGGCGAACGCCATCTGCTGTTGTGTCTGCACCACCATCCGGTACCCATCGGCAGTGCCTGGATGGAACCCCTGGGGCTGCAGAACGCCGACCGCCTGTGGCAGCGCCTGGACGCAGAGCCGCGGGTACGGGCGGTGCTCTGGGGCCATATCCATCAGCAGCTCGAACAGCAGCGCGGAAGCGTGCGACTGCTGGCCAGCCCATCGACCTGCGTACAGTTCGCCGCAGGCAGCAGTGATTTTGCAACCGATCAGCAGGCGCCGGGATACCGCTGGCTGCGGCTGCATGACGACGGGCGCATGGAAACCGGGGTGTCCCGGCTGGCGCCCGGCAGCTTTCCCCCGGAAGCCGGTGCCTCGGGTTACTGACGCAGGCGCGCCCATGCGCTGCGGCCGGATAGAATGCTATGCTGGACCACCCCGAGGGGATGCCGTACCCGCTCTGAATGATCAAGGAAAATCAGACAATATATGTCCCAATCGTCCTACAACGCCGATGATATTGAAGTACTCAGCGGTCTGGACCCGGTGCGCCGTCGCCCGGGCATGTACACCGACACCACGCGTCCCAATCACCTGGCCCAGGAAGTCATAGACAACAGTGTCGACGAGGCGCTGGCCGGCCATGCGCGCAGCGTGACCGTGATCCTGCATCAGGACAACGCCCTTGAGGTGATCGACGACGGCCGCGGGATGCCGGTGGATATCCACCCCGAGGAAGGGGTGTCCGGCGTCGAGCTGATCCTCTCCCGGCTGCATGCCGGCGGCAAGTTCTCCGGCAAGAACTACCAGTTCTCCGGCGGCCTGCACGGAGTCGGTATTTCGGTGGTCAACGCCCTGTCGCTGCGACTGGAGGTCAAGGTGCGGCGCGATGGCCAGGAATACGCCATGGCCTTCGAGCATGGCAACAAGGTCAGCGAGCTCGAGGTGATAGGCACCGTCGGCCGGCGCAACACCGGGACCACGGTGAAGTTCTGGCCCGATGCAAGCTACTTCGATACGGCGAAGTTCAACGTCAACCGGCTGTTGCATCTGCTCAAGGCCAAGGCGGTGCTGTGCCCGGGTCTGAAGGTGGAGTTCGACGACCGCCAGTCCGGGGAAAAGACCAGCTGGTACTACGAGGACGGTCTGCGCGACTACCTGACCGATGCCTGTCAGCAATGGGTCACGCTGCCGCAGGAGCCCTTTACCGGCGCCATGGCGGCGAGCAAGGAAGCAGTGGACTGGGCCCTGTTCTGGCAGCCCGAGGGAGGCGAGCTGGTCCAGGAAAGCTACGTCAACCTGATTCCCACGGCCCAGGGCGGCACCCATGTCAACGGCCTGCGTTCCGGCCTGCTGGAGGCCATCCGCGAGTTCTGCGAATTCCGCAACCTGCTGCCCCGGGGCGTCAAGCTGGCCCCCGAGGATGTCTGGGAGCGGGTCAGCTATGTGCTGTCGGTGAAGATGGCCGAGCCACAGTTTTCCGGCCAGACCAAGGAGCGACTGTCCTCCCGTGAGTCGGCCTCTTTCGTCTCCGGCGTGGTCAAGGATGCCTTCAGTCTGTGGCTGAATCAGCATGCCGACATCGGCCAGCAGATTGCCGAAATGGCCATAGATCATGCCAGCCGGCGCCTCAAGGCGAGCAAGAAGATCGAACGCAAGCGCATTACCCAGGGACCCGCGCTGCCGGGCAAGCTGGCTGACTGTGCGGGTCAGGACAGCCGCCGTTCCGAGCTGTTCCTGGTCGAGGGGGACTCCGCCGGCGGCAGCGCCAAGCAGGCCCGGGACAAGGAGTTCCAGGCCATCATGCCGCTGCGCGGCAAGATCCTGAACACCTGGGAAGTCGACTCCGGACAGGTGCTGGCCTCCCAGGAAGTGCACAACATTGCCGTGGCCATCGGTGTGGATCCGGGCTCCGACGACCTGTCGCAGCTGCGTTACGGCAAGGTGTGCATTCTCGCCGATGCCGACTCCGACGGTCTGCACATTGCCACCTTGCTCTGCGCCCTGTTCGTGCGCCACTTCCGCCCCCTGGTGGAGGCCGGGCATGTGTTTGTGGCCATGCCGCCGCTGTATCGCATCGATATCGGCAAGGATGTGTTCTACGCCCTCGACGAGGCGGAGAAGGACGGTATCCTCGACCGCATCGAGGCCGAGAACAAGCGCGGCAAGGTCCAGGTCACCCGCTTCAAGGGGCTTGGTGAGATGAACCCGCTGCAGCTGCGTGAAACCACCATGGCCCCGGATACCCGCCGCCTGGTGCAGCTGACGCTGGACGATATGGAAGGCACCGAGGCGCTGATGGATATGCTGTTGGCGAAGAAACGCGCCGCCGATCGCAAGCAGTGGCTGGAAACCAAGGGCAACCTGGCCGAGGTGGTGGTGTGAGGGCCCTGGCCAGATGACCGCGGCACCGCCGCCGGATCGGCGGCTGGGCACGGTGATGATGGTGCTGGCCTGGATCGCCGGTCTGGCGGTGGCGGCTCAGTGGTTCGCCGGTGTCGAGGAGCGTCGACGCAATCCGAACCAGGCGCCGCTGTCCCTGCATACCGGGACGGCGGTGGAGGTACGCCTGGAGCGCAACCGCGCCGGGCACTATCTGGCCACCGGGCGGATCAACCAGCAGCCGGTGACCTTTCTGCTGGACACCGGCGCCACCTTTGTTGCCGTCCCTGCTGATCTGGCCGAACGCCTGCAGCTGAAGCGGGGCCGGCCGATCATGGTCAACACTGCCAATGGCCTGACCGAGAGCTGGAGCACCCGTATCGACACCCTGCAGCTGGGCGACATCCGTCTGCACGGGGTCAGTGCCGGCATAGTGCCCGGCATTCTCGGCGATGAGGTGCTGCTGGGCATGAGCGCCCTGAAGCAACTGGATTTTACCCAGCGGGGTAATGAATTGATTTTGCGCCAACATGTAGAGAGCAAACATGAGTGACAGTCTGGATCTGAGCCTGGAAGGCGTTGAGCGTCGCTCCCTGTCGTCGTTTACCGAAGAAGCCTACCTGAACTACTCCATGTACGTGATCATGGACCGGGCCCTGCCGCATATCGGCGACGGACTCAAACCGGTACAGCGGCGCATCGTCTACGCGATGAGCGAGCTGGGCCTGTCCGCCGCCGCCAAGCACAAGAAATCGGCCCGTACCGTGGGCGACGTGCTCGGCAAATATCACCCCCACGGCGACTCGGCTTGTTACGAGGCCATGGTGCTGATGGCCCAGCCCTTCTCCTACCGCTATCCGCTGGTGGACGGGCAGGGCAACTGGGGTGCGCCGGATGATCCCAAGTCCTTCGCCGCCATGCGCTATACCGAGGCGCGGCTGGCTCGCTACAGCGAGGTACTGCTGACCGAACTGGGGCAGGGCACGGTCGACTGGCAACCGAACTTCGACGGCACCCTGGAGGAGCCGGCAGTACTGCCGGCCCGGCTGCCGAACCTGCTGCTCAACGGCACCACCGGCATCGCGGTGGGCATGGCCACGGATATTCCGCCGCACAACCTGCGCGAGGTGGCCGCCGCCTGCGTGCGCCTGCTGGATGATCCCGGGGCGGGGCTGGACGAGCTGATGGAGCATATCCAGGGCCCGGACTTCCCCACCGAGGCGGAAATCATCACCCCGCGCCGCGAGCTGCTGAATCTCTACGCCACCGGGCGCGGTTCGGTCCGCTGCCGCGCGGTCTGGAGCCGCGATGACGGCGATATCGTCATCACCGCACTGCCGCATCAGGTGTCCGGGGCCAAGGTGCTGGAGCAGATCGCCGCGCAGATGCAGGCCAAGAAGCTGCCGCTGGTAGCCGACCTGCGCGATGAGTCGGATCACGAGAATCCGACCCGTATCGTCATAGTGCCGCGCTCCAACCGGGTGGATGCCGAGGAGCTGATGCAGCACCTGTTCGCCACCACCGATCTGGAAAGCAGCTACCGGGTCAACATGAACGTCATCGGCACCGATGGCCGTCCGGCGGTCAAGGGGCTGCATGCGCTGATCAGCGAGTGGCTGGGCTTCCGCATCACCACGGTACGGCGGCGCCTGCAGTACCGGCTGGACAAGGTGCTGGCCCGTCTGCACCTGCTGGACGGTCTGCTGATCGCCTTCCTCAATCTGGATGAGGTGATCGAGATCATCCGCACCGAGGACGAGCCCAAGGCAGTGCTGATGGCCCGTTTCGGTCTGACCGAGCTGCAGGCCGACTACATTCTGGATACCCGGCTGCGTCAGCTGGCGCGGCTCGAGGAAATGAAGATCCGCGGCGAGCAGGATGCGCTGAGCAAGGAGCGCGATCAGTTGCAGAAGACCCTGGGCAGCGAGAAGCTGCTGCGCAAGCTGGTGCGCAGCGAGCTGGAAGCCGATGCCCAGACCTACGGTGACGATCGTCGCTCGCCGCTGGTTGAGCGGGAGGAGGCCAGGGCGCTGTCGGAAACCGAGCTGGTGCCCTCCGAAGCGGTCACCGTGGTACTGTCCGAGCGGGGCTGGGCACGTTGCGCCAAGGGCCATGACGTGGATGGAGCGAGCATGTCCTACCGCGCCGGGGATAGATTCCTGACCCAGGCGCCGGGTCGCTCCAATCAGCAGGCCGTCTTCCTGGACTCCACCGGGCGCAGCTATTCGCTGCCGGCCCACAGCCTGCCCTCGGCCCGCGGTCAGGGTGAGCCGCTGACCGGTCGGCTGAGTCCGCCGCCCGGTGCCGAGTTCGTCAGCGTGCTGCTGCCCGATGATCAGCAGCTGTATCTGCTGGCCTCCGATGCCGGCTACGGGTTCGTGGTGCAGGGCGCAGACCTGCAGTCGCGCAACAAGAACGGCAAGGCCCTGCTGAGCCTGCCCGAGGGTGGGCGGGTGCTGGCGCCGCTGGCGGTCAGCAGTCTGGACAGCGATCAGGTGGTGGCCATCTCCAACGAGGGACGCCTGCTGGTGTTCCCGCTGAAGGACCTGCCGCAGCTGTCCAAGGGCAAGGGCAACAAGATACTGTCGATCCCCTCGGCGCGGGTGAAGAGCCGGGAGGAGTTCGTCGTCGGGCTGGCAATACTGCCCGAGGGCGCGAGCCTGGTGCTGACCGCGGGCAAGCGCACCCTGACCCTCAAACCCTCGGATCTGGAGCACTACCGGGGTGAGCGTGGACGGCGTGGCAACAAGCTGCCGCGGGGCTTCCAGAAGGTCGATGCGGTGCAGGTGGAAGGCTAGG
>Ga0209075_1001107_pt1 | contig 25697 bp, 10 predicted proteins | sample Stecom2011_FD_187523 | JGI IMG/M metagenome (GOLD analysis project Ga0209075, IMG submission 187523) | Agricultural soil microbial communities from Utah to study Nitrogen management - Steer compost 2011 (SPAdes) (version 2) | ecosystem: Environmental > Terrestrial > Soil > Agricultural land...
TACGAGAAGGAGAGATGCAAAAAGTTTCATGTCCTGATTTTGTTATTGACTATGCAAATGTATGAATTTTGTCATTAATCAAAGCCATAATCGTAAAAAAAAATACGCTTTGCTGTCATTTTTTTATTAAATCCGCAGTTTTGCTGTCGAAAATTCCAATTTGATGTATAAATATTCAAACTTTAGTGCTGGAGGTGGATTGACGTATGAAGCTGGACGGTGGCAGACCAAATTGCTTCTTAAAACATTTGCTGAAGTAATAGGGGTCTTCAATACCCACAGCCAGTGCGGTTTCTGATACGTTTAATTCTCCTTCCCTGAGGATTTCGGCTGCTTTTTTCATCCGTAGATTTTTGATAAGGTCATTTGGGGAATAGCCTGTTAGACTTTTAATTTTGTTGTAAAAAAGAGTTCTGCTCATTTTGGTGGTTTCCATAATCACTTCAACGGTGAGGGAGGAGTCTCCAAGTCGTGCTTCAATCAATTGGTGGATGGCGTTTAGAAACTGAGCGTCCTTGTTGGTGGTTTGCTCAGGCAGGGTTTTTAGATCCGGGGTTCTGGAGTATTTTAGGCGTATGGCTTCGCGTTGTTCCAGTAAATTGTTGATGCGCAGAAGCAGCATATCCGGACTAAAAGGTTTGGAAATGTAGGCGTCGGCTCCGGCTTCAAAACCTTTAAATTGGTATTCTTCTGCGGTGTAGGCAGTAAGAAGGATTATCGGGAGATGGCAGGTCGAACGGTGATTTTTTAATTGATGGGTAACCTCGAAACCGTTCATAACTGGCATCATGACATCACAAAGAACCAAATCGGGTTGCACCTCATTGCATAGCGACAGTCCTTTTTTCCCATCAGGAGCATGGGTTGTTTGAAAGTAATGGGACAGATGTTGTTGCAGATAGTTGGCTATTTCCTGATCGTCTTCAATAATGAGAATGTGTTTGTCGGTATTGCCTTTATGTTCTATGACTCGATGTGGTTGAATAATGTTTGGCCAATCACTTGACTCAGACTTTGTTGTTTCAGATTCAGGAAGGCTGGCAAGCACCCAAGGAAGGTGAACCTGGAAACAGGCACCTCCCAGATGGGAGGGCCTGTAGGAAATGCTGCCTTCATGGGCTGTTATAAGTTCCATACACAAATTAAGGCCTATCCCTGCCCCCGGCATTTCGTGATGGAAACGCTTGAAGCGCTGGAACAATTCTTTTTGTTGATCTGCGTTGAGTCCGGGTCCGCTATCGTGCACTTGTAATTCGATTTGTCTTTTGGGTTCTTCGAACCGGAGTTGTACTTCAATGTTTCCATCTTCAGGAGTGAATTTCAGTGCATTGGATAATAGGTTGTGTAAAGTTTTGTCCAACACTCCTTCATCCAAAAGAACTGCATGTTGTTGAGGAGGTGAAATCAATTGGATGTGGATGTTTCGTTGTTTGGCCTGATGTTCAAAGGCAGAACAAATGGCTTGTGTAAATTCGTTTAGGTGAAGTGGCCTGGGGTTGATCTGGGGACGGTTGTTTTGAAGCTTTCGGAATTCAAGAAGTTGTTCTACCAGTCGCATTAACCGATCGGTGCTGCGTTCCAGGAATCCCACTTCTTCCCGGATTTGTTTAAGATCTGATTGCTTCCTTAAGTTATGCACAACTCCCTGTATGATCGTAAGGGGGGTCCGAAATTCGTGCGAGATGTTTGTGAAGAATTGCAGTTTGTAGGCAGTTAGTTCTTTTTCCATACGTATGGCAGTGGCCAACTTATCCATTCGCCGGATGGTGGTGTTGATGCCAAAGATGAGTATGGCTGCAAGCAGGCTGTAGGCGATAATGGCTGGCGAGCTTCTCCACCAGGGTGCTTTAACCTGAATTTGTAGGCGGGCTTCAGAATCGCTCCAAGTGCCCAGACTGTTTTTAGCTCTTACTCTGAAGGTGTAAGCTCCAGGTGGCAGATTTCGGTAAGATGCATAACTGTGTCTGGTTAAGGGGTTCCATTGTTGCTCATAGCCTTCAAGAATGTATGTGTAGGTATTTGCTTCGGGATTAAGATAATCGGGGAGCGCAAAGTGAAGGTTGATGTTGCGCTGGATATGATTTAAGTTGATGGTGGAAGTGTTGTAAAGGGACTGGTTGAGCGGGGAGCCTTGGCGACCCGGAAGGGCAGCCTGACCATTGATTTCTATTTGGGTAAGGTAAACAGGAGGAATGCCCGGCTTATCAACGGGTTCCTCGGGATGAAGCAGGTGGAGGCCAAGGTGACTGCCAAAGAGTAGGGTCCCGTCCGAGCGTATCCTGGAGGCCGATTCGGAAAGTAGGTCTCCCTCCCACGAGTCGGATAACTTGATGTTTTCAAATGTTTGGTTGTTGGGATCGAATTTGGACAAGCCGGTTTCGGTACTTATCCATAGCTGTCCCAGATGGTCCTCGGTGATATCCTGAACAATATTGTTGATCAGTCCGTGATTGATGTTGTAATGGTGAAAATTAAAGTCGTCCTTGTTTTTCCCTTTCAGGACTTTCATAATACCTCCCCCGGAGCTGCCAAGCCAGATTTGGTGCCTGTGATCCATGAAAATGGTTTTGATCTCATTGTTGGCCAGGGAGTGGGGATCTCTCCGGTTGTATTTATAGCTTCGGAAGGCTTTAGGGTTTTGAAGTAGCGAGTCGGGAGAAAATGTCAGAAGTCCGTCGTTCCCACCTACCCATATTCTGCCCTGTTCATCTTCGAGCAGGGTCCTGATGCGTGACTGTTGCTGGTTCAACTCAGGGAATCCATGCAGATGAAGGTTGCCCTGCTCTAAGTGTGCCAGGTAGAGCCCGTTACCGTAAGTCCCTATCCATATGCGCTTATCTTTATCGTGTAATAGGTCGTAGATGTTTCGTTCGCTGCCAACATCGTGGTCGCTTTGATAAATTGAAACGAAGTCTTTATCCATAATCAACAGCCCTTGCCCCTTGGTGCCAATCCAAAAATTCCCCTGGGCGTCTTCTTCCATAGTATAGGGCAGTCCTCGTCGAAAGTTGTGCTGCCAAAGAAGCGTTTTTAAGTCATTACTGTAAACGTAGATCTGTCCACTTTTTGTGCCCAGCCAAATCCTGTTTTTGCTGTCTTCAAATACCAGTCTCACGATGCGGTTGCGTTCGGAAGTCGGGTCCCCGGGGACAAAAGTTTCGGCATTCGATTTCTTGTGGGTGATTTTTGCCAGACCTCCGTGTTCGGTGCCAACCCATATGTTGCCGGTTTTGTCCTCTGCTAAGGACAAAAGGTAGTTTGAAGGTAGTTGTTGACCACCTTCTTTTTGATTGCGCAGATGAACCATGGTTTTGTTCTCCTGGTCCAGTGCAAACAGGCCATTGCCATAGGTGCTGATCCATTTTATGTTTCTTGAATCATGGAGAATGGTGAAGCGCTCCAAATCGATTGTGGAGAGAATTTCCGGTGGAATGAGTGTGTGTTTTAGAAAGCGATCCTGATTTGTCTGTTGTTGCCAAAGTATTCCGGTGTTGTTGTACAACCATAGGGTGCCTTTATTGTCACGTAAAAATTTTGCGTTTTGCAGGGTCTCCCCATCAAATAGATGGTCTGCTGTTTTTAAATGATTTGAGTCAGGATGAAATATAAACAATCCATTGCGGCTGGCAATAAGATGTTTTCCCTGACCCAGATCTGCTGTCCTGAAGGTTTCATCAAAGCTGTTCTCTGGAAGGGAGGCTGGAAATATCCGGGTCTCGGCATTGGCCTTATGGTAGTCGATGATTTCTCCTTTCCGGGTAAAAAGATAGAGATGACCAGCTTCCTCAATCATTGCAGCCAAGGATTTTTGTATCACTCGCTCCATATTTCCCTTTCTATAGCGATAGAGTGCCTGGTGAGTCGACAAATAGATAGTTTGCCCCGCTCCTTCAATCAAAAAGTTAATCTCTACATTATTGAGTTCGTTTGCGAAGCTTTTTGTTTGCAAGCGACCTTTTTCTTTCTGAATTAGCAGGCATCCGTTATGAGTATCCCATAGCCAGAGGTCGCCATTGGTGGTTTGCAAAAAGCTGCCATAGGAGGTGGTATTTCCATCAAATTTCTCGAAGGACTGGCGGTCTATATTGTAGCAGTTAAAATGGTTGGTGTTTGTGACTGCCCATAGGAAGCCGTCCCGGTCGTGAAAAAGTGTTCGGATTCGGTTGTCTGAAAGGGATAGCTCTTCTCCGTATTCTTGTTGTAGCACATTAAATTGAGTCCCATCGTATTGGTTGAGACCGTTCAGGGTGCCAATCCATAAAAAACCTCTCTTGTCTATTGAAATGGCAGTTACGGTGTTTTGTGAAAGCCCTTCCCGATTGGTTAGGTTGTCTATGTTGAAACTAAACTGAGCCTTCAGGTGTGAAGAACCCAGCTGCAATAGGCACATTAATATCAAAATGATTGTTGTTCTCAACAGATTTTCCCTCATAACTCTTGGCTTTTGTTTTTCTCATCTGAAAGATCGCTTTGGTTGCAAATTAAGATTAAAACCTGTATGCAGTTGCAAATATAGTTTAAAAACTATTGGACAGGGAGCCCTTGCTGCTGCAACTGCCCTTTTTTTGTAACTATCATATTTAAAGGGGTTTGTGCGCATGGTCGGTGCGTATTCTGTATGGATTTATAGGTTTTTGTACGATTTTCCATTTTAAACGAGGGGCGAGGAGGTTAAGTTTGTGCAACAAAAACAAAGGTTTGTTAATATGGCAGCGCTATGATGAAAAGCAAATGGAATTTTATGTTCTGGATGGTGACCCTTATTGTTGCACACTTGTGCTCATGCGCCCCCAAAATGGAGGAGTATTATGAGGTGCCTGATTGGTTGAAAGGAAATGCCTGGGAAGTTCTGGAGGCAGAAGGTAATTGCACCTTATTTATGGAAGCTGTGGAGGTCGCCGGGTATAAAGATCTTATTCAAGGGCGGGGGATCATTACTGTACTGGCACCTACCGATGAGGCTTTTTCTGATTATCTGAAGGACTTGGGTGTTGGCAGTGCTGAAGATTTGCCTTTGATTGAGTTACAGGAACTGATTGGTTACCATTTGGTGTATTACGCCTTTGATCAGGACCGTTTTTTTAATTACAGGCCGGAAGGAATTTCGTCTCAGGAGATCACTGGCGATGCCGGATTGTATTATAAATTTAGAACGAAAAGCAGTCCCCGTTCTGATATCAGAACGGATCAGACTGCGCCTGTTAACCAGGCTCCCCCGGCACGTAAGATATACCATAAGGAACGATTTTTACCAGTACTTTCTTCGGCATTATTCAAGAGTAAGGGTATTGACGCGTCAGACAACTACGCCTACTTTTTCCCGGGAAGGACCTTCCCTTCAGAGGACAGAGGGTTTCGATTTTTAAATGCCGGGGTCAGGGAGTACGCTATTGTGGCTGACAATGGTTATGTATATATCATTGATGAGGTTTTGGATCCAGCTGGTTCTGTACACCAAACCATTGCTGAAAGTGAGGATTACAGTTTTTTCCTGGATCAATATGATCGTTTTTCTGAGTTCCGTTTTTCAGATCAACTTACTCAGAATTATGGGGCAGGGGATTCTCTGTTTTTGTTTTATCACCAGGGTCTGCCCAAAATTGCTTCAATGTGGTCTTATAATGGTGAGGGGGTATTGCCTGATTATGCTGATATGGCCACCTTAAGTCGTTTGTCGAATAATGTTTTCGCCCCGAACAATGCTGCATTAGATGGGTTTTTTATTGATTTCTGGGGGGATTATTATTCAAGTATGCACGAGGTACCCTTTGTGGCTATGCGCTATCTTCTTGAAAATCATGTCTTCGAAGGAGATCTTGTTTTTCCTGAAGAAATAGAAATGGGTAAGATCAGAACCCGTTATGGGGATGTGATTCGCTTTGATACCGGCTCGGCTCTTGATCGGGCACTCTGTGCCAATGGATCCTTTTATGGCCTGGATGAAGTAGTAATCCCAAGAATGTTTGAAAGCGTGACAGCTCCTGTGTTTCAGCAAGGTCGGTTCAGTATGTTTTTACAAATGATGGATGAGACTGGAGCTGTTCAACCATTGATGAGCGAAGACCTTGATTTTTCCGTCTTTCTACCTTCCAACAGCGTCCTTCAAGAGCGGACCACGGTAAATGGGAAAATGCTGCTGTTCCAGAATCTAAATCCCAATCGATATGGGGAGCAAAGTATAATGATTGAAGGGGATGATGAACCTTGGGTCCCTATGAGCTATTCGGTGATGAATGGATTGGTGAACAACCATATCACCACACGCGTGATGACCGAGCAGGATTCCTACAAGGTATTAAAAACTCAGAATGGGTTTCAGTATCTGTTGCTAGAGAATGAGCAGGAACTTTATTCTTCTTATATTTTTAATAATTATCCGGATCAACCGGCTCATATTGAAAAGTTGGGTGAGTACTATAATGGAGTAAGTTATGGCCTGGCTGGAGAGCACGATATTGCTCTTTCTCAGGATTATGCCTTGTTCAAGGATCAGATTCGTTTTAATACACCGACGGACTTAGCTGTATTTAAACAGCTGCTCGATGCAGGTGGCCTCTCCAGTACTTCTCCGGCATATAATTTTTTGCAGGGCGAACGCTTTATTGTTTTTGCGCCAACTCAGGAGGCTGTTAATAGGGATCTGGCCAACCTTCCATCTATGTTGCCGGCGTATCTCTCTGGTTATATGAAGCATTATTTTGTGCGTGTAGGCGAGAGTGGTTTGTCTGACTATCCTTTTGCAGGTGCAGGTGTTCAGGGAACTTTGAAAACATTTGCCAGAGGAGGCGAAGGACACTCAGTGACGGTAGAGTTAGTGGATGAAGGAGGAGCTTTAAAGGTTGTAGATCCAAAGGGCAACGTACATACCGTAGTGAGTATTTTTCCGAAGATTTATTCGGATGGATGTGTGTATATGATTGATGGAATGTTTGAAGTCGAATGAAGTGAATTAAATACTATCTGATGAAAGCACCACTGTTTTTTATCTGTCTCATCTTTTTTATCGGCGTTTTGCAGCAGGCGGAAGCTCAGAAGATTTTGAGAGGAACTGTAATGGACAAGAATCTGAAGGAGCCGCTTATTGGTGCCAATGTTTTTGTTGTGAATGAGGACGACAGGGCCTTAGGTGGAGTAGTTGCAGGGCCTAATGGGCAATACATTATTGCCATTCCTGAGGGTGAAAATCTTTCTATAGCTTTTTCATTTATCGGATTTAAGTCAGAAAGATTGCCCTATCAGGGACAGCGTATTATTAATGTGGAATTGGAAGAGATGGGGATTGAGCTGGAGGGGGCGGAAGTGGTTGGTCAACGAATTGTACGTTCCTCAGTTGGTCTTACCGAACGGGAGTTGGTTACTGCTACTCAAAAGATTACCACTGAGATGTTGGAAACTGCTCCGGTTGCTTCTATTGAGGAAGCTTTGCAAGGAAGAATGGCTAATGTGGATATCATGACCAGTGCCGAACCCGGAGCCAAAAGTTCCATCCGTATACGAGGGACATCCTCCTTGAATGCTTCTTCTGAGCCTTTGATTGTGGTAGACGGAGTTCCTTATCCAACGACTATTGCTGATGATTTTAACTTTTCAACAGCCAACGATGAAGATTTTGGTGCTTTGGTTAATATCTCTCCCAACGATATAGAAACCATAGAGGTCTTGAAGGATGCTGCGGCGACGGCTATCTGGGGCTCACGTGGTGCAAATGGCGTTTTGCTGATCAATACCAAAAAGGGGAGAAGTGGTCGCACTCGTTTCAGTTTTTCTTCCAAATACGATTTACGACATGAGGCTTCTACGATTCCTATGCTAAATGCTGCACAATATGTGGCTATGATACAGGACGCGATATGGAACACCGTAAACGACCAGGGTTATGCCAACAGTCAGTCCTTCCTAGCCTTACTTTACGACACGCCCGAGATCGGGTTTGACCCAGAGTGGATTAATTTCAGGGAATATGCGCAGGATGTTGATTACGTCAATGAAATAACGCAACGTGGATTTTCGTCGGACAACAGTTTTTCTATGACAGGAGGTGGAGACCGGGCCAATTATCGTTTTTCGCTTGGCTATCTGAAGGAAGAGGGAACCACGGTTGGCAGCGGATTTGAACGTTTCAGCTCTTTGCTTAGTATTAATTACCGCTTTAGTCAAAAGTTGCGCATCACCACCGATTTCTCTTTTTCTGATGCGGACAGAAGCAGTTACTGGCATAATCCCCGGGGACAGGCCTTGACCAAAATGCCCAATATGAGTCCCTATTACATTAATGAAGATGGCACGCGATCTGTGGAATATTTTACACCCAACAGCTATTTCCAGGGGACTTTGGGCAGTATGGGAAGTACTGAGATAAAAGGCGGTGTTTTTAATCCAGTAGCCATGGTCAATGAGTCTGTTAACACGACCTCCTCTTCCAACAGTCGTTTCGTTTTTAATCTGAACTATAATTTGCTTACCGGGCTTGATTTTTACAGCGTGGTGGGGCTTGATATCAGGAAAACCAAGAACAAGCGGTTTCTGCCGCAGTCTGTTACCGGGGTGACCTGGACGGACCCCTGGTTCAATCGCAGTTCCGATATGCTTTCTGACAATGTGTATTTGAATACTGAGAACCGCTTGCTTTTTAGAAGAGGGATTTCGCATCTGCACCAGTTTATAGGAACTTTAATTGTTCAAACCTCTGAGTCGGTGAATGCCAATTACAAGAGCGAGGTCAGTGGCAATGCTTCTGCATCTACTTCTGACCCCACTGCCGGGGGGACTATTGCCGGAATGGATTCTGGTGCAAGTAAAGCCCGTCAGGCTGGTTTTATAGGGAATTTACATTACGCTTTTTTGGATCGGTACATGTTGAATTTGGGTTATCGTTTTGAAGCGAATTCAACCATGGGAGAGAACAATCGTTGGGCTGGTTTTCCAACCCTCGGGTTGGCATGGCATGCTAATGAAGAGTGGTTTTTAAGAGACCTGGAGTGGTGGGACACCTTTAAAGTACGACTGAGCTGGGGGCAAAGTGGTAATGCACCCAGTGGTTCGTATTCTTACATCGGAACGTTTAATTCCATCAATCCGGGTTATATCGACTTTCCGGCCATAGAACCCAGTTCCATTCATTTGAATAACCTCAAATGGGAAACTGTGAGCCAGGCTAACCTGGGAATTGATTTGGCTTTTATGAAAGATCGATTGAGGACTTCCTTCGATGTTTATGATAAGCTTACTACCGATATGTTACAAAGGAATGTGGTTTTGCCCAGGAGTTCCGGGTACAGTAGAATCAATTGGTACAACTCTGGTGAGATGAGGAATAATGGCTGGGAGTTTCGGATTGATTACGATTTGGTCAGGAATACCGATTGGACCCTGGCTATGAATTTTAATATCTCTCAAAACACCAATGAGATCATCGAGTTGCCCGATAATCTCACTGAATACAGGTATTCCTTTGGAAACGGGGCCTATGCCTATCAGATTGTTGAAGGCAATCCTTTAGGATCTTTTTATGGATACAAGTATTTGGGTGTTTACCAGAATGTTGAAGAAACCTTTGCTCGTGACACTAACGGGGAGCTGTTGTTGGACATTTCGGGAGAGCCAGTCCCAATGCGCAACGGAGGGGAGCGGGTTTTCCCTGGAGATGCACGCTATAAGGATGTTAATGGAGATGGGGTAATTGATCAGTACGATATCGTTTATCTTGGCAATTCCATGCCTCTTGTAACGGGTGGCGGCGGACTCACGCTTCGTTATAAGAACGTCAGTATGAGTGCTTTTCTGCATGGACGTGCTGGTCAAAAGGCTGTCAATCAAACACGGATAGATACGGAAAATATGTTTGGAGTTCAGAACCAGAGTACTGCAGTCTTGCGAAGGTGGCGTCATGAGGGTGATCAAACCGATATCCCGAGGGCTCTTTACAACAAGGGTTACAATTATCTGGGGTCGGATCGTTTTGTGGAGGATGCTTCTTTTTTGCGCCTGAAGACTTTGACGCTGAAGTACAGTCTCCCCCGTAAGTTCTTGGATCGGTATGGTGTGGAGCGGGTGGATGCCTATACCACCATGTATGATCTTTTTACCTGGACCTCTTATACCGGACAGGATCCAGAGGTGCCCTTGTCGCGTGATGATGGGGTAGCCTATCTTATCGCCAAGGATAAATCTTATACACCAAAGCCGGTAAGGATAGCTTTTGGTCTAAATCTGAATTTTTGACGGAGGTAATAACAGCAAATGCAGTGCATTATGAGATATTTTATTCTTTTTGGTTTAGTGGTAATGGTGGGGATGAGTGCTTGCGGCGACTGGCTGGACCTTTACCCTGAAAATGCGCAGGTCTCTTCGCAGTATTGGGAAACCAAGTCGGATGTGGAGGCTGTTCTGAGTGCGGGGTATGTGCGTTTTCGTGGTTCCGTGGATAAACTCTTTGTCTGGGGAGAAATTAGAGGGAACGGTATTGACATTTTAAATGCAAACAAGGACGATGACATCCGCGCCGCGCAGCGGATTAGAAACATGGATATTTTGCCAACCAACAAATACGCAGGTTGGGAGGAGATGTATCAGGTCATAAACATTGCCAATTCTGTAATTAGCTATGGACCAGAGGTTGTGGAGAAGGATGATGGTTTTACCTATGAGGAGTTGAACTCCTTCTTGTCGGAAGCCTATTATTTACGCTCGCTGGCTTATTTCTATTTGGTTCGAACCTTTAGGGATGTTCCATACGTCACGCAACCCTATGTGAATGATGAGGAACGTTTTGAGGTGGAAAAAAGCAGTGGATCGGACATTCTTCAGTGGATTGAAAGCGACCTGGAGAAAGCCCTTGTAGCTGCCAAAGAGTTTTTTCCTGAGCTGGATACAGAGAATCCGATGAATACCAAGGGAAGAGCAACCAAATGGGCCATTCATACGCTACTGGCCGATATCTACCTGTGGCAGGGGAATTATGAGGCTTGTGTTTCGGCTTGCGATGCAGTACTCGCATCAGGAAGAGTGGGTTTGATTGGTTCGTGGTTCAGTAATTTTTATCCAGGTAATTCTAATGAAAGCATATTTGAGATTCAGTATTCTTATAACAGAGGTCAAACCAATAGCTTTTCTGGTTGGTTTGATGTTACTCCAAAGTATATGGCTTCTACCGAAGCGATAAATTGGTTTCAAGAGACACAAGGTTTAGGCGATGTGCGTGGATTGAACGGTAGTTTCATTGAGAGTAATCTTGGAATTTGGAAGTATATGGGGCTCGACCATTACGATGTGAGCACAGCCAAGCGGTCGTCCATACAGAACGACCAAAACTTTATAGTATATCGACTGGCTGAAGTTCTTCTTATGAAGGCTGAAGCTTTGGTTATGCTGGGTGATTTTGAGGAAGCCATTACGTTGGTAGACCAGGTGCGTAATCGGGCAGGAATTGAAGGGAATTTAAATACATTATCTACAGAGTTGGAAATGTTGCAATTGGTGCTTAGGGAGCGGGGCCGCGAGTTTTTGGCAGAGGGCAAGTGCTGGTTTGATTTGCTTAGGGTGGCGCACAGAGATGAGTACCGTTACCTTCACTTTATGATTCAGGAAGTTACATCGGTGGTGCCCTTGAGTAATATGGCCATTATTACTTCGAAACTGATGAATCCTGATTCGCATTATTTGCCTATTCATCAAGATGAACTGAATGCCAACCGTTTGTTGGTGCAGAATCCATATTATGCCAATCTGGGGAATTAGGAGTTTAAACTTATTGATTATGAATAGATTGATTAATCTTGTTTTCGTCTTTTTGTTGTTGACCGTTGCAGCTTGCTCAGATCCTTATGAAGCGGAATTGACCCCTGCTTATTCTGAGCAGCCGGTGGTTGGGGTGTTAGAGAGTATGCCAGAGCGTTTTTCGCTATGGCTGGACTTGTTGGAGCATGCAGGCTTAAAAGCCACTTTGAATTTAGATGCAAATTATACCTGCTTTGTTCCCGATAACGATGCTGTAGCTTCATTTCTAACTGCCCGCAATCTCGACGCAGTTACTGAGCTTTCGACCGATGAGGCGAGCCATTTAGTTAGGTTTCACACCATTGCCGGTCGCGTTTATTCTCAGTCGCTTTTTGCTAATGGTGTTTTGGCAGATTCTACCTCGACCGGCGACTTTCTTTCGGTAGAGTTGCGGCCGGGAGGATTGGATTCTATTTTTATTAATGGAGAGGGGCGTTTGTTACAAATAGATATTTCAGCCATTAATGGCATTATCCACTCCCTGGATCAGGTCTTGACTCCGGTGGTAGAAACTTTGTGGGACAAGCTCAATGATGGTCGATACAACATTATGCGCGAGGCGGTTGCAGCTACAGGTTTTGAGCAATTGCTGGATGAGGTCAGCTATTATGAATACAATAGTGTTAGCGGTGAGCGCATACACAAACGGCGCTTTTTGACTTGTTTCGTTGTGGGCGACAGGCAATATCAACAGGAGGGAATTTCTAGTCTGGATGAGCTGAAGGATGCGCTGGGGGCGGTTTCGGGACCTCATACCTCCACTGATGACCCGCTTTATCGCTATGTGGCCTATCATATTATGGAGCAGCAGGTTGACTACGCTATGTTGAGCACCTTTCCCGAGGATGTTTTTTCGCGAAATTTAAGTACTCTGGCGACCAATGAATTGATCAACCTCTCTCAACGAAACGACTCCCTGGTGATTAATCATCTCGAAGGCGAACCGGGACGAATTATTATTGCTCCCAATATCAATACTCGTAATGGTATTCTACATGAGCTTAATAAGGTTTTGTTCGTTCAATCTCCTCCTGCGGCACGTGTTGTTTGGGAACCAACGGATTTTGCTGGTTTGGCTGCGTTGTTTTCGTCCAATTTCAGGCGTAGTGGACTCACTGCCACTTTTAGGGAGTACATAGCTTTGGGTGAAGTAGAAGATTATCGTTGGGAGGCCATCCCGGCTGACAGATCCAACAGGGCCCTTTCTTATTATGTGGCCAACCGGAACGATGCCGTTCCCTATGGGATGATGAATTATGATTGTCTGGTTTTTCAGGGCGGTATGTATGGCTGGCTCGAGATGGAAACCCCTGCCATTGTACAAGGGACTTATGATCTAAGGGTGCGCTATTACAGCATTAACAGTTCGGTACGATATGGTAAGTTTCTGACCATCCTGGATGGCGCATACCTGGGCGCTGAGCTGGCTACACACGGCTCTTCTTCAACTACTTCAAGGTTGCAGACTTCCACAATTGGCAGAGTGAGTTTTGACGAAACCACCAGTCATACACTGCGGATCCTAGCTTCCGATGACAATGCTGTTTATATCGACTATTTTGAGTTTGTACCCGTTGACTGAGGGTGTTTGGGACCTTTTTTGAATATCAAAAAATGAAGAAATGATGAATAATTGGCTTGTAATAGGTGTCTTATGCGTTTGGATGCTGACCGGCTGCTCAGATGGCTGGAAAGATTACTACAATGGTCGTGACGCAAGGGGCGTTATTTCAGAAATGACGTTGGGTGATTATTTGGAACAAGAGCCGGATTTGTCAGAGTTCAGAGAGCTCCTCAACACGGCTGGTGTTCTCGAAGAGTTGGATAAGGACCAGTATTTAACTGTTTGGGCAGTCCGTAATGACCAATTCAACTTATCAGCAATAGGAAATATGGATCCCGCACATGTGGGGCGCTACCATATCAACTACCTGGCCTATGGAGAAGGCAACTTGAAAGAAGGATTACGAATACAGACTTTCAACGGGACCTATCTGACGATTGGTTCTTCGGCCCTGGAAGTGAATGATTCCCGCATCTTATCCAGTCGTCAGCTGAAAAATGGGGTTATTCACGAAATCGATGCCGTGATGGTGCCCTTGATAAATATGTTTGATTACATCTCTTTGTTGGGAGATGAGTATTCAATGTTCCGGGATTCGGTGCTGGCTTATAACTCGAGGGTTTTTGACAGACAGAACAGTACTCCAATTGGGGTTGATCCTACCGGTAATACGGTGTACGATTCTGTTTTCTACATCTCTAACCCGCTGTTTCAGGAAGTTGATTTTAGTTCTGAATTTGGTCAATACACCTTGTTTTTACCAGATAACAATGTAGTTGCATCCTGCTTTGAAAAGCTGGAGGCTCAATATGCTTTGATGGGACAAGAGTTTGAGGACAGCGATGCAGCGATGGCTATGTCTTGGATTAAGGAGGCTGTCTTCCATGAAGGACTGGTATCAGATTATGCTGAGCGCAACGATTGGGTGTCTCCATTTGGCAAAGTCTGGCGCAGCACTGTTCAAGGCGTGGATAAGGGTTCTGCAAGGGCATTAAGCAATGGCCTGGTATACGATGTGACGGAAATGAAAGTGCCCAATAACGTCATTATTGATCGCATTAAATCTCTTGCCTATTACTACAGCTTCTGTGATGAATCAGAAAAAGAAATGTATTACACTTTTAATGGTTGTACAGATATTAAAGTAACTCAGGGGGATGTTTCTCCGGTAGCGGGTTTTTATTATTGGTTGTTGGATGTAACAGGCGCCCCCGACGCTGAGGAAGAATTTTCAGTAGAGTTTACTCCTTTGAACTATGATGAGGAGAGCGGCCAGGTTTCGGTGGTTAAAGTTCCGCCTGGGGAGTACAACCTTTATATGGGCTTTAGAAGTTTAGGGCACCCTTATGTGGATGTGTTTTTTAGTTCGGGAGAGGAACCCATTGCTGTAGATGCGCAGCCGGTGGCTTCAGAAATTCCTGCATCTCAGTCGACGCCCTGGAATTACGATCGTGTAAACGAAACCGACCCCAATATCTCTCGATGGAATGGCCTTGGAGGCCTGGTGGGAGTGGTCCAGGTGGAAGGGGAAGATATGAGTTCCTTTCGGATTAAAGTCAAGTTTAATAAGGTCATGGCCATTGGTTCAGCCAAGAGAATGCAGATTTATCATTGGACCCTTAAGCCAACAGCTAATAATTATTAAAGCAGGGTCGGCTTCCTAACAAAGAAAAATACTAGAAGATGAGAATACATAGCATTGGTTTTGGGATTTGGGTTGGAACCTTGTTGTTACTATCTGCCGGAATGTATGGACAGAATAGTGTTCAGGTCACAGGCGTGGTACGCTCTCCCTTTGATGGAGGTCCGGTAGTTAATGCTGTTGTGACTGCCACCTCGCTCACAACTTCGGTAGAAACAGACAGTACGGGGTCCTTTACGCTGGAGCTGCCTGCAGCAGAAGGAAGTGTTCGCGCCTGGGCAGAGGGTTTTTATCCTGATGAGCAAAGGGTGGATGGTGCAACGACTTTACTGTTTGTGCTGATACCACAAAGTAAAATCAATTATCAGCCTGGTCAGTTGGCCAAGGCTACGAATGTCTATAGTCTTAAGCGAAGTGATCTGTCAGAAGGAGCACTCTGGGTGGGGCAGAGTATTCAGAATCGGATTCCGGGTTTGCAAGTTGTTAATCAAAGTGGCATGCCGGGTGAGGGCTATACTATTCAGGCCAGAGGAATTAAGTCCTTTGCGGGAACAAATGCACCCTTGGTGGTAGTGGACGGAATGCCTTTTTTTCCTGATTATTCTGCATCAAAAGTGATCGGGGGCTATTCTTCAGATGTGCTGAAGCTCTTTTCCTCTTCCGACGTCAAACGAATTTCTTTTCTGCAGGGTGCCGAGGCTTCTGTTTATGGATCTTTAGGTGCCGGTGGGGTGTTGTTGATTGAGACAGACGATGCTGCTGATTTGGAGACCAGGGTGGAGTATTCTGCCCGTTTTGGGCTCGCTTTGCGATCGAAAGGTCTACCTGTTTTAAACCGGGCTGATTATCGGGAATTTATTGGTAGAACTGCACTCACTCGTTACGATGATATGGCTGAGGTTTTGCAGGAGTTTCCGTTTTTGAAGGATGATCCCAATTATTATTACAATTTTCTATACAATAATGCTACCGATTGGCAAAAGGAAATTTCCCGCCCCGCCAGTATTATGGACAACAATGTGCGTATAAAGGGCGGAGATGCCATTGCCAAGTACAACCTTGCTTTTGGCTTTTTAGATGAGCGTGGTGTCGTGGACAACACCAGTCTCACGCGCTACACCATGAAACTCAACGCCAATATTAATGTCAGTCAGCATCTGGAGCTGTATGCCCATACCGCCTTAGCCTATTACAACAACAAACTGCAAGAGCAAGGACTGAACCGTGAAACAAACCCCTTGTTGGCCGCTCTTTTCAAATCTCCTTTGTTGCATCCAAATCAAAAAGATTTCAACAACAATGTTCTGCCAGCTTTGGCGCCCATACGTGATGCTTCGGGCAATATTTCAGTCAACAATGCGGTATCCAATCCGGTCGCATTGGTTGAACAATCCCAGGTGGAGAGTCAAGCCTATGATGTTTTAATGAATTTGGGACTTCGCTATAGTGTGACTTCGGACTGGACGCTCAATGGAATGTTGGGATTGTATCAGAACTACAATAGGGAGAATGTTTTCTTTCCAGGCTTGACTGAACGCACCCTGATGCCTTTGATGGAAGGGCTGGCCGACAATACCGTTCGCTTAGGAATTGGAGAGACTTCTAATTTGTTTTATCGCATCACCAGTGACTACAAATTACGTTTGGATGATGTGCACCGCCTGAGCTTATCTGGAGGTTGGCAGGGACTTCAAAGTCGGCGGGAGTACGACTCGGGTTCCGGAAGGAATACCAGTTCTGATTTTTATAGAACCTTGGGTAATGTGAGTTCTATTGGGCGCTTATTTGATGGTTACATTAATGAGTGGAACTGGATGAACGCTTATGCCGGGTTGACTTATCTGTACAAGGATTTGGCTACTGCTGGTCTGGTGGCCTCTCTTGACGGCTCCTCCTCTTCAGGGTCAAAAGCCCCACGATTTGGGTTTTTCCCTGCTGTGAATGTGGCCTGGCACCTTAAGAACACCTCTTATTTTAAGCCACTGGCCTGGATGAACGGACTGAACATAAGAGCTGAGGCGGTTGGGACAGGGAATAGTACCTTTTCATCCAGTATGGGTCAGTATTATTACAATAATCAGGTTTTTAGACAGCTGTCGGGTATTGTTAGAGCCAACATTCCCAATACTCAATTGGAATGGGAAAAGAGTCTTAGTTTTAATGTCGGCTTGGATGCGTCTCTATTCAATCATCGTCTGGATGTTTCTGTTGATTTTTATCGTTCGCGCTCTTCTGATGTAATCATTGGACGAATGGTTTCTCCTGTATTTGGTTTTGCATCGGTGATGGACAATCTTGCAGAGATTGAGAACCAGGGTTTGGAGTTTAGTGGACAATACTATCTGCTGCATCAAAGAGATTACCACTGGGTGGTAGGGGCAGTCTTTTCAACCAATAAGAACCGAATCCTATCGCTTGGTGGCGAAGCGCCCATTTTGCAGGAATTTGCAGACGGATCTGCCCTAATCTCCCGTGAAGGGGGACCGGTTTATTCTTTTTACGGACATAGGGCCCAAGGTGTATATGTGACCGATAATGATGCTTCATCTGATGGGTATAAGGATTTTGCCGGACGCTCATTTCAGGGGGGAGATATGCGCTTTCTGGATGTTAATGTAGATGATGTTATTGATGAAAAGGACCGTCAGGTAATTGGAGATCCTAACCCCGATTTCTTTGGCAGTTTCTTCAGTTCTCTGAGATATAGAGACTTTGAGTTACATGCTGATTTTATATACAGTTATGGGAACACGGCCTACAATGCGGTACGTCGCGAGGGAGAAGCAATGAAAGATTTTAAGAATCAATTGAGTTCGGTGGGCAGAGCCTGGTATTATGAGGGACAGGAAACCGATGTTCCCCGTGCAGTTTATGGGGATCCGATGGGCAACAGTAGGTTTTCAACACGCTGGTTAGAGGATGCTTCTTTTTTGAAAATGAGGGAGTTGACGCTGAGTTACGATTTTAGTAATGAGTTCTTGTCCTTTGTTAAAGGTGGGCGCATCTACGTTTCGGGAGAGAATCTGTTTGTGTGGACGGATTATTTGGGTGCTGATCCCGAGTTCTTTTACTCCTACAATTCCGCGATGCAAGGTTTTGATTTGGGAAAGGTGCCACATCCGCGCACCTATAAAATTGGATTTCGTCTTCAGTTCTAAGTGTTTTCAGAAGGCTTTGACCTAAACAAAAAATATTAAGCACATGAAAAGAAAATTTCGAATTGGTGTTGGGATCTTGTCTTGCCTACTTTTGGTTTTAGGAACAGCTTGCAGCGATTATTTTGAGGTTAATCCAGACGATGTCTTGTACGAGAAGGATTATCCCTCAAGTATTACAGAGCTTTATTCCGGTTACATGGGTATTGCTTCAAAGGTTCAGGAAGTGGCTGATCGGGCCATGATTTTGGAAGGAATCAGGGGCGATTTTCTGGAACCCACTGAGCATGCTCCGTCCGAAATCCTGGCGCTCTATAACTACCAAGAAGATATTGCGGGAGAATTGGCTAATCCCAGAGCTTATTATGCTGTGGTTTTGAATGCCAACGATTACTTGTTACATGTTGAACAATTTATGACCCGGAATCCGGCATCTGTTGATCGGGCGACCATTGAGGCCTTGGTTGGGGGCGCTCTGCGTTATAAGGTCTGGGCTTATTTGATGCTGGCTAAGCTGTATGGTAAGGCGGTGTGGGTGGATGAGCCAATGGTAGCCTATTCGTCGCTTAAAGACCTCCCTGTTTTGGATTTTGATGATTTGATTGCTCGCTGCATTGCTGTTATTGAGGATGGGGTTGAAATCAATGGCCGAAGGATGAACGGCAAGGGCAAGATCCGATGGTCGTCGGTTCTTTTTCCAGGAGTAGGCGATAGCCCTGCCAATCTACAGTGGAATAGGATTTGTCCCGATCCAGAACCTTTGTTGGCTGAATTGTATTTGTTTGCTGGTTATTATCCACAGGTCGTTGAGCAGTGTGTGGCAATCATTCAGCAAGGCGGTGAAGAGAGCAGTTTCCAACTCAATAAGAGCGAGTGGGGGGGAGAATGGATTAACTTTTTTAGAGATTTTGTGCGCAAGGAGGCCATTTTCATGTTCACTTATGATTATAATCTCAAGCAGACGAATCGTCTGGTTCCTTATTTCTCCAATCAGGGTCCTAATTTATACTATTTACGTCCCGCCGAATCTGCAATGCAACGATTTCGTGTACAACAACGCAGTGATGGAACCCTTGGGGATCCAAGCCGAGGAGAGGGAAAAACCTTTGCCCGGGCGAATGGTCAATGGGTGGTGAACAAGTTTATCTCAAACCATGCCGCAGATGACCGGGTATATCGAGCCGATGTAATCATTAATTTGTATCGTGCGGCGGATGTTTACCTGTGGCTTGTGGAGGCCTTGGGACAAATGGGGCGTTTTGAAGAAGCTTTGGTCTTTCTTAATGGCGGTATCGAAACTTATTTCAATACCACAGAAGGTGTTTTTATGGCCCCATTTGAAAATTATCCAACCACACTGTATCGTACTTCTTCAACCAGCGAAGGGGCTAATCAAGGACTCCGTGGACGTTCGCTTTTGGCCAAAGTTGGGGAGGAAATCTTGCGCGACCCTTCTGATGATTTGACCGCGGATCAACGCAAGCTTGATGAGCTGATTGTTGAAGAAACCATTTTGGAAAGTGCAGGAGAGGCCAAAGCTTTATTTACTATGCAGCGGATTGCCCGGAGATGGAATGATCCTTCTATTCTGGCCGATCGCGTAAGCGCAAAGTATCCCGAGAGTATGCGCAGTGTAATACGTTCAAAGCTGATGCAGCCTGAAAATTGGTTCATACCCTTTGATCTGGGATTGGACCAATAGCTTGATTTTTTCTCTTTGTTAATTAAAATTTGTTAGTCATGAAAAAAGCTTTTACTGTTATTGCCCTTTCTCTGGCGGTTGCCGGATCGGCTCAGACCGTAAAAAAATGGCAGGGTGCCTCTTCGGAGGTTTGGGATTATGTTACACCAAACTGGTTGCCATTGGAAGGACTTCCGCTTCCAACCGTATTTGCCGAAGGGGAACATGCCTTGTTCGACGACTCCCGATATGAAAAGGAGGGTCAGGATAAGGTGGTAATTAATGGAACCCTGAATCTTGGTGGTATTGAGGTCAATAATTCGGACCAAAAGCCCTATTCCTTTGAATCAGGAGAAGCAGCTCAGTTTGAAGGTGCCGGAACCTTACTTAAGCAAGGAGAGGGAGAGCTGATTACCAATGTGGTGAATAACCTGCAGGGAGGCACGATTGTACGTCAGGGGATGTTGACTTCTCCAAAGGTGGATGATCCCAATGTTTTTGGCTCCAAAGTTCGCCTTGAGGGCGGTGCCATTCAGTTGTCAACCAGTGCGTCTGGTTCAACAAGTTATAATATGAATGCTGACATAGAGGTTCCTGAGGGTGAATTAGGGACGGTTATAGCACACCGTTATTCTCAGTTTGTAAATAGTTTGACGGGTGGCGGAACCCTCCATTTCGTCAGTCGGGGAGAACGGGCTTTTGTTCGCCTGGACTCTGAAGATACCAATTGGAAAGATTTTACGGGTAAAATTGTTGTGTCAGGTGATACCCGGTTTAACCCGGGATATACCGGACTTGGTTTGAGAACTGGGAAGACTTGGAATGCCGGAGATTTTTTGGGAAAGGATTCGACTTTTGCAGATAATGTGATTGTATTGGAAAATGGTGGTGCCCTTTATTCTGAATCGGGTGAGCGCTGCTATGTAATAGGCGAGTTGCAGGGGGACGAAAGCTCTGTGATACATGGTTATATGCGTTCGTCCACTACTCCTGGCATCTACTGGATGGTGGGGGGCCTGAATACAGACGTTGATTTTGCAGGGAAAATACAACCGGTTGCCACGACAAATATTACAGTAGGTGGCGAAACTGTTTCTATCCCTCGACGGGACAATCGTGTTGGGATTATAAAGGTAGGTAGTGGCACTTATAAGTTTACCAATGGCGAGAATTACATAACCGGAGGGATTGATGTAGTAGAGGGGAAAGTTCTGATCAGTAATGCGGAAGGATCCCGTTCCGGAACAGGGCACTCTTCTTCTTATGAGACGGTTATTTGGGTGCGTGAAGGTGCTGCTTTAGGTGGCAGTGGACGGATTTCGGGCAGTGTTGAGGTTGAAGGTTTAATTGAACCCGGAGATGAGGGAATTGGGGTCTTGACCGTAAAGGATTTTGATGCTTCGTTGATTGAGGACGGCAAAGAGCCCAAGCCTTTTACGGTTTTTCTTCGTTCCACCTCCACCTTAGCTTTTGAACTGGGTAGTGTTGGAGCTTCCGATTTATTGGTAAGTGATTCCATCAAGGTGGAAGGCGGCATTCTTGAATTGCGATTGGCTGACTCTTATCAGTTGAGCCCTGGTGATGTTGTTCAGCTTTGGGATGCTGAGCTGGCTGAAGGCTCTGTTGCATTTAGTGAAGTGAGACTGCCTATGGTGGAAGAAGGTTGGGAGTGGGATACAACTGAGTTGATGAGCTCGGGTGTAGTTAAGCTGGTTGCGGGCGGAGGTCAACATACTTCGGATTGGTCCCCGGCAACCAATGAGTTTTTTATTGCACCTAACCCCAGTAGCGGTTCCTTTACGGTTAGGGTGCCATCGGGAGATGGCTTTACCGTTGAAGTTTTTAATGGTTTGGGGCAGATGGTTAAGCAAAAGCGTGTAAATGGTCAGGAAGCACTGATTCAATTGTCGGGTGAGAAGGCTGGTTTGTATATCGTTCGTTTGCATACGGTTGATGGTTGGGTGACTAAGAAACTTGTTGTTCAATAGATGAATGATTAGGGTTCGGAAAGTGCATCTGAATACAGGGCAGGAACAGAGGTTCTGAGTTCGGGTGCGCTTTCTTATTTTGCTTATGGCAAATCTAAAATGGAAAAAGATGAAGAAGTATTTTTATCTGGTTTTGTTGCTGTTATTTGTCGGCGACCTTTGGGCTCAACAGCTGGCATTCCCTGAAGCAGTAGGCTTTGGTCGTTTTGCTTCGGGGGGGAGAGATGGAACAGTTTATAAAGTAACCAATCTGAACGATAGTGGGCCCGGTTCTTTACGGGATGCAGTGAGCAGTCCCAATCGGATTGTTGTTTTTGAAGTAGCAGGTGTTATTCAGCTCCAAAGCAGACTGGTGTTCTCCAGCAATCTAACTATTGCAGGTCAAACTGCACCAGGAGAGGGTGTTGTGGTATACGGGAACGGCGTCTCCTTTTCTGGTGCGCATAACGTAATTGTCCGGCATATTGCCTTCCGCATGGGCGTGGGCGGCGATAGTGGAAAAGATGCAGTGGGAATAGCCAATGGTTCTAATATGATTTTTGATCACGTTTCGGCCAGCTGGGGTCGTGATGAGACATTTTCCATAAGTTGGGACAATAAGGGTACGGAACCCTCGGATATTACCATTCAAAACTCAATAATGGCTCAGGGCTTATTGAGCCACTCTTGCGGAGGCTTGATGCAAACCAATGGAGGTGTAACCCTTTTTCGTAACCTCTATATCGACAACCATACCCGCAACCCTAAAGTGAAGGGTTTGAATCAATTTGTTAATAATGTAGTTTACAACTGGGGCGGCGGGGGCTGTTACATATTGGGCGATTCGGAAGGGACCAGTTGGGCAACCATTGAGCATAATTATTTTATTAATGGGCCAAGTTCGGGCAGCAATCCTTATTCTCGTGCTAACAGTAATTTTCAGCTCTTTGCCCAGGGCAATTATCATGACGGCAATCGCAATGGCATACTGGATGGAGAGCTGTCTGTTAAGGCTGATTATGGGCCTGCTTTTTGGGTAGAGAATCCGTCTTATTGGGAGAGTATTCCGGATTCAGACCCCAATAAAATACCTAAAATGCACCCTGAATTACCTGATGTTAGAGATGCTGCAGGTGCGTTGGCCTGGATTCTTGACAGTGTTGGGAAGGTCCTTCCTGCTCGCGATCAGGTCGATGCGTTTTTGATAGGGGAATTGAGTTCCCTGGGTACTGAAGGCATTATCATATCGTCCGAGTCGGAATTGCCGACCAAGGGTCCAGGCAGATTGTTTAGAGGCCCAATTGCATCGGATCGCGACAACGATGGAATCCCTGATGAATGGGAACTTGTACTGGGCAGTGATCCGGATGTGGATGACGCTATGACTGTAGGGACGGATGGCTATACCAATATAGAGCGCTACATTAATTCAATAAAGACCTCCCCTTCTTTGCTAAGGTATCCTGTTGCTCTAACTGCTGATGAAGTTACTACTACTTCGTTAACTTTTTCATGGAATGACATGGAGGATAAGGAGCATGAAGTGGTTATAGAAGTAAGTGCCGACAATTTTTCGTTTGCTGAAGTGGGACGCTTACCCTCCGATGAATCAAGCTTTACTTATGAAGGGCTGGAGAGTGGTACAAGCTATTTTTTTAGGATGAAAAGTGTAAATGAGCAGCAGGAGTCGGCCTATTCAGATGTTTTTACGATGAAAACCCGGGAGGAGGCCACCCCGCCCAAGGAAACTACCCAACCTTTCCCTGCTGATCAGGAAAACCAAGTTGCTTATCGCAACTTGGTTTTAAGCTGGGTTAACGAAACCAGTTTTATGGGTGGTGCTTTGTATTTTGATCTCTATCTGGGCGAAGACCCTGATGATTTGCCATTGGTGGGTGAGGCTGTCGCCGGAAAGTCCTTTTTGGTAGAGGAGCTTGAGGTTGGGACGACTTATTATTGGAAACTTAGGGCATCCAATGTCCTGGGAGAATCGTGGAGTGATATATGGGCGTTTACGACACGGGAGCGGGGGACATATAATTTGTTGGCTCATTTTCCCTTTGATGAGGAAGATGGAACGTCAGCCTTTGATCTGGTTAGTGAAGCCCAAGCTATTGCTGTAGATTTTGTTCCTGAGTGGGGGGGCGGTAGGGTTGGGAATGCGTTGAACTTTCCTGGGGAACCTACGGCTTCGCACCTTCTTTTTCCTCATAATGAGGCTTTATTTCTTAATTCCACTTCTTTTTCGATAGCATTGTGGTTTAATTCTTCGGGCTTGAAAAGCGACATGTATTTGCTGCATAAAGGAATGCACGATGCGGTAAATGGTGGAAACGGGAAGTGGTTTGGTATTCAATATAAGCCGGACCGTCTCACATTTGCAGTGGATGATGATGTTACCAAATCAAATTTGGATTTAAGCAACCCGGGCAGGTGGTTTAACAGTGAATGGCAACACTTGGTTTGTATAAGGGATGTAGAGGAACAGCAATTATTGATGTACTTGAATGGAGAGCTTTTAGGAAGTACGAGGGACAATACTACCGGTGGAATAGGGGTGCTGAGTAATCTGGTTATTGGGAACTGTGATGGGTATTACAATACGCCTTTTGAAGGGGAGATGGACGATTTGCGCTTTTATGAAGGTGTTTTGTCGCCGGAGGCGGTCTACGAACTTTATGCCGGCTCGGGAACTTATTTGAATCCAATGCCATTTGAATCGATTGATGCCATTCAGGTTTTCCCAAATCCATTTCGCAATCAGCTGTCTGTTCGTTTGGAGGGTGGGTTGACAGGAGAAGTAGAGGTTCGATTATTGAATGGTGCTGGTCAGATGGTTTTCATGGGGACCTTACCTGTTAACAATGGGATTGTTGAGATTTTCGGCATTTCGGCGCTTCCCAAAGGTTTTTATCTTTGTGAGGTGCAAACTCCCGATGGTGTATGGGTCAGTAAAGTACTTAAGTAGTTGTCAGCGCTTGTGACGGCCCGGTAAAAGGTTTAATATGTAACATTTTTCTTATGAGGTTTTTTGTTGTATTGTTGATGGTGGGAGGATTGTTGGTGGCTTGCGGCAAGCAGGAGGTCGGAAAAATAGACCGCTATGCACTGGTTAAGCGCAACAGCCCCCTTGTAACTGAAGTAGAAGAATTGTCGGCCTTGTCGGTAGGCAATGGGAATTTTGCGGTGACCGTAGATGCTACGGGCTTGCAGACTTTTCCGGATTTTTATGCCAAAGGCATGCCGCTGGGCACGCAGTCGCAATGGGGCTGGCACAGCTTTCCGAATCCGGAGAACTTTCGTTTTGAGGAGACCTTAAAGGACTATGATTTCAGGGGGAAGCCGGAGCCTTATTCTGTGCAGTTTGGTGAACCCGGACGGTCAAAGGATGCAGCCAATTGGTTTCGGGTGAATCCGCATCGCTTGCATTTGGGTTATGTAGGTTTTGAGGCTGAGGGCCTGCGGCCTTCGGACATTCAGGACCCGCATCAGGAATTGGATTTGTGGAACGGCACCATTCGCAGTCGCTTTGTGTTGAATGGTGATTCGGTGGCGGTTAAAACTGCAGTGGATCCCAATCGGGATGTGCTGGCGGCTGCGCTGAGTTCGCCCTTGCTGGAGCGGGGAGAACTGGGGATTTCTTTTCGTTTTCCTTATCCAAGTGGGCAGCATGCCGATGATGCTACTGATTGGAGTGTTCCTGAGAAGCATCTGACGATCCTGGTGGAGCAGGATGCGCAAAGTGCGCTGTTGAAACGGACGCTGGACGAAGCGGTGTATTATGTGCGGATCAGTTGGGAGGGAAAGGCCTCCCTGCGCGAAAAGGAGGCCCATTATTTTGTTTTGGAGCCTGCACAGAAAGATTTCTCTTTTAGTTGTGCATTTGTGGAGGAGCCGGTTAAGGAGGATCTGG
>Ga0209075_1001109_pt1 | contig 25691 bp, 22 predicted proteins | sample Stecom2011_FD_187523 | JGI IMG/M metagenome (GOLD analysis project Ga0209075, IMG submission 187523) | Agricultural soil microbial communities from Utah to study Nitrogen management - Steer compost 2011 (SPAdes) (version 2) | ecosystem: Environmental > Terrestrial > Soil > Agricultural land...
GGCTATAGCGAAATGGATACACCTGTTCCCATCTCGAACACAGAAGTTAAGCATTTTAGCGCCGATGATAGTGAGGTGTGATGCCTTGCGAAAGTAGGTCGCTGCCAAACTCTCTTTCTAATATATTAATGGAGGATTAGCTCAGCTGGGAGAGCACTTGCCTTACAAGCAAGGGGTCGGCGGTTCGATCCCGTCATCCTCCACCATTTGCCGGCTTAGCTCAACTGGTAGAGCAATTGACTTGTAATCAATAGGTTGCGGGTTCAAGTCCTGCAGCCGGCACCATGGAATGTCTCCGTAGCTCAGTCGGTAGAGCAACTGACTTTTAATCAGTGGGTCGGACGTTCGATTCGTCTCGGAGACACCATTTTCACGCCTGGGTGGCGGAATAGGTAGACGCGCAGGACTTAAAATCCTGTGGTAGCAATACCGTGAGGGTTCGATTCCCTCCCTAGGCACCATTTGAATACCTTACTAAACATGGGTCCTTAGCTCAGCTGGGAGAGCGCCTGCCTTGCACGCAGGAGGTCGACGGTTCGATCCCGTTAGGATCCACCATTTTAAAATGTAGTCAAAAAACTGGCGGTGTAGCTTAGTTGGCTAGAGCGTACGGTTCATACCCGTGAGGTCGGGGGTTCAAGTCCCTCCACCGCTACCAATTATTAACGGACCCGTAGCTCAGTTGGTTAGAGCTACCGGCTCATAACCGGTCGGTCGCAGGTTCGAGTCCTGCTGGGTCCACCAGTTCAGTTATCATTTATGCGGAGGAATACCCAAGTCCGGCTGAAGGGATCGGTCTTGAAAACCGACAGGCGTTAATAGCGCGCGCGGGTTCAAATCCTGCTTCCTCCGCCAGTTTATAAAAATATATTGACTACTGAATTATAAGAATATTTACATCGCGGGGTAGAGCAGCTGGTAGCTCGTCGGGCTCATAACCCGGAGGTCGAAGGTTCGAATCCTTCCCCCGCAACCAATGGTCCCATAGTGTAGTGGTTAACATGCCAGTCTGTCACACTGGAGATCGCGGGTTCAAGTCCCGTTGGGACCGCCATAATTGGCTTGGTAGCTCAGTCGGTAGAGCAAAGGACTGAAAATCCTTGTGTCGGCGGTTCGATTCCGTCCCAAGCCACCATTCGCTGATATCAAACACACTTCAGTGTGTTTTTTATTGTGTTTATAAAAATTAACGAAGTTATATTACTTGTTAACTGACAACCAAAAGTACTAAAGCGAAACATTTCATTCTTTCTTAAAAAAGTTAGTTAATTTTTAAACTAACTTTTTTAAAAAAATAGGCACTTCAAGCTTTTTTCTTGAGTGCCTTTTTTTATTATTTATTTACTTTCTTAAAGTTTTTAATGCGCCAGACCATGCTAGAACTTGATCTAACATACCGTTAACGTTTGTTAAATGTAATTCTCTTGGTGTAAATTTAGAACCATTTTCAAAGTCTAAGAATAGGCTTAATGTAGGATGTACTCGAACATCTGCAACTAAACATTCTGCTAAAATTCCTCTTAAATGTTCTGCTGCTCTTGCGCCACCTGTAGAACCATAGCTTACGATTCCAGCAGCTTTATTATGCCATTCATCACGTAAATAGTCGATAGCATTTTTTAATGCAGCTGAGATACTGTGATTGTATTCACTTACGATAAATACAAATCCATCTAGAGAATTAATTTTTTCTTGCCACTTTCCAAAGTTCTCTGCATTAGCTTCACCTAATAATGGTAATTTGTAGTCCTTAATGTCTACGATTTCATAATCTGCATCACCACGTTGATTTGCAATACTTAATACCCATTCACCTACTTGTGGGCTTACACGTCCTTCACGTGTACTTCCTAAAATAATTCCAATTTTTAATTTTTCACTCATGTTTATAACTCCTTTCATTTAGTATAATATTATTTCCAACATTTGAGTGTTTATTCATATGTATAAATATATTATATCTTAAATTCTTAATTTTAGCCTAAAATATGCAACTTTTACTAAAAGATATAAAACCCTTTCATTTTTAGTCAAATTGTGTTAAAATATATAAGTAAAAAATAGGAGTAATATATGAGGAAGTATAGTCGCTTTGGTTTATATTTACTAGATATGGATGGCACTATATATTTTGAAAATAGTCTAATTCCTGGGGCTTATGAGTTTATAAATAAGCTAAAGGAAGAAAATATTCCGTATGTATTTATAAGTAATAATTCATCTGTAAGTAAATCTACTTACTTAGAAAAACTTGCAAATTTAGGTATTCCATGTAGTGAGGATAATTTGTTTTCCTCAGCGATGGCTATGGGATTATACTTAAAAGAAAATTATTTAGATAAAAAAGTGTTTGTTGTAGGAACGAAATTATTTAAAGATGAATTATTAAATTATGGGATAAATTTAGTAGACGATGATAGTGCCGATATTTTAGTTGTTGGCTATGATCGCGAGCTAACTTATGAGAAATTAGAGGTTGCATGCCGCTTATTAGATGGTGATGTTATTTTTTTGGCTACTAATCCTGATTTGGTATATCCGTTAAAAAATAAGCGGTATTTGCCTGATTGCGGAAGCATATGTAATATGTTAACAGTTGCAACTGGAAAATCACCAAAGTATATAGGTAAGCCCAATCCCTTTATGATTGATTATCTAAAGAAAAAATTTGGTGTTAGAAATGAAGATGTTGTAGTTGTCGGGGATAGATTATATACAGATATTCAGTTAGCAATTAATGCAAATGTAAATAGCATTTTAGTCCTAACTGGTGAAGCAACAAAAGAAATGCTTGAAGAATCTAAAGTAAAACCAAATTATGTAGTAGATTCTATTAAGGATTTAATATAGGAAAAATTTATAAAGGAGAAGAATTATGAATAAGATAGGGTTATTAAAGTATTTATTATTAATACTTGCTGTTTTTGTTTTGATTGGTTGCCAAGATCCAGAAAATCCAATTGAGGAGACAACTCCAAGTCTTTATTTAACAACCGATACCATAGTGCTTTATGCTGGTGATGAACGCAAATTAGAGTACTTTGTGGAAGACATTGAGGAGTATGAAATTAGTATAGAAGTTGAAGATGAAGAGATTGCAAAAGTTGAAGGTGAAACAGTTTATGGAGTAACTGGTGGCGAGACAAAAATTAAAATTAAAATTGTAGGTTATGATGAAACAGAACAAGAAGTAACTGTAAGGGTATTAGGTGGTGGACCAGTTTCAACTCAAATTATGGAATGGGTAAAAGCTGAAATTGGTTATGAACAATTAGAGTCATTAATCTTACCTAAAAATCATCCTACATATCAAAGTGCAAAAATTACATATGTATCAGCTGATCCTGAAATAATTTCAGATACTGGAATTATTTATCCAAAAGAATTAGATACAGAAACTTATTTTACAATCAAAGTAGAATATGATAATGATATTTTAATTAGCAAACATAATGTATTAGTAGTTGGTATGCTTGCAAAAAATATTCTAAATGATTTTAAAAATACTGTAGGATCATTTATATATAGAAATGTTGATTTTTCTAATTTAAAAACGAAATATTCTTATGCAAATATAACTATTGAATCTTCAAATGAAGATGTATTTACTAATACTGGCTTATACACAAAACCAGATAATGATGAAAATATAACTTTAAGTTTGAATGTTGAAATACCAGAACATAATTATGAGCGCACATTTAATGTGGATGTAACTGTTCGTGGGTTAGATATTCTAGAGAAGGCAATTATAGTAAAAGATAATGTAATAAAACACTTAAATCTTGATGCTTCAGATTACCGTGTAGGTGGCGACTTAGATCTTCCAGAAACTGATGAAAGATTTGGTGGAAAACTAACATGGGTAACTAATAAACCTGAGATTATTAGTTATGATGGAAAAGTTCAGCTACAATTATTAAATACTTATGTTGAGTTATTTGCAACTTACACTCAAGGTGGGGTTAATACTTCTTTTACAATATTAGTTGAAACTCTAGGAAAAGAGTACAGTGATAAATGGAGTGCAATCGAAGAGTTCTTAACTCAGTTTATTTTCAAAGATGAGATTGAAGTATTTAGTTATCGAGTTACTGGGATTGGACCTGAATATATTGCCCAAAATGATGGATATGTACAATTCTATACTAATGAAGGTTTAGAAGTTCATCAAGATATTTTAGACCCAGAGCATAGTTTTAGACCGAAGTCTCCAATTAATGTTCAGTACATTACAATTCACGATACTGCAGGAAATGTAGAAGGTGCTGGTGTTGAAAGCCATAGTAGATTTATTCACAGTGAAGATAGAGCTGCATCATCATGGCATTATACAATTGATGATACATTACTTTACCAACACATTCCATTAAATGAAGTTGCATGGCATGCAGGTGATTCTACAGGTAATAGAACATCTATTGGAATTGAGACTTGTACAAACCCAGATTCAGATTATGATGTTGTATTACTTAGAACAGCAAAACTTGTAGCTATGTTGTTAGATGAATTTGATTTAACTTTATATCATGTTCGTCAACATAGACATTGGTCAGGTAAAAACTGTCCACAAGTTATTCTTGCAAATAACCGTTGGCAAGAAGTAATTGATCTAATTGCTGTTGAATTATTTGGTCAACAAAACTTAAGCGATGTAACTTTCGAATGGGAAAGTTTAAATAAAGATATTATGAATGATCAAGGTATCGTAATAAATCATCCTGGTAATGAAACAGAAGTTAGTTATAAAGTAACTGTTACTTATAATGGTGAATCAAGAGTGTTCACACATACTTCTTTATTACAAGCTAAAAAATAAATATAAAAACAAAAAACCGAGTAACTACCTATTTAATAAAGTTACTCGGTTTTTAATAATTATCTGTAATTTTACTCGTATCGCACTGCATTTTAATACCTCTACTTTCTATTTGCGAAGACATAATTGTCATAGATCCTATCTTCTCTTGCTTCACTTCTAGCGTATTCGTAGGATACTGCACCTTTCTTTAAGCTATTTGCAATACTTCTTAAAGAAAGTCCTGCAACGATAATAGCTGAAATAACATAAATTAATGTCATTATTTATTCACTTCCCTTCTTTACATATACATTATATCACTAATTAAAATGAAAAGTGTTTGAAAACGCATTGCAATTTTCATGAAAATGTTTTCTCTATTTTCATAACTTAATTTTTATATTTTCTTATTAATTAATATAAATTGACACATATAGTTTATTGTGATAATATTGGAAAAAATTAAGAAATTTGTAGAGGTACATATGAAAGATTTACTAAATATCTTAGGTAGAGCTTATAAAAAGAAGTATTTACCATTTGCAATATTTGCGATAATCTTTATGTTAAGCGATGTTATTATTGGCCTATCCATTCCGAGAATGACAGAGGGTATTTTTACACGCATTAATAAAGATGTATTAGTTAATGCTGATTTAGAGTATGTCATTCGAAGTGGGATTTTAGTTATCTTAATTGCTTTGTTTGCAGTTATTACTACAATCTTTAATAATATATTTGCACAATACGTTGCTACTAGAGTTACTAGAGATATTAGATCAGAGTTGTTTAGAAAAATCCAAGAACTATCATTTTCTAATGTAGATAGTATTACAAGTGGTAGATTAATGACTACGGTAAGTAATGATACAAATCAGATTCAAGTAATAATAATGATGAGTTTTCGTGCTATTCTTCGTAGTCCACTAACATTGGTTGGTGCGATTATAATGGCTTATGTTACAAATCCTGATTTGTTTACAATAATCTTAGTAGCTGCTCCTGCTCTTGGTTTAGCATTTTATTTCATATTAAAAAATGCAACTAAGACATTTGTAGAAGTTCAACAACGACTTGATGATGTAAATAGTAAACTTCATGAAACAGTTAGTGGCGCAAGAGAAATTAAAAGTTTTGTAACAGAACTAGATGAGCTTGAAAAGTTTGATCAAGTTAATGACAACTACATGAAGGCTAATATTAAGGTTCATAAGCTAATGAGTTTACTTGATCCTGCAATTGTATTAATTAGTAATTTAGCAATCGCTGCTGTGTTGCTTGTAAGTAGTTACTTAGCCTCTATCTATACTGGTGAAGATAAAGTCCAACTAGTTGGAAATATTGCGGCTTATATCTCCTATCTGCAACAAATCATCCTTTCGCTGATGTTGCTATCAATGATTGCGATGTTTGTTAGTAGAGGTGAAGTTAGTGCACGTAGAATCAATTTAGTATTAAGAACTGTTATCAATATAACTAATCCAGAAAACGCGATTAAACCTGAAATTATAGGGGAAATTGAATTTAAAAATGTAAGTTTTAGTTATAATAATGTAAACGAAAATGATGATAAATTAACACTAAACAATCTGAATTTTAAGATTCCAAAAAACTCTATAGTTGGAATAATTGGTTCAACTGGAAGTGGGAAAACAAGTTTAGTACAATTAATTCCTAGGCTTTATGATGTAACTAGTGGAGAAGTATTAATTGATGGAGTAAATGTAAAAGAGATTGATTTAGAATACTTACGAAAAAATATTAGTTATGTTACTCAAGAAGCAATCATCTTTTCTGGAACTATTGATTCAAACATAAGACAAGGTAAAGTTGATGCAACAAAAGAAGAAATTGAGAAAGCGGCTAAGCTTGCTGTTGCAGATGAGTTTATTGAAAAATTTGAAGCTGGATATAAATCGCCTGTAAACCAAGGTGGTGCTAACCTTTCTGGTGGTCAAAAGCAAAGATTAGCACTAGCTAGAGCACTAGTAAGGAAGCCAAAGATCTTAATTTTAGATGACTCAGTTAGTGCGGTAGATGCAAAAAGTGAGGCATTAATTAAAGATAATTTAAGAACATTAAAAGATATGACAGTGCTAATTATTGCTCAAAAAATAACATCTATTAAAGATGCTGATTACATTATTGTTTTAAATAACACTGGTGGTTTAGATGGTTTTGGTACTCATGAAGAGTTATTAGAAACTAGCGAAGTATATAAAGAAATTTATAATTCGCAATTAGGAGGATATCATGAATAGAGGAGGTCACGGAAGAGGTAGATTTGTAGATGTAAAACTACCAAAAGAAAAGCATCTCCAACGAAAAGTATTAAAGCGAATTTGGAGTTATTTGCGGAAATATCCGTTTCAATTAGTTATTACTTTTTTTGCTATTATAATTCAAAGTGGACTAAATTTGGTGCTTCCTTTTGCGATTAAAATAGCAATTGATGATTATATTAATATTACTGAAGTGAATTTTGAAGCTATCCTAATTATCTTTGCTTCCTTAGTAGTAGCATCCCTTGTAATGGCAATAACTGCATATTTAAGTAGAATAATTATGGGGATTGTTGCAAGTAGAGTTACAAGAGATATTCGAAGAGATACCTATTTAAAACTTCAAAATCTTCCGATTAAATATTATGATCGTAATCCTCATGGAGATATAATGAGTATCTTAACTAATGATATAGAAACAATCAATCAAGCATTTTACCAAGCAATTCCTCAACTTTTAAGTTCAGTAATTATGTTTGTTGGGGCATTGATCTTAATGTTTTTTACTAATGTAACACTTACACTTGTTGCGCTTGCGATGCTTCCGGTTGCATTTTTTATCATTATCTTTATTACAACTCGCGCATTCAAACACTTTCGTACAACCCAAAAATCACTTGGTGAATTAAGTGGTGTTTTAGAAGAAGATATTACAGGCTTAAAGGCAGTTAAATTATATAATCAAGAAGCTGATATGATTCAAAAGTTTGAAAAATCTAATGAGTCATTAGCTAATGCTACATTTAAAGCCCAAACATATACAGGCCTAATGTATCCTATTATTAGACTTTTAGATAATCTTCTGTATGCAATCTTAGTAACCGTTGGTGCAGTTTTAAGAATTAATTTACCGAGTGCAATTTCAGTTGGAGAAATTCAAGCAATGACTAATTACTCAAGAATGATAATTAGACCAATAAGTAATGTTGCTCAAGTATTTAATTTACTTCAAGCTGCAATAGCAGGAGGATATAGAGTATTTAAACTTATTGATGAAGAAGATGAATATATGAATCATTCTGATGTTGATATTGAAGGTATTGAAGGCGAAGTAGAATTTAGAAATGTAACCTTTGCTTATGATAAAGAAGTTGTTCTTAAAAACATTAACTTTAAAGTTAAGCCGAAAACTACAGTTGCCATAGTTGGGCCAACTGGTAGCGGTAAAACCACGATAATTAATTTGCTAACTAGATTTTATGATGTCGAAAATGGAATGATCTTAATAGATGGAAAGGATATGAAAAACTATTCCAAAAAGAGTATAAGATGTAATGTTGGAATAGTATTACAAAACACCTTCCTTTTCAAGGGAACGATTCTAGAAAATATTAAATATGCAAAACCTGATGCAACGTTTGAAGAAGTAGTTACAGCTGCAAAATTAGCTCAAGTACATGATATTATTGAGCGTCTTCCCAAAAAATACAATACAATGATAAGTGAAGGCGGGAAAAACTTCTCTCATGGGGAAAGGCAATTAATCTCAATTGCAAGAACAATTCTTGCAAACAAAAAGATTTTAGTTCTTGATGAAGCAACAAGTAGTGTTGATACAAGAACAGAGTCAAATATTCAAAAAAGTGTAAAAGAGTTAATTAAGGATAAAACTAGTTTTATTATTGCTCATAGACTCCAAACTATTAGAAATGCAGATATTATTTTAGTCTTAAAAGGTGGAGAAATAATTGAAGCAGGAAGTCACGATGAGCTAATTACTCAAGGCGGATTATATGCACAAATGCATAATATCCAATTTAGTACTACTCATAATCCATTTGATATCTAAAAATAAAAAAGTTCTATTTTAAAATAGAACTTTTCTTTGCATATCTAGTCTAGATATTATACAATATAACTGAAGGTGAAGTTATGAAAATATCAAAAACTGCATTTAAAGAATATATAAGATGTGATAGAATTTATCCTCTTGAAAATATCTATTTAAAGAAACTCGATAATAATTTGAGTTATTTTGATGAAGAAAATGTTTTAGAAATATTAAGTTCAATGTTTGATGAAGAAACAGGTGAAGATTTAATTATTAATGATAATAAGACATTAGAAGCAATGCTTGAGTTTTATCAAGATGTAGAAAAGTATGCTATTCAAATTGCAAGTAATGTATTTGGGATAAAGATTGAATATTACAAAGAAACAAAAAAGCAAAAGTCTTTTACATTTAAAGATGAATCAAATCATTCATTTTATTGCTATCTTGATGGTTATTTAGAAAAAGAAGATGAAGTTATTGTAATTGAAGTTAAAGCTACTACTTCTAAAAAATATAAAAAAGCAGGTACAAATAATAAGCCATTATTTTTTGAAGATGGAAACTTTTTAATTTTGAATGATTTTATAACAGGAAGCGATAAAAGGTTTGTTAATCAATATGAAAAGTTATTTGATCCTTTAAGTGACACCGGAAAATATGTTTTTGATTTGGCAGTTGAACGCTATATAATTGAAAAGTCGTTAATGCAAAATAATCCGGAATTATTGAAGAAAAAATTTAAGTACTACTTAGCAGTCTTAAATTCTGATTATATATTTAATGGTAAATATGAAAATGGTATGCCAGTATATAGTAATGATTTAATTAATTTTATCGATCTAACTAGTGTGACTTCCCTATATTTACCAAAGATAGATGAGATGAAAAATGAAGTTGTAAGTAGAATTGATGCAAAAGCTTTACCAAAAGAAGTCTTTGGTAAAAAATGTGGTTTTAATACACAAAACCAATGTATCTTTTTTGATATCTGTTTTCCTAAGTTAAAAGAAAAAGGTAATATTACAGAATATATGCAAACAAGAAAATTTGGGCCGGACAAACTCTCGAAAGAAGACTTAATTAATAAAGGTAAATTTATGTTAACTGATATTGAGCGTTCTTGGCTTACAAATAAAAACAATCTTATTCAAAGAGACAGTTTTGAAAATAATACAGTTCACATTAATAAACACAAAATAAAAGCTGGAATTGAGAAGTTGGAATATCCTATATATCATTTGGACTTTGAGACATTTCCATGTCCACTTCCTAGATTTAAAGGCGAAAGACCATATACTCAGTCACTATTTCAATTTTCAGTTCATATAGAAACTAGTCCAGGAAAGTGTAATTTCAATAAGGATAACTATTCATATTTAGTAAATGATTATAATGATAATAGAAGAGAGTTAGTAGAGGAGTTAATTAAAGTAATAGATTTAAGTAAGGGTGGAACAGTTTTAGTTTACAACCAAAGGTTCGAAGAAGGAAGACTTAAAGAGTTAGTTACACTATTTCCAGAATATAAAAATGAGTTAGAAAAAATTATAGACTCCTTATTTGATTTAATGGATATTGTAAAAACGAATTCGAAATTATACTTAAGTCTTGGTTTTGATGAAGATGAAAGTAAGGAAGTAAATTATTATCACAGTGATCTAACTGGTAAGTATTCGATAAAGAAAGTTCTTCCTTTGTTTTCTAATTTAAACTATGCAAAATTAAATGTAAAAAATGGGACTGAAGCAATAGTTTCATATGTAAAATTTAAGTATTTAGATCAAGAAGAAATAGAAGAAATAAGACAAGATTTACTCGAGTATTGTAAACTTGATACTTGGGCAATGGTTGTAATATTAGATAAATTAAGAAAACTAAGCAAGTAAAAAAGCTTATATCAAATTCGATATAAGCTTTTATTTTTTACTTTTTAGCTTCCATTACATAGATAACATTTCTAGTAATCCTATTAAAGATTGATTCTGAATATTTATATTCAACTTCTGGTAAGTTAGGATCATGAACTAAGATATTTCTTCCACTTGGAGTTATTTCATACCCACTAACAACAAGTAAGTGCCCATTTGTATAATATCTACCAGTATCACCTTTAATACTTAAGGCTACTGGTCCAACAGTTGCTAGGTGGTGAAGCAACTCTTCAAATGAATAAATTCTTTGTACATATGTATTTTCACCAAACGCACTCATTCCAACAGTGTTAAATACCCAATTACCGTAAATTCCAGAATTATATTCTCTTAATAATTTAGCTGATTCGCGGTGTGGTAATTCTTTGTCTGAAAACTCATGACCATGATACATTAACATCATTGCCGCTGAAGTAGGAGAACAAATTGAGTCACCTATACCGGGAACATCGATTTGGTATAAATTAGGAAGATCATATTCAACCTTACTTGGTAGATTTGATATATCTACATTGTATACATAATCAGGAATTTCTAAAGTAATCGCAACTAGTGATAGTTTGGCTGATTCATCACTTGGTGTATCACGTTTTAAAATTACTTTATATTGGAATGCATCTGCAGTTTTATTATTGTTTATAAAAATGATATCATCATCTAATTTTGCTACTGTATCACTTTGGTCAAACATTTTGTTTTCTAAACCTAATCCGAATGAACCATAAGAGAAGTACTTACTCCAAACTCCATCAACACGTACACGCACTTGCAATTCGGCTGTTGTTTTAGTATTTGAAATAGCTGCCCATGAGCCCACAAGTGTTTTAAAATTATTTGCTTTAAAGATTGGCGACTCATAACTACCTTCAGTTTTACCAGTAGTTAAAACAGCGCGATCACCTTCAAGTGTAAGATTATTGAAGTTTGTATTTTTAAAGTTTGTTGCATAATCTACAAAGATGTGATTATTAACATAAACTTCATTTGCATTAATTGTTTCTGTTTTAAATTTAAATTCTTTTTCCATAATATCTTCTCCTAAACTTAATGTAAGAATTAATGATACTTCTTGAACATTTTGTGTTAATGTTATAAATCCATCATCAGTTAATATGTCTGGATTTGTACTCTTCCAGCTGGCTACTATTCCAAATTGGAATTTAGTAGGTAATACTAAATTTGTAGTTAGAACTTCTGGTAAATTGATATCTTTGATTGCAAGTTCAAATTTATCTTGATTTGTCATAGCTTTAACTAATACGTTATATGTTTTTTCAATCTCAATACCTGAATATAAGAATGTTGCTTTTAATTCTACAAGTGTATCTTCGGTAGGATATTTATATTCACCATCTTTTGTAAGCACATCAGGATGACTTGAATACCATAATACGCCTACTCCACTTAGATTATAAGGTAGTTCAATACTTGCTTTAACTTCTTCTGGAATCTCAAAGTTTTCAACAACTAAATTAATATATTCTTCTTCACTGACTTCTTTTACATTTAAATTAAAAGTATATTCATAATTAATATTTTCATATGTTAATTCTAAGTTTAAGTTAACTTGTTGAGTTTCTGTTTTAAAATTAACCTTTCCAGAATTTGCAAGGACTTGTTCATTTTCTGATGTCCAAACTAATGTTGCACTTTGATCTAGAATTATAAATGAATTTGTTAAGTTTAAATCTTTTGTAATAGTTTCATTTAAGCCAAAATGATTTATAATTAAATCTTTAACTTCTGCTTCGTTAAGTTTTAATATTACAAAAGATACTTCCTCCTCAAGTTCATTTTTACCATCAGTTATTTTTAAATTTATACTAGCACTTTTATCTGTAAATGCTCTTGTGATTTTCCCATCATTTGTAATTAAGTCGGGATTATTGCTAGAGTATGAAACAGTATACTGATTATTGTTATACTCATATGTAGTAGGAATTTCTAAGTCTTTATTTAATTCATATGGAATAGTATCAATTAGACTATCAATAATAGTTTTGTCTAAAGACTTGGTATTACATGAATATAAAAAGACTAAAAAAAACAAGATAAAAATAAATTTCAATCTCCTCATTCTTTCACCTCTTCAAGTAGTTTCTAGTTCTACTTATTATACCATAGATAGAGTTTAAAGAAAACGTTTTTTATCTATGTAAAAAAATAACCCTGTATGGCATACAGGGTTATCTAATATCTAGTGAATCATAAACAATATAACTATTGTCTTCTGAAAGTTTATAACATACAATTTCGTAATTACTTAAGCCATAGATTGTTTTTGAATCAACACTTACAATTTTATTGATGTAATAATCGGTATCGAATTCTTCGGTTATTACTTCTTTTGTAGTTTTGTTAATTCTGATTAATGTATAAGTGCCGTTAGTATTATGATTATTATTAACAGAAAATCCTAAGTAATAGTTTTGCATATCGGAGTTAACGTATAATGCATTTGGATTTTCTATTCCCTCTAATACCATATAATCAGCATCATCTAGAAGGCTAGAGTAATTTAGGTCAATAGCTAAGTTTTTAAGTTCAAGCGGATTGCCGAATCTTAAATCAAAGAACCTAAGTTCAAACTCACCGGTAGCAGTTTTTCTAGTTCTTAAACTAAAACCAAAGGATTCATCGAATTTATGAACGTTTGAATAAACTGTTCGATTACGATGAACTGTGAAAGGTTTAATGTTTGATGGATCTTCAAAACTTAAGACTGTAACTTTTGTATCAATCCCTCTACTTTCTACAACAACTTGTTCTGGTGAGAAAGTTGATGATAAAACCGAGATTGCTCCATCTTCTCGTGAATCTTCACTTATTTCATAACTGCTTGTAACTTCTAAAATATACCTGCCATCAACATTAACTGATTGTAAGTTTACAACATTGATTACTTGTTCAACTTCGATAGCTTTTTTGAAGAATAAGAAGCTTCTTTTTATATTGTAATGAGTTACTTCTAAGACAATACGGAAGTTGTTACCATGAGCATAAACGCTGTTACTATTTTGCGTACTACCTTTTAGAGTGTAAGAACCATGGTAGACAAAACCTTCTGATGAAACATTTCTAAATTTAAGAATTGTAGTATATTCACCATAATCTAGATTTTTCTTATAGTTCATATGGTTATTTATTAAGTATAAGTCATCACCATTAAAGTAAGCTACATCCCATTTATTAAATGAGAGGAAGATTGTCTCAAATGATTCGTTTGAATTTAGATTGATTGTTGTAAGGATTGTGTAGGATTCACCCATTACATTATCTAAATAACCGATATCTGTAGGTTCTTTCTTTTTCCATTGTTCATTAGCTTTAATAAATGGAAGGACTGTGTTGTTTAAAATTGAAACCATATAAAGTTTGCTTCTATGAACATATGATGAAATGTATGTTGCAGCAATTGTATATGTGTATACTACATTCATACTTTCTACATCATATTTAATTAGATGAGTAAATTGTTTATTGTTATAAATTACAATTAATTCATTATTAACTAAATATAATGTTTTTACATTTGTCTTGTCATCAAACTTCAAATCTTCTTTATAGATGGTTGTTAAATCACCACTTGTATTATAAACTACAATACCATCGTTATTTAAATAATAAATACGATTTTTGTCTTGGATAGCAACTTGATTGTTTGCTTCATAAATTCTGTTAATTTTGATATCTTCCATCGTGTAGTTTTCATATAATTGTTGCGACAGATTTATATATTGTTCTTTTTGTTTATTAAACTTCTTTAAGGTGTTAGTAATTTCTGCTTGGCTTGTGAAGTAGTTTAATTGTACAGGGCCACTAATTTCATTTGTAGTTGGTGGCATTGAAATTGATGTAAATATGAATAAAAACATAAACATCAATGATAAAAAGCCTGCAGCAAATCTTAACCTTGAAATCGGTCTTTGTTGATTAACAATTCTTGGTTTAATCTCAGGAAGATTGGCTTTAATTTTATCTAACACATCAGGGATGTTATACTCTTCAGTTTTGAGGATTTTCTTGAAATCTCTGAATTTCATTCTTGGATTTCCTCCTTTATCTTTTTAATAGCGTTTTGGTAATTCCAGTAGATTGTACCTAGTGGAATATCCATAACATCTGCTATTTCTTTAAATTTCAAATCTAATATAACTCGATAAATTATTATATCTTTTTCCATTTCAGTTAAATTGCGCGTAGCAAAATCAAGAAAGTAACTTTCCGAGGTACTGCCATATATATCAGGCCTCTCAGCAGCATCAATTATTTCTTCTCGATTTTTGCGTTTAATATAGTTAAGGGCGTTGTTTCTCGCAATTCTTGATATCCATGCTTTAAAATTAGTTCCGATCTTATAATAATTTAAGGCATTGATTGCCTTCATATAAGTGTCTTGCATCAAATCTTCAATTGTATCTTGATTTTTGATGATAGTATATATTGATAAATAGACACTCTTTTTGGTCTCGTGATAAATAAGATCAAAACTAGATTCATCACCATCCAAAAAATCAATAATACACTTGTCTAATTCTTTATTTGTCATGCCGCCCCCTCGTTATATATAACAATTTATGACGTTATTTTTTTGAAATTTGTTTAGCTAATCGTTTAGCTAAATGATAACATCCAAGATCTGTTAAATGGATTAAATCAACAGTCTCTTCATAGTCTAAGTCTTTAAGAATTTCTTCTCCGTCAATAAAGGTTATATTCTTTGGATACTTGTTACAAACTTCTTCTTGGAAGAGTTTGTGTTTAAGGTGTTTTGCTTTCAAGTTAGGTTTAAATAATGTGTGAGAATATGGAAAATGTGAGATTAGATAAATTTTAAGTTTAGGGTTTTTATCTAATATAGTTTTAATAAAATCTTCTAATCTATCTTGTAGTGTTGATGCCACTTCACCAGCATTAGCTTCAACTTCCATAACTAAAACCTTTAAGTCTTCTACATCGCTAATTAGGTTTGCAATTTCAGGATGTAATAATGCATTACCTGAAAAACCTAAATTAAAAACTTCATACTCTGGTAAGAGTCTACCAAGAATTGCAGGATAACTCATGCCAGGTCTAGTAACACAACCACCTTGAGCGATGGATGTTCCGTAAACAACTAATTTTGGTTGTTTCTTTTTTCTTTCCTCTTGTCTTATTTTTGCGCCTTTGTCTAAGATTAATTCTAATTCAATTAACTCCATGTAGATTGGGAAATAAAGTCTGTATTCTTTATATACTTTTGGAATACCTTTAAAATACTCATATGTAAATTCAGCTTCATCAAGTTTTGTTGTTCCCATGAAAACATACTTGTCATCAACTTTTACATATAAATCAAGTCCGATTGTTCCAGTTGCCGTCATATGCGGCATATAAGACTTATCTCTCAATGTTACATTAACACCAACACTTGAAGAATTTGTAGTGAAGTCTAAATAAGCTCCTGCTGGAAACTTAGTTAGTCTAGTTAAGCCTTCATCATATTTTTGTGTTACTGGTAAGCGATAAAAATTATTATTTTCATAATAGTATAACAATCCATTCACATGGAAATTTTCAGGCGTAATTTTGTAATAAGATCTAGTACTTAATTTTTTCGTCTTCATTTAATCACCATAACCCATTATATCAAAAAATGAAAAAAAATTAAATAAAATAGTATAAATTGCTTGCATTTAATTTTATTTTGTTATATAATAATAATGCGCCGAGAGGCGTACTTATCCCCTACATATAGCAGTGAATAATTTAATATTATTCACAACATCCCCTTCCTAAAACCGGGCCCTTACGGGTCCGGTTTTTCTTAATAAATTCCTAAACAAACTATGGAAAATTATACCAAAATATGTTATAATAGATTTAAAGGTGGAATATGAGATATATCACTATTGATTTTGAAACTGCAAACCAAAATTTAGATAGTGCTTGCAGTATAGGTATGGTTATTGTTGATGATGATAAAGTAGATATTCGAAAGTATTTAATCAACCCTAACCAACCATTTGCTTATTCAAATACTTTGATCCATGGCATAACTTATGAAGATGTAAAAGACTATCCTACTTTTAAAGAAGTATGGGAAGAAATAAAGAATGAGTTTACTAATTCGATAGTTTATGCCCACAATGCACCATTTGATATGAGTGTTTTGAAAGCTTGTATTAATCGTTATAATCTTGAACTTCCAAGTTTTAAATATGGATGCACACTTCAAATTGCAAGAAGACTTTGGAAAGATGAATTAGTTAATTTTAGGCTTAGTACAATTTCTAATTTTTTAGAATTAAAGCATAATCATCATAATGCTTTAAGTGATGCGTTAGTGTGTGTGGAAATAATAAACCGAGGAATGAGAGTAATGCAAGTTGATGATGATCAAGCTTTATATAAACAATTAGGACTTAAACATAAAGTGTTATAACTTGAAAGGATAAAAAATGAGTAAATTTACTGTTAATGAAGATACAGATATTAAATCATTTTTGGAAAGTTTCTATTTAGGTAAAGCAAAAATAAATAAGTTATTAAGTTCTAATTATTATATCAATGATAAGCTAAGCAATAGTAAAAGTTTGAATAAGGGTGATATTGTTGAGTTTGATTTGGATGTCTTAGATAAGACAGTATTTCCTCCTTATGAGTATAATTTAAGAATAGTTTATGAAGATGAATATTTGGTAATTGTAGAAAAGCCAGAAAAGATGTTAACTCATCCAGATGGAAATAGGAATGATACACTTGCTAATGCAATAAGTTATTATTACAAAAAAACTAAACAAAATTGTGGTGTTAGAGTAATTCAACGTTTAGATTATGAAACTAGTGGCTTAATAATATTTCCAAAAGATCCATTAAGTCAAAGTTTTTTAAGTTACCAAATTGAAAAAAATACACTCTTAAGAGAGTATGTTGTTTTAGTAGAAGGAAAAGTAAAACAAGACACAGGTGTAATTAATGCACCAATTGGTAGAAATAAATATGAGAGAAATAAATATTTAGTTACCAAATCTGGTAAGAATGCAATTACAAGATATGAAGTTATTGAAAGAAATAATAACTATACAAAGTTAAAAGTATATTTAGAAACAGGTAGAACCCATCAAATTCGGGTTCACTTTAAGCACTTAGGACATCCAATTGTTGGTGATGAACTATATGGAAAGATTAGTGATCGACTTTATTTACATGCAAAAAGACTTGGATTTATTCATCCAAATACTAGAAAATATTTAGAAGTAGTTAGTGGTGATCTCAAGTGGAATCTATAATTGAATTTAGTCACAATGTTTTATTAAGAAATTTAAGTCGTGATGATGTAGTGTTAGATATGACTGTTGGAAATGGTAAAGATACATTATTTCTTGTAAAGCATTTTAAATTTGTTTATGGATTTGATATTCAAGAAGTTGCATGTACTAAAGCAAATGAATTATTAAAAGGTTATAGTAATTATAAAATAATTAATGATTCACATCTTTACTTTGATAGGTATGTAAAAGAGGAATTTGCTGGGGCAATTTTTAACTTGGGTTATCTTCCTGGTGGTTCAAAAGAGATACATACTGAAGTAGATGTAGTATTAGAAACGGTAAAAAAGGTATTAAAGAAAATTATAAAAGGTGGAGTTTGTGTCCTCGTATTTTATCCTGGATTTCCAAGCGGACTTGAAGAAGCAAAAGTTATTGAAAGTTATTTAAGAAACATTAATCAAAAGGAGTTTACAGTACTAAAATATGAATTTATTAATCAAATTAATAATCCACCATATGTAGTAGCTGTAAAAGTAAGAATATGAGAACGTTTATTGGAATAAGATTAGATGACTGCATTAATGAAATAAATAGTCTAATGGATCGGTTTAGAGGCCAGGATAGCAAAGCCAATTATACAAAATTAAACAACATCCATCTAACTTTAGAGTTTTTAGGCGAGATTGATGCTGAAGAATTAAGAATAATAGAAGATATTTTTTCTACGTTAGACTTTACAGAGTTTAGTATTGAGCTTTTTGAAGTTACTAACTTAAGAGATTTAATAATTATAAAAGTGAAAGAAAATAAACATCTTAATTCCTTACATTATAAGTTAAAGCAAAAATTAAAGGAAAATGGATTTAAACTTCAAAATAGAAAATTCTTTCCTCATATAACTCTTGCAAGAAAAAGTAATCTTGAAATTGATGAGGTAATATCCCTAAAATCTAAGGTTAATAAGATATATTTATTTCATTCAAAACGCACTAGTGGTGGACTTCATTATATATCATTATTAGAAAGAAAATTAGCGAAAAATATATCTAATAAATAAAATCATTTGGATATATGGTTCAACCAAATTTATATGGCTTTTTACTAATTTTTATAGTAAAATAGTATACATAGGAGTGTATAAAAAATGAAATTTGAGCCAATAGTATGTGGCGATTTTGTAGTAAAGTTAGCTGAAACTAGAAGTGAACTTGATGATGTGTATCGTTTAAGGTACGAAGAATTATTACTTTATTACAACCAAAATAATGTAAACGATGATGGAATATTCATTGATGAGTATGATTCTTTGTGTGATCATTTGATTTGTTATGATGTTGTAAATGAACAAGTTGCGGGGACTTATAGATTAGTTTTGGAAGAACATATCAAAGATATTGGTTGTTTTATAACAGAATCTGAATATGATATATCCAAACTAAAGTCAAAGAGAATTCTTGAACTTGGAAGAGCTGTAGTAAGACAAGAATATAGAAATGGTTCAGTAATTAAACTACTTTGGCGTGGATTAATTAAGTATGCAAATTTATACAATATCAAGTATATGTTTGGTACTGGCTCATTCCAGGGAGTTAATCCTGATGAATATGCACATGCATTATCATACATATATTACAACCATTTATCTCCACAAGATGTGCGAGCATACGCAAGGAAAAACTCACGAGAATTAAATATGGTTCCAAAAGAAGAAATCGACCTTAGGAAAGTAAAACAACAATTACCAGCTTTAATTAAAGGGTATATTAAAGTAGGTGCAACTTTCGGCGAAGATGTCTTTATCGATAATGACTTCAATAGTGTCGATGTATTTGTCTTACTAGATGTGGACCAAGTGAACCCAAGTATTCTTAAACGATTTACATAAAGTCTTCAAAGGAGCAACTATGTTAGCAAATAAGCACTTGATAAATGAATTACAAAATAATAATCAAGAAGCATTTGATAAAATATATAAAAAGTATTATAAATTAGTAGCCTATGTAATTTATTCTAGAATTAGAGACAGAGAAATAACAAAAGAATTGGTTCAAGATGCATTTTTAAAGATGTGGAATAATATCCATATGTATCGTCATAATACCAATTTTAGAGCGTGGTTACTTACAATAGCAAAAAATGTAGCATTAGATTATTTAAGAACAAGAAAAATATACTATCAACTAAATCAAGATGAAGTTAGCGATAGCAGATTTACATCTATGCTCAATGAATTTGACATCGATGCAAAGCGTGTTTTAACTGACTTTGAATATGATGTAGTTGTTTTATCAATTGTTTATAATTTGAAGAGAAGAGAGGTTGCAAAAGTTTTAGATCGTCCCTTAGGGACGATTACTCGGGTTTATTCTGAGGCAATGAAAAAACTAAAAGAATTTTATGAAAATTATACTTGAAGTGTGATAGAAATATCACATTTTTTATTTTGACTGAACAAAAACTCACTTTATTTCGTTATATATAGTGAAGGCAATATTGAGTTCATATTTCTAGAATAACTTTTTTAAATCCAATATCTAAGCTTGTATTGCCACAGGGGGCAAAATTTAATAAAGTATGGGAAAGTATGCTGGTATGAGAACGGATGAATTTGATTCTAATTACAGAATCGCTATCATGAACCTTTTTACTTTCGTGATAAAAAACGAAAAAAACTAGGACTTTTTCCTAGTTTTTTTATTTTGTGATCCTTCCCTTAATAATTACTTCAACCTCACCATTAGCTTCAACTTTATCAACAATGAACTTTAAAACTCTTGTATCTTCATCAAATGTATAAATATCAATTTCATTGTTATTAATAGTTATTGGCTTACTTTTAGCTAGTTCAAAAGTTTTAGGGAGTTGATCAACCACTTCTAAATCAATTGCGTCCAAGTTTCCTAAATTTTTAAGTAGAATACTATAAGATAGATCAGTATCAAAATAAGTATAATCAACACATTTTTTCTCACATTCAATTTTCGCAAATCTTTGTTTTAAATCAATTGTGTTTGTTTTAAATGGCTTAATTTCTTTGCTATGGATATTTGCAATATTTAATATATCCATTGATATCTCTTCTACACTATCAATCTCAACTTGGTATGTAATAACTAAAGTTGCGTTTGCATTAATTTCTGGAATTTCAAAAATTAAGTTATTTTCATTTATAGTTATATTAATTTCTGTTTTACTATCATCTAAAAATAGGTAATTGAAACTATCTTCTATATACTTTTGGTGATATAAATCATCGTTTACAACTACATCTGTAACTTTTGTGTTTCCAGGGTTTTGAATTACTAATGTATAAGTAATAATATCATTTGGTTTAAAAAAGTTTTGGGATGCAACCTTTTTTGCTTTTAGTTCAACACTTCTTACTTCGGTAGTTACTAGGTTAGAGTTTGTAATATTTCTTATTTTTAAGTTTCCAACTGAATATGCATAAGAAACTTTAGCTTGACTAACAACATTCATACTATTGTCCTCCTCCTTAAATTTATATGTAGCTTGTAAATTATTATGTATATAAAATATTTAAAATAGTTAAATGTCATTGTCAAAAATGGGAAATATTCATAAACTATACTGAAAGGTGGTGTAATAATGACTGCTGGTAACTTTGGACATTGCAAACCAGTTGAGCCATGCTGCTTCCCTGTAAGCTTTGGTTCAAATAGATATGCGTTTGTATTAGTATTATTCATCTTGTTAGTAATTGTTGGAGCAGCATTTTGGTTTTAGATAAGAGAGGAGGTAATCCTCTTTTTTTAAAATAGCAGTCTAATATTATGAATTTTTATCGTATATTAGCTGATGTTATGCGTTTTATGGATAGGCCGCTTCGACCAAATCCGCCACCTCCACCACCTCAGTATCAAAATATGAATCTAAATAATCAGAATATGTATAACTTAGATCCATATAATCAAATGAATATATATAATCAGCAAGCTCCTTTAATAAATAATCCTGTAACTTTTACAGGTAGTTATAAAGATATTAATAATTACTATTTATCGAGAATAAAGAACTTTCTATTTAAAGAAATCTAATCTTTAAAAATTTAGTAATTTTTGATATAATTAGTTAAAGTATTAAAGGAGATTAATATGGCAAGATATTTAGTAACCGGTGGAGCAGGTTTCATTGGAAGTAGAATAAGTGAATTATTAATTGAAGAGGGGAATATTGTAAAAGTACTTGATAACTTATCAAGTGGTAAATTAAGCAATTTGGAAGGCATAATTAATCATCCAAATTTTGAATTTATTAATGGGGATATTAGAGATTTTGAAATTGTAAAAAAGTGTAGTGAAAATATAGACTATATTATTCACCAGGCTGCATTAGTATCTGTTCCAGCATCAATAGAAATGCCGCTAGAAAATAATAGTATAAATGTTAGTGGCTTTGTAAATGTTCTTGAAGCTGCTAGACTAAATAAAGTAAAAAAAGTTATTTATGCATCGAGTTCTGCAGTTTATGGTGATAATGAAGATTTAGAAAAGATAGAAACAAATATTGGCTCATCAATATCCCCTTATGCATTAAGTAAGAGAATTGATGAGTTATATGCTGATTTGTATTATAGAGTATATAATGTTAATTCAATAGGTTTAAGATACTTTAATGTATATGGACCAAAACAAGATCCAAGCAGTGTGTATTCTGGTGTAATATCGATATTTGTAAAACGATTAATTGAGGGTGCTGATTTAAACATTTATGGAGATGGATCAGTTGTAAGAGATTTTGTATTTGTAGATGATGTCGCAAAAATAAATATTATTGCTAGTAAAAACGAAAATGATGGTGCTCACATTTACAATATTGGTACAAGTATACCAACGACAATTTTAGAACTTGCAAATACATTAATTGAGATTGCAAATAAAAATGTAAAGATTAATTTTTTGCCACCTCGTCAAGGTGATATAAAATATAGTAAAGCAAATATTGATAAGGCAAAAAAAGAATTAGGTTTTGTGCCAAAAGTTGATTTAAAAACTGGTTTAACGTTAATCTATAAAAAGTTAAGTAAATAGAGGTAAAAATGAAAAGATACTATCTAGATAATTTAACACTTTTCCAAAGCATATTAAAAGCATTAATTGTAAATGTATTAATTACTATTTTTACTTTATTATTGATTGCAATAGCCGGTTATAGCATTGATATAACAGTTTTATGTATTTTGGGATTTATATATTTAATAGTGTTCATAACACAAATTACTTCAACATACTCAAGAAAATCTTTTTACTTAAAACATAATACTTTGGTGTATTGTACAAATAGAAAAGAAAAACCAATTGATCTAACTAAAGTTAAATTAATAGAAGAGTATTATGGGATTAACTATTTATTTGGCTTTAAAACAATTAATATACATCTAGATAATAAGAAGTACTCATTCTTGCTTAAAAAAGATCGTGCAGATATCTTTAAAGTAGAACTAGAAACAAAACTTAATAACTACGAAGAAGTAAAAGAATTCAGTATATAAACAAAAGGACTATTTACATTTAAATAGTCCTTTTATGATTTTGGAGATTTTTGAATAAGTTTCTTGTTTATTGTTATTGTTTTCAATATATGTTAAAATTGTGGTATAAAACTTGTGGAGGGAGAAAATGGCAAAATTAGTTTTAGGATTAGATATAGGAATTACTTCTGTTGGCTGGGGTTTAGTAGATATTGAGAATAATGATATTATTGACAAAGGAGTTAGGCTTTTTCCTGAAGGGACTGCAGCAGACAATTTGAAACGCAGAACCAAAAGAGGAAGTAGAAGACTAAAAAGAAGAAGACAGCAAAGAATTATAGATTTAAAGAATTTATTACAAGAGCACAAGATTATTAATGATGACTTCAAACCATTAAGTAATCCATATGAAATTCGTGTTAAAGGATTAAAACAGCAATTAACTAATGAGGAATTAGCAACTGCTTTTTTACACATAGTAAAAAGAAGAGGAAGTATTTTAGATGTTGTAGAAGATAACTCGGAAAAGGAAAAAGAAAGTGAATCAACTAAAGCAGTGCTATCACAAAACTCACGTCTGTTACGGGAAAAAGGATATCATATATGTGAATTACAATTAGAAAGATTAAAGAGTGGTGAAAGTGTTCGAGGAACAAACAATAACTTTAAAACAGAAGAATATTTAAAAGAAGCAAAAGCTATTTTAAATAATCAATCTATTAGCGAAGAATTAAAAGAAGAAATTATAAACCTTATTCAACGTAAACGTGAGTATTATGAAGGTCCAGGAAGTGAGAAATCGCCAACACCTTATGGGCGTTGGTTCTATAATGAAAATGGCGAGATAAAGTATATGAGCATGATAGATAAAATGCGAGGTAAGTGCTCAATCTTTAAAGATGAACCCTGTGCTCCTAAGATGAGTTACAAAGCAGATTTATTCAATTTATTGAATGATTTAAATAATCTTAATGTTGATGGTGAAGAAATTACAAAAGAACAAAAACTAGAAATAATTGAAGAGTATATTAACAAGAAAGGTCAAATCAAACCCGACGCTTTATCAAAATACTTAGGTGTTCCTGAGGAGTTAATAACTGGGTTTAGAATAGATAAAAATGAAAAACCACTATTAACAGAATTTAAAGGATATAAAAAATTGTTATCGGTTGTAAATAATAAGAAAAACCCTTTAAATAAAAAAATCTTAGAAAACAAAGATACAGTTGATAAAATAATAGAAATTTTAACAAGAGTAAAAGGTGTAGAAGACAGAATAGAAGAAATTAAAAAAATTGATTCAAATTTATTTGATGATGAAACTGCTAAAGTAATAGCAAATATTAGTGGAATTACAGGTTATCATTCAATATCATTTAAAGCTATGGATATGATAATACCTGAAATGTTAGAAACAAACGATAACCAAATGCAAGTATTATCTAGAATTGGAATGATTAATAAAGAAGCAAAAGAAACATTTAAGGGCCTAAAAAATATACCTTTTGATGATTCAGTAATCTTAAGTCCTGTGGCTAAAAGAGCTCAAAATGAAGCTCTAAAGATAATTAATGCAATAAGAAAAAGATATGGTGAATTAGACTCAATCGTAATCGAAACTGCCAGAGACAAAAATAGTTTGGAAGAAAGAAAAAGAATTCAAGATGAGCAAAAACGCGGAAAACAATTAAATGATAAGTGCGAAGATCTTGCTCGTGGAGTTAGATTGAATGGAAAGTTAAGACAAAAATTAAGACTCTATATGGAACAAGATGCAATATGTCTATACAGTGGAAAGCCTATTGATCTATATAGATTATTACATGATCCAGAAGCTTATGAAATAGACCACATAATCCCTATATCTATTTCAATGGATGATTCTATGAATAATAAAGTTTTAGTTTTAAGAGATTTCAATCACAAAAAAGGCAATATGACACCTTTTAAATTTTTTGCATCAGGACAAGCTACGGGATGGACGTATAATGAATTTAAAACATATTGTTTAAGTCTAAGAAAGAATAATCATCTAAGTAGAAAGAAACTGAACAATTTATTATTTGAAGAAGATATAAACAAACACAGTGTAAGGGAAAAATTTGTTGAAAGGAATTTAGTTGATACAAGATATGCTTCTAGAGTAATACTGAATACCT